>Ga0302183_10000717_pt1 | contig 15549 bp, 8 predicted proteins | sample I_Palsa_N3_2_FD_200232 | JGI IMG/M metagenome (GOLD analysis project Ga0302183, IMG submission 200232) | Peat permafrost microbial communities from Stordalen Mire near Abisko, Sweden - I_Palsa_N3_2 | ecosystem: Environmental > Terrestrial > Soil > Palsa > Peat permafrost | place: Sweden: Abisko...
CCCGGTAGCGACCATTCTGTTCGCCGTGGCGATTGCGCTGGCCGGTATGCTTGCCTTCAAGTTGTTGCCGGTAGCGCCGCTGCCTGAAGTCGATTTCCCCACTATCAGCGTGTCCGCGACCTTGCCGGGCGCCGATCCGAATACCGTGTCGAGTTCGGTCGCCACGCCGCTGGAACGCCAGTTCGGGCAAATCTCGGGGATCACCCAGATGACCTCGGTGAGTTCGCTGGGGGCGACCCGCATCACCATGCAGTTCGATTTGAACCGCAATATCGACGGTGCGGCGCGCGATGTGCAAGCGGCCATCAATGCCGCTCGCACCAATTTGCCCAGCACCCTGGACGGCAATCCGACCTATCGCAAGGTCAACCCCGCCGATGCGCCGATCCTGATCATTTCCCTGACCTCCGATTCGGCGACGCGCGGCCAGTTATACGATGCGGCCTCAACCGTGCTGCAACAAAAACTGCTGCAGACCCCCGGCGTCGGCGACGTGAACGTCGGCGGCGGCGCTTTGCCCGGATCGCGTCAGTCATTACGGCATCAGCCTGGAACAGATCCGTACCGCGATCGCCAATTCGAATGTCGACCTGCCCAAGGGTTGGACCTCCGCCGCCGGCCAGTCGTACAACATCGGCGCCAACGACATGCTGTACAACACCGGCGACTATGGCCCGCTGATCGTGCGCAAAAACGGCGGCGACGTGGTGCATATCTCCGACCTCGGCTACGTCAAGCAGGATGTCGAAAACCTGGAGAATTACGGCCTCTCGGACGGCAAAGCGGCGGTCTTGCTGATTGTGTATAAGGAACCCGGCGCGAACGTAATCGACACGGTGAAAAACGTCAAGGCGGCCCTGCCGTTTTTGCGGGCCTCGATCCTGCCGACGATCAGGCTCAATATCTTGATGGATCGCACCACCACCATCGAGGCTTCGCTGATCGGGGTCGAGATCACCTTGCTGGTTTCGATGCTATTGGTCACCGCTGTGACCTACGCATTTTTCCGCGACTGGCGTACCACGCTGGTGCCGGCTATTGTGGTGCCGCTGTCCTTGTTGGGCACCTTCGGCGTGATGTACTTCCTGGGTTTCAGCCTGAACAATCTGTCTTTGATGGCGCTGACGATTTCCACCGGTTTTGTGGTGGACGACGCCATCGTGGTGGTGGAAAACATTACGCGTCACCTGGAGCTGGGCGAAACGCCTGTCGAAGCCGCGCTGGCAGGCGCGCAAGAAGTCGGGTTCACTATCTTGACCATCAGTATTTCGCTGGTCGCCGTGTTTATCCCCTTGTTGATGATGGGCGGCATCGTCGGCCGCCTGTTTCGCGAGTTCTCGGTTTCGCTGTCGGTGGCGATTGTGATGTCGATGCTGATCTCGCTGACGGTTACGCCGATGCTGGCCAGCATCACCTTCAAAGCCAGCGGCGGCGAGAAGCGCGAACATGGTTTGTCCGACCATCCGGACTCGCGCTTTCACCGTTTCTATGAACGCAGCCTGGGTTGGGTGATGCGCCATCCGCTGCTGATGGGCATCGTCACCATCCTGGTGGTGTTGCTCAACGTGCTGCTGTATGTGGTGATACCCAAGGGTTTCTTTCCGCAGGAAGACACGGGACGCCTGATCGGTTCGGTGCAAGCCTCGCAAAGCATCTCCTACCATGCGATGCAGCAGAAATTCCAGCAGATCAATCAGCAAGTCCTGAAAAATACCAACGTCGATACGGTGGGCGGTTTTGTCGGCGGCAGCAACGCCATCAACAGCGCCGTGATGTTTGTTTCGCTCAAGCCGCTGGGGGTACGCAAGGCCACCGCCGACGAGGTGATCAACCAGCTGCGCCGCACGCTGGGCAATATTCCCGGCGCCAAGTTATATTTGCAGTCGGCGCAAGACATTACGGTCGGCGGCCGGCAAAGCGCGGCCCAATATCAATACACCATGACGGCCGACGACCAGGCCGACCTCGACAAGTGGGTGCCGAAGGTCGAAGCCAGCTTGCGTAAGCTGCCGATGCTGACCGATGTCAACACCGACCAGCAGGACAACAGCATGCAGGCGACGGTCAATATCAACCGCGATACCGCGGCTCGCATGGGGGTCAATTTCGATTCGATCGACCAGGGGCTGTACGACGCCTTCGGCCAACGCCAAGTCTCGACCATCTACAAGGCAGCCAACCAATATCATGTGGTGATGGAATTGGCGCCCGAGTATTGGACCGACCCCGCCGCGCTCAAAGCCATTTATATTCCAGTCGGCGCGCCGAGCGCCACCGGCAGCGGCGCCACCAGCACCACCACTGCCGCCACCGCGATTGCAGCCAGTGGCGCGTCCAGCGTACAGGCGCTGGTGCCGCTCTCGGCCATGGCCGACTATTCGATCGATCGCACCGCCATTTCGATCAATCATCAAGGCACCTTCCCGGCGGTCACGGCGTCGTTCAACCTGGCTCCCGGCGCGTCGATCGGGCAGGCTACCGCAGCGGTCGACGCGGCCGTCGCGCAACTGCGCATGCCGGCCAGTATTACCGGCGCCTTCTCGGGCACGGCCCAGGTGTTCCAGCAGTCGGTGGCGAGCGAACCGCTGCTGATCCTGGCGGCGGTCCTGTGTGTATATCTGGTGCTGGGCATTCTCTACGAAAACCTGATTCACCCGCTCACCATCTTGTCGACCTTGCCCTCGGCCGGCGTCGGCGCGCTGATTGCGCTGCTGCTCACCGGCACGCAGTTGTCGATCATCGCACTGGTCGGCGTGATCCTGTTGATCGGTATCGTCAAGAAAAACGCCATCATGATGATCGACTTTGCGATTACCGAAGAACGCCGCAACAACCTGCCTCCGGAACAAGCCATTGTGCGCGCCTGCCTGGTGCGCTTTCGCCCGATCATGATGACCACGGTGGCCGCCATGCTGGGCGCGGTGCCCTTGGTGTTCGGTTCCGGTTACGGCGCGGAATTCCGCAAGCCTTTGGGGATCGCCATTATCGGCGGTCTGTTGTTCAGTCAAGTATTGACGCTGTACACCACGCCCGTCATTTACCTTTGGCTGGATCGAGCCGATCAACGCCTGCATAGACGCAGGAAGGGAGCATGACGATGCCTCGCTCAACCGTTTCCGCGCACCGACTTGCGCTGCCCCACCATGCCCGTCGCATGGCGGCCCGCTGCACGGCCTTGCTGGCGAGCGTGACCCTGGCCGCGTGCGCGGTCGGCCCCGACTACCATCCAGCGAAAATTGAATTGCCGACAGGATTCAAGGAAGGCGCCACCTGGCAGCGCAGCGAAGCCAATCCGCAAGGCGCGCTTGCCAGCCAGTGGTGGCTGGTGTTTAACGATCCGCAGTTGACGCAATTGCTGCAGCAGTCGCTGCAAGCCAACCAGTCCATCGTCGCCGCGGAAGCCGCCTATCGCGTAGCGCAAGCCGAGGTGGATGCCGATACCGCAAGCCTGTTCCCGGTGCTTTCCGCCGATCTGTCGGGCACTCGGAGCAACTCGGGCGGCACGGGTGCCACTGCTACGTCGACGGGCGGAACCACGGCGCCGCACAATTTGGTCAACGCCTCGTTGACCGCCAGTTGGGAGCCCGACCTGTGGGGTTCGGTCCGGCGCCAGATCGAATCGGGCAAAGCCACGGCGCAGGCGGCCGATGCGACGTTGGCCGGCGAGCGATTGTCGATTGCCGCGAGCGTGGCGGGGGATTATTTCGCGCTGCGCGAATATGACACCGATATCGACTTGCTGCAAAAACAGCAAGTCATTGACGCTCGGCTGCTCGACGTGGCGCGGGCCAATTTTCAACAAGGCACCGGGTCGAACGATGAACTACTGGTCGCTGAAGATACGCTGGAAAGTGTGATTGCCGAGCTGCAAACCTCCAAGATCGCGCGTGAACAGGAAGAACATGCCATCGCGGTACTGCTTGGGGTCGCGCCCGCCAATTTCACCATTGCCGCGCAAGCGGACTATGCCTACAACAACCCCGAAGTGCCGCTGGTGCTGCCTTCGGTACTGCTGCAACGGCGTCCCGACGTGGTAACCGCTGAGCGCACCGCGGCGGCTGCCAACGCGCGTATCGGCGTCGCCGAGGCCGCGTTTTTTCCGACGCTGGGTTTGAGCGCGCAGGGCGGTTTCGAGCACAACACCTTGGCCCACCTGTTTTCCCTGCCCAGCCGGGTCTGGACCGTGGGGCCCGATCTTGCCGCAACCCTGTTCGACGGCGGCGCGCGCACAGCGGCGGTGCACCAGGCCGAGGCGACTTACGATGAGGATGCCGCCAACTACAAACAGGCGGTGCTGACGGCATTCCAGAATGTCGAGGACAGCTTGTCGTCGGTGAATCACCTGAATGACGAAGTGCAGGCTTTCCAGCATGTCTACCAGCGCAATCAGCAACTGTTTGCCAGCGAACAAGCGCAACTCAAGGCTGGTACCGCAAGCGAAGCCAATCTGCTGACTCAGCAACTGACCTTGCTGACAGCCGAACAAAGTTTGCGGGATGCACAGGGGCAAGTCGCGCAAAGCAAGATTTTACTGATCAAGAACCTCGGCGGCGGATGGAGTGCCGCACCCAAACCCGTCACCGGGCAATCCCCGCCACCAGGAAATCAATAAACGCCCGCACCCGCGGCGACAAATTGCGCCGGCTCGGGTAATACACGTATAAGTCGGCCGGCTGCAGGGTGAACCCCGGCAAGACCAATTGCAGCCGGCCGGCCTCAAGATGTTTGCTCAGATCCCACTCCGAGCGAATCAGGATGCCATGTCCGTCGATCGCCCAGCCCAGCACGATGTCGCCGTCGTTGCTGGACAAGGCGCCGTGAACCTTGACCACTTCGGTCTTGCGGTTGCGGGTAAAGCGCCAAATGCCATAAGCATCGTCGTTCTGCCGGTGAATGATGCAGCGATGCAGCGATAGGTCGGCCAGCGTCGACGGCTGGCCGTGGCGTTCCAGGTAGGCCGGCGAAGCGCACAGGAAGCGCCGGTTCGACATGATGCGGCGCGCGCTTAGACGCGTGTCGGGCAAGTCGCCGAAGCGAACCGCCAAATCGAAACCCTCTTCAACCAGGTCTATCGGGCTATCGGTCAGTTGTAACTGGATTTCCACTTCCGGGTAGCGCTGCGCAAAGGCCGACATCAACGGCGCGATGGTGGTGCGGCCAAAGCCGAGCGTGGCATTGACCCGCAATAAGCCGCGCGGCGCGGCACGGCTGCTGCCGACCAAATCGTCCATCTCGCGGATTTCGGCGAGGATCCGGCTGGCATGCGCCAGATAGATCTCGCCTTCACTGGTCAAGCTGACGCGCCGGGTGGTGCGGTTCACCAGTCGCACGCCCAGGCGCTGCTCCATCAACGCCAGTCGTTTGGTGGCGGCCGGCGGCGTGATGTCGAGCGCCCGGGCGGTGGCCGACAAGTTGGCATGCTTGGCCAACAGCACAAAAAAGCTCAATTCCGAAGAAGCGTCCGTTTTCATTCTTCACCTAAAGTGAATAATCGTTTGAATTAAGGTGAATTATAGGGCGGTCTTTCTTGGTTAAGCTGCATAACCGCTTTCCCAGCCCACTCCGATGACCCGCAACGCGAGATGTAGACCATGAAAATTATTGAAATTCGCGAAAAGACCGTTCCCATCAGTTCCCCGATTCGCAACGCTTATATTGATTTCAGCAAGATGACGCTGAGCCTGGTGGCCGTGGTCACCGACGTTATCCGCGACGGCAAACCGGTGATCGGCTACGGCTTCAATTCCAATGGCCGCTACGGCCAAGGCAAGCTGATGCGCGAGCGTTTTATCCCGCGTGTCCTGGAAGCCGAGCCGGACAGCTTGCTCGATGACAGCGGCGACAACCTGGATCCGCACAAGATCTGGAACTGCATGTTCACCAACGAAAAGCCCGGCGGTCACGGCGAACGCTCGGTGGCGATCGGCACCATCGATATGGCGGTATGGGATGCGGTGGCGAAGATCGCCGGCAAACCGCTGTTTCAATTGCTCGCCGAACGCTACGGCGACGGTGTGCCGGACCGCAAGATTTTTGTGTATGCCGCGGGCGGTTATTACTACCCGGGCCAGAATCACGATGCGCTCAAGGATGAAATGCGCAGTTACATCGACCGCGGTTATACGGTGGTCAAGAAGAAGATCGGCGGCGGCTCGCTGGACGAGGATCTGCGCCGCATCGACTCAGTTCTGAGCGTGCTGCAGGACGGCCAGAAGCTGGCGGTCGACGCCAACGGCCGGTTCGATCTCGATACCGCTGTTGCTTACGCCAAGGCGCTGTCGCAATACGACCTGTTCTGGTACGAGGAGCCGGGCGACCCGCTCGACTTCGAATTGCAGGCCACACTGCGTAATTACTACAGCAACCCGATGGCCACCGGTGAAGATCTGTTTTCGATGCAGGACGCCCGCAACCTGATCCGCTACGGCGGCATGCGCGCCGATCGCGACTGGCTGCAATTCGACTGCGCGCTCAGCTACGGCCTGGTCGAATACCTGCGTACCTTGGACATGCTGCATGAGCATGGCTGGTCGCGTACGCGCTGCATTCCACATGGCGGCCATCAGATGTCGCTGAATATTGCCGCCGGTCTTGGCCTGGGCGGCAATGAATCTTATCCGGATCTGTTCCAGCCGTATGGCGGTTTCCCCGACGGCGTGAAAGTGGAGAACGGCTATATCACCATGCCCGACCTGATCGGCATCGGTTTCGAAGGCAAAGCCGATCTCTACAGTGAAATGAAAAAACTCGCGGAATAAGCACCCAAAGCCGTGCCGGCGATCACCAGCGCCGGCACGGCGGCCTGATAAAAAATAATAAGCGCCGCTTGCGGTCGGCAGGCCGAGCATATCCCCGCAATTTTCAAGGAGACAAAGATGCAGGTTTCACTGATCAGGAAATTGGTTTCCAAGCTGTATGTCCAGATACTTATCGGTATCATCGCCGGCATCGTCCTGGGATATCTCAAGCCGCAACTGGGCGTCGAGCTTAAACCGCTGGGCGATCTCTTCATCAAGTTGATACGGATGTTGTTGGCGCCGATTATCTTTGCTTCGGTGGTGGTCGGCGTGGCCAGGATGGGCAATATCCGCGAGGCCGGCCGGGTCGGCTTGAAGGCGATTTTGTATTTCGAAGTATTGTCGACGCTGTCGCTGGTGCTGGGTTTGGTGGTGGTCAATCTGGTCAAGCCGGGCGCCGGGATGAATATCGATGCCAGTCATATCGGTACCGATTCGATCTCCAGCTATACCAGCCAGGCGCAACATGCCACCATCGCCGATTTTTTTATGAATATCGTGCCCAATAGCGTGGTCGGCGCATTCGCCCAAGGCGAGATGCTGCAGATTATCCTGTTCTCGGTGTTGTTTGCGATTGCCCTGGCCAAGCTGGGCGCACGCGCCACGCCGCTGGTCGATATGCTGGACTTGTTCCTGCACGGCATGTTCGGCATCGTGCGGATCGTGATGTATCTGGCGCCGATCGGCGCCTTCGGTGCCATCGCTTTCACCATCGGCCGCTATGGCATCGGCACCCTGGCTTCATTCGGCCAGTTGATGATCTCGGTCTATGTCACCAGCCTGCTGTTTATCGTGCTGGTGCTCGGCGCCGTGATGAAATTATGCGGTTTGTCGCTGTGGGGTTTCCTCAAATACATCAAGGACGAAATCCTGATCGTCTTCGGCACCGCCTCAACCGAGGCCGTGCTGCCGCAAATGATGATGAAGATGGAAGCGCTGGGCTGTCAGAAATCGGTGGTCGGGATGGTCCTGCCCACCGGCTACACCTTCAATGCCGACGGCACCGCGATCTACCTGACCATGGCCACTCTGTTTGTGGCCCAGGCCACCAATGTGCATTTGTCGATCTGGGATCAATTGGTGATTTTGGGCGTGATGCTGCTGACCTCGAAAGGTTCGGCCGGAGTCGCGGGCGCGGGGTTTGTGGCGCTTGCGGCAACTTTGTCGTCGATGCACAAGATTCCGGTATCGGGCCTGGTGTTGCTGCTCGGCATCGACCGTTTCCTGAACGAGGCGCGGGCGGTCACCAACCTGATCGGCAACGGCGTCGCCACCATCGCCATCGCGCGCTGGGAAGGCGTGCTGGACTTTCGGCGGGCGACCGCGGTGCTGGGGGGCGAGCCGGCCGATTCTATCGATTGAAACCCCCGACGCGGCGGTGCAGCTTGCTGCATCGCCCGCCACGCAAGCACCGCGCCAAAACGGGCGGAATTCAGCGCCCCCGGTTGGTTCCGTCCGGGGGCGCTGAATCAATTGTTTTAACCCGCGGCGAGTCAAATACCCGGTCTATGATAGATTGACGCCAACCCTTCTGGTTGACGTCATTTCCGCATTGCGCCTGGCACCGGGGGCAGGTGCGAGCGGTGCCGTGGCCGCCGCCGTTTTTTTATGCAGAGAGCCGCCGTGTATCGAGCGGCACTATCACGCTTATCACACAGCCATTTCTCAGCGAAGGCAAACCATGCGCTTACAATTTTCAATTCGGGCTCGTCTTATCGCCACCCTGATGGTGCTTGGCATCTTGCTGATCGTCACGGGTGCACTGGGCCAAATCGGCATGAAGGCCTCGAACGATGCGTTGGAGCAGGCTTATTCGAATGAACTGGTGGCGGCCACCGCGATCGGCAAATCCAATCTCAACCTGATGATCGTACGCACCACCCTGGACCGAGCTTTGCTCCATCCGGAGGCCCCGGATATCCCGGCCATCATCGACAAGGCCATGAATTATTTGTCGGTCTCCGATGCCGCCTGGCGCCAATACAGCGAATTACCGCATGGCAACGACGAAGCGGTGCTGTCGGAGGCGGTGGCGCAGGCCCGCGATAATTTTCTGCACAACGCCATCGAACCGATGACCGCGATGATGAAAAAAGGCGATCACGACGGTGCCGATAAAATTGCCATGACCGTCGTGCCGCCGCTATCGGTCGCGCTCACCACCAGTTCGGCTGCGCTCGACAAGTTCAGGACCCAGCAAGGCAGCAGCCGTTTTGCCGAGGCGCACACGCGCTACCTCACCTTGCAAGCGATTGCGGTGGGAGCGATCGTGCTGGGTTTGTTGGCCTGCCTGGTCAGCGGTATCAGTTTGCTGCGGGCGATTTCCCGCCCGCTGGCATTGACGGTTGGGCATTTCGACCGGATTGCCCGGGGCGACCTGACGCACCGCGTCGAATTCCGCTCCGGCGACGAAATGGGGCGCCTGGTCGACGGGCTGGCGACCATGCAGGACAGCATCGCGGCCATGGTCGGCCAGGTCGCCGGCGGTGCCGAATCGATTTCCTCGGCATCCAGGGAGATTGCACTGGGCAACAGCGACCTGTCGCAGCGCACCGAAAAACAAGCCGCGGCGCTGGAAGAGACGGCGGCCACCATGGAACAACTCACCGCGATCGTCAAACAGAATGCGGCGAACGCGCACCAGGCGCAGGAACTGGCCGATACCGCCCGTTCCATCGCCGGTCACGGTGCGCAAGCGATGGGGCGGGTGGTGCAAACCATGGGCGAGATCGACCAAAGCGCACAGAAGATCGTCGACATCATCGGCGTGATCGAAGGGATCGCCTTCCAGACCAATATCCTGGCCTTGAACGCGGCGGTCGAAGCCGCCCGGGCCGGTGAGCAAGGCCGAGGCTTCGCGGTAGTCGCCAGCGAGGTCCGCACCTTGGCACAACGCTCGGCGGTGGCCGCCAAGGAGATCAAGGAACTGATCGGCGCCTCGGTTACCCGCGTTGCCGACGGCACGCGCCAGGTCGACGATGCCGGCGGCACCATGAACAAGATCGAAACCGCGGTGCAGCGGGTGGCCGGCATCATGAATGAAATCGCCGCGGCGTCGCGCGAGCAAAGCAGCGGCATCGAGCAGGTCAATCGCGCGGTAACGCAAATGGACGAGGTTTCGCAGCAAAATGCCGCTTTGGTCGATGAAGCCGCGGCGGCGGCGGCTTCGCTGGAACAACAGGCCGATTTACTGAAGACCACGGTGGCACGCTTTCGGGTGAACCAGAGAGGTTGACCGGCGCGGTGCGTTATCCAGACACAGGCCGGTCTGATCGTGGATGAAGCAGCCTCGAAAGGCATTCAGGTCAAGATCGGCTTAGATAACGAGACCCCGTTGAGTTCGGTTACCTCATGGTTACTTATTCGGCGGCCTCGAATTCGAATTCTTCCGGGTACTGCATTGCACCTTCATTAACGTCTCCCGATGCCCTCTGTTTAGCGGCAGACAAATCTATACGATCCTCGCCACGACTCATCAAATACCTTCATCGGCCTCGATAAATTCGATCGAGCGCTCGTTGCATGCGGCGGGTCGAACTTCAATTATTTCACCGGTAATTTTCAGCAGCCAGCATCAAAGGGCCAGAAGTAGGCCTTTTATTGAATTGAAAGGTTTTTGTAAGGAATGTGTCTTCGGGCTTTAATCTGTGGATGTTTAACTACCGCAGCTTTGAACCGATGTCGCAACGTAATCGTCAGGTGCCTCGCTGTTCGACGCACCCTTATCAAGGCGATTTCGCTGCTGCATTGCCTTGATTACCATAACCGGGAACCTCTCAAAATGTCTCGTAAAGCACTGATCGCGTTTCCGCTGTCGGCGTTCGCGCTAGCGCTCGCAGCCTGCGGCGGCGGCAGCAACAGCACGCCTCCGGCAGCAGTAGTACCTCCGGCGGCGACCGTGTCGGCCCAGGATGCATTGGCCACGACCACCCCGATCAAGCATGTGGTTGTGATTTATGGTGAAAATCAGTCGTTCGACCATTATTTCGGTACTTATCCGAATGCGCTGAACCCGGCCGGTGAGCCCGCGTTCACGGCCGCAGCCGGCACGCCGGCAGTGAACGGCCTGACGCCCGCCCTGCTGAACGCCAACCCGAACAGCACCAACGCCTCGAACTTGGCGATTCCGCTGACGGCAGCCCAGCTTGAGCCGTTCCGCATCGACCGTTCCCAGGCCAATACGGGCAGTCAGAACCACAGTTACACCCCGGAGCAACTGGCTGAAGACAATGGCGCGATGGATGCGTTTCCGGCAAATACCGGCCAGCCATTCTCCGGCGGCACCGGAGTCTTCGCCACGAAGGGCATCGTAATGGGCTACTTCGACGGTAATACGGATACCGCCCTGTGGAACTACGCGCAGCATTTTGCCATGAGCGACAATGCGTATACGGGCACCTACGGCCCGTCGACGCCGGGCGCGATTGAAGTTATTTCCGGCCAGAACAACGGCATTATCCTGAGCAACAACAGTACCGGTGCGGTGACCCAAGGCGGCAGCCCATCGCCAAGCACCAACGCGATTCCCGACGGACAAGGCGGCTTCACGCTGATCGGCGACTTGGACCCAACCGGCGACGCCTGCACCGTCTTTCATGACACCACCGCCAACACCATAACGGGCCAGTTTTCGCCGGCGAACCAGAACATCGGTGACTTGCTGAACGCGAAGAATATTACCTGGGGCGGTTTCATGGGTGGTTTCAACCTTTCCACCGTCAACGCCAACAGCACGACCGGCTGTGGTCGCTCGACCTACTCGCCGGTCTTGAATCTCGCGGAAGTGGATTACACTCAGCATCATGCCTGGTTCCAGTACTACCCGACCACGGCCAACCTGACCCACGCACGCCCGACTTCGACCGCGCTGATCGGCGCGACCGATCCCTTGGATAGCACGGCGACACCGGTTCATCATCAGTACGATACCGATGACTTCTTCGCCGCAGTGACGGCCGGCAACTTCCCCTCGGTCGCCTTCCTCAAGGCGCCGGCGGTGCAAGATGCTCACCCGGGCAACTCGGACCCGCTCGACGAACAGGCTTTTGTGACGAAGGTGGTCAACTTCCTGGAGCAACAGCCGGACTGGAAGAACACCGCAGTGATCGTGGCCTACGACGATTCGGATGGTTGGTATGACCATCAATTTGCCGCGCCGACCAGCTCATCGTTCGATGCGACTTCCGTTACTGACACGGGCCACACTGGCGCCGACCAATTGACGGCTCCCGGCAGCTGTACCTCTGCGGGTGCGGTCCAGCCCGTGGGCGTGGGCGGCGCCGTAGTTAACGGTCGTTGCGGTCCGGGTACGCGTACGCCGTTTATCGTGATCTCGCCGTGGGCTAACGCCAATTTTGTCAGCCACACGCTGATCACGCAGGCCTCCGTTACGCGTTTCATCGAAGATAACTGGTTGGGCGGTCAACGCATCGGCAAGGGTTCCTTCGACGCAACCGCAGGCAGCATCAACAATATGTTCAATTTCGCGGGTAGCGGCAACCTTCCGCCGCTGTTCCTCGATAACAGCCTGGGCACCGTTCTGTCGGCGGCTCCGACGACAGTCACCAACTGATTGTTGTAGCGCATCCTCGGCTTACGGCCTGACCTCAGCGAGGTGCTGATGTCAGGTCACGATCTCAGGATGCACCAGATGGATGTTGCGCCGTCGAGCCAGCGAGTTGCTGGCTCGACTTGTTGCATTTTATTGATCTCTTTGCGGTTCTCCGCCATCGCCATGACTCTTCGCTCGAATTCCGTTCCGCCTTCAACCAAGCGGCCGTTGCGCCGTTTTTTGCAATGGAGTGCCAGCGGCATCTTGCTTGCGTTAATCGCCTTCAGCGCCTACGCGCTGCTTTATCCGGAACGGATGCCGGACGCCGTTGGACTTGTGGTCGAAGACCTGACCGGGGCCAATCCGCATCCGGTTCATTTATTGAAGCCCGAGACAGTACCCTTGAGTTTGCTGGCGCAACTCGGCAAACAAATTTTCTTTGACCCGTCGCTGTCCGCGTCGGGTACGCAATCGTGCGCCTCGTGCCACAGTCCCGAGCATGCCTACGGGCCGCCGAATGCGGCCCTGGTGCAACTGGGCGGCCCGCATATGACGCTGCCCGGCTATCGACCGCCGCCTTCGCTGGCTTATCTGTATCGTCAAGCGACGTTTACTATCGGACCCGAAGCCGCGGATATGGATACCCCGGTGGCCACCCTGAGCCAGACGGCGGCGCAAGTGCAAGGCGTGGCGCGCGCCCAAAAGACCGCCGGCGTGGCGCCTGTCGCGCCCGCCATGGTGCCGCAAGGCGGCTTGTTCTGGGATGGCCGGGCCGATACGCTACAAGCGCAAGCCGTTGGCCCGCTGGTGAATCCGGTCGAAATGGCCAACGCTAACGAAGCCGAGGCGGCGCATAAGCTGGCGCAAACCAAGTATCGCGACATGTTCAAACAACTGTTCGGCCCGCGCATCCTCGATCAGCCCGATATGTTGCTGGCCGAAGCCATGTCCGCGGTCAGCCGTTATCAGATTGAAGACCAGTCGTTCCACGAGTTCAACAGCAAATATGATTACTGGCTGGAAGGACAAGCACGCTTGAGCCCGGCCGAATTACGCGGGATGAAACTGTTTAACGACCAGGACAAGGCAAATTGCGCCGGCTGTCACTTGAGCCAGCCCGGCCACGATGGCCTGCCACCGCTATTTACCGATACGCAATACGAAGCGCTCGGCGCGCCGCGCAATCCGGCCTTGGCCGAGAACAAAAATCCCAAGTATTTCGACATGGGCATCTGCGGCCCGTACCGCACGGATTTGAAAGACCAGACCCAATATTGCGGCATGTTCCTGACCCCGACGCTGCGCAACTCGTCCCAGCGCCCGGTGTACTTCCATAACTCGGTCTACCATACGCTGCAACAAGTGATGGAGTTCTATAACTGGCGCAATACCAATCCCGAGAAAATCTATCCACGCGATGCCTCGGGCAAGGTTCAAAAGTACAACGATATCCCACCGCAGTATCAGGCCAACATCGACATCCTCGATGCGCCGTTCGACCGCAAGTTTGGTGATCAACCGGCGATGAATCAACACGATATCGAGGACATCATCGCCTTCGTGAAGACCTTGAATGACGGGTATCAACCGGGCTGGACTTTGAACCACGTGGCGCATTGATCCAGGGTGGCGCTGCGGATGGCCGCAGCTTGCGGGCGTGCAGGATCAATCGAAGCGATAGGTCAGCGTCGCCAGCAAGGTGCGCCCGCTGCCCGGTATCGCACGGCCGCCGTCGGCATCGACCAGGGCGCTGTAATAGGTCTTGTTGCTAAGGTTCAGGAGATTGAGACGGATTTCGTACGGCTTGCGGCGATAAGCCGCCATGGCGTCCCAGCGGGTGTAGCCAGGTACCGCCACGAGGTTGTCGTCGGTGACAAAGCGTGGGCCTTGATAAGTGGGGCCGCCGCCGATTTGCCAGTGCGGCGCGAGCGTGTAGGTGCTCCATAAGGTGAAGGCGTTGCGCGGCGTGTTGGCCGGTACCCGGCCGGCGGTGCCGTCGTCGGCTTGCAGCACGCGGGCATCGAGATAAGTGTAGCCGGCGTAGATCTGCCAACGCTCGGTGAGGCGGCCGCTTGCCCCGCCTTGCGCGCCGCGCACCCTTACTTTACCTTCAGTCGCGAATTCACCGGCTGCCACTTCGGTGCGCGCATGGTCGCGCTCGACCTGGAACACCGCCGCTGTCAGCGCCAGGTTGCCGCCCAACACATCCCATTTTGCGCCGGTTTCATAGGATAGGCTGGTGCTCGGCGCCAAGTCCTGCGTGCCGCTTTGCGCGATCAACTGTTCCAGCGACGGATCGAATGAGGTGCCATACGAGACGTAATAGGCTTGCGTGTCGCCAGGCTGGAAGATCAGGCCCGCGCGTTTGCTGGTGAAGTCATTGGTTTGCGAGGCGAACCCGGGCGCACTCGTGGTATCGCTGATTTCGGGCCGGAAATGGTCCCAGCGCAGGCCGCCGGCGAGTTTCCAGTATGTGCCGAGCGACAGCGTATCGTTGACGTAGGCGGCGAAGGTGTTCGCCGATGCCTGTGCCAGATTGCCCGGCGAGGCGGTGACATTCGGCGGCGCCGCGACGGGGTCGGCATCGAGCAGCGGCAGCACCGGCAGATTGTGGCGCAGTATGGTCTGGTCGCTGGCGGTTTCGCGGCCCAGTTCGATGCCGAGGTCGAGATCGTGTTTGATGAAGCCGGTATCGAAGCGATACAGCAAATCGGTATCGTTGAACAGCGTATGGTCGCCGAGCACGGCATCGTCGCCTTCCAGCCTGACGAACAATTGCGACAGCGGCAGGTTGGTGAAGTTGCCCGGGGCCAGCGCGGGGCTGGTCGGCAGCGGCCCGGTGAGAACCGCGTTGACCCCGGTTTCGCGGATGTCGTCCTCGTAATTGGCCCATTGCGTGCGGTTCTGCAGCGTCAAGTTATCGTTGAAGCGGTGCTTGACCGTGGCGCTGAAAATCTGCACACCCTGCAGCGTGCGGTCGTCGCTCAGGCCGAAGAAGGCGCTTTTACCCACTGGCGCCGGGCGGCCGTCGAGCGGCGGCACGCCGAAATCCGGCATGTCGTCATTGTGCTGGATCAAGGCGGACAGCGTGATCTCGGTCGGCGTGCCGATGCCGAAACGCACTGATGGCGCGATGCCGTAGTCCTGGTTCTTGATCATGTCGCGGGTTGAACCGAGATCCTGGCCGAACAGGTTGAGGCG
>Ga0302183_10000719_pt1 | contig 15472 bp, 14 predicted proteins | sample I_Palsa_N3_2_FD_200232 | JGI IMG/M metagenome (GOLD analysis project Ga0302183, IMG submission 200232) | Peat permafrost microbial communities from Stordalen Mire near Abisko, Sweden - I_Palsa_N3_2 | ecosystem: Environmental > Terrestrial > Soil > Palsa > Peat permafrost | place: Sweden...
CGTTGACTTCGATGGCGCGCAGTCACGTCCGGGGACGCACAAGATCTCCGGAAAATCGCACAGAACACACTCAGATTCCATTCGTGGCCGAAGCGGCAGCGCGGACCGGAAAGCGGAAGCGCCAGGGTCGATTCTTGAGCGGCGCGCCTTTTGCCGCCCGCTCGTTCTGCGATCGACTCTGCCCATTCGCAATGAGGATTTTTAAAGCCGGCACGTCAAGCGCATGGGGTCTTGGTGCCAGGCCGCGAGTTGAGCGACTCAGGCCGCTTAGTCAGATACCGGAGCCCGAATACTATGAGTAAAGGTACGGCCCAGCTGCGCTTAATTCGAACCCGCAGTGGCTACCCTGCGGCGAACCTCCGAGATGCATGGCGGCATGCGGGTGTTGTGGCGCCGCCCGCCGTATCATGGCTGATGGAGACACGATGAACCGCATGGAGAACAGCGACTCGTCGGCGACCTCGTGGCGCGGCCGCCTGCTCCGGTTCCCGCTGATTCGGCTTGCGCTCGCGCTGCTTGCGATTGCCATTCCATTTGCGATCGTGGCAATCCCTTTTAATCTCTATGTGGTAGACAAAGGCCTGAAGAAAGCTGGAGCGCTGTTGCTCACAGCGATCATTGTGGGTGCCTACAGCTCGTACGTGCGAATCGTCGAGAAGCGCGCGGTAACCGAGCTTTCCGGGCCGCACGCAATTCGCGAACTCGGTACGGGAATGCTCCTTGGAGCACTCCTCCTGTCGCTCACGATAGGCATACTCGCTGCGCTTCGCGTATATCAGGTGACCGGCAGCAACGGATGGGCGGCCATGGTTGCAACCGTCCCCGGGTTCATCCTGGGAGCGGTTCTCGAAGAAGTCGTAATGCGTGGAGTTGTCTTTCGGATATTGGAACAGTGGCTCGGAAGTTGGATTGCCCTGTTTCTGTCGGCCGCAATATTCGGACTTTTGCACCTGCTCAATCCTGGAGCGACTTTGCTGAATGCGGCTGCAATCATGTTTGAAGCCGGAATCCTGCTGGCGGCAGCCTACATGCTTACCCGGCGTCTGTGGCTCTGCATCGGCATCCATTTCGCGTGGAACTTCACGCAAGGAGGAGTCTTTTCTGCTGCAGTATCCGGCGGCGCATCGACAGGTTTGCTGCAATCGAAACTCGTGGGCGCCGAATGGCTGACGGGCGGCACGTTCGGCGTGGAAGCATCGGCTGTGGCGTTGGCACTCTGCGCTTCCGCGGGCCTTGTGCTTGTCATCGCGGCCAAGCGCAAAGGCAACTTCGTCCGGCCCTCCTAGTCAGCCGGAACAGCGCCCGCTTTTGCTTCCCGAGGAAACAAGCCCTATCGTCATGCGCACGAGAGCTCTCACGGTTCTGAGTTCAGCCTGCGTCCGTAATCACTCAGGAGTATCTGCACGCCGAAGTAACCGATGAACTGCGGTTGAGCATCGCCGAAGCCATTAAGGCTTCGACCCGCCATGAAGAGCGCGATCACGCCTCGTCCGAGCTTGTACCGGCCGCCAAGATCCAACGTGGTGGTATGCGGCGCAGCGCCATAGGCGCGATCGTCGTAGATTTCCGCATCGAGTTCGAGCCGTTGCGTCACCGGCCGCCCGGCAACGAACCCGAGAATTCGCTCCTTGGGTCCATGCCCCGGAAAGTAGTAACCAGCCTCGAAGTCGACATCGAGCGGGCCGACCTTTTTGGTGACTTCTATGGGCAATAAATAGCGGGGTCCCGCTACAGCGATTCCCTTTTGTCGCGCCAGTTGCGAGGCGCCCGTCTCAACCTGAGGAAATGTCGATATCTGCCACCCGCCGTCGCCCTCGTCCAGAAACCGCCATTTGACTCCCGGATAACCGTTGCTCCAGCCGCTTTGATCCTGCTGCCCGCTGGAGTACTGCAGGACGTAGGGAATTTCGTAGGTCAGTTGAATGCGATCACCGATGCCAAAATTCAAATCTATTTGGGGAAGCTGGTAGGAGGAGCCGCCGCGGGTGACGGTTTGCATCGAGCCCAGATTGATTTCCCAGTTGGTGTTGCCCGGGGTGCCGGGGTCGTTGGTGAGGAACGGCGGGCCGGCCTGAGCTTGGGCGGCCCGTGGAGAGTGCAGCAAGACAATGCTCACGCAGAGCGAAAGCGCGGCCGAGGTCTTCAACTCAAGCGGCATCGGCGAACTCTTCGTGGAAGCGCCATCGAAGTCTGTGCTGGCCGCGGAGTCGGCAATCCGATCATTGTGTTGCGTGATGGCAGCGGGATTCAGTTCTTGTCGACTACGGTGTTCGGTTATTCGGTTTCGCGGGCGGGCGCCGCTGATCGCAAATAGCGATGTCCGATGTGTTCGCCTGTAGCGAATCTGTACCTATTGGCACCGCCCGACAAGAACGCGTCAGGAAGTATGCCGTTCCCACAGTCTCGTAAGCGCGTGCGTCACCGGCTTGCAGCCCAGCCTGCGCCGGGATTTGAGACGGTCACGTCGCTGTGAACAACCCGTAGAAGCGCAAACGCTCCGGCGTCATATGCACTTGGTGGAGTTCCGATAGCCATAAGCGACGCGGTAATAGAAGGTACGCACGACTGAGCTATCGCGCGTCAGCTGCGCAGACTTCAGCGGCCCTAAGCGCTCAGCATGCGACTCCACGCAATTGCCCACCAAGTCCTGCGCCTTCCAGCTGACGAGGAGCAAGGTCCGGCCCGCCTGCTGCTCGAGCGGCACCCACCGCTCGTACATGAGACTGGTCCACCCGAACAGGTGGGCGCCCGAAGTCTCGGGCGTCACGGCTGTGCCGTCGGGAGTATAGAAGGCGACTTCGCTTGCAATCGCATAGCGATCCAATCCGACGATGAGAGGCTCGGTGCCGGTCGTTTTCCCGATCTCATTTGCAATAGCGTTGACCTGCTGTCCAAGATCCCTCCAGCCAACCGGCACCAGCTCCATGTGCTCGCCATAACCGATGCCCGGTAACCCGAGGGCGAGAAAATGCAGCCCCGCAGCATAGATCACCAGCAATCCGAGCATGGTAGGAACCCATGCAGCACGGATTTTCGCTACGCCATTGCGCGCCAGCTGTGCGCCGCGGGACATCATCACCGCCGCCATGGCAGGCAAAGCCGCGAGCCAGATCTCACCCGTCCAGTCGAACTTGACGTCGTGACGGATACTGACAACGAAGAACACCGCGAGCGGAACGGCAATCGCCGCTTGCAGAAAGCGTCGCTTGCGCCGCGCATCCGCGACTTCGTTGTTGCCGCCCGCATCTTGCGCTCGACGCAATAGCGCTACTGCCGCAGCGAGGAAGCCCGTCGGCGTAAGCAACACGATGGCCGAAAGTATCAACTTGTGCAGTGAGAACCGCGGCGCTTCCGCAAACCGGCGGGTTGTTTGAAACGCGAAGGAGGCCCATTCGTTTTGCGCGTTCCAGACAATTACAGGCGAAAAGATAGCCACCGCGAGCAACGCAGCCGCATACGGCTGCCAACGTCGCAGCCAGCGCCGCGCCTGCGGATCAAGCAGCATGAACACAAGGGCGGCGGGAGCCAGCAGGCCGATTGAATACTTTGAGAGCAGGCCGATGCCCATCGCCAGGCCGACCCCCCACCACGCGCCAGAGCGACCGGCAACGAGCGCGCGCTCAAGAAAGTAGAGCTCGGCGGCCCAGGCCGCAACGAGCGGCGTATCCGGCGTCATGACCATTCCCGCTGCGAAGAAGAATGGCAGCACCTGTGACAGCACCATGGCTAGCAGCGCACTCGGCGCGTCGAAGAGGTTGCGCGTCAGACGGTACGTGAAGAAAGCCGTGGCGGCCGCGCAGAAAATCGCGCCGATGCGCACGCCGAATTGCGACGCGCCGAAAGCGGAAGTGCCCAGACTGATCAACCACGCGACCATTGGCGGGTGATCAAGATATCCGCTGGCGAGATGGCGCGAATAGTTCCAGTAATACGCCTCTTCTGGCAGCAGCTCAGTCTGCCCGAGGTAGACCAGACGCAGCGCAAACGCATAAACGACGAGGCCGAGGGCCAGTACCCGCCATTGCGTGCCGTTGCCCAATCTCCATGCGAATGACGAAAGTGAGAATGTGTATCCCGGCAGCGTTATGGCCAAACTTGCGCCGACCGCAACAAAGATTGCCACGGACGGCGGCCACGCCCAGCTGTTTATGAGAAGCGCGAGCACGCCGCCGCGCAGGAACAAGGCGAGCAAGCTCACGATAACCAGATGGCCGTACAGCCGCAGATCGCGCGACCGCCCGGCGGCATTCGCCGTCACTCGAATAGTCAGGTGATAAAATAGAGCGGTCGCAACGCAAAAACTGAGGATATGCGCCGACCCGAGACGAATTCCAACGGCAGTTGCCGCAAAGAAAATGAACACGTCGGCGAGCGCCGCCATTGCGGCTGCGACATTGATTCGCTCCGCATCCCGCGGGAATGAAGTCTCCTGGTAGGGCGGTACGACGTCCGGGAGCGCATGCGATTCGGTTACATTATTCATGGAGTTGCTCGGGCACGCTCCTCGAGACCGGCTGACTAGCGTCATCGGGGGATCGGCCGGCAGCCGGCCGCGCTCGGCTGATACATGCCGCAGCCGCCAACGACTCACAACCCAACAGGAACGCTACGGCATCGCCATGCAAGAACAGCGTTGTGTGCCTGAGTCTCATTATTCTCCCCTAAGACGACTTATCTTTCTGCTACCAGATCCTGCCCAGATCCTTTATCTGCACTTCGCAAGCGGCAGGCCGGAAGCCGCCATGCACGAAGCGCCGGGCGGGTTATCGAGCGATGATCACACTGGTCGCCCGTTCCGGCAACCTTGACTTGTCCGCTGCCTACCCCCAGCGGAGGAAATGCGTCTCGAACGGGTGCCAAAAATGCTCAGCGCCGTGCTCCGGCGTCCGTGAGTGAGGGCGATCGCTGCCTAGTCTGAGCACCCGAATGAATTATCCAGCGCCTGGCACCCGTCGAGGGAATGCCTGCAGTGACCTTTCCCGGACGCCCAGAAGCCAAAGGAACACAGCTCCGCCAAGGTTGAGCGGCGCAGCGGGATTCGCGGGGCGAGCCCTGCGGGATGTCCACCTTTAGGTCGCACCCACGGGTGTCACTGTGCGCTGATCAGCGCCCCAGAGCCGACGCCGAGCAGCGCCTCGACCACACCGCTCGACATGATCACGAATGAGTCGCATTTGCGGCTCTGCTGCGCGCGAAAGCTTCTAGGCGCTGTTCAATCCAAGCGGCTTGATTGTGGCCTGCAACACAAGTACTTTACGATGCAAAGTTCGTGGCCGCCAAGCACGCGATCGCTCTGTACATAGGCTTGCGTACGCTGTGGGACAACGTCATCTCCTTCGGAGCTGCTATATGAGTGCACGTTCCCGATCTACCCCAGCGCTAACAACCCTTTTCCTGCAGGCGCCGTCGTTTGACGGCTTCGACGGCGGCGCGGGCTCGCGCTACCAAGCTAAGCGCGAGATCAAATCGTTCTGGTTTCCGACTTGGCTCGCGCAGCCAGCCGCGCTCGTGCCGAACTCGCGCGTCCTCGATGCCCCCGCTGACAAGCTCACCGTCGAACAGAGCCGCGAGGTCGCGCGCGGCTACGACCTCATCATCATCCATACAAGTACCCCGTCGTTTCCAACCGATGCCAGATTCGCCGAGTTGCTACGCGAGGACAATCCGAACCTTAAGATCGGTCTGGTCGGCGCGCCGGCCATGGTCGATCCGGACGGCTCGCTGAAAGCCGCCAGAGCGGTGGATTTTGTGTGCCGCGAGGAATTCGATTACACGTGCAAGGAGGTCGCCGAAGGCCTGTCGCTGAAGGACATCAAGGGACTGTCTTATCGTGACGACGTTGGCCGCATCGTGCACAACCCGGCGCGCGCGATGATCGAGAACATGGACGAGCTCCCATTCGTCGCGCCGATCTACCGGCGCGATCTGAAGATCGAGAACTATTTCATCGGCTACCTGAAGCATCCCTACGTCAGCTTCTACACCGGCCGCGGCTGCCGCTCGAAGTGCACGTTCTGCCTGTGGCCACAAACAATCGGCGGCCATCGCTATCGCGTGCGCTCCGCCGCGAATGTCATCGCCGAAGTCAAATGGATCAAGGAGAACATGCCGGAGGTAAAGGAGATCATGTTTGATGACGATACGTTCACCGATTCCTCCAACCTACCGCGCGTCGCAGCGATCGCGCGCGGCATGGGCGAACTCGGCGTGACCTGGAGCTGCAACGCCAAGGCCAATGTGCCCTACGACACCCTGAAGGTGATGAAGGACAACGGTCTGCGTCTACTGCTGGTGGGCTACGAATCGGGTGACGATCAGATCCTTCACAACATCAAGAAGGGACTGCGCACGGACATTGCACGGCGCTTTACAAATGACTGCCGCAAGCTCGGTATCCTGATCCACGGTACCTTCATCCTTGGGCTGCCGGGCGAGACCAGGGAGACGATCGAGAAAACGATCAAGTTTGCCAAGGAGATCAATCCGCACACAATCCAAGTGTCGCTGGCCGCGCCCTACCCCGGCACGACGCTGTACAGGCAGGCGGTTGATAACGGCTGGCTGCGGGACAACGATGCCGTCAATCTGGTTAATGACCAAGGCGTGCAGTTGGCGGCGATCAGCTATCCACACCTGTCGAAGGAAGAGATCTTCCACAGCATGGAGACGTTCTATAAGCGCTTTTACTTTAGGCCCAGCAAAATTTGGGAGATCGTCAAGGAGATGCTGACTAGCTGGAACATGCTAAAGCGGCGTCTGCGCGAGGGCATCGAGTTCTTCCGCTTCCTGCGCGCACATGAGGCCTGAAGAACCGCGCCGGCACTCGCCCCTGGTGCTGCCGCCACGCGACACCTGCGGCGAATCATTCGACAAGTTTCCACTCCGATAAACGGCAGTAGAGCCGAGGTGCCGGTGGTCCTAGTTCATCCACTCCTGGATATCGCTGGTGTAGCTAGCCTAGTCCTCGCCGCGAGTTATGCCGTTCTAGCTCTCGTAGCCGTGCTGGTTTGGCAAATGCGTCGGGCGCTGCCATGTCCGCTGCGACCGCCGCCCGTGACGGTGCTGAAGCCCTTGTGTGGCGCCGAACCAGGCCTGTACGAACACTTGCGCTCATTCTGTATCCAGAATCACCCGGAGTACCAAATCGTTTTTGGCGTGCGCGATTTGACGGATCCCGCGCTAACGGTGGTAGAGCGGCTGATTGCGGAGTTTCCGTCGCTCCCCATCGACGTCGTCGTCAATCCGCAGCAACACGGCAGTAATTGTAAGATTAGTAATTTGATCAACATGATCGCGCGGGCGCGCTACGATGTGCTGGCAATGGCGGATAGCGATACGATGGTTCGGCACGACTATCTCAGCACCGTAACTGCGCCTTTGCTGGATCACAGCGTTGGCCTGGTGACCTGCATTTACCGCGGCGTACCGACCCGGGCGATTTGGTCGCGGCTCGGCGCGATGTACATCAACGAATGGTACGTGCCGTCGGTCCTGCTCGCGTGGCTTTTCGGCTATCGGGGATATGTCTCCGGCCAAACCCTGTGCCTGCGCCGAGAGACATTGCAGGCGATCGGTGGCCTGCGGGCGATGGCGAACCATCTTGCCGAGGACTATCGACTGGGCGCCCTAATTCGTAGTTTGGGATTGCGGATCGTGTTGTCGCCTTATGTGCTCGACGCGCAGCACCACGAGCCAAACTTAGATTCGCTTATGCGCCATGAGCTTCGGTGGATGCGTACGATACGAGTGCTGCGACCGCACAGCTTTCCCTTTCTCTTCATAACGTTCAGCTTGCCTTTGGCAGTCCTTGGAATCGTGCTGACCTCCGCTGAGCCCTCATTTTCCACGGCCGCCTGGATACTTTTCCAGGTCACCGTCATCGCGCGGCTCGGATTGCACCTTATAAATCGGTTGCGTGGTGATCGGCCTCCGGTTCGGGAATTTTGGCTACTGCCGGCGCGGGATTTATTGATGTGTTGGGCTTGGGGCCGTAGCTTTTTCATCGCGCGAGTCACGTGGCGGGGCAACGAGTTCGACATTGACGCCGATGGGGTCATGCGCAGGCCCTCCTAAGCATCCATCCCGCCCCTTCGCGTCTGGATGTTCATCAAAGGACCTACGGTTGAGAATCGCGGCATACATCAGCGCTCTGCTGGGTCTCGCGTTGCTCGTCACTCTTGTCGCCAGCACAGACTTCGCTGGTATGGTGCGGACGTTGGAGCTGGGGGGCTGGAGGCTACTTTGGTTGGTGCCCTACCGAGCACTGTTCTTTATTCTTTACGCGATTGGCTGGCTCTATCTCCTTCGCCCCTACGACCCGGGGCGGCATGCCGGACTTGGGTACATTTTTTGGGTCACTACAGTTCGCGATTCGATTGACCGCCTGCTCCCGGTAGCGAGTGTCGGCGGCGGAGCGGCTGCGGTTCGCCTGTTGCGCTGGCGTGGCCTCGCGGCGGCACCAATCGGGGCCACCGTAATAGTGGAAATTCTATTGACGTTGTCAGTGTCGTACCTTTTCACGGCCGTCGGGCTGCTCCTGCTGAGCGAACTCAATGCAACCGGACTAGAGTACCGCCGCTTGCTGCTCGCATTTCTGATTACGTTACCCGTGCCGGCAGTGACCGCGCTGCTATTGCGTTACGGATCGGTATTTAAGCGCCTGCAAAAGCTATTACTCCCATTGGTAGGCAAAAGCGCGTTGACTCAAGGGGCGGAGGCGCTTGATCATGAGCTCCACGCCTGCTTTCGCCGCGGGCGGAGGTTGTTGCTCGCCGGCACGTTGCAGTTCGCGGCATTGCTTTCGGCATCTTTCGAAATCTGGTTTGCATTGCGTGTGTTCGGACACCCCGTCGGCGCCGACTCCGCCCTGATATTGGAGAGCATGACCCAGGCGATCCGCCACGTGGCATTCGTCGTTCCGGCAGGCCTTGGCGTACAGGAGGCGGGTTTGGTGATATTCGGGCACGCGCTCGGGATAAGCGGCGAACTTGCCCTGGCCGTTTCCATGACCAAGCGGCTCCGCGAAGCGCTTTGGGGGCTGCCGTCGTTGATGTCCTGGCAGTGGCTTGAAGGTCGGCGACTCCGGGTCCTGGCGCGTAAGCCATCCTGATTGGCGGCATTTGTCAGTCGAGGCGCCAGAAAGCATGCATGGTCGGTCTTACACCACCAGCGTCGCAATCGGTCTTAATCGATTCTTGACTTGCTACAACGTCGGCGCGACGGACGAGAATAGAGCAACAGAACATAAATCGTTGCGGTCAGCCGCACAATGACACCACCAGCGCAAAGTCAAGCCGGCTCGCCCCTCGAGGTGCTTCGCGCATTCGCTAAGCTCGGGATCACATGTTTCGGTGGGCCAATTGCCCATATGGGCTATTTCCGGCATGAATTCGTGGTGCGGCGTCGCTGGCTTGATGAGCCGGCGTACGCGGATCTGCTGGGGCTTTGCCAATTTCTTCCCGGCCCTGCCAGCAGCCAGATTGGCTTTTCCCTGGGTCTCATGCGCGCCGGCTACCTGGGCGGCCTCGCGGCCTGGGCAGGCTTCACGCTACCCTCGGCGATCCTTCTTGTGCTGTTTGCCTTTCTCCGCCCCGCGCTACAAGGGTCGATCGGCCTTGGCGTATTGCATGGCCTCAAGCTTGTTGCTGTCGCAATCGTTGCCCAGGCCGTTTGGAATATGGCTCGTGCGTTGTGTCCCGATTGGCAGCGCGCCTTCATTGCTGGAATGGCGGCGCTGATCGTCCTGTTGAACGCATCCTCTGCCGCCCAGATCGCCGCAATAGCTTTTGGCGGCATTGGCGGATTCTGGCTGTGTCGAGCGGGTCCGGCAACGCCGATAACGCACTTGGCCATACCCGTCTCGCGCGTAGTTGGTTTCGCAGCGCTCGCCGTATTCTGCGTGCTGCTCGGCGGCATGCCGGTTCTATACAGCTTCACCAGCTCTCAAGGCATCGCACTGTTCGACGCTTTCTACCGATCTGGTGCACTCGTGTTCGGCGGCGGACACGTAGTACTACCCTTGTTGCATGACGCCGTCGTCGCGCCGAGGTGGGTGAGTGACGACGCCTTCCTCGCTGGCTACGGCGCAGCACAGGCGGTGCCGGGGCCACTATTCACTTTTGCAGCGTACCTGGGGACGGTTGTTTCTATATCGCCCCATGGTGTGCCCGGCGCAATTGTCAGCCTTATTGCTATATTTGTCCCCGGCCTACTCCTATTAGTGGGCGCACTGCCGTTTTGGCAGGACTTCCGGCGACACCTAAGCGCACGGGCGATCATGCGCGGCGTCAATGCGTCAGTAGTTGGTTTGCTCGCCGCCGCGCTCTACGATCCCCTTTGGAGGAATGCCGTACATACGGTCGAAGATATAGCGTTGGCGCTGGTCGGGTTTCTCTCACTGACTATTTGGCGGCTGGCGCCCTGGGCAGTTGTCGTGCTGCTGGCGGCCGCCGGCGCGCTCTTTGCGTCGATTTGATTTGAGCTACCGCTATTGCAGCATGCGTCCCGCGTGCGAAACGGGCCCGGTCAATGGCTTGCTGAGATCGTCGCGACGAGTGGGCTCATAGTTGCGGTCCCCAGACCAGCCAACGCAGCTGCGGCAGCGCTTTGCCCGTTAGCGCGAATTTGGCGCGGACTGCTGGTTTACCGCATCGACTTCGTTTGCAGACCCCGCGATTACCCTGGGTCGCGCTCTCGCTGACCAGTTTGCTGGTATCCGCCCCCGTCGATGCGCCGGGATTCTCGCGGCGCAGCTGATCGGCGCTATCGGTGGCATCGTCATTGTATGGTTGCACGAATCGGCTCCTCACGGCGGTGCGTTCGCCGCAGCCATTCCCCGGGGTCCCGGCGCATTGTACGAACAGCCGGAACAGCCCCTCATCTGCTCCACCCCGCTCTCGCTACTGGTTTAGCGTGAGTCTGAAAGAAACCATGGTGCCTCCGCGGTCCATCGGCTCGACGGATAATTCCCAATGATGTGCGCGTTCATTGCGGCGGTTCATGGTGAATTGCGCAGTCGAAATTCCGATTGCCGCGCCCGCAACTGTGTCGGACAACCAGTGAACGTTATCGCGCAACCGCACGTAGGCTGTCGCACCCGCCATACCGTATCCGAGAATGCGGCGGATCCAGCGATAGTCGTCTCCGCCAGATTCGGCGAGTACAGTTCCGACTGCAAACGCAGCACTCGCGTGCGCGGCAGGGAAGGAGCTGCCGCCTTGGCGCCAATCGTTAACCGCCGTCGTCTGGTCGGGTCTTTCGCGGCCCGCAGCGAACTTCAATCCCTCCGTGGTGACGAGGCTAAACCCTGCCGCTTCAAGCATCGTATAGGCTTCGACGCGGCCGGCCGAATCGCCGATTAGTCCTGCAATCGCCCAGGTTCCTGCGACAACAGCGGCCGCGGGGATCGCATCACGCAGACTATTTGGATCCTGGCCGTTGAGAATGGCTCGATCGCCAACTGCGAAGTGGCTGCGCACATCGCCATCATAGGCGTGAGCGACTCCGATCGTCGCGAGCGCGCCGCCAAAGTACAGCCAATCATTGACATCCCATCGAATGGGGGCCGTAAAATACAGCTTCGCATCTTCCAACACGTCTCCCGCGCTGAAGTCCTCCGCACGACATGATCCCGTCACGCAAACACTCGCTAAACCGCTTGCAACCATGAACGAAAGAATGGCTTTCAGCATTGATGTCCCGTAGGGTAATAGCTAAAGTCTTGTTTTGTGGGTGCGAACGCGATAATTGCCGTCACCGATGCGCTCTAAAAAGAATCAATCGTTCCTCCGGCGACTTCGATTCGCGGCGACCGGTTTGCTCATTGGGTTGCGCAGGGAACGGAGCCTGAGATTCCAGGCCGTCACTCTGGCGATTATGGCCATCCTGCTGGTCACAGCACGCCCCGAGCCGCTCTGGTGGGCGATGGTCGCGCTGACAAGCTCGGCTGTCATTGCCACTGAGCTCATCAACACGGCGCTTGAGTGCCTTGCCGATCATTTGCATCCCGAAGATCATCCTCAGATTCGCATCGTGAAGGATTGCGCGGCGGCTGCAGTTCTGGTGGCCGCCGCCGGAGCGCTGGCCGTCGCCGCCGCTTTGACCGTGCACGTGCTTCAACGCTAGAGGTACAGCCGGCAGATTTCCCCACGCCTTGGTACTGCCACAACCCAGGTAAACGCGGCCCATGCCGCGGCGTCTTGCAGATTAACGAGTGAATGGCAGGCTCCGGACGCCCGGCCACATGCGTCTTAGCACGCCGTCGTGTCGGAAGAAATGGTGCCATAGGGCCGCGGCGGCGTGAGCGCCAGCGAGTGCAAATAAGACGTAGGCCAAATAGCCGTGAATATCCTCGGTCGGATGAAAAACTGCGCGGTTGGGTCGAACCCTGAAATTGAGCTGAAACAAGCCGAAATGAAAGACGCGGCCGTGCCAAATAAAAGTCACGATGCCGACGATCGGTATGATAAGGATCAGGGCATATAGCAGCCTGTGCACCGGGCGGGACAACCGACGCGACAATTCGCCGATTTCCGGCGGCAAGTCCGGGGGCGGGTGTTCGGAGCGCCACCAGAGCCGTGCGATGGTCAACACCCAAACGAGTAGACCGAGCAGCGCGTGGATATTGATCCAGAACGCCTGAGTGCTTTTTGGCCACGAATCGTGCAGCAGTCCAAGCACGCCGACGCCGACGATGAGTAGAGCTATGGTCCAGTGGAATGCGATCGCGCCAGCTCCGTAGTCCGTCGTCAGCGGCAACGAATGCGTCGCCCGTACGCTATCAGTACCCATCGTTTGATGCTCGCAGAGTCTTGCGCGAGGAGACATTGAGGTCGGCTGTCATGCCAGTCACCCCTGGTATCAGAGTTGCACCGGCAATGTGAGCCGCTGCAGCGCGGAATTTGCGGCGACGCTTGTCGCGGCCGGCTGGCACGAACGCGCCGCGGCTAGGCACGCGCAGCCAGACACCGCTGTCTCTCACCATAAAGTAGCCGGTTTCAAGTTCTGCCAGCGGCGCGGCGGCGACGGTGTGGCTCAAGGTAATTACGATGCCGCGATTCTCATCGATGCGAATCCACGCCTCCGCCCAGATCCCGGGCGGCAGCTCTGGCGCGACCGAGCACATAGTGTGTTGGATACTGATGGAACCGAGTGAACCGACTCCAATTGTGGCGAATGCTCTCATCCTATAGTCATTCATGATGATTGCGGCGTGCGGGCAGCGCCCGCATCACTTTGCACTACAGAGTTCACGGGCAAAAGCGCGCGCGCAAAAGGTCATAGCAAATCCGCATGTGTCATCACTCAATGGCGAAGCCACTCACCGCAACAGCCAGTAGCGGGCCCCCTGCTCCTCCAAGAATGTCTGCGCCTGTGCACCATGCAACAGGGCCAAAGTTGACAACAGCCCTGCCTCGGTGCAGCTGCTTGCGGCTACAGTAACGGAACGCGGCGATTCAGCCACCGGCCAACCGGTTTGGGGGTTCAAGATGTGACCATAACGCACCGAGTCTCTTAGCAGGAAACGCCGCGAATCCCCACTGGTCGCGAGGGCGCCACGCTCCAACTCCAGAACCAACGCCGCGTCGCGATCCGAATCGGGGCGCTCGATGCCAATCTGCCACGGACCATTGGCCGGCGATCTGTTGGCGCGCAAATCGCCGCCGAAGTTAACCAGGAAAGGCTCGGAGCGGCGCGCGGCTACCAAGTCGTAGGCTCTATCAACGGCGTATTCCTTACCGATGCCACCAAAATCGAGTTCCATTTCGGCCGGCAGCAACAGGTTGGGCGCTTGCCAACTGAGCTTACCAAACCCGATAAGTGGTAGCAGGCGCTCAACCGCGGCGGGATCCGGAATGCGGCTCGAGCCGTCAAAATTCCAGACGCGGCGCAAAATTCCCGAAGTGATATCGAAGAGACCATCGCTCAGCTCAAAACACCGGCTGGCGAAGTCAAGGAGTGACGCTGTTTCTGCGTCCACCTGCAGTTCCGCGCCCCGATTGCGATGAATCCATGCAAGAACGCTGTCGTTGCGATATCGGCTGAACTTGCGCTCGATACGCCACGCCTCCGCCGCAACCAGCGTTCCAAGTTCCATCGCGGCAGCGCGGTCGGATGCGTGCAGCAGTAGTTCGCACGGACTCGCCATGGCGGTAAAGCAAGTGGCAAGGATATTCCCGGTTCGCTCTTCGACATCGAGCGCCCCTCCCAAAGAATCGGCTGCGGCCTCCGGCACCATGCGATGCTCAATAGTCAAAGCCAATCTGCAACAGGACAGCGTTGAGGCGTGGATACAGATCAAGTCCCTGCAGCGCTCCCGCTCCAGGGAGTCCGTGGTCCACCGTCTGCTCATAGTACTCGACCCGAATATTGATTTCCGCGGCCTCCCGATTGAGCTTGTCGTCGAGCTTAATACCGTACTTCACGCCGTACGTAAGTGCGTGAAAGCCGCCCAGACGGGAGTCCGCCGACGCGTAGGCCTCGTTGGGACTCACAGAGTCGCCGATCCAAGGCGTGTAAAAATCGGCGGCCGTCTGTCGATACCAGCGCACCGTCGGCTCCAGATACTTATTTCGCTCGGTATTCCACCAGCGCAAATGCAATTGCACCGTGTCCGAATGCACTCCCCAGGTGTCTGTCATGTAGCGTAACGACAATGCTGCTGACGCGCGCTCCCAGCCGACACGATTTTCAAGATATGCGCTTCTGCGTGTGCGCGTGTCTGGTCGGTTCTCGTAGACGTAGCCGACGTCGTTGCCGCTAGCGTCGATCACCGAGATGATCTTGTACGGGTCGTTCAAATATCCGGAAAATCGGTCGAGCGAAACATTGAATTCGGCGAGCCACGTGCGCGTCATTATCTGCGTCACGCTGAGGAGCAATCCGGTGCCGTTCTTGCTCTTATGATCCGTCTTTTCAAACAGCTCATAATCACTGAGGGGCACCGGGGCGCCACCGATCGGGTGCAAAGAATCATTTTCATCGTTGATGCCAAACAATACCGTTGTGTTCTTCTCATTGAAATCATGCGCGATCGAGGCGCTGAGCGAACTCGAGAGGAAGTCGTCCTCGTAGGACAGTTTGCCGCCGAAGCTCGCCCGCGTGAGGCGCGTCAACGGCAGCGTCCAATCCACTCCCAAAGCGAACCGTTGATCATGATAGTGCGGGTCCACCGGCAAATCCCCGGGGGCGGTGGTGTAGGTATGCTTGCTGAGAATGAGGCTTTTGCCGGATGGCGATGCGAACGTCTGTGGGCTGCGGCTCGGCAACGCGCCGTTCGGGCTGCTTCCCGATAGGCTGTCGAAGGTCAGATTCAAGCCGAGCGTACCGCCATCGCCGTAATTCTTGCTGACGTTGACTACGGGTTCGATGGCCTGAATGCGACCATCTTCGTGGTAATACGCTAAAGCCGACTCCAGCAGCCAATCCGTCAGTGCGCCTGCGACGCCCGGATTGGCGGCCTCCTCGCTGCGCG
>Ga0302183_10000744_pt1 | contig 15214 bp, 12 predicted proteins | sample I_Palsa_N3_2_FD_200232 | JGI IMG/M metagenome (GOLD analysis project Ga0302183, IMG submission 200232) | Peat permafrost microbial communities from Stordalen Mire near Abisko, Sweden - I_Palsa_N3_2 | ecosystem: Environmental > Terrestrial > Soil > Palsa > Peat permafrost | place: Sweden...
CGTAATTCCGTTTGGTAGCGCCACCGGCCGTCAATCGGCCAAGCGTTGCAGACTCCTTTTACCACGCGAAAATGACAGTCTGCAATTGGATTCTGCCCGATGTTTCCAAAAACAAACTCCAAAAACCGTCACATGCGCAGTCCGGAGATGCTTGGCGCCAACAATCCGGAAGGTCAGATAATAAATAAAACATTTGGTAAGACAAAGAAAAAAGTCTATTTTTAGCTGGCATCGAGGGTCTTGAGGGCGCCAGTCCATGAAAAAAGTGCTGGATATCGGCATCTGCAGCGCCGTTTTTGTATCGGCGGCGCTGTCCGGAACCGCCAATGCCGTATGCAGTTCCACCGCGCCAACAACAGGAACGAGCGTCGTTTGCACCGGCACCGGCATTCTCCCGGTCGCAGCCGTGGCGGGGTCGAGCGCGGTCATCATCGGAATTGACGCCACGGTCGCCACCGCCCTGACTCGCGCGAGCGCGCCGGTTGCCTTCAGCGTCGGGAGCGCGAGCACCCTCTCAAATGGCGGCGCATTGACGTTGACGGGCGGCGGCGGGTCCGGAACCAACCGGGGCGCCGTCCTGCTCGGCACGGGCGATGCAAACCAGCTTACGAATACGTCGACGGGCAAAATCGCCACATCCGGCGCCTACAACGACGGTATGGCCGCCAACGGCAGCGGCAACACCCTGGTCAATAACGGCACCATCGCCACATCCGGGCCAAACGCCTACGGCATGACAGCGGCCTGGGGGCAGACGAATGTCGGGCAATTAAACAACACCCTGGTCAACACCGGCTCCGTTGCAACCTCGGGAAGCAACGCCCGCGCGGCCTCGATCATCGGCGGCAGCGGGACGATAAACAACAGTGGAAATTTATCGACGTCAGGGGCGAGCAGCCCGACAGCCTACCTGCAAGGCAACAACGACACGCTGGTCAACACCGGCATCATCACTGCAACCGGCGCGGACTCGGACGCCGTCTTCTCGAACACCGCTGGATCCAGCTTTACAGCAACGATTGAAAACCGTGCGGGGGGCCAGATTTTCAGTCAAAGCGGAGCGGCGGTCAGAACGCTGAACGGCGCCAGCACGGTCATCAATGCGGGCCTTTTGCAATCGGGCGGCAGCACGGCCGTCTCCATGGGCAACGGCGCCAACACGCTGATTCTCCAGACGGGTTCGCAAATCATAGGCGCCGCCGACGGCGGTGGCGGCCCGGGAGCGAGTACGGTGATTCTCGAGGGAACGGGTAGCGCATCGAACGCGTTCACCCGGTTCCAGACCTTGCGCATGTCGGGCGACGCCTGGACCTTCAGCGGAACGGGCGACTTCAATCTCGCCGAAGTGCAGACCGGCACGCTCAACCTGAGCGGCCTGTTTGCGCCGACAACAGTCGCTCTGGTCGACGCTCCCGGCACACTCCGGGCGAGCGCGCAAAACATGCCGTCCACGGTCACCGACAACGGGCTGGTGCAGTTTGGGCAAGCCAGCGACGGCAGCTACACCGGCACACTGTCGGGCACTGGCGCGGTGGAGAAAGATGGCGCGGGCACACTCACGCTCGCCCCGGCTGCCGCCGGCGGCAATAGTTACTCCGGCGGGACGACGGCCAACGCCGGGGCACTCGCTATTGGCGCCGATAGCGCGCTCGGCGCCCCTACGGGCGGACTTACGCTCGACGGCGGCACGCTTCTTCTGAACAACGCGCTCGATCTGGCGGCAACGCGTCCCATCGCGCTGGGTACGGCGGGCGGTGTCATCGACACACAGGGCTTCAATACCACCGTGGCGCAGGGGATTTCAGGCACCGGTTCGCTCACCAAACTCGGCACCGGACAACTGCTGCTTCAGGCGCCCACCACATTCACCGGTGGAACGACGATCGGCGCCGGCACGCTCGCTGTTGGTGATATATCGCATTCAAGCGCGACGCTTGGGGGCGGCGGACCGGTTTCGGTAGCCGCCGGGGCAAACCTTGGCGGGTATGGCGGCGTGATCGGCGATGTGACGAACAACGGCACTATTTTTGCGGCAAATGCGCTTCCGAGTTTTGCCTCGTCGACATCGGGGACGTTTAGCGTGCAGGGCCAGCTCACCAACAATGGACTCGCCCAGATTGCCGGGGCGGGCGTGGGCAATCAGCTTGTCGTCACGGGAAACTACGTCGGACAAAACGCCCGGATCGCGCTCAATACGGTCGTCGGCCTCGATAATTCCGCGTCGGACCGCCTTGTGATCAACGGTGGCAATGCCAGTGGCTCCAGCACGCTGCTGATCACGAATATCGGCGGCACGGGTGCCGGGACCGTCGCCAACGGCATACAGGTCGTTCAAGCCGCCAATGGCGCAACCTCCGCCCTCGGCGCATTTTCGCTCCCCGCGTCCATCCAGGCGGGCGCGTATTCGTACTACCTGGCCAAAGGCGGTGTGACCGCCGGGACCAGCGAAAGCTGGTATTTGCGCAATACCGTGGCCCCGGCAGCCGCAGTGCCGCCGACGCAACCCGGCACTCCGACGGGTCCGACGTCGCCTGGAACGCCTACCGGAACGTCGCCTGGCACCCCCACGGGCACCTCGCCCGGCTCGCCCACCGGCACGCCACCCGAAAGCACTGCGGACACTGGCCCGATCGCCGCCGCCGGCTCTGCGCCCTTGCCTGCCCCGCCGCCGCCCGGGTCCGCACCGATTCCCTTGTATCGCCCGGAAGTGGCGCTGTACGCCGCCATTCCGATGGTCGCCAGGCAAATCGGCATTCAGCAAATCGATAACTTCCACGACCGGCAAGGTGACCAGTCATTGCTCACCGAGACCGGCGCGCTGCCGGCCGCGTGGGGACGCGTCTGGGGGGCACATTCGGTCAGCAGCCAGGACGGCGCGGCGAACCCAGAGTTCGACGGCTCGATTGTCGGCGCGCAGGTCGGCCATGATGTTTACTCGGACGTGACGGCGTCGGGTCATCGGAACCACTACGGTTTGTTCGTAGGCTTCGCCCGCGCAGTGGGCGATGTCGACGGCTTTGCGCTAGGCTTTCCCAATGTCGATGTCGGTCATCTGGCGCTGAATGCCTATAGCCTGGGCGGATACTGGACGCATATCGGCCCGTCGGGCTGGTACACGGATGCGGTGCTGATGGGGTCATCGATCACGGTGGACCCGTTATCGAGTCAGGGAACCGGCGCGGGAACGCATGGCACCGCGGTGACGGGTTCTGTCGAAGGCGGCTTTCCCATCACGCTGGGCGGAGCATTTGTCATCGAACCGCAAGCGCAGATCATCTGGCAAAACCTGTCGCTCAATGACTTCAACGACGGCGTGTCCTCCGTCTCGTTCAACAACGGCAACACATACACCGGCCGCGTCGGCGTGAGGGTGCAGCGAACCTTCAGCAGCGCGGGGATGACGTGGCAACCGTATGCGCGCGTGAGCGTCCTGCGCGCATTCGGCGAGGGTGACAGCACGACCTTCGGTGGAACAACCGTGATCCCTGGCGGTGTGGGACAGACGGCCGGGCAGTTTAATGTGGGACTGATTGCCCAGGTCACGCGGTCGGGCAGCGCATTCGTCACGGCGAGTTATCTGACGAATCTGGGCGGTTCACATCAACGGACCATAGGCGGCAATGCGGGTGTCCGATGGAAGTGGTAGACACTCCCACCCCTCGCTGTCACGGGTGGGCGCGTTTTTCGGCGCGGCTTCGCCACCTGGCTCGGTGACTTGCCGCGCTCTTGCTCATTTGCCGGCCGTGCGGACGATCCAGTCCTCGCTACGCTGCGCGTTCGCTATTGCTGCCCGAGTTTCGGCGCGTTGCAGTCGGGCGTACCGTTACTCTTCAGGAGCGGCGTGATGCCCTGGCCTTCTGCAATCAGATAACGGCAGCCTGTTTCGTGATCCGTTTCCATCTGGATGTTGATGTCCTCGGTGGTATCGCGAGTGAACCGCGGTGATGAGTAGGCGCTAGTGGCCTGCTTCGGTTCAGCGTTCTCTGCATGTGCGCTGTATCCAACCAGTGCTGCAAGCGATACAAGTAGCCACTTCATATTTTGTACTCCGTGATTTGCAGTCCGTGAGTCTTGGCGATATAGCCCCTTAGTGTACGAGTGAACCGGCAAGGGGAAAGCGCCAGTGCGATTTGGCACTGGGCCCGGGAGGGGATATGTCGACCAATTTGGGCCGGTCGGCTCTTTCCCCGGTGGTCCTACTTCGTACCGTGTTCGCGCAAATAGTTCTCAAATATTTTCAGGACCTCCGGGAAGTTTCTCCGTCCAAGGCCAATGCGGAAATGCTCGTTGCCGTGATCGAGCAATGTGCTGGGCAGCAGAAGTACGCCGGTGAGCTCGAGGACTTCCGCACAGAAGCGATCTGCTCCTCCGTGCTTTAGTCTGGGGAACGCGACTGTCCCTGCTGACGGCTGACGCCACTCCAGGATCTCGTGATGACGTTCGAAGAACGGATCGAGGATGGCCAGGTTACTTCTGACAATCGACGTATTACGTTCGATCAACGCATGGGTGTGACGCAACGCAATGGCCCCGAGATACTCGCTGGGCGCGCTGTTGCAGATGGTCAGGTAGTCCTTGAACGTGCTCATGGCCGCGAGCACATCGCGGTCCCGCGTAGCGACCCAGCCAATGCGCAGCCCCGCCAAGCCATGCGACTTCGACAGAGCCCCAAGCGATATCGCCTTCTCATAGACATCGCAGGCAGCGGGCAGACGCGCAGCGGGATCGTGCTCAAGGCCACGATAGACCTCGTCACTGAATAACCATAGACCACGCCGCCTGCAGAAATCGACAATCGCGTCAAACCGCTCGCGCGCGGGCAGATAGCCGGTCGGATTGTGCGGCGCGCAGATCACCAATGCTTTCGTCTCCGGCCTGACAAGCTTCTCCAATTCGTCGGGATCCAGGGCCCAATTCTCCGATTCGCGTGCAAGCCACGGAGACACCGACACGCCCGCCGCTTCAGCGATCGAGTAGTGGGACTGATAACCGGGCATGTGAACGATCATGTGATCGCCTGCCTGGAGCATCGAATGGACGAACGAGAAAATCGCTTCCTGAGCGCCCGTGTGCACGATCAGGTTGTCGATACCAATTGATTCGTACAACGTTGCAATTTCTCGCCGAAGTTCAGGCGCACCGGGATATTCGGTGTAGCCCAGACGCAAGCTGCCAAGACCTTCCATAGAACCGGGTTCGAGCGCAAGCAGGTCCGTAATCGACATGGATTCCGGGTCGGAACTGCACAGCAGATAGCGGGCGGTGAATTCGTGAACGGCGAAATAACGCTCGAGTTGAAACGGCGATGGAGTCATGGCTTTTTCCGGGAAAGGGTGCTGTCTTTGAAGCGGTAGCGAGGCGCGCACGTGCGGCAGTCGGACCCTGTTGCGGTAAAAAGCCGGTGGACGAGCACTACCAAGAGGCGTAGTCTGCCCTTCGTCGATACTTAAAAGAAGCTAACTTTCCTAATGTCAGTTAAATTTTCCTAATGTTGGATTACGCCTTGCTCGATGCGCTCGGAGCCGTCGTGCGCCTCGGCTCGTTCGATCGCGCCGCGCGGGAACTGAACGTGACGCCATCGGCGGTCTCACAGCGGGTGAAGCTGCTGGAGGAAAGAGTCGGAAGCGTGTTAGTGAAGCGCGGCCAGCCGTGTATTGCCACGCCGCCGGGCGCGCTGCTCTGCCGTCATATAGAACGCGTGCAGCGACTCGAAACAGAACTGGGCGGGCAGATGCCGACTTTGCCGGGCATGCTCGCTGGAAAGTGGCCGACATTTCGCATGGCGGTCAATGACGACAGCGTCGGCACCTGGTTCATCGACGCCATCTCCGGCTTCTGCGCTGAACGGGAAATGCTGCTGGACCTGGTTATCGAAGATCAGGAATACACGGCGCAACAACTGCGTGACGGCAGCGTGCAAGGGGCGGTCACCACGCAGGCCGAGCCAGTGCAGGGATGCCGCTCGACCAAGCTGGGGCGCATGCGCTACCTGCCCGTTTGCTCACCGGCGTACTTTGACCGGCACTTCAGCGCAGGGGTGACGCGCGATGCGCTGCGTCACGCGCCGCGTGTCGACTTCAGTCCGAAAGATCAGATGCAAAAGCGCTTCATGCGGCGAATCACGCGGGCGGATCTCGATCCGCCGCGGCACCTGATTCCGCACGTTGCGGGCTATCTGCGTGCGTGCCTGTCTGGAATGGCGTGGGGCATGTGTCCCACGCAGATGATCGGGCCGGCACTCGCGTCGGGCGAGCTGGTTGAAATGGTGCCGGGCGCGCATATTGACGTCGATCTGTATTGGCAGAGCTGGCGGCTGTCCATCGGCTGGCTCGATGACTTCAGGGCCATGATTCAGCAGCGCGCGACCGAGTTTCTGGACTGAGTGTCTGGACTGACAGGCGCGATCGACGAACGCAAATGCGTGATGCAGTCAGGCCATCTATCATGTCTCCCAAGCGCGAAGGGCTCGTACCCAAGAGCCGGCGGTTTTCAAGGAGGGTGGCTGACATGAAGAAGCTCATCAACGACGTCGCCGGGGTCGTGCCCGACATGCTCGACGGACTCGCCGCGCTGAACCCCGGGTTATCGTTGCTGCAGGGCAGCACGATCATCGTGCGCGCAGATGCCGAGGCGGCAGCAGCGCGCGGCGAAGTGGCCCTGATCTCGGGCGGCGGCTCGGGGCATGAACCCGCCCACGGCGGTTACGTGGGTCCTGGCATGCTCAGCGCGGCGGTAGCCGGCGAGGTCTTCACGTCGCCCTCGACCGATGCCGTCCTCGATGCCATTCGCGCCGTAGCCGGTCCCGCGGGTGTTCTTCTCATAGTCAAGAACTACACGGGCGACCGCTTCAATTTCGGCCTTGCCGCGGAGATCGCGCGGGCTGAGGGCATTGCGGTGGAGATGGTGATCGTCGCCGACGACGTCGCTCTGTCTGCACACGGCGAACATGCTGGCCGGCGCGGTCTTGCAGGGACCGTGTTCGTGCACAAGATCGCGGGCGCCGCTGCCGCCGAGGGCCGGCCACTCAGCGAAGTAGCGCAGATTGCGCGCGACACGGCGGCATCGCTTGGCACCATGGGCGTGGCCCTTACGCCGTGCACGGTGCCGGCCGCTGGCAAGCCGGGTTTCCAGCTCGCCGGCGATGAAATCGAATGGGGGCTCGGCATTCATGGCGAACCCGGCGTGGAGCGCGGCGCGCTCGAACCGGCACAACAGATTGTCGGGCGCCTGCTCGCGAAGATCATCGACGATCTTGCATTGAAGCCCGATGACCGCGTCGCGTTGCTCGTGAACAATCTGGGCGGCACGCCGTCGAGCGAACTGAGCATAGTGGCGGGATCGGCGCTGCGCACCCTTCGCGACCATCGGGTTCGAGTCGAGCGCGCGTGGTCGGGCACGTTCCTGAGCGCACTCGAGATGGCCGGCATTTCCCTCACGTTGCTGCGCGTGGACGATCAACGACTCGCATGGCTCGACGCGGCCGCGCAGACCACCGCGTGGCCCGCGTTGAGCGGCCGGGTCGCAGAGGCATCAGTCAAGCCCGCGCCTGTCGCGCCGGTTATAGCTAGCGGCGCGCGGCTCTCGCGTGACTCGTCGTTGCGACGGGTTATCGAAGCGGTATGCGCGTGTCTTCTCGAAGCGGAACCAGTCCTGACAGAGATGGATCAGCGCGTGGGTGATGGCGATCTCGGCATTAGCCTCTCCCGGGCGGCTCGAAGCATCCTCCATGAGATCGATACTTATCCCTCGGAGAACACACCGGGTGCCGTGCTGCGGACGATGTCCGCCACAATAAGACGCGTGGTGGGCGGCACATCGGGGCCGCTCTACGCAGTTATGCTGTTACGCGCGGCAGCGGTTATCGAACAGTCCGGTGAGTCCGCGGCCAAGGATTGGTCGGCGGCTTTCACCGCAGCCGTCGATGGCGTGATGGCGTTGGGTGGCGCGCATCCCGGCGATCGGACGATGGTCGATGCATTGCATCCGGCCGCCGTCGCGCTGCAAAGCGCGCTTTCGAAATCAGGTGGTATCGATACGGACGAAGCCTTGAAAGCAGCCGTCGATGCAGCGACATCAGGCGCAGCGCACACTGCGTCGATGACCCCACGGCTCGGACGTTCCAGTTACGTGGGTGATCGTGCACTAGGCTTTGCCGATCCCGGTGCGCACGCGGTCGCACTCTGGCTTGCCGCGATTCGAAGCACGCTAAAGACTTGAACCTAAGCAACCAAAAAGGAGACGATAAAAATGGATCTGAATCTGCGCGGTAAGGTTGTCGTGTTGACAGGTGCGAGTGTGGGCATCGGGCTCGCTGTAGCGGAGGCATTCGCTGCGGAAGGCGCGAACCTGCTGCTCGCGGCACGGCAGGAAGACCGGCTGAGGGAGGCTGCAGCACGCATCTCGCGGGAGTTCGGTGTGTCGGCGGTGCCGGTTGCCTGCGACGTTGCCACAACAGCAGGCGTCGACAAGATCGTTGCTGCTGCGAGCACGAATTTCGGCGGCGCCGATGTCCTTTTCAACAACGCCGGCACGGGCAGCAACGAGACCATCATGGACGCGCCCGACGAGAAGTGGCTGTCCTATTGGGACCTTCATGTGATGGCGGCTGTGCGCCTCGCGCGCGGTCTCGTGCCGTTGATGAAGGCGCGCGGCGGTGGCGCGATCCTGAACAACGCGTCGATCTGCGCGACGCAGCCGCTCGGCTACGAGCCCATCTATAACGTGACGAAAGCCGCGTTGATGATGCTGTCGAAGAATCTGGCGAACGAGCTGATTAAAGACAACATCCGCGTCAACACGATCAATCCTGGGCTTGTGCTGACACCCGACTGGATCAAGACAGCCAAGGAACTGACGCGCGATTCGGGCGGCGACTGGGAAGCGCATTTGCAACACGTTGCCGATGAACACGCGCCCATCCGCCGCTTCGCTACGCCCGCCGAGCTGGCGAGCTTTATTGTCTTCCTGTGCTCGGAGCGTGCGAGCTATAGCGTTGGATCGACTTATTTCGTCGATGGCGGAATGCTGAAGACAGTCTGACGCGTACCCATGCGCTCAACTAACTTTGCGGCTTACCGGCAAGTTGTTCTCCCGCCGGATCTCGCGAATGAGCGCACTATGGTCGAGATCGCCGTCGCCGTGATCGACCATTGAAGCGAACAGCGCGTCCACAACATGCGCCACCGGCAACTCCAGCCCGAGGGACCGCGCCCGCGCCAAAGCGGTCCGCGTGTCCTTTAACTGATACTTCGCTGCACCGCCGGGAGCGAACGTTTCGTCAGTCATGCGTCGTCCGTGCATGCGCAGAATCGGCGAATCGGCGAAACCGCCGGCAAGCGCTTCGATGACCTTCGCCGGGTCCGCACCACCACGCTCCGCAAACAGCAACGCCTCAGCCACGGCAGCAATCGTGTTTGCCACGATCAACTGATTCGCGAGCTTGGTCTGCTGCCCTGTTCCGGCAGGGCCGACGCGCACCGGGCGACCCATTGCACCCAGCAGTTCGCGCGCTGCCTCGAAGGTATCCAGCTCGCCGCCGGCCATGATCGCGAGCGTTGCATCGATCGCGCCTTGCTGGCCGCCTGACACCGGCGCGTCGAGATAACGAAAGCCACGCTCGGCGCTCATTCGCGACTGTTCGACGGCGGTCTCCACGGGGATCGAACTCATCACGATCACCGTCGCGCCGGGAGTCAGTGCGGCCAAGACCGTCTTGTCGTTGAACACCACGGCATCGCAAGTTGGACCATCGCTCAGCATGCAGATCAGCACGTTCGCGCCTTGCGCTGCGTCTGCCGCCGTGTCGCAAACCACGGCCCCTTTTTCAGCGAGTGCAGACGCCTTCTCCTTCGAGCGATTCCAGGCTCGCACGCCATACCCGGCCGCCAGCAGATTACGCGCCATCGGCTCTCCCATCAGGCCGGTCCCTAGAAATGCAATTACCTCGTGCTTCATGCGTCACCTCGTTGTTCGGTAGTCACTATCGGCATGGTCGCCGATCCGGGACGGCGCGGCAACAGCAGTGCGCCCACCCCGCACGCACCAACCAGCCAGATCGTGGTGGTGAACCGCGAAGCGCTTGTGCCGCTTTATGCGTGAGCGGATGTTTGCGGCGCGCCGTGGCTTGCTGCGCGCAAAGCTCTGGATAACTCCTGCATAACTCAGTGAAGGCCTGTGGGCGAAACCTTGATAACTCGGGTGCTGTGCATAAAGCGCCCGAAGTTATCCTACGGCCAAGTGCCAGTTCCACATTTGGTACGCGAGTTACCTTTTCGCTAGAGCGTTGATCCGAAGGAAGATTAATCGCTTATCCACAGAAACGGTCGATGCTTGTTAACTATTACTATGTATACATATCAATCCATTGAAAACCATAAGACATGGATACGGATGGTGGGTTGATGCTGCCTTTTTTATGAGCGTTGGGTCCGAATGCGATGCAAACCAGACAGCTGTCGCAAAGCGCCCCTCGGGTTGGAATGCGTTATTCTGGGAACGGTAGTGTCGTCTGCCCTTCGGCGCGCATGCCGAACGTGTTCAGGGTCATCGCGACCAACGCGTAGTAACCGAGCAATCCGACCAGATTGATGACGACCACATGCTCGAAGCGTGCAACGGCTGCTGTGAACGTCTTATCCGATACACGCCTGGTCTCGTATAGCTCCGTGGCGAATTCATAGATGAGCGCGTCGTCGCCATCATTGAATTCCGGCCGGTCGCCTCGATGAATCGCGTCGGCAACGGCCTTCGGAACACCTGCATCCAACGCGATGGGATAGTGGATGAACCACTCTCCTTGCGACTGCCAACGCGCGGCGGTGACGAGAATTGCCAGCTCCGACAAGCGCAGTGACAAACCCGTCTTGTATCGACAAAACGCGCCAAGCTTTTGAGCGTGGTCAGCCAATTCCGGGCTGTGAATCCATCCCAGGAACGGACCGTTCAAATTGCCGCGCGGACCGCTCAGGATGTTTTGAAGAACGGTCTTTTGTTCGTCCGTGGCGTTGGCGATATCGAAATTAGGAAGGCGATTGGTCATGGGTTGTCCAGAGTTTGATTGGTACTTAGCGAGTGCCCGGTGCACCGATAGCGATCAATGCCCCTTCTATTGCGTCGGTCAGACGGGCGCCGATTTCATCGATTTGTGAGGCCGTCGTGATGAACGGCGGCGCCAGCAGCACGTGGTCGCCGATCGCACCGTCGACTGTGCCACCCATCGGATAGACCATCAGACCGCGATTCATCGCTTCACTTTTTATCACTGCGTGTATCTTCTTGCTTGCGTCGAAAGGCTTTTTCGATGCACGGTCCTCCACCAGCTCGACGCCGATAAACAAGCCCCGGCCACGGATATCGCCGATGAACGGATGCTTCGCATAGTGCGCGCGGAGCAAGCCACCGAACTGCTCGCCTCTTGCGTGCACATTGTCCAGCAACTTCTCGTCCGCGATGACACGCTGGACTTCCAGTGCTGCCGCACAAGCGGTCGCGTGGCCGATGTACGTGTGCCCATGCTGGAAGAAACCGGAGCCGTTGACGATGGTGTTGTAGATCTCGTCGCTGACCAGTGTCGCTCCAATCGCCTGGTAACCGGCTCCCAGGCCCTTCGCGATCGTCAGAAGGTCCGGGATGACTCCATCCTCTGCGCAGGCGTACAGGTGGCCGGTACGCCCCATCCCGCGCATGATTTCATCCAGAATCAACAATACGCCGTACTTGTTACAGACCCCGCGGATTAAATCACGTTGCTATCGGTCAATCTAAGCTCTCGCATGAACTAGAGGCGTTTGGGATATTTGGGGAGGCGCAACGCATGGCTGCGGAAATAGCGGAGTGCGGAATTGATCATCAGGAGATCGTAGCGGAGCTGAGAGTCGCCGCGACTCGTCCAGAGTTTGTGTCACTCCTCGATGAAGAGGCCGAGAGGATTCGGTTGTCGACTTCGATGTTTATGCCAAGGCTACCGACCTAAGCATTCCGAGCGCTATCATATTTTGTAGAGCAGCGTATTTGCAGTCGAGCGTTCCATCGGCAGCTTTAAAAGCATCGCCGCCAAAGCCACTCACGGTGCCTGCTTTGGATCGAGATTGATCAGCGTTTCACGGCCTGGTTCGATCCGCTGGGAAGCGTAGCGACGCAAGCACTTCTTCCAACTCATAGTCGTGATCTTCTGGTCGAATACGACGTCGAAGATCAACTGCTTGGTCCGCTCCTTGCCTTGTATATCGTGAGATACCAAGGCATTACCGCGTCGTGTTATTACAATTCGCCTGTAGCCGTGACAGCGACACTCGCTGTATCACCAATTGTTAATACTGAGATAAACCCGTCGAAGCGACGGGCTCTAATCTCTCCAAGCAAAACCCCTCACTCCACCGTCACGCTCTTCGCCAAATTCCTTGGCTTATCCACATCCGTCCCCCTGGCACAAGCCGTGTGATAAGCCAGCAACTGCAGCGGCACGACGTGAAGAATGGGCGACAGCAGCCCATAATGCTCAGGCATCCGAATCACATGAATCCCATCCTCGCTAACAATCCGAGTATCGGAATCCGCGAAAACATACAACTCGCCCCCTCGCGCCCTGACCTCTTGCATATTCGACTTCAGCTTCTCCAGCAGTGCATCATTAGGCGCCACCGTCACCACCGGCATAGCCTCAGTCACCAGCGCCAACGGCCCATGCTTCAACTCCCCGGCCGGATAAGCTTCCGCATGAATATACGAAATCTCTTTAAGCTTCAACGCGCCTTCAAGTGCGATCGGATAATGCAGTCCACGTCCGAGAAACAGCGCATTCTCCTTGCGTGAAAACTCTTCCGACCACGCGATAATCTGCGGCTCCAGCGCCAGCACGCTATTCAGCGCCGCCGGCAAATGCCGCAACTGCGTCAAATAATCCGTTTCCTGCTTCTCACTCACATGTCCGCGCAGCGCCCCGAGCGTCACGGCCAACACAAACGTCCCAACCAACTGCGTCGTAAAAGCCTTAGTCGAAGCCACGCCAATCTCAGTCCCCGCATGCGTCAGAAACGCGAGCTTCGTCAACCGGACCATCGCGCTTGAAGCGACATTGCAAACCGCCAGCGTGTGTTTATGCCCAAGCCCCTGCGCATGCTTCAACGCGGCCAGCGTATCGGCCGTCTCGCCTGACTGCGAAATCACGACAACCAAAGCCCGTGGATTCGGCACCGATTCGCGATACCGGTACTCACTCGCAATCTCCACTTGCGTCGGAATCTTCGCGACCGATTCAAGCCAGTACTTCGCCGTCATCCCCGCATACGAACTCGTTCCGCACGCCAGAATAAGCACACTATCGATATCGGCGAAAACTTCAGCCGCATCCGCCCCGAACAACTCGGCTGCGAATCGATCGGTTTGAGGAATGGTGTCGGTGATCGCGCGCGGCTGCTCGAAGATTTCCTTCTGCATGAAATGCCGATATGGCCCAAGCTCAACCGCGCCGCCATACGCCGCGACCACGCGCACTTCGCGCTCAGCGGGCATTCCGTCGCGATCGACAATCTTCACGCCGTCCAGCGTGATCTCGACCACATCACCTTCATCGAGGAACGCGAAACGATCGGTGCTGCCGGCAAGCGCGAGCGCATCGGAGGCGAGGAAATTCTCGCCATCGCCCACTCCCACCACCAGCGGAGATCCCTGCCGCGCGCCCACAACCGTATGCGGCTGATTCTTGTGGATCACAGCAATGGCGTACGCGCCATGCAACTCCTTCACGGCGTCTCGCACGGTCTGGAACAGATCGCCGCGATACATGCTGTGGATCAAATGCGCGATGACTTCGGTATCGGTCTGCGAGACAAACTCGTAACCCTTCCCGCGCAGCATGGTCCGCAAGGTCTCATAGTTCTCGATGATCCCGTTATGCACAAGCGCCAGTTCGTTGCGCGAAAAGATGGGATGCGCGTTGTCGGTGACGGGCGCGCCGTGGGTCGCCCAGCGCGTATGCGCAATGCCCGTTGCGCCTTCCAGATGCGTATCGCGGACCTGATCGGCGAGATCGGCCACGCGCGCGACGCTGCGCGCGCGCTTCGGTTCGCCATCGGCAATCACGGCCACGCCGCAGGAATCGTAGCCGCGATATTCAAGCCGCCGAAGTCCTTCGACCAGCACCGATACGATGTTACGTTGCGCAACCGCGCCGACAATTCCGCACATGGCGTCGTCCTTTACAGATTGTTTTTTGAATCGCTTGAAAACGCCCGGCGCTCGCCACCAATGCGCGCGCTCAAGCAAATTGCAGAGCCGTCTTTATTGTTCAAGCTTTCTTTTTTGTCGGCCGTACGTAACCGCTCTTACTGACCTGAGTTTTTTCATTCAGCACGAGCTGGTCTTCCGCGACGTCCTTCCAAACGGTCGTCCCGGCCGCGATAGACGCACCGCGCCCCACGCGCACCGGCGCAACCAGTTGGGTATCGGAGCCGACGAACACGTCGTCCTCGATCACGGTGCGGAATTTGTTCGCGCCGTCGTAATTACACGTGATCGTGCCCGCGCCGATATTCACTCGCGCCCCAATATCCGCGTCGCCGATATAGCTCAAATGGTTCGCCTTCGACCCCCGCCCGAACACCGCGTTTTTCACTTCGACGAAGTTGCCCACGTGCGCTTCGTCGCCGAGCACCGCGCCCGGCCGCAAGCGCGCATACGGTCCGAGCACGACGTTCGCGCCGGTCGTACCGCCTTCAATGTGCGTGAACGCATCAATGCGCGTACCCGTGCCAATAGACGCATTGCGAATCACGCAATTCGGGCCGATCGTCACGTTATCCGCCAGCGTCACGTCGCCTTCAAAGACGCAATTCACATCGATAGACACATCGCGTCCGCAGGTCAGCGTACCGCGCACATCGATGCGCGCGGGGTCCAGCAGCGTGACGCCTGCAGCCAATAGCGCCTCGGCAACATTGCCTTGATGGATCCGTTCGAGTTCGGCGAGTTGCTGCTTGCTGTTCACGCCCAGTGTTTCCCACTCTTCGTCTGGTTGCGACGTGACCACTTCAATGCCGGCTTCGAGCGCACGCTCGACGACATCGGTGAGATAAAACTCGCCCTGCACGTTGTCGTTTTTAAGCGATGCCAGCCATTCTCCGAGCTGCGCTGTCGGTGTAATGACAATGCCGGTATTGATCTCGGCAATCGTCAACTGCCCGGCATTGGCGTCTTTCTGCTCGACAATGCACTGCAC
>Ga0302183_10000748_pt1 | contig 15169 bp, 13 predicted proteins | sample I_Palsa_N3_2_FD_200232 | JGI IMG/M metagenome (GOLD analysis project Ga0302183, IMG submission 200232) | Peat permafrost microbial communities from Stordalen Mire near Abisko, Sweden - I_Palsa_N3_2 | ecosystem: Environmental > Terrestrial > Soil > Palsa > Peat permafrost | place: Sweden...
TGGGGATTCTCTACGAGAGCCTGGTGCATCCGCTCACGATTATTTCCACCCTGCCGTCGGCCAGCATCGGCGCCATGCTGGCGCTGATGATTTTCAATATCGATCTGAACGTTATCTCGATTATCGGAATCATTCTGCTGATCGGCATCGTGAAGAAGAACGCGATCATGATGATCGACTTTGCGCTGATGGCGGAACGCGAGGAGCAGAAGTCGACCTATGACTCTATTTTTGAGGCCTGCATGCTGCGCTTTCGTCCCATCATGATGACGACGATGGCCGCGATTTGCGGGGCACTCCCGCTGGCATTCGGGAACGGCACGGGATCGGAGCTGCGCAAGCCGCTGGGCATTACGATTGTTGGAGGGCTGCTGCTGAGCCAGTTGATCACGCTGTATACGACGCCTGTGGTTTATCTGACGCTGGACCAGTTGCGGCTTTGGGTGCAGGGCAAGAGCCACGATACGTTCCGTCCGGAGATCGAAGGAGCGACGTCGTGAGCGCAAAGAAGGGTCTGGGCATGACAGGTTCGCACAATCGGAGGCTGGTTGTCGCGGCCGCGTTTGCATGGCTCGCAGGACTGACGGGATGCACGGTCGGGCCGAAATACCACGCGCCCGCGCCGCCGCAGATTACCGCGCCAAACTATAAGGAATCGACGGTGAACTTCCAGGACCAACAGGGATGGAAGGTCGCGAGTCCCCAGGACGCGATGCTGCGCGGCAACTGGTGGGAGATATTTCAGGAGCCGGAGCTGAACACGCTCGAAGGTCAGCTGAACATTGACAACCAAAGCATCAAGCAGTATTTCCAGCAGTACATGGAAGCGCGGGCGCTGATTGCCGAGGCGCGAGCGCAGTACTGGCCGACGATCACGGCGAACCCGTCATGGAACCGATCGAAATCCTCGGCCAATCTCCAGGATTCGAGTCAGACCAATCTTGGACGGACGAGCACGCTCTGGTCAATGCCGCTTGAAGTTTCCTGGGTTCCCGATCTCTGGGGCAAGATTCGCAACGAGGTGCACGAGGCCGAATATGCGGCTCAGGTGAGCGCCGCCGATCTGGAGAACGAGAAGCTGACGGAGCAGGCGTCGCTGGCCGAGTACTATTTCGAGATTCGCGGTCAGGATATGCTGCAACAGATCCTGAACCAGACGGTGGATGCGGACCAGAAGGCGCTCGACGCGAACCAGGGCGCGTATGACGCGGGGACCGGCGATTACATTTCGGTGGTCGAAGCGCGGGCGACGCTGGAGTCAGCGAAATCGGCAGCGACGAACGTGGGTCTGGCGCGCGCACAATGCGAGCATGCCATCGCAGTGTTGTTGGGGAAAGTGGCCACGGACTTTTCGATTCCTGTGAAGCCGATGGTCTATGCGCCGCCGCCGATACCGACGGGCGTGCCGTCGCAGCTGCTGGAGCGCCGGCCCGACGTAGCCGCCGCAGAGCGAACGCTGGCTGAGGCAAATGCGACGATCGGTATTGGCTATGGCGCGTTCTTTCCGCAGGTGACCATTTCCGCCGGCGGCGGGTTCGAGAGCTCGCTGTTCAAGCATCTTTTCGACTGGCCCAGCCGCTTCTGGTCCATCGGGCCGTCGGCGTCGCAGATCATCTTCGACGGCGGGCTCTATCGCGCGCAGCTGCGTCAATATGAGGCGGCTTACAACGCCGATCTGGCCGCGTACCGACAGACTTCACTGACTGCCTTCCAGCAGGTAGAAGATGCCATGGCTGGCACGCGCATCTATTCGCAGCAGATTCTTCATCAGCAGGACGCCGTGAAAGCGGCGCAGGAGTTTCTGGATCTGGAAACGCAGCGCTACAACACGGGTGTCGATCCGTACGTGAACGTGGTGACCGCGCAGACCACGGTGCTTGGCGATCAACAGACGCTGAATTCGCTGCAGGTGTCCGAGATGATGCAGACGGTCGTGTTGGTGCAGGCGCTGGGTGGCGGATGGGATCGTTCGCAGCTGCCGACGCCGTCGCAGGCGGGCGCAAAGGTTCCGAACAGCTCTTATACGATCCAACAGTAAGTTTGCGAGGCGGACCGTGGCGCGGGGTACAATTCCCGAGTCTGTTCTAAAGGAGTGTCCCCGATGCGTTTTGTCCGTGAGTCTGTCGTCGCAGCCGCTGTCCTTCTTATCCCTGTACTGGCTTCCGCGCAGGCGCCGGCCGATGTTTCCCACGCAGTGCAGGGCGGCGGAATTTTTGTCGCCGGCTGGCAGGGGCAGCTGGACCCCGGCGCCAAAGAAGTCGTCAGCGATGCGAAGCTGACGAAAGAGGGCGGTGCGCTGCATGTGATCACGGGTCCGGCGATCAGTTATTGGAACCCTGCCAACACCGCGAGTGGCGATTACACGGTGTCGGCGACCTTTACCGAGCCGCAGTTCATGGGATTGAACTCGCACCCGCATCCGTATGGAATTGTGATTGCCGGCAACGATATGGGGACGGCGCAGCAGACGGAGCTGTACTGCGCGGCCTACGGGAGCGGCAACTTCATCGTGCGCGGGTTCGGGCCGGCGGCCTTCCAGGTGAACGGCGCCCGCAAAGAACCGAACACCGCGATCCACAAGGCCGATGCCCCAGGCCAGCCGGTGTCGCAGACGATCGCACTGTCGGTGAAGGGCGATAAGGTGGAGTGCGCGATCAACGGCACCGTGGTGGGGAGCTACGACAAGTCGGCGGTGGTGGGGGCCGGCAAACTGAAGTCCACCGACGGTGTCTATGGGATCCGATTCGCGCACAATACCGAGGGGACGGTCGCGGATTTGAAGATGACCAAGCCCTAGGCGGCAGGTCTTCAGCGTTGGGAGGAGAAGGAATGCAGGTGCCCGGTTCAGAGTACGACGCGGAGCTGGCTCGATCGCTCGCGAAGCTGTGGCCTCATCGAATGCACGAGTCCAGTGCCTGGAAGAATCTCTTGTGCTGGTTTGGCCTGCATCGCTGGGCGCAACTCGATCTGAGCCATCAGGCGCCGGGCCGGGAAGTATGGTTCTGCCGGTGGTGCGACGGGATCAGGATCGACGGGGAGTTATTGGGGGGTTAGGGTTCCCCGCGCAGATGAATCCGGGCACATTTGTCAATCCCTCAATGGACTTACAACAGATGTGGATTTTTTCATGACTGCGGGCATAGGGCGGGCGTAGGATTCTCTCGGTCCGCAATGGACAACATTTGTTTCTGGAGGCGTTCCCCCCATGCCCGTACTTGGAGTTTTGCGCTTTAGCCTCAGTCAGGTGGCCAAGGCTATTGCTTTGGCTTTAGTGTTCTTCTCGTTTGCCGGTGAGAAGGCGTTTGCAGCCGCGGACTGGAGCGCGATCCAAACCGCTCTGGGAGCTACGGGAACCGAAATGCCAGGAAATGTCCTGCGCTTCGAGCTGTGCCGTTCGGACCTGCCGATGACGGTGAACGGTGTGGCGCAGACCGACGGCGCGGTAGGGAACGGGTTCGTCGCATTTAAGCGTTCGCACGACGGACAGATGTTTGCCGACGGCTCGCTGCCTGCGCAGGAAAGCGAAGTCACAGCGCTCGAAACCGCACTACGCGCCAACAAACATATTCAGATTACGGGCGTGGGAAGCCATTTCATTCTTGAATCACCCAAGCTGGTCTGGGTTGAATTTGAGGCGCTCGGCGACGGAAGCGATCTGGCAACGTCCCTCGCAAGCGCACTGACGACCATCCACAGTCCGCAGCTTAACGTCACCTTTATTCCGGGCACGGACAACGTGTTCGATCCAGCGACGATTCTGCCGCCCAAATTTCTCAAGCTGTTTGACGAGGGCTTTGTCGCGCAGTTCGACCAGATCTTCGCGTTTTATCTACCGAGGCCGGATGAGAGTTCGATCTCGATCGGCGACGTGAGGTCTGAAGCGGGACTCGGCGTCGGACAGACCTTCTATGTCCAGGTTGATTTCTCGGGTGGAACCAACGTCACGCTGGATGTCGACTTTGCTCTGCGTCCGGAGGAAGTGCAGGCGGTGGAGGACACGCTGCGCGCCGGCGGATTCACGATCTCGTCGCAGGCCAGTCATTATCTCGACGACAATCCCCACCTGCAGTTCGTGCACGCAACCGGGTCGGGAGATGGATTCACGCTCGGCAACTCGCTGTACAGCGCAATCCAGATCATTCAGGGCAACGGCTCGCACCACTAAAAAGCAGCGATTTTCACTGGCCCCGGTGCTGCCTGCGCACACCGGGGCCTTTCCATGTGCGCCTTCGGGCCGCGTTCAGCGCCACGCGCGAGCGGTTTGATGAGTACCAGGGCACGCCCGCAGTCACCGCCCATCGAGTGCGTTCCTGTCGTCACTCCTGGTAATAAAGACCCCGTGCAAAGCCAATTGTGAGAACGCGCAGAGGAAGCGTCGCACCTTGTTGTGCGCACTCCGTCACACGCCTCGCGAACTTTGCGGCTCGCCGAGGCGGTGCGGAAGTGATACGACAGAGACATCGAACTCACTACATTTCAGTTACTCGTAACACCGAAACTCGCTCACCAAAGAGTCGGCTGTTCCACGCGATAACCCTTGATTTTCAGTGCTATAAACGAACATCACATGAAGCAGACAAGACGTACGAAAGAGGACGTCCATTGCTGCCCTACCTTTCTGTAATACTTTCCGTTCGGAACGAACGGAAGATGCTGCCTGGGCTCATCGATCAGCTGCTGGAGCAGAACTATCCAGTGGAGCTCTACGAGATCCTCGTCGTCGATGGCGAGTCAACGGACGGCACCGCGGATTTGGTGAAGCGACGCTACACGGATCGCCGCGTGCGCGTGCGGGTCCTCGACAACCCGAAGCGCAGTGTTGCGGCTGGACGGAATACAGGCATCCGAGCCGCGTCCGGCGATGCCATGGTGTTTCTCTCAGGACACTGCACGATTCCGTCAAAGGAACTGCTGGCGGATACTGCGGAAATTCTGGAAACCACCGGGGCCGGATGCCTGTGTCGTCCTCAGCCGCTGCTGGGGCATGCGGAGACGCGGATGGGTGAAGCGATTGCGCGGGCCCGATCCTGCCATATGGGCCGTGGAACGATGCCTCCCGAACTGGCAGGCTTTGTCGATCCTCCGGGTTTCGCGGGGACATTTTTGCGCAGTGTGTTCGAAGAGGTGGGCTTCTTCGACGAGAGCTTCGACGCCTGCGCCGGCCTTGACTTCAATGAGAGATTGCGGAAGGCCGGCGTTCGCGCCTATTGCGATCCGCGTCTTGCTGTCTATGAGCAGCCACCGCAAAAGCTTCACCGGCTCCTGGCTGAAATGTTCCGCCATGGCCGCGGGGCGAGCCGCTGGATGCGGAAGCATCCGGAGTGCGCATCGGTGGCGGAGGTTGCTCCTTTGGGGATTCTCCTGGCTGTGCTGCTGGCGTTGTTCGCATGGTCGCAGCTGCCGCATCTGATGGCAGCGATCGTGTTCGCGCCCCTGTTGCTCTTTTTCGCGGCGGTATTGATCGTTTCTATGCAGATTTCGGCCACGCATGGCTTCCGGTCCGGCTGGAGAGCGCCGGCGGTTTTCGCGACGATTTATCTGGGGCAGGGAATTGGGCTGCTGTACGAATATGCGTTCCCCAGCGATGCAGGGAAGCGGAGGAAGGTCGCTCCCGTGGCGACCGTGACGCAGGCGACGGAATCTTTGGGAGAAGCCGAGCGAGCAGCCTGAGCGCGCGATAGAACGATCGGGACCGATACACTGTCGGCGTGAGCGAGGATCGGAATCAGTACCGGGGACGCATCGCGCCTTCGCCGACGGGATTGTTGCATGCGGGGCATGCCAGGACTTTTTGGACAGCGTACACGCGGGCGCGTGAGGCCGGCGGAACGCTGGTTTTGCGGAACGAGGATCTTGATCCGCAGCGTTCCAAAGCGGAGTTCGCCAATGCAATGCTCGAGGATCTCGACTGGCTCGGGATTCATTGGCACGAAGGGCCGGATGTTGGTGGGACATTCGGCCCTTATTCGCAAAGCGCGCGGCGCGAACAATACTTAAAAGTCTGGAAGCTTTTGCTTGAGCGGGGATTTCTCTACCCGTGCACGTGTTCTCGTCGGGAACTGAGCGGGATCGCGCAGGCTCCGCATGAGGGGGCTGGGACGGTTCTGCGCCTGGAAGGCGATGAGGGGCCGATGTATCCGGGGACATGCCGCCCGAAAGGCAAGCCGGACGTATCGCAGCGCCATTCGAGCCCTGCTGGTGCGAACTGGCGTTTTCGGGTTCCGGATGGCGAGGTGGTCGCGTTCGAGGATGGGTATTTTGGGCCGCAGCGGTTTGTTGCAGGCGAGGACTTCGGCGACTTTCCGGTGTGGCGGCGCGACGATGTTCCCGCTTACCAACTCGCTGTTGTGGCCGACGACAACGCAATGGAGATCACCGAGGTTGTACGTGGCGCGGATCTGCTTCTCTCAACGGCTCGGCAGATTCTGATCTATCGCGCGCTGGGATGGAAGGAGCCGCAGTGGTTCCACTGCCCTCTGGTGCTCGATGAGCGTGGAGAGCGGCTGGCGAAGCGGCATGATGCGCTCGCGATTCGAACTTTCCGCGAGCGGGGTAAGACTCCGGAGGAAGTCCGAGGTCTGGTCACGCCGTAAGGTTGAAGGCGATCAGGCGCTTTCTTCTTCGTCCTGAGTTTCCTCAATCGCCATATCGCGAAATTCGTTGGAGTCGAAAACCTCGCCGCAATCGAGGCACTCGACAAACTCGGCGTCATCTTCGCGCGCTACTACGCGGACCTTGGGATGCTTACAGACCGTATTCATGGGGTGATCAGGGCTGTGAGAGAGTCGTTATGGGGCAGATTGTACCCGCCCAGGGGTATCTGTCAACAGTCATGTGCAATCTTTCACGGCTTATGCCTGGTAAACTGGGACCATGCCCGAAACGGAACGAGTCTCTCTGGCCGATGTGCGGCGGGTGGCCGAGCTGAGCAATCTTGACCTGACGGCGGACGAGGAGCCTCGTATGCGCCGCGATTTAAACGCCATTCTGGGCTACGTCGCGCAGCTGTCGGAACTCGATACGGCGCAGGTGGAGCCCATGGCGCAGGTGTCGGAGGTGCTGGCGGTTGCCGGCGAATCCGCGACGGAAAAGCTCTCGGTGCTGCGCGAGGACCAGGTGCGGCCCTGTCTCGATCGCGCGCTGGTGATGGCGTCCGCACCGGAGACGGATGGAGTGTTCTTCAAGGTTCCGAAGGTGATTGAACGATGAGCACCGCGACGGCAGCAGGTTCGATTGAGGGAATCCGCTCGGCGATTGCGAAGGGCGAGACCACGGCGAAGGCAGTGGTGGAGATTTACCAGGCGCGCATTGCGGGTGAGGACGAGAAGATCCGTGCCTTTTTGTCGACGGACCGGGATTATGCACTGGCCCAGGCCGCACGCATCGACGACCTCGCCGCGAAAGGCGATCCGTTGCCGAAGCTGGCGGGCGTTCCGTTCGGCATTAAGGATGTCCTGACGCTGGAAGGATTCGCGGCGACGGCGGGGTCGAAGATTCTCGAAGGCTATCGGCCGCCGTACACGGCCACTGCGGTGAAGAAGCTGGCCGATGCCGGCGCGGTATTTCTGGGCAAGCTCAACTGCGATGAGTTTGCAATGGGGTCGTCGAACGAAAACTCGGCCTATGGGCCGGTGCACAATCCGCACGATTTGGATCGTGTGCCCGGAGGCTCCAGTGGAGGCTCAGCGGCGGCGGTGGCAGCGGGCATGGCCGTGGCGACGTTGGGTACCGATACGGGCGGGTCGATTCGTCAGCCTGCTTCGTTCTGCGGAGTGGTGGGCGTGCTGCCGACGTATGGGCGCGTTTCGCGCTACGGGCTGATCGCTTTTGCGTCGTCGCTGGACCGGATTGGACCCTTTGCGGCGACGGTGCGTGATGCCGCGACGGTTCTGGGCGTGATTGCGGGGAACGATGTGATGGACGCAACGTCGTCGCAACTGCCGGTTCCGGACTACGCGGAGACTCTGGACAAATACGCGGATCAGGGCGTGAAGGGGATGAAGCTCGGCGTGCCTGCGGAGTACTTCGCGGAGGGTCTCGACGCAGAAGTGCGAGCCGCGATCGAGGGTGGCATCGAGAAGCTGCGCGCTGCGGGTGCGGAGATTCGGAAGATTTCGCTTCCGCATACGCGGTATGCGATTCCGACGTACTACGTGATTGCGACGGCGGAGGCCAGCTCGAACCTGGCGCGCTTCGATGGCGTACGCTACGGGCTGCGTGCGCCGCAGTCTGACACGCTCGCCACCATGTATCGGCGGACGCGCGACCTGGGGTTTGGCGCGGAGGTGAAGCGGCGCATTCTGCTGGGGACCTACGTGCTGAGCCACGGCTACTACGACGCGTATTACAAGAAGGCGCAGCAGGTGCGGCGGCTCCTGACGGAGGATTTTCTTGCGGCGTTCGGAGAGGTCGATGCGATCCTGACACCCACGGCTCCAACGCCGGCGTTCAAGTTGGGCGAAAAGTCCGACGATCCGGTGGCTATGTATCTGGCGGACATCTACACAGTGACGGCAAGCCTGGCGGGGATTTGCGGCGTTTCGGTTCCGTGCGGGAAATCGCGCACGGGCCTGCCGATCGGGATGCAGATTCTGGGTAAGCATTTCGACGAGTCGACGATCTTCCGCGTCGGGCAAGCGCTGGAGAGCCTTTGAGCGAGAAGATACCGCCGAACCTGACTCCGATGCCCGACCCGGTCGGCGTTCCTGATTCACCCATCACAGGACATTGGGCGTTCGTTGGTCCGCAAGGGCTCCGCGCAGGCTGGTCGATCCTGGTCTTCGGTGCGCTCTGCGCAATTCTGATCGTGGTGGGAGGGTTCTTGGCAGGGCCTTTCCTGCACATGGACCGCGATGGGATTTCGCCATTGGCTGGGCTGCTGCTGGAGCTTTCGCAGCTGATTCCGGTCGCGATCGCAACCGTGGTCATGGCGTTGCTGGAACGGCGCTCGGTGCTGTTCTACGGCTATCAGGGATCAGCGCGCACGGTTCGCTTTGTCTCCGGGATCGCGTGGGGCTTCGTTGCAATTTCAGCTGTGGTGCTCGTGTTGCGGCATCTGGGTTATCTGTCGCTGGATGGTCGAACAATGGGCGGAGCGCCTGCTCTCAAATACGCGGCGCTGTGGAGCGTGGTGTTTCTCTGCGTCGCTCTCTGCGAGGAGACGATGTTTCGCGGCTACGCGCAGTTCACGGTCACGCGCGGCATCGGATTCTGGTGGGGCGCGTTGATATTCGCAGCCGTTTTCGGATTCATCCATTCTTCGAATTCAGGCGAATCACCGGTGGGGCTGTTCGGAGCTGGGGCGGTGGGGCTGATTTTTTGCCTCAGCCTTTGGTACACCGGATCGCTGTGGTGGGCAGTGGGATTTCACGCTGCGTGGGACTGGGGGCAGTCGTATTTCTATGGCACCGCGGACAGCGGGCTGATCGCGCGGGGGCATTTGTATAGGGAGCACGCCGTGGGGCCGGCGTTGTGGAGCGGCGGCGCGACCGGGCCTGAGGGTAGCGTCATCGTGCTGCCCCTGCTGGTGATCATCGCATTGCTGATGTGGGCGTGGTGGGGACGGCGGGTGCAGTCACCGTTTGCGGAAGCGGCGTGGCGGCCTGGGCGGTTGCCGCATTGAGCCTGGCGCGTATGTAATTTATAAGTTACAATGTTCTGGTGCTGGAAGTTCGCCGCTACGTCACCGCTTTAGGTAAGGATGTAGTCGGTGAGTGGCTCAGCGATCTGGAAAGGACCGCTCGGGCGAAGATCTCAACTCGGATCGACCGCCTTTCGCTCGGCAACTTTGGAGACTGCAAATCTCTTCGAGCAGGAGTGTCAGAACTCCGTATCGACTGGGGCCCGGGCTATCGGTTGTATTACGCGATGGTGGGCCGGACATGCGTTCTGCTCCTTTGCGGAGGAGACAAGCGCAAACAATCATCGGACATCGACCGGGCCGTCGAATTCCTGCAGGATTTCAAGAAGAGGGAACCGAAACCGTGAAACGTAAAGCCAGCATTTCGCACGACGAAGCGATGGTGAAGGAACTTCGCGAAAATCCCGAGTTTGCCGCCGAATACCTGAAGGCCGCGCTGGAAGACTCGGAAGAGCCGGAGGTCCTCCTGATTGCGCTGCGCAGGGTTGCTGAGGCTCGAGGCGGCGTAGCCAAAGTTGCGAAGGCTGCAGGCGTCGAGCGCGAGAGCCTCTACAGGGCGTTATCGTCTCGCGGAAACCCGCGCTGGTCGACGTTGGTCGCGGTGACAAAGGCGATGGGATTGAAACTCACCGTCGAACCAGCACAGTAGGTCCTCTACCGCTGGTCGATGGGCACGTACTTTAGCGGATATTCCGGACCGGTGTATTCGGCGCGCGGGCGAATCAGCCGGTTGTCGTCGAGCTGTTCGATGACGTGCGCGCTCCATCCCGCAATGCGGCTGACGGCGAAGATCGGCGTGAACAGGTCGAGGTCGATGCCGAGCGTGGTGTAGGTCGACGCCGAGTAAAAGTCCACGTTGGCGTTGAGCTTCTTTTCGACCTTCACGTACTCCTCGATGCGGCGCGACATGTCGAACCACTTCGTATTGCCGGAATCTTTGCTGAGCTTCTCGGACATTTTGCGCAGGTGCGTGGCACGCGGATCCTCGGTGCGGTAGACGCGGTGGCCGAAGCCGAAGACCTTCTTCTTCTGAGCGAGCAGCGCCTTCACGTACTCGACGGGATCGCCTCCCGATTTGCCGATTTCGAACAACATCTTCATCACGGCTTCGTTGGCGCCGCCGTGCAGTGGCCCCTTGAGAGCGCCGATGGCTCCGGTGATGGCAGAGTGCATGTCGGCCATGGTGCCGGCGATGACGCGCGCGGCGAAAGTGGAGGCGTTCAGCTCATGGTCGGCATGAAGGATGAGCGCCATGTCGAACGCGCCGGTGGCCGCTGGGATGGGCTTGGTGCCGTGCAGCATCCAGAGAAAATTGGCGGCATGGTTGAGCGAGGGATCGGGCTCGATGACAGGCTTGCCCTTGCGGATGCGGTCGTAGGAGGCCACCAGCATCGGCAGTTGCGCGGTCAATGCGAAAGACTTGCGGACGTTCGAGTCGTGATCGACGGCGGCTTCGTCCGGATCATAGAAGCTGAGCGCGGAAACCGCGGTGCGCAAGACTTCCATGGGTGTGGCTGTCTTCGGGACGGAGCGGAACAGGTCGTAGATTTCTGAAGGGAGACGGCGCGCGTCGGTGAGCTTCTGGCTGAACTCGGCAAGCTGGGCGCGGTCGGGAAGTTTGCCGAACCACAGTAAGTAAGTGGTTTCCTCGAAGGTGGACTGATCCGCCAGCTCGTGAATGTCGATGCCGCGATACGCGAGCACGCCCGCATAGCCGTCAATCCAGCAGATTCCGGAATTTGCCGCTACGACACCTTCAAGCCCTTTGACCACCGCTGCCGTCGCCATGCGCTGCCTTTCCCTCCACCTGGAACTGGAAATCCGTGCCATTTACGGGATTCCAGCAGGGCGCCGTGCAATGCATGCAACCATGCACGAAACCTTGATCGGCGCGGTTCGTGGGGGTGTCGCGCAGAAATCCCGGAACTAATGTTTATAGCTTACGCGAAGATCGACTGTCACCGAGCGCATCGCGCAGGCGCAGAAAAATCCGTTACGAAAGTGAGGGGCGCGCCGTGTCACCCAACTCGACGGGAGCCTCAGGAGGACCGGACAGACAGAGCGAACCGCCCGCAGCGGAAGGGCGACAGATCGATCTCCGGCTCCTGGCCGAGCATCCACTGGCTCACGACGCGTCCGGTGCCGGGACCAAGCAGGATTCCGTTCTTGAAGTGGCCGGTGGCGATCCAGCAGTTCTCGGCGGTCTTGTCGATGATGGGAAGGCCATCGCCGGATCCGGGGCGGAATCCGACCCAGGTCTCGGCAATACTGGCATCGCGCAGAGGCGGCCACAGCGCAATGGCTCGTGAGAACAACTCCTGGATTCGCAGCGGATCGACGGTGCGGTCAAAGCCGGCGTCCTCTACGGTGGATCCCACCGTGTAGCGGTTGGCGCCTCGCGGAATGATATAGACGTTGGGCGTACGCAGCACGCATTGCATCTGCACCGCGCCCGGGAGTTCCGCGGTGAGCATGTGGCCTTTGCGTGGAGTCACGGAAACCCTCGGTTCCAGGGCAAGCGCCCACGCCCCGGTCGCGTTGAGAAACATGCTCGCGGAAAAAGTGCCAGCCGCTGTGACGATTTCTACTCCGCCGCTTCCGCTATGGATGCTTTGAACAGCCGTGTGCTCGCGCAATTCGATGCCCGCGGCCCGCGCCGCAGTAGGCAAGGCCTCGGCCAAATCCCAGGCGTCGAAACTTTTTTCGTCCAGAAGGAGGAATTGCGAACCTGCGTTATTTGCCCGTGGCGCCAGAGCCTGGATTTCAGTTTCAGTCAGAGGCGTCGCGCCCGGCGGCAGATGATGGACACCCTGGAGTGTGCGGGTGGTCCGGATCGGGATTTTCTGGTGTGACAGATCTTCGACGCGACGGAGAAATTCCGGATAACGAGCGAGGCTCAGGCGGGCCAGTTCCCGCAATTCCACCGGATTCTCAGGATCGGCGCCTGCGAGCATGCCCGCTGCGGCGCGCGATGCTTCGGACATTGCCTCGCCTTGATCGAAGACCGTTACCTTGCAGCCAGCGGCCGCGAGTTCAAGAGCCGTCGTGAGTCCGATGATGCCTGCTCCCGCGATCGCGACATCGGTACGATTCATAACCTGATTTTAATTTGCGCGCACCGACGTGAGAGAAAGGTGGCTCACAAGTGACGGTCAAAAGTGACATGAGCTCAAGTACCGACGAGTGTAACTTTCGTGAGCTCACGCATCGATGGCGATGAATGAGCCGTAAATTTCTTTGCGGAGGATCGCAACGCAAAATGTTTTCGAGGAAGAATCTTCCTTCATTTGGTGCATTTTTTCCTGGGCGGGTTAAAACGACAGCTCAGTCCAATTGTGGAAAATATCGCAACCTCTTCGAGGAGCCGCGCTTCCGTCGCGGTCATTCGCGACCGGCACGAAAGTAACGCGCTCGTCACATAAAGTGGACATCGACGTGCACATGCGTGATCAAAATATCTCGCAAGACTGGCACACAGTTCTGAGCAAGATCAACCAACGGAAGCCATCCGCAACAGCAGTTTCCCTTGCCTGACTTCTGATTCGGCCCAAGCCTTCCCACCCCCCATGGAAAGCCAGACTCGAAGTGTGCCAGATCGCGCGAGCGATTGTTTACGACTGCAAGAGGTGAGGTGGATGTACGAAGTCCCCGTTCGTTTCTCGTCCGACGCTCGATCCGATCGTGAGCGTGTTTTTTGGTCAGACAGCCGTTTTGGGAAAAATGAATGGCGGACGCGCCCCCGGGTGAAGAGGTCGCGTCGCTACCTTATGTACGCGGGCCTCCTGGTCGGCTTGTGTGTCCTGCTTGCTTTCGTGGGCTGCGGGTCGACCTCTGGGATCGGTGAACTCAAAGCCACGGCCAGCGGGATCAACTTTGGCCCCGTGACGGTGGGCCAGGCCAGCAGCGCGACGGTGTCGTTTGTGAACAGCGGCGCCGGTGCCGTTCAGGTTTCCAGCGTCAGCGTGTCAGGGCAGCCGTTCAAATTTATGGGGCCGACCGCCTTTCCGCTCACAGTGGCCGTCGGTTCCACCTACAGTTTTCAGGTCGAGTTCAGCCCATCCGCCACGGGCTCGGCCGCGGGGCAGGTAACCGTGGTCAGCAATGTCACCACGGGCGGGATGCCCACGGTCAGCCTTGCCGGTATCGGTGTTCAGGCCGGGCCATCGCCGGCAACGTCCGCAGTGCTAAGCGGAATATCCTGCAGCAACTCGTCGATGGTCGGCGCGGGGACGGACAATTGTTTCGTGGCGCTGAACACGGCGGCGGGAAGCGGAGGTCTGACGATTGACCTGACGAGCAACAGCACGGCGGTTACAGTGCCTGCCACCGTCACGGTTCCGGCGAATACCACCGGCGTTGGGTTTACGGCGAAAGTCGCCGCGGTCGGTTCCTCCCAGTCAACCGTCCTGACGGCGTCAGAAGGCGGTACGTCCGAGTCATTCGCCCTCGAGCTGAATGCGGCGCTTCGCATTCTGAGCGCCAGCAGCGGTCATGTGTCGTTTGGCTACGTCGCGCTAAATTCGCCCACTACGCAGTCTCTGATCCTGACCTCTTCCGGAACTGAATCGGTGACGATCAGTGCAACTTCGCTCACCGGGTCCGGATTCAGCGTCTCCGGGCTTGCTTTCCCAGTTGTTCTAAATCCCGGCCAGGTCGTTGTCCTGAACCTGCAATTCGATCCGGCGGCGGCCGGGAGTGCTACGGGGCAACTGACCATCACTACCAACGCCTCCTCCGGGAATGCGATGGTGATCGGGCTCAGCGGGACCGGGGCGGCGTCCTCGGGCGGCGGTGGGGGTGGCGGCGGCTCGGGCACGGCGCCGGTATTGACTGCGCTCTCCTGCGGCAGCGCGTCGATGACGGGTTCCGGAACGGATGCCTGCTATGTGACGCTGAGCGGAGCGGCGCCCGCTGCCGGGGTAACGGTGGCGCTCGCCAGCAGCAGCACAGCGATCACGGTTCCCAACAGCGTGACGGTGCCGGGTGGCGCAGTGAGCGCCGGATTCGCGGCCACGGCGGCGGCCGTGACTACGAATCAGACAGCAACCCTGACCGCGACGGCAAGCGGGACGGCCCAAACTTTTGCGGTGCAGTTGAACCCGGCGGGCGCGTTTCTCAGCGTCAGCCAGGCCACCATCGCCTTCGGCAACGTCTCGCTCAATGCTCTGGGGACACAAACGCTGACCCTGGCGTCGACAGGCACGCTCCCCGTCACGGTCAACACGGCCGTGTTGACTGGAGCCGGATTCACCATGTCGGGAATCACTCTGCCGGTTGTGCTGAACCCGGGACAGTCCGTCACCATGGCGCTTGAATTCGTTCCCAGCGTTGCGGGCGCGGCAACCGGCCAGCTCACGATCACCAGCAATGCCACAACGGGCGGCACCATGGCTATCCCCGTGAGTGGCACTGGTGCGGTTCCCTATGAGGTCAATCTCGCCTGGGATGCGCCGGCCAGTTCCGCCGACGCAGTGGCGGGGTATAACGTTTACCGCACGCTGAGCGGCGCCTCGTCGTACCAGTTGTTGA
>Ga0302183_10000749_pt1 | contig 15161 bp, 13 predicted proteins | sample I_Palsa_N3_2_FD_200232 | JGI IMG/M metagenome (GOLD analysis project Ga0302183, IMG submission 200232) | Peat permafrost microbial communities from Stordalen Mire near Abisko, Sweden - I_Palsa_N3_2 | ecosystem: Environmental > Terrestrial > Soil > Palsa > Peat permafrost | place: Sweden...
GGGCTGCTGGTGATCCTGGCCATCCCGAGCCGCCGGCCGTCCTCGGTCATCCGCACCAGCACCGACCGGCGGCGATGCAGATCCATGCCCACAATCTGCCGGCCGTCATACGCTGTCTCCATTGGGGGCCTCCCTTGCCTGGTGGAAGACGGATGCTTCGCAACTTCCAGCATCCGCCAGGGAGCGGGAGGCTCCGCTCCTTCATCGCATCAAGGATGTCGGTGGAAGGCGCCTTGGCCGATACCCGTGCGCTTGGCGACCCTGTACGTCGGCTGAACGAGACGCCCGGCCTATCTATAGCTATTGCAGCAAGTGGGACCGCCCAGCTCTGATGCATCGACTGCTGTGCAGCAATCATCCTGGGTGGGTGATGCGTGCTGGGCCGCGGCGCCGCAGGATAAAAGCCAGCAGGAGCTGGAGGCAGCGGGAATGCCCCAGCTGGCCGTTTGACGGTCCGGCATGGGCAGGTCCGGTGCTGAGGGCTCGGCACCCGGGCCGGCTGGCCCGATTGGAACGGGAGGTGAGCCGGATGGCGGTGCAGGTGATCTCGCATCCGAGCATGGATGAGCGCAAGGCTGCCGGTCAGCAGACTCGCAAGCAGACGCCTCCATCGAGTCACACGGGGTGGCGCCCAGCCGCCGATCGCCCTGACCCGGTGGCCCTGCTGGAGGCGCAGAACCTCACGCGGGAGCCGGATCTTGTGCCGGTCCGCCATGGCCGGATGATGGTCTCGCCGTTCACCTTCTACCGGGGCGCGGCCAAGATCATGGCCGCGGACCTGAAGGATACGCCGGTGGCTGGCCTGGATGCCCAGCTGTGCGGTGACGCCCACCTGTCAAACTTCGGCTTGTTCGCTTCGCCGGAACGGCGCCTGGTGTTCGATCTGAACGACTTCGATGAGACGTTGCCGGGGCCGTTCGAGTATGACGTGGAGCGGATGGCGGCGAGTTTTTTGATCGCGGCCCGCAACAACGGATTCTCCAAGGCCGACGCGCGCGCGGCGACGCAGGCGTCGGTGACGGCCTACCGGGAGGCCATGGCCGAGTTCGCGCAGATGCCGACGATGGACGTCTGGTACGCCCACCTTGATGAGGACGAGGTGATGGGCGCGATCCGCAGCACGGTGGCCGAGACGAAGAAGGGAGTCAAGCGGGGGAAGAAGGGGAAGAAGGACGGGAAGGAGCAGAAGCTGGCCAAGCTGGCGGAGAAGCGGGCGGAGAAGAACGCCGCGAAGGCGCACACGCGTGACAGCCTGCAGGCGCTGTCCAAGCTTGGTGAACTCGTTGATGGGCAGTACCGTATCGTCAGCCAGCCGCCGGTCATCGTCCCGGGCCGCGACCTGGCCGTGACCTTCGGCTTGTCCCCGGATGAGGTAATGCCGGTGATCCAGGAGCAGTTCCGCCAGTACCGGGCGACCTTGCAAGAGGACCGGCGCCGCCTGCTTGAGCAGTTCGAGATCGTGGACGCGGCCCGCAAGGTCGTGGGCGTGGGCAGCGTCGGCACCCGGGCGTTCATCGTCCTGCTGCAGGGACGAGACGCCCATGACCCCCTCTTTCTGCAGATCAAGGAGGCCACAGCCTCGGTGCTGGAGGAGCATCTGGGCAAGAGCCGTTATGACCAGCATGGCGAGCGGGTGGTGCAGGGACAGCGGATGATGCAGGCCGCCAGCGATATCTACCTGGGCTGGACCAAGGGGCTGGACGTGAACCGGCACTACTACTGGCGCCAGCTCCGTGACATGAAAGGGTCCGTGCTGGTCGAGCTGATGACACCGCTCGGCCTCACGTTCTACGCACGCATCTGTGGCTGGACCCTGGCGCGGGCGCATGCCCGGTCCGGTGACCCGGTCGCCATCGCCGCCTACCTGGGCGCCAGCGAGGCGTTTGACAAATCGATCACCGACTTCTCCGAACGCTATGCCGACCAGAACGAGCGCGACTACCAGGAATTCGTGGCCGCTGTCCGGTCCGGGCGGCTGGAAGCCCTCGAAGGCGTCTGACGACCGGATGCGCATTCTTCACGGGGGTTCCCCGTGGCGCTTAACCCCGGACTGCTGGGCTACGTCCAGCAGCAGTCCGGGGTAAGCATCGCCCGGCCCTGGGCGCCTACCTGACCATCACGGCAAGGGCGCGACCGGGGGAACGGCTATGGTGCTGGACTTTTGCTGATCGGCTTGGCGATCACGCTCGATCCGCTGCCACCGTTCCCGCACCCGGCCAGCAGTAGCAGATATCTCAGCGCTCCTTCCAGCCTCAGGCGCCGCTTTCGGCCATCTTCTGCTGCGCGTCGGCGAGTGCGCCTTTGAGGGCTTGCACGCGGTGGCCTTCGGCCTCGCCGACGACTTTCTGGATGGCGCGGGTCACGGCGGGCTCGACTTTGCCGGCCGCCGAGTGCGGGTAGGCGACGATCAGGCCCGCGCCGCCGACCGGGATGGTGGCCCCGGCCTGCTCCTCCAGCTTGCTGGCGGTCCTGCGGTGCAGCAGCTTGCCCGCCCCGGCGCCGATCACCGCGCCGACCGCGGTCGCGGCCAGCAGCAGCGGAGCGAATGGCGAGCAGGGGGCCCCGCCAGCGTCTTATTGCTGACGCCCTGAAATGTCGGCCGGCGAATCGGCAGCTTCGTGCGGTCAGGCTCGCTTATCGTCTCGCTACCTTTCGCTCACCGCCGACCGGCGCCGTGGTCAGCCCGCGTGTACGCCACTGCGAGCAGCGAGGGCCGCGCGACTCCCGCTCCGCTCAGGCCAGGGGCTGGGCAACCGACTGCATCAGTGCCAGCTAATTAGAGGTTGCCGCATCGTCCGCCAAGGTGAGCCTGACGGTGTGGGTCAAGAGCCTGGATCGGGCGCCACCTGTTCTGAGCCTTCCATCCTCGCCGTTTAGCCGCACTGATAAATCATTCAGAGCCTGACGATGACGGATGCTTGAACGTCATGAATACGATTCGATGGACACTAGATGTCCATTCTCAATCGGAGCTTTCTCCTCGAATTCTTCCCATCCTCAAACAAGAGATAGATAAATGAGTTGCTCCAAATCGGCCGGTATTCCACATCACCTGATTCATCTTTGCCTTGGGCGTTCATTTTGTTTCTTGCGTGCGGCGCAGCCGCCGTGCGGCGTCGTTGCACTCGTAGCCGAGCCTGCGGATGGCGTGCTCCACTCTGGCGGCGGTCTCGGGCAGCACCACCGGCTCGCCGTTGATCACGCGCGACACGGTCATCGTGCTGACGCCCGCCGCCTGCGCGGCATCTCGCATGGTCGGACGCGCCGTCATGCGCTCATTCGGCCACCTGTGATCGTTACCATATCTTCCCCTGGACTTGGCGCGACCGTGCCCCGACTCGCCGCCACCTTCCCGGTGAAGCGAAGATCCTGGGATCAGCGTCCTGTCCGAGGCAAGAACGCGCAGGTAAACGTTTAATACCGGGATCGGCGCAGCTTCAGCTAACCCCTTGACACCGGGCTCGGTGCAGCTAAACACTCTGAGCAGCGCTAAACAAAATCAAACACTCTGTGCAGCTAAACAATCGCCGTACGCGATGTGAACGATATCAGCAGAGGCGGCCGGATGGCAGTGGCAACATCAAGATCGAGGTACGCAGGGTGACCGTGCACTTCGGGCATGCCCTTGCGCGGCACATTCCTAGAGTCCATATCGCTCCCCACCCTGGCCATCCCATGCCGCGGATTCACGGCTATCCGGGGACGGCCCCGTCGGGGTTCCCGGCATCCGCCCCGGACCCGGCCTCCTGCCCCTTCTTGTCGCTGCTTTAGCCCCTTCCCCCAAGTCAGGAAGCTGGACTACGTGCCCTCTCTGCTGCCGTCCCGCCCGTGGATAGGCGTCAATTTCTGGTCGCGCGCTGGCGGGCCCCGCATGTGGACCGACCGCTACGACCCACGGGTGGTGCGCGAAGAGCTCGGCGTTCTCGCCGCCAATGGGTGCAACGTCACTCGCTCGTTCTGCTACTGGCCCGACTTCGTTCCCGAGCCGGAACGGCTGGACGCCCAGACGCTCGAGCGCTTCGCTGATTTCCTCGACGCCCACCGCGAAGCGGGGCTCGGCACCATTCCCACCTTCATCGTCGGCCACATGTCGGGCGAGAACTGGGATCCGTCGTGGCGGGAGGGGCGCGACCTCTACCGTGACGTATGGCTGGTGTCCCAGCAGGCTTGGTTCGTAGCTGAGGTGGCGGGACGTTTCCACCGTCACCCATCGGTGGTCGGCTGGCTCCTCTCCAACGAGATGCCCCTCTACGGTGGCCCCGGCACCACCGGGGAGGTGACGGCGTGGGCCCGGCTCCTCCTCCAGGCACTGCGCTCGTCAGGCGCGGCCCAGCCGGCCTCGGTGGGTGACGGGGCATGGGGTATCGAGGCGACCGGAAGAGACAACGGCTACTCGCTGCGGTCGCTATCGCCGCTGGTGGACTTTCTCGGGCCGCACGTCTACCCCATGTCCGACGACCCGCTGCGCCAGCACCTGGCGGCGGCGTTCGCCTGCGAGATGTCGGGATCGTACGGGCGGCCGGTCGTCCTTGAGGAGTTCGGGCTGAGCAGCGACTTTGCATCCGGTGACCACGCCGCCCACTACTACCGCCAGGTTCTCTACAGCACCCTGGTGGCCGGCGCCACCGGATGGCTCGCCTGGAACAACACCGACTACGACGATCTGGCGGCCCAGGACCCCTACCGCCACCACCCATTCGAGATGCACTTCGGGCTTACCGACCATCGAGGCCGGCCGAAGGCCGCCCTCGGAGAACTCGCCCGCTTCTCGCAACTGCTCGACAAGCTGCCCGTGGAGCTCACCCGGGCGCCCGGTCACGCCCAGGTCCGCGTGGTGGTGCCCGAGCATTTCGAGCGGGCGCTGCCCTTCTCCTCCGAAACGGATCGTACCGATATCCGCGACAACCTGTTGCAGTGCTACGTGGCCGCCCGGGAAGCGGACCTGACTGTGCGCTTCGAGCGCGAGCGGGACGGGATCGACTCTTCTGGACGGCTTTACCTGCTGCCCTCTTGCAAACTGCTCACCGCGCCGGGAGCGCTCAAGTTGCGCCGCCTGGTGGAGTCCGGTGCCACCATCTATTACTCATATTTCCCGGGCAGCTCCGCCAACCAGCGGGGCCCGTGGGTGCCCTGGATCGATGAGCTGTTCGGCGTGCGTCAGCAGCTGCGCTACGGACTCAACGAGCCAGTGAACGACGACACCTTGACCCTGCGCTTCACCGCCGCCTTCGGCCGTATCCCCGCGGGGCACCGCTTGGAGCTGGCCATCGCCGGGAATGCCCATGCCCGCACTCTGCTGCCTCTCGAGCCAGCCGGCGCGCAGGTAGTGGCGGTTGACGCCCACGACCGGCCGGCCCTACTGGTCCATGGCGTGGGCCGGGGCCGGGCGGTGCTGTGCGCCTACCCGGTCGAGCATATGGCCGCCCGCAGCCCGGGGGTGAACCCGGAGCCTACATGGGCGCTCTATGACGCCCTGGCCGACGTGGCGGGTGTCAGCCGACCGCTGCGCTGTAACGACGCCCGCGTCAGCTGTGCCACGCTGCGCTTGGCCGAAGGCGACCTGGCGGTTGTTACTAACCTCTCGGCCGACGCTGTGTCCGCTGAGCTTGTCAGTTCGGGCGAGGGCGCCTGGGAGGACGTGTTCACCGGCGAGAAATGGGGCGCGGCTGCCATGGCCCTGGCCCCTTATGAAGTGAGGGCTTCCGCGCAAGTCGGTCATGAGCCGGGAGGAGGCCAGCCGCTCGGCGGCGAATATCGCTTGGCCGCAACCATGAATGAACAGAGAGGACGTCAAAGATGACCAGTGTCTTCAAGAAGCACAGACTCCGGCGGGCAGGCTCCGTCGCTGTGGCCGCCTCGCTTGCGGTTGTCGCCGCAGCCTGCAGCTCGTCATCGTCCAGCACGAACGGCAGTTCCGGCAGCATTTCCGGCCAGACCGTCACCTATTGGGCCAGTGTGGAAGGCACGGGTCCCCAGCAGACGACCCAGACCCTGAACTCCGAGTTCGCGACGTTCACCAAGCAGACCGGCGTCCATGTGAACTTGCAGGTCATCCCCTGGTCGGATCTGCTGCAGAAGATCCTCACCTCGGTGACGTCAGGCAACGGCCCGGACGTCATGGAGATCGGCAACACCTGGTCGCCGTCGTTCGCGGCCAGCGGCGGGTTCTTGTCGTTCAATTCATCAGAGTTTTCCCAGATTGGCGGGTCGGACAAGTTCTCCAAGGCCGCCCTGTCGGTGGCGGGCGCTCCCGCGAAGGCGCCCATCTCCGTCCCGGTCTATTCCGAGGCCTACGGGCTGTTCTATAACAAGGCCGATTTCGCCGCCGCCGGCATCTCCAGCCCGCCGAGCAACTGGAACGAGTTCCTGGCCGACGCCAAGAAGCTGACCACGGGCGGCCGCTACGGGGTAGCCATCGAGGGAGCCAGCGCCTCAGAGGCCGCCCACTGGGCGTTCCTGCTGGGCGAGCAGAACGGCAACCCGCTGTACGCCAACGGCAAGTGGAACTTCGCGACCCCCACGGAGGCCAAGGCCGTCTCGCTGTACATCAACCTGGTCGCTGACGGAGTAGCCGACAAGTCGGACGCCGAGCAGAACTCCAACGTCTCAGAAACCGAGTTCGCCAGCAATAAGGCGGCCATGCTGGTATGGCAGAACCCCATGTCGACGCTTTCGCAGCTCGGCATGAAATCGTCGGCTTACGGCGTCGCCCCCATCCCCGTGGTCAGCCCGCTGCCGTCCGGCGGCAAGGCCGTCGAGACCTTCCCCGCCGGGATCAACCTGTCGGTGCCGAGCTCCGCTAAGCACCAGGCCGCGGCTCTCGCCCTGGTCAAGTACCTGACCAGCACCCCGGCGCAGACTCAGATCAACCAGACCTACGGCACCTTCCCGCCGGTCCTTTCGGCTCAGGGGTCGCCGCAGTTCCAGACGGCGGAGATGAAGACCCTCGAGAACATCTACAACAACAAGTCGACGCCGTTGCCCCCGGTTCCGTCAGAAAGCACCATGGAGACCGACCTGGGTGGCGCCATCACCCACCTGATCGGCTCGGCGGCGACCAGCGGGCCGGTGTCCGTATCAAAGATCCAGGCGGCGCTTACCTCGGCGCAGGATCAGCTCAATGCCGCGGGCGGCAGTTGAGCCAGGTCCTGAGCTAGCTCGTTAAGCGCCACGTTAGGAGGGCCGGCATAGATGGCCGATACAGTCAAGAAGCGCCCGGCGGACAGTACCGCGATCCCGCCGCGATCCAAGTCGGCCCTGCGGCGACGCTGGTGGGAGCGGCCAAAGGTGATCCCCTACCTTCTGGTCGCTCCCGCCATCCTCTGCGAGCTGCTGGTGCACTTCATCCCCATGGTGGCGGGGGTGGTGATGAGTTTCTTCGCACTCACCCTCTTCACCCTGCACCACTGGAGCTCGGCACCCTTCGCGGGTCTGTCCAATTTCCGGGTCGCCGTCGACGTCCACGGGCCCATCGGCTCGGCCCTGCTGCACTCGTTCGAGATCACGGTGCCCTACACGATCCTGGTGGTCGGCATCTCCTGGGTGCTCGGAATGGTGGCTGCCATCGGGCTCAACGCAGAGTTCAAGGGCCGGTCGTGGCTGCGCTCGGCCCTGCTCATCCCGTACGCCCTGCCGGTGTACGTGGGCATCATCGTGTGGAGCTTCATGCTCCAGCGCAGCACCGGCGTGGTCAACACGATCCTGGTCCGCGACCTGCACGTGCTGCACTCCCCACCGTTCTGGCTGCTCGGGAACGATGCCTTCTGGGCGATGGTCGCCGCCGCCGTGTGGCGGTGGTTTCCCTTCGCTTTCCTGATCCTCCTCGCCTCCCTGGCGAACATTTCCCCCCAGCTGTACGAGGCAGCATCGGTGGACGGGGCATCGGCGTGGCGGCAGTTCCGATCGATCACCTTGCCCTCGGTGCGCAGCGCCAACCTGGTCCTGGTCCTGGTGCTGTTCCTGTGGAACTTCAACGACTTCAATACCCCCTACGTGATGTTCGGCAATTCGCCGCCGTCATCCGCCGATCTGCTCAGCCTGCACATCTACGTCGTGTCGTTCGACAGCTGGAACTTCGGCCTCGGCTCCGCCATGTCGGTATTGCTCATGATCTTCCTGCTGATCGTGTCCATGATCTACCTGCGGGTACTCCGCCGGGGTGGTGAATTCAATGTCTGAGTCCGCCGCGGTCAAATGGTTCCGCCGCATCACGCTGATCCTCATTGCCGCCTTCGCGCTTTTTCCGGTTTTCATCATTCTGGAAACCACCGTGAAGCCCCTGGCGGATGTGCAGAACACATTCCAGTGGATCCCGACGCACATCACCTTCTCGCCGTATGTCCAGATCTGGACGACGATCCCCCTGCTGCACTACTTCGTCGACAGCGTGATCGTGTCGGTGTCCTCGACCGTGGTGGCGGTTTTGCTGGCCATCTTCGCCGGGTACGCCATCAGCCGCTTCGAGTTTCGCGGCCGAAGAGTGTTCTCGCTGGCGGTGCTGTCCACGCAGATGTTCCCCGGGATTTTGTTCCTGCTCCCGCTCTACCTCATCTACGTCAACGTCGGCCAGGCGGTCGGCATCTCCCTCTACGGCAGCTACCTGGGGCTGATCATCACCTACCTGACTTTCGCCCTGCCTTTTGCGGTGTGGATGCTGGCCGGCTTTTTCAGCTCCATTCCCCGCGATATCGAGGAGGCGGCGCTGGTGGACGGTAGTTCGCACTGGGGTGCGCTGTTCCGCATCGTGCTGCCCGTCGCCCGGCCGGGGATCGTCGCCGTTTCCGTCTTCGCCTTCATGACCGCCTGGGGGGAGGTGCTCTTCGCCTCCGTGCTGACCACCAGTTCGACCCGCACCCTCGCCATCGGGCTCCAGGAGTACGCCACCCAGGGCAACACTGACTGGAACCAGCTGATGGCCGCCTCGGTCGTGGTCAGCTTGCCCGTCGTGATCGGCTTCCTGGCCCTGCAGCGATACCTGGTCCGCGGGCTCACCTCCGGGTCAGTCAAGTAGGCCCGCTCCGCCAGCTTGGTCCCGTCCAGCCCTGACCCGGAGGCAGCAGGCGCTGCCGCCACCACCTGAGGAGGTCGACAGGTGCAGTCCCCTGCACGGCTCACATTCCCCGACGGCTTCGTCTGGGGAGCGGCGACTGCCGCTTATCAGATCGAGGGCTCAGTGTCGGCCGACGGCCGTGGTCCGTCCATTTGGGACACCTTCAGCCACACCCCGGGGCGAACCCGCAACGCGGACACCGGTGACATCGCGTGCGATCACTACCGGCGCCTGGAGGAGGACCTGGATCTGATCAGGCAGCTCGGGCTTCGCGCCTATCGTTTTTCGGTGGCCTGGCCCCGCATCCAGCCCGACGGCAAGGGGCCAGCCAACCAGGCTGGGCTCGACTTCTACCGGCGCCTGGTCGACGGGCTGCTCAAGCGCGACATTGTGCCTGCACTGACCCTCTACCACTGGGACCTCCCGCAGGTCCTGGAGGACGCGGGCGGCTGGACAGTGCGCGACACGGCCCAGCGCTTCGCCGAGTACGCGGCGGTGGTCGCCGACGCGCTGGCAGACTCGGTACAGATGTGGATCACCCTGAACGAGCCATGGTGCTCATCGTGGCACGGCTACGGGCACGGCGTGCATGCCCCGGGCCGCCGCCGGGTGGAGGACGCGCTGGCCGCCAACCACCACCTGCTACTCGGGCACGGGCTGGCTACCCAGGCGCTGCGCTCGGCGGGGGCCGGGGCGGTCGGAATCACGCTCAACCTTGCGCCCATCCGGCCTGCTAGCGACCACAGTGATGACCTGGCCGCTGCCCGGCGCGCCGACGGCAACCTAAACCGAATGTTCCTTGACCCGCTGTTCCGCGGGGCCTACCCGCCGGACATGGTTGAGCACTACGAGGGGCGGCAGCCCGGGCTAACGGTCGTCGCCGACGGCGACAACCAGGTCATCGCCGCGCCGCTGGACTTTCTGGGCGTCAACTTTTACTTCCCGCAGTACGTGGCAGACCCCGGTCGCCTAGACGCCGCGCGCTGCGCTGGTTATGCGGTACGCCGACCGCCGGCCGACCCAGTAACCGAAGACCTGCGCGCGCCTGCCGTTACCCGCCCCGACGTGGAGCGCACGGCCATGGACTGGGAGGTGGATCCCGCCGCCCTGACAGAGCTGCTGACGCGGGTCCGCCAGGAGTACACGTCGCTGCCCATCTACATCACCGAGAACGGTGCCGCCTGCGACGACTACGTCGACCCAGACGGCAAGGTCGCCGACACTGATCGCATCGAGTTCCTTGACGGTCACCTGCGGGCCCTGGCGGACGCCATTGCCGCCGGCGTTGACGTGCGAGGGTTTTTCGTGTGGAGCCTTCTGGACAATTTCGAGTGGGCCGAGGGCTACTCCAAACGCTTCGGCTTGACCTGGGTGGATTACCCGAGCGGACGCCGGTTGCCCAAGGCGAGCTTCAGCTGGTACCGGGATGTGATAGCCGCCAACGCGCTCCCGCCGGATTCAGCCGGGAAGATGTGACATGAGAGTCCACGGAGTCCTCCGGTAATCTCTTCGGTCGTGTGCCCTGGACGCGCGCACGTCGGCGTGGAGAACCTAGGACCATCGCAGCGAACGGAAGCCGGATCATCGCCGCGCTTGAACAAGCATGGGCCGCCATCCAGGACCAGCGCCCCGACGTTCCCGACGTGGTCGTCGTGACCATCGAGGTGACCGCGGAGGCCACCGATTTCCGGCGTGTTCCGGCGGACCTGCCGCACGCCACCGCCACCGCCGACCGCCAGACGCTGCGCGCCGTTTGCTTCGGCCAGCGCTCCGTCGCAGGTCGCCGTCCAGACTGGCGACCTGCGCATCGACGGCGACCCGAACGCGGCACGTCGCGTCACCCGCCTGCTGCGCACGCCGATCGGCGTCGACTCACGTCATGGCGCTGCGCACCGCGACCTGGCACAGCTCCGGCATCTTGCTAGCGGCCGCCGCGGCCGCTAGTCGCACGCCGGCCAGCGCGAGCGCGAAACCGTACGCGGCCGCGCACGGCCACATAACCCCGATCCGGATGGTGTCCGAATCGGTCGCGGTCTGCACCACCCCGATGATCACGGGGGTGGCCGCCACCGCGGTGCCCGCGAGAGTACCCAGGACGCTGCCGATCCGGTAGGCGCCGTATCCCTGCGCGGCCACCAGCATCGGGGTGCCCGCTCGCTTGGCCATCGGGTATGGCAGCACCGCGGAGAACAGGTTGCTCAGCCCCAGGGCCGCGCCGAGCCCGGCCAGCACAATCGGGCCCGCCTCGATTCCGAATCCCGGCCGGCCGGCCGCGGCGGCCAGCCCGAAGCAGACCGCGACGACCAGCGGTGCCCCGATCACGCAGAGTGCGAGGTTCTGGCCGGAGAAGTAGGCACGCAGGTCGCGACTGCGGCTCAGCGCCGTTGCCTCGAGGAAGAACGGCGGTCCCGTCAGCCCGGCCGAGTTGGCGTGGAAGATCCCGACGAACGCGGCACCGAACACCGCGCTGGCCAGGATGACCGCCGGATGACGGTTGTGGCCGAGGAGGGAACTGGCCGACACCGCGGCCGTGATGACCGCGATCAGCGCCCAGTAAACGAGCGAGGTGGGATCGCGGCGCTGGTAGAGCCAGAACCGCGCGGCAACGGTGCCGCGCAGGCCGAGGCCGGCCAGCGGCAGCTTGGCGCCGCGGACCCGTGCTGCCTGGGTCGTCGTGTCGGTGGTCACCAGCGCCCGGCTCAGCGCCCTGACCCACAGCCAGCCGAATACGACGATGACGGCGGCCAGCGCGCCCAGACGGGCGAACGCCAGGCCGGGACGCCCATCCGATGCGTCCTGGATCGCGTGCGCGGCCAGGCCTGGCGGCAGCCAGCGCATCCATGAGCCGAAGCCGGTGAAGCTCGCCGCGGTGATCTTGCCCTCGGCGGCGGCCCTGGGCACCACCTGGGTGAAGAACTCGTACAGCGCAACCAGCGGGATGATCATGAACGCGGCGAGGTCCCGGCCTCGACGCGAGCGCAACAGGCTGGCCAGGGAGGTCGTCACGAACCGGGATAGGGCGATGCAGAACAGCACCTGCAACCCCACCGCGATCACCGCGACGATCAGGCCGAGCGCGCCGCTGGCCAGCCCGACGGTAACGCCGAGCAAGCCGATCACGTTGGCCAGTGGCCAGGCACCGGTAGCCGAAGCCGCCAGCAGCCCGGTGATGAGCTCGCGGGTGCGAAACGGGTAGAGGGCCAGCGTCGACGGGTCCAGCGTGCTGTCCACGCCGAAAACCATGATCGGCGCTATCAGCCAGCCGAACGCGAACACGGTGAAGACGACCGCGGTCAGGTCCACCGACGTGCTCTTGCCGCGGTACGAAGCCAGGGCAAGGAACGTGCCAACCGCCAGCAGCACAGCGAATATCGTGCTGATGATGAACGAGACCTTAGCGGCCCTGGACGAGTGCAGCGCGTTGAGCAGCAGGCGCAGTTTCAGCTGGACGAGGAGCCGAGCCATGACAGCACCTCCTCATCGTGCGCCCGGGGGCCGACCAGGTCGATGAATGCGCGCTGCAGCGTCTTGCCCCCCCGCACCTGGTCCGTGGTCCCGCTCACCACGATCTTGCCCTTGTCGATGATCGACACGTGATCGCAGACCTGCTCGACCAGTTCCATGACATGACTGGAGAACAGCACCGTCGAACCAGACGCGACAAACCGTGTCAGCAGCCGGCGGATCACGTCCGCGGACACCGGGTCGACGCCCTCCAGCGGCTCGTCCAGGAACAGCATTGACGGATTGTGGATCAGCGCGCAGCCAAGCGCAGCCTTCTTCCGCATGCCGGTGGAGTAATCGGCAACCAGCCGGTTGGCGTCTTCGGTCAGATCCAGCACGTCCAGCAGTTGCGCGGCACGCGACCGCGCCTCAGCGGCCAGCAGGCCGCGCAGCCGCCCCGAGTACTCCAGCAATTCCTCGCCGCTCAGCCGCTCAAACAGCCTGACCTCGGCGGGAACAACGCCCATGATCGCCTTGGCTGCGGGCGGGTCCGCCCACACGTCCAGCCCGTTGACCAGGACCTGCCCGCCGTCCGGCCGCAGCAACCCGGTCATCATCGACAGCGATGTCGTCTTCCCGGCGCCGTTCGGCCCGACGAGCCCGGCAAGGGAACCCGCCGCGATCTCCAGGTCGATGCCGGCTACCGCTTCCTTGTCACCGAACTTCTTCCACAGCCCGCGCACCGCCACGGCCAGACCGCCGGTTTCCGGCTGGTAGCGGGGCAGCGCGGTGGCCGACGGGATGCCGGGCGCACTCTCGTTGTTCATGACTTCTCCCGTCCGCGTGCTAACCATGATGGCAGCTTCCACTCTCAGCCGAAATGTCCGTCCTGTTACTGCGAAGCGATGGCGGCTAGCGCGTAAGCCGCAATCATCAGAGGATCCCCAGGGAAGCCCCGATGACGCGATTGCGGGCGAGAAACCTCTGTCGTTGCGGGGTTCGGCCGGGCGGGTATTCGCCTGACCACAGCTCCCTGCGCTGCGACGTTCGCCAGCAGGTCCTCGTGCCCGCGCGGGTAGGTGTGATCCGCGGTGCCGTCCAGCGCGGCGGCGTCGATGCCGTAGGCGGCCCCGGATATCACCGTCCAGCCCTGGCCGCTGAGCCCGGCGGCGATCTCTGTGGCGACATGGGCCCCATAGGCGGTGGCAGCGCGGCTGCCCACGACGGACACGGCCGTGCCGCGCCCAGGTCCTCCAGCTGAATGGGCCAGTCCTGGTCACCCGGGCAGATCAGGCGCACCTCGCTGCTGAAAACCGGTGAGGTCAGCATCCGCAGGCACGGGGTGCAGCTAGCCGCGGCGGTGATGCAGGGTGGCTGTGGCCGCCGGGAGACCGCCGGGAACGCCGGTCACGGTGGCGGGGATACTGCCGGATCAGATGGATGCCACCAGCTCAGCGGGGCTGAGTACCGGCAGCAGTTGTCGGCAAACGGCGGGGTCGGCGGGTTCGGCGAGGTAGGTGAGGGTGGCGCGGGCGATCCGCTGCTGATCGGCGGAGGGGATGGCGGTCATCGGGCTGCTCCTGCCCAGTAGGCCAGCGCCTGGGCGCATTCGGCGGCGCCGGGACGGGACCGTCCGGCCAGGTCGGTCAGTGTCCAGGCCACGGCGGTGATGTGCCGGGCCGCCAGGCTGCCGGTCAGCCCGAGGTCGATGGCGTGGTCGATGACGGCTTGGCCGTCGTCAGCGGGGGGATGGGTGCGGGCCAGCTCATGGCGCGGGATGTCGCCGTTGCGCCGCCACGGCGTCCCGGACAGCCGGTGGCCCATGCGGTTGCGGGCTTCGGCGACCCGTGCCGCGGACAGGGCGTCGGTGTCCTGGCCGGGCTGCCCGCCGGGATGTGGGTGAGGCCGGTGCCGCCGCCGGTCACGGCCGCGATGGTGGCCCGGTGGTCAGGGACGCGCAGCGGCGGCCGCCTGATCCGGGCACGCCCGGGCCCAGCAGCCCCGCGGCCGACAGGCGCCCCAGTGGCCGGATCGGCCGGGAGCGTGCCGGCCGCGGTCAGGACCGCGACCGCGATAGGCAGGTCCAGCCCGCAGCCCCGGCGGAACAGGCCGACTGAGCCTAGGCTCACAGTGACATCGCCGGACGGCCAGGCAAGCCCGCTGTTGAGGGGACCGAGCATCACCAGCGGCAGCCGGCCCGCCGCGGCGGTGTCACAGATCTCCAGCCAGTCGCGGTCCCCGCGGCCGGTGATCTCGGTGAAGCTCACCATCGAATGCGCGGCGGCCAGCCCCGACCGCAACGGGTCCGGCATCATCAGCAACTGCCCGGCCACGAACTGGGCGGCTTCCCGGGGCGCGGTCCGCCGGGCGAACAACTGGGTGGCTGGTGTTCATCGAGCACGGCACCCGCCGGATGCACCTGGGCGGCGTCACCTCCAGCCCGACCGGCGAGTGGACGGTGCAGCAGGCCACCGCGCCGCCTGACGCCCGGAAGACCTGCAGGTCACCTGCCGAATCCTATTTTCGAGCGGGACAAGTCACATCCACTGCTCACGACCCGCGCCAAGAACGCTAAGCAGCTCGCCCCACCACAACACGTGAACCCGGCTCCGCTACGCTCCGCCGGGTGCGGCCGACTGCCCAGCTGAGGTCCATTTTCCGGGTTAGC
>Ga0302183_10000754_pt1 | contig 15109 bp, 17 predicted proteins | sample I_Palsa_N3_2_FD_200232 | JGI IMG/M metagenome (GOLD analysis project Ga0302183, IMG submission 200232) | Peat permafrost microbial communities from Stordalen Mire near Abisko, Sweden - I_Palsa_N3_2 | ecosystem: Environmental > Terrestrial > Soil > Palsa > Peat permafrost | place: Sweden...
ATTGTGAAGCTCCTGTCTAGGCTAGGCGGAAAAAGTCCATCGAAACGGTACATCGCAAGCGTCCATTGAAACGGTCCATCGAAATTGCACGGATCACAAGGTCGCCAAGCTCGTCAGCGACCCCACGCTCCGAATTGAACGATCGGCCGAAGGCATACCGCCCGGATACCGCTTGCGTGCTTCCACACGACGCCCAGTAGAATTGCAGTTCCGAGCACGCAATCCGGACGTCCTTATGTCTTCCACAATCCAAGCGTTTCTCAAGCCGCATCAGCACGACGTCGGTGGCCTCATGGTGCGTCGGGTACTGCCTGCACTGGCTGCCCGCACCATCGGACCGTTCATTTTCTTCGACCATATCGGCCCTGCAACGCTCGTGCCTGGCATCGGGCTGGACGTGCGCCCCCATCCGCACATAGGCCTCGCGACTGTCACGTATCTCTTCGAGGGAGCGATCATGCATCGCGACAGCGTCGGCTCAGTCCAGAAGATCTCGCCCGGCGACGTGAACTGGATGACAGCTGGCGGCGGCATTGTGCATTCGGAACGCACGCCTGACGAGGAACGCGCCGCCGGTCAGAACATGCACGGCATCCAGACGTGGGTCGCCCTGCCCGTGGCGGAAGAGGAATGCCCGCCGTCGTTCGAGCATCATCCGGCCGCGACGCTGCCGCAAATCGAACGCAATGGCGTGAAGTTGCGGGTGATTGCAGGCAGTGCTTTCGGTGAAACAGCGCCGACCACCACGTTCTCACCCACCCTCTACGTCGCAGCGCAATTTTCGGCGGACAGTGCCGTGACCCTCGATCCGGAACATGAGGAACGCGGGGTTTATCTGGTGGAAGGCGATCTCTCCATTGACGGAGACGTGCTGCCCGCTGGCCAGATGGCCGTGCTGAAGACGGGATATTCCGCCGATCTGCGCAGCACGGACGGCGCGATCGCGATGCTGCTCGGCGGCGCGCCGCTGGACGGCCCACGCTTTATCGAATGGAATTTTGTCTCGAGTTCGAAGGAAAAAATCGAGGCCGCGAAACGCGCGTGGAGCGAACAGCGGATGGGACAGGTCCCCGGCGAAACCGAGTTTATCCCGTTGCCGCCGCCGCGCCGCCAAGCCAATCCGCCGGAAGCCTGAGTCCGGAAGCCTATGAAGCGTATGAGGCTCAGGGGCTGAGGTTCGAGTCCGCTGCTGATTCAGGCATGCCTCCGGTTGAACTCGGCCGGCTTGCCCCAAGATAATTGTTCATCGCGAATTGTTCATCGTTTAAGCGTTTCTGGAGGAACACCATGGATACAACTCTCGCCACGTTCGAACAGGACGTAATCGCCGCATCCACGCTTGCGCCGGTGCTCGTCGATTTCTGGGCGCCGTGGTGCGGTCCGTGCAAGACGCTCGGCCCAATGCTCGAGCGGCTGGAAGCGGAAGGCGCGGGCAAGTGGAAGCTGGTGAAGGTCAACGTAGATGAAAATCCGGAGCTGGCGCAGCACTTTCAGGTACGCAGCATTCCGCACGTGGTCGCATTCGCAGACGGCCATGCCGTCGACCAGTTCATCGGCGTGCTGCCGGAAGGCCAGTTGCGGGAGTTCATCGACAAACTCGTGCCCGACGGCGCTGAAGCCGAGCGGCGTGCCGCGCATGCGGCCTACGAGGCAGGCGACACCGATCTGGCCATCGACCATATCAAGGCGACGCTGGCACTTGATCCCGGTTATGACGACGCGCGACTCGACCTGATCGAGTGGCTGCTAGCGGCCGGCCGAACGGACGAAGCACGCGATGAAGACAAGCTGCTGTCGCCGAAGACCACGCAGGGAATCGACGACCGCTACAACGCGCTAAAGACAGAGCTGGACGCCGCCGATGCCGCCGAGAGCCTTCCATCCGCCGACGCCCTGATCGCCGCCGTGAACGCCAATCCAGACGATCTGGAAGCCCGTTTCGCGTTGGCCAACCGACTGATTGCCGGCCGCGACTACAACGGTGCGCTGGAGCATTTGTTCGCGATCGTGACGCGCGACCGCCAGTTCATGGACGACGTGGGCCGCAAAACCATGCTGTCGGTGTTTGGCCTGGCGACACATCAGCCAGAAGTGGTTTCGCAATGGCGCCGTAAATTGAGCGCGGCAATTAACTGACGCATTAAATGCCCGGAGCCAAAACCTTTCAAATAGTTTAAATCGATATTGGCGAGAAAGGCATTTTGAAAAATGGCCGCTTGAAAGTGGCCATTTTCTAACTTACGCGACGTTTAAGCGCGTTTCGCAATATCTCTTAGGACATAGGCAGCCGCGGCGAATCCGAAACTGGCTGTCACGCAGACACTCGATCCAAATCCCGCGCAATTCAGACCAACGGGTCCCGCAGCAGCGGGCGCCGTTTCTTCTGATCCAGCCACCCCGCCGGCGTCTTGAGCGGGTGCCTCGGGGTAGATCAGCGGCTCGTCGGAATAGACCGCGCTCACCTTGAACTTCACTTTCGGTCCACGCGGAAAGCCGTGCAATTTGCGCAGTTGCCCACGCACTTTCGAGAGCAGCGGGTCCTGGATCGTGAGCGCCAGATCGTCGATACGAATCCGTGTCGGATCAAGCTGTCCGCCCGCTCCGCCAACGGTGATCAAAGGCTGTCCATGCTCGACGCACCACGCAATTAGCGCGGTTTTCGTACGCACGCTGTCAATTGCATCGATCACGAAATCGAAACCGCCGCCCAGTACCGAATCGAAATTCGCCGGCTCGATAAAATCTTCGACCTGCTCCACGCGGCACGCCGGATCGATCAGGTGAATCCGCTCGGCCATCGCGCTGACCTTGGCCTTTCCGTAATTGCCGTCCAGCGCGTGCACCTGGCGGTTCGTATTGCTTTCGGCCACGTTGTCCAGATCGATCAGCGTCAGGCGTCCGATCGCATTGCGCGCCAGCGCTTCCACCGTCCACGAGCCCACGCCGCCAATCCCGATCACCGCCACATGCGCGCGTTCGAACGCCGCGAGCCCTGCCGGACCGTACAAACGCGCGACGCCGCCAAAGCGCCGCGCGCGGTCGGCGACTTCAAACTCCGGCGTGACGGAGGTAAGATTTAAGGTGTCGGCAGAGGCGGGAAAAGCGGTCATGAGGGGTCGGCGGAAGTTAGGTGGGACAAGCAAAAACGAGGCAAGAAATCATCAAAACAGCAGTCAGCAACACCGGTCCGCACTGACGCGCTATGGCAACGATAGAACCAGAGATCAGCAGGAATTCGCTGAATTGCGTATTCTGCCTTATCGAAGATTGGACCTAAGAAATCACCGGCCAGTTTTTGAAAGCAAAATGAAAATAATGGGCCGAATCACATCAAATTCTGTCGCCCGGGAACATGATCTAAATCATTGAAGATCAAAGGGACATTGGCGGTAAAGCGCAGAATTTGAAGACCTTGGCTATACTAATGCGATTGAAGCGTTTGCATAAAAAATGACGACCCTCGCTGATCTTAGAAAGAATTATTCCGTCGGATCGCTGGAAACATCCGACGTGGATCCCAACCCGATTCGACAATTCGAAACGTGGTTTGCGCAGGCGCTCGACGCACAATTACCCGAACCCAATACCATGACGCTCGCGACCGTCGACGAGCGCGGCCGCCCTTCGGCACGCATCGTGCTGATCAAGGGCGTCGACGACCGTGGCTTCGTGTTCTTCACGAATTACCTCAGCCGCAAAGGTCATGAACTCGCGAGCAACCCCGCCGCGAGTCTGCTGTTTTACTGGATCGAACTCGAACGCCAGGTGCGTATCGAGGGCTCCGTCGTCAAGACAAGTCCGGAAGATAGCGATGCGTATTTCGCGTCGCGCCCGCTTGGATCGCGAATAGGCGCGTGGGCGTCGGAGCAGAGTGAAGTGATCGAAAGCCGCGCGGTGCTTGAGGGCCGCGAGCGCGAATTGATTGCAAAATACGGTGACAACCCGCCGCGTCCGCCACATTGGGGCGGCTACCGGCTCGTTCCCGACACCATCGAATTCTGGCAGGGCCGTCCGTCACGGTTGCATGACCGTGTCGTCTATAAACGTGCTGCACACACGCTTGGGGCGAACGGCCAGCAATGGCAAATCGTCCGCTTATCGCCTTAGCCTTAGCAAGACTTCGACCTTTCGCCGGGTTCCTCGTGGACCCGCATTGACTGGACCCGCGTTAAAAACGCGTCTCGTTGCGGCGTGTCCGGGCGGCGAAGGGTAAGCAAAGAAGGGCAATCGACGAAGGCAGCGAACACAGTGCAAACGTGCAGTAAAGCGACCCGGTTTGGCTTCATTTTCATCTGAACGCGGAGAACGAGCATGTTTTGGGAGAAAAAGCTGACGCAGTGGGTGCAGGACATCCGGGACCGGGCGAACCTGCCCGCCCGGCTGGTCCTGTGGGATGGACAGCAACATGACTTCGGAAGTTTCGCGGCACCGCAAGTTACGCTGCATGTGAAGAGCGCGACTGCCCTGCCCTATCTGCTCGAGCCAAGTCTCGACAACCTCGGTGAAGCCTATATAAAAGGCAAGATCGACATCGAGGGCAAGCTGTCGGACATCATCAATATTGGCTACGGGCTGGCCAAGAACACGGTCACGAGCGCGAGCAAGCTGGCGCGCGTGCGGCGCTACTTCAATCATACGAAGGCGTCGGACAAGAAAGCCATTCAGTACCACTACGATGTGTCGAACGAGTTCTACGAGCTGTGGCTCGACAAGAACATGGTCTACTCGTGCGCATATTTCGAGAACGGCGATGAAGACCTCGCCACCGCGCAGATCAAGAAGATCGACCACATCCTCACGAAGATCCAGTTGCAACCGGGCCAGCGTCTGCTCGACATCGGCTGCGGCTGGGGTGCACTCGTCTTGCGCGCCGCCCAGAAATTCGGGGCGAAATGCGTGGGCGTCACGCTCTCGCAAAACCAGTTCGATCTCGCCACGAAACGCGTGAAAGACGCCGGACTGGAAGGCCAGATCGAAATCCGCCTGCAGGATTATCGCGACGTGCAAGGCCAGTTCGACCGGATCACGAGCGTCGGCATGTTCGAGCACGTCGGCCGCAAGAACCTGCCCGGTTACTTTGCCAAGGTGCACGACCTGCTGGTCGACGACGGCATTGCCATGAATCACGGCATCACGTCGACCGACTTCAACAGCGGCGAGACGGCGCTTGGCGGCGGCGAGTTCATCGACCGGTACGTGTTCCCGGACGGCGAGCTGCCGCACATCGGGCTTGCGCTCGAAGCGCTGCAGGAAGGCGGGCTGGAAGCTGTCGACGTGGAAAGCCTGCGCCGTCACTACGCGCGCACGCTCGACATCTGGGCGGAAAATTTCGAGGCAAAGGCGGAGCAGGCGAAGGCACTTGTCGACGATGAAAAATTCCGCATCTGGCGCGTGTATCTTGCGGGTTGTGCCTACGCATTCGAAAACGACGACGTGTCGATTTATCAAATCGTGTGCCGCAAAGCCGGGCGCAGCGCGAAAACGCTGCCGTGGTCGCGCCGGTATATCTACGACAAACCGCTCTGAGTTCAACGCCTGATTCTGCCGCTTCCGATGAACCCGCATCCGGTGATGAACCGGATGCGGGCGCGGATCCGCATGCGCTGCAGGTCGATCTGTTCGGGGCGGTGAAAGTGCCGGAAGCGGCGGACAGCAAGCCTGCTTCCGCGCCCCCGCCTCACACAAAAACGAAATCACGCGGCGGGGTTTTGCCCGCGCTCGCCGCACCCGAACATCACGCGTTAGCTCAACGCCTTCCCGACACCGTTCATATCGGCCCGTCGACGTGGTCGTTTCCCGGCTGGCGCGACATCGTCTATGGCGACGAATACTCGTCCGCGAAGCTTTCCCGCGATGGACTCAACGCGCTCGGCGCGCATCCGTTGCTGCGCTGCGTATCGATAGACCGTTCGTTCTACGGGCCGTTGTCGGTGGCGGACTATGCGCGCTACGCGAACCAGGTGCCGGCCCATTTCCGCTTCATCGTGAAAGCGCCGGCGTCCGTCACCGATGCGACCGTCCGCGGCGACAAAGGCGCGCCCGCCGGTGACAACCCCGCCTTCCTCGACGCGGGCATCGCGATCAATGACTTTGTGCAGCCGTGCATCGCCGGCCTGGGTGAAAAAGCCGGCGCGCTCGTGTTCCAGATTCCGCCGTTGCCCGACGCGCTGATCGTTGATCCAACCGAGTTCCTCGAGCGCCTGTCCGCGTTTCTTAATGCATTGCCGCCACTGCCCGGCGAAAGTTGCTACGCGGTGGAATTACGCGACGCCATCATGCTGACGCCGCGGTTTATCCGCGTGCTGCGTGACGCGAAGGTGCGATATTGCGTCGGCATTCATGCGCGCATGCCCGATCCGCGGCGCCAGGCAAAAGCGCTCGCGCTATTGGACGAAGGCGGACTTGGGCCGTTGATCGTGCGCTGGAGTCTGCACGGCGGCTTTAAATACGAGCAGGCGAAAGCGAAGTACGAGCCGTTCGATAAACTCGTCGATGAAGATCCGGACACGCACGAAGCGCTCGCCGAACTCGCGTTGCGCTACGCGCTGGCGGGGCAGCCGGTGGTGATCGCGGTCAACAACAAGGCGGAAGGTTCGGCGCCGCTGACGTGTTTCAAGATCGCGCAGTACTTGGCGGCCGGGATGCCGCAGAAATAAGCCGCCGGAATAAAAAAAAACGGGCTTCGATTTCGCGAAGCCCGTCTTGCCTTGGTGCCATTCAAACGTGCCGTTCAAACGAGCCCATCAGACGCTCAGCGTTTCAGCCGATGAGCGAACTTCTGCCTGAACTTCGCCACCTTCGGCGCGACCACGAACGCGCAATATCCCTGATTCGGATGCTGCTCGAAGTAGTTCTGGTGAAAGTCCTCTGCCGGAAAATAATTGCCGTTCAGCGGCGTGACTTCGGTGACGATCTTGCCGTCGAAGATCCCTTCTTTCTGCAATTGGTCGATCACTTCCAGCGCGATCTTCCGCTGTTCGTCGGAGTGCGTGAAGATCGACGACCGGTACTGCGTGCCAACGTCGTTGCCTTGCCGGTTGAGCTGCGTCGGATCGTGCGTCGCAAAGAAAATTTCCAGCACGTTGCGATACGCGATCACCTTCGGATCGAATTCCACCTTGATGACTTCGGCGTGACCGGTCGTGCCGTCGCAGACCTGTTCATACGACGGGTCCTTCACCTGGCCGCCGGCGTAACCCGATTCCACTGACAGCACGCCTTCAACGCCTAAAAAAACCGCTTCGGTACACCAAAAGCATCCGCCGCCAATGGTGGCGGTTTCGCGCTTCGCCTGCTCGTCATGTTGCGTCATGCTGGCTCCTGGTTCGTGTTCCGCGAGAGCTACCAAATGTGTGCGGAAGCCTGTGAATCAACCCTGCCAGCTTACTGGTTTTCGGATGTCCGCGTCGCCTGTACGGCCTTTAGCACCGCGGCGAACAGGCCGATTCCGATAGAATCGTAACAATCGCCTATCCTCCGATGACTTCGAAAACTTCATCCGGCTTATTGTTTAGCTATGGTTTGCCGCCTGGATTCCGCCGATACCGTCGAACCTGAACCCATCCCGATGAAACGCGCCAATCCACCGAATTTCGACGCTACCGCTTTCCGCGACGCGCTCAGCCAGTTTGCCACTGGCGTCACCGTCATCACCACCCGCACCGAGTCGGGCCAGTTGATTGGCATTACCGCCAGTTCGTTCAACTCTGTTTCGCTCGATCCGCCGCTCGTGTTGTGGAGCCTCGCAACCAAATCCGCATCGATGCCGGTATTCCAGGCCAACAGTCACTACGTAGTCAACGTGCTCGCAGCAACGCAAGTCGATCTGTGCAAGCGTTTTGCGACGGTCAAGGGTGACCGGTTTGCCGGCGTCTCACACGCAGCAGGAGACACCGGTATGCCAGTGCTCGATGGTGCGCTCGCATGGTTCGAATGCCACAATCGCAGCCGGTATCAGGAAGGCGATCACGTGATCTTCGTGGGTCAGGTGGAGCGATGCGGCGTGCACGAGAATGCAGCGGAGATTGCCCCGCTGGTGTTTCAGGCGGGGCAATTTCATACGCTTGGATCGCTGTGACCGGGCGTGTCCAGCCTGTCACAAGCTTGGATTAAGACACGCTGCCGGTTCTGTCGATCAAGGCGACCGGCACCCCGGCTTCGTCCTTCATGGTCTGAAGCACGATGTTCGAGCGGATATCAATCACACCCGGTGCCTTGTAAAGCTTGCTGAGGATGAAGTCCGAGTAGTGCTTGAGATTGTATGCAAGCACGCGCAGCACGTAATGGGTGTCGCCCGTCACAACAAACGCGCCCACCACTTCCGGCCATTCCCGCACAGCGGCCGCGAATTTCTCGTGCCAGTTTTCCTGGTCGTTGCGCATGGAAACATGGACGAACGCCTCCAGCTCCACGCCGAGCCGTTCCCGGTCCAGACACGCGCGATAGCTCGCTATTACCCCTTCTTCCTCGAGCAGCCGCATGCGGCGCAGACACGCTGACGGCGAAAGCGAAATCCGCTCAGCCAGATCAAGGTTGCTGATGCGACCATCTTCTTGCAGCACCGACAAAATACGGCAATCCGTTGCGTCCAGCGAGAACCCGGTCATTTTTTAGTCTCCCTGCGGCTGTTTCATCGAATTATGTTCTAAGAGCCGTGTTTTTGGGATGTTATTTCTAAATCACGTTTTGACCGGTTTCGACCTGATTTGGCTATCAAGGGGCCCTATTCGGGCTTAATCAGCATGACTTCATGCCAGTCGCGCAGCCAATATCCGTAGCTTGGGCGCAACAATATTGCGGAAATACGCTTCGTCCATCGACGATGCCGGCCCGCTGCTACTCAGCACCAGCCATCGCCCGTTGCGGATATCGCGTAAAGGCGCGGCGATCGCGTTCACGTCGGCATGCCAGTCGCGAAACGAATAACAACAGCCATCGCGTGCGTAATCGTCGATCGCCTCTTTGGCCGCCTTCACTAGCCGCGCACCGTCTTCGCCATTTTTCACTGCCGCCGCGCCGAGTTCTTCGAGCAAAGCCTCCCGCTGATCCGGCTCCTGCACCGCCAGATAAGCACGACCCATTGAGCTGGTCAGCATGGACAGCCGTGAGCCGGGAGCCAGCCCAAGCGTCAGCGCCGTCTCGCTGCGGATGGTTTCCAGATAGATCATGTCGAGCCCGTCGCGGCATCCCAACGACACCGCCGCGCCAATTTCCCGCGCGAGCACCCGCATGTGCGGACGCGCGAGCTCCAGCGCATCGGCGCCTGCCAGCAACGCGAACCCCAGCGACAGCACGCCGGTGTCGAGCGCGTATTTGCCGGCCGGTTCGTCGAAACGCAGATAACCGAGCGTGGTCAGCGTGTACGCGAGACGGTTGACGGTGGCTTTTGGCAGGCCGGTTCTATCGACGAAATCACGATTGCCCAGCAAGGTCTCTCCCGGACGAAACGCGCGCAACATGTCCAGGCCACGGGCGAGCGCGACGACAAACTTGCGTTCATCGATTCCTTCTGACGAATTTGGCAACTTCGCGGAAGGTTCGGACGGCTTCGACGACTCGGAATTCCGGATGGAAGTTATTGGCATCGGATGCTAGACTCGATTCTAATTTGCAAAACATTGTTCCGCTTAGCGGAACATCAGTCAAGTCCTAAAATCAGGAACAGAGGAAACAGGAGAAACAACATGGCCGATGACGCCCGTTTTAGCTGGGAAGATCCGTTGCTGCTCGACCAGCAACTCAGCGACGAAGAACGCATGATCCGCGACGCGGCATACGCTTACGCGCAGGACAAGCTGCAGCCGCGCGTGCTCAACGCGTTCCGCAACGAGCACACGGACGTGGCGATCTTCCGTGAGATGGGCGAACTCGGCCTGCTGGGCCCGACCATTCCCGAACAGTACGGCGGTCCCGGTCTCAACTACGTCAGCTATGGCCTGATCGCTCGCGAAGTCGAACGCGTGGATTCGGGTTACCGGTCGATGATGTCGGTGCAATCGTCGCTCGTCATGGTGCCGATCAACGCTTTCGGCACCGAAGCGCAGAAGCAAAAGTATCTGCCGAAGCTGGCGACGGGCGAATGGATCGGCTGTTTCGGGCTTACCGAGCCGAACGCCGGCTCCGATCCCGCCAGCATGACGACGCGTGCCAAAAAGGTGGATGGCGGCTTTTCGATCTCCGGCCAGAAGATGTGGATCTCGAATTCGCCTATCGCCGATGTGTTTGTTGTCTGGGCGAAGCTGGAAGAGGATGGCCGTGACCTGATTCGCGGGTTCATCCTGGAGAAGGGATGGAAAGGGCTGACTGCACCTGCCATTCACGGCAAGGTCGGCTTGCGGGCATCGATTACCGGCGAGATCGTGATGGACGAGGTCTTCGTGCCGGAAGAAAACCTGATGCCGAACGTGAGCGGCCTCAAAGGCCCGTTCACCTGCCTGAATTCGGCGCGCTATGGGATCGCGTGGGGTGCGCTCGGCGCGGCCGAAGCGTGCTGGCACATGGCACGGCAATACACGCTGGACCGCAAGCAGTTCGGTCGTCCGCTTGCCGCTAACCAGTTGATTCAAAAGAAACTCGCCGACATGCAGACGGAAATCACCCTCGGGTTGCAAGGCGTCCTGCGTCTGGGCCGCATGAAGGACGAAGGTACGGCGGCCGTTGAAATCACGTCGATCATGAAACGCAATTCGTGCGGCAAGGCGCTGGATATCGCGCGACTGGCGCGTGACATGCTCGGCGGCAACGGTATTTCGGACGAATTTGGCGTGGCACGCCATTTGGTGAATCTGGAAGTGGTGAACACGTACGAAGGCACGCACGACATCCACGCGTTGATCCTCGGACGCGCCCAGACGGGGATTCAAGCGTTTTTCTGAGTCGGGTTCTTGTCGGGACGGTTACGGCTCGTTAAGGTCGCTGGAAAGCAAAAAGCCAACGTGTTTCATGCGTTGGCTTTTTGTTTGCTGCATCACCGCAGCTTCAGCGCAAGCGCTTACTTGTTCGGTTGCGGCGTCAGGCGCAGGTACGGGCGCACGGCCTTGTAGCCCTTCGGGAATTTCCGCTTGATCTCCTCGGGGTCTTGCAGCGACGGCACGATCACCACGTCGTCACCCTGCTTCCAGTTTCCCGGCGTCGCCACCTGATGGCTGTCGGTCAGCTGCAGGGAATCAATCACGCGCAGGATTTCATCGAAGTTTCGACCCGTACTCGCCGGGTACGTGATGGTCAGGCGAACCTTCTTTTTCGGATCGATGACAAAAAGCGAGCGCACCGTCAACGTGGCATTCGCGTTTGGATGAATCATGTCGTATAGCTCGGACACCTTCCGGTCGCCGTCGGCCAGGATCGGAAAACCGACATTCGCCGCCTGCGTTTCATTGATGTCCTTGATCCACTCCTTATGCGACTCCACGTTATCGACCGACAACGCAATGGCCTTCACATTGCGTTTCTCGAATTCGCCCGCCAGCTTCGCGGTCAGCCCGAGTTCCGTCGTGCAGACCGGCGTGAAATCCGCCGGATGTGAAAACAGCACGCCCCAGCTGTCGCCTAGCCATTCGTGAAACTTGATACGGCCAACGCTGGAATCCTGTTCGAAATCGGGCGCCGTGTCGCCTAGACGCAAGCTCATGATGTGTCTCCTCAAAGTGATGCACCGCGTTATTCGTCACGCAATGCAGGTCTGGTACAGGTTGGTAGCAGGTATCTGGGTCTTGTCCGGGTTTCGGCCCGGGCTTCGGTCCAACTTCTTCCGGCTCAGTCAGACTGCCCGGGTTCATCCCGAAGCAACCGGCTCAGCAAAATTTAAAGCATAAGGGACTAGACCTGCACAACGAACGAACATTCCGTCACATCGTCATGCATTTTTGTAATTTTTCGGCCTTCGCCGGAAGGTTTCGCACGATGCAGGGCCATCGGCTCGATGCACCGTCGTGCACCCCGTGCATTTTCGTGCACCCCGTGCATTTAATAGCCGGCCTCTACGCGCTGGCGCGATACCCTTTTTAACGGATCCCCGTGGCGACCTTTATGACAGCAGGAACAAAAACTGCAAGCTTTGATCTAGGGGCCGGATGGACGCCAATTAGCGACCGCTTCTTTGGTACGATTGGCGTAGCCTCACCTTGTGGAGCCATCAATGTCAGAAATCAATAAGGAGCGATTCATGTCGGATATCAAAACCGTTCTCGCAGACGCCGAAGACCTGTTGAAACAGGCCGCAAGCGCCACGGGCGAGCGTGCATCCGAGTTACGCGAGACCGCTCTGACCCGCTTGAAGCAAGCGAAGGAGAGAGCTGCCGACGCACAAGTCGTGGTGATCGAAAAAGGCAAGAAAGCCGCTCGTGCAACCGACGACTTCGTTCACGAACGCCCATGGGCATCAATTGGGATTGCTGCAGGTTTAGGCGTCGTCGTTGGTTTGCTGATCAATCGTCGCTAATCCTCACTAATCCCAGGGGTCAGGTTAGCCAGTGGTCTTGCCGCGGTTTGCTAATTGCTATGTATGCCGAGCTAATCTGGCCGGTGAAAACCATAACCGCCTGGGAGCGCCGGAGTTTTCCTGACCGGCGTCCAGATTAATAGACCGGCCGGCGCGGCTACGCGACCCGGCCGGAAATCTTCGCGCCAAAATAACGCGCTCCTCGCGCTCAAGCCATGACGACAGAAAGGCAATCTCAGCATGATACGCAAGGGCCGTTGCGCCGTATTGTCAGTTCCGTGTTCGCCATTTTCGAAACGCGCCTGGAACTGATCGGCATTGAGCTCGCTGAGGAAAAAGAGCGGCTGATCGGTGTGCTCTTCCTCGGTCTTGCCGCCATGATGCTCACCATGATGGCGCTCATTACGCTCACGGTGCTGATCGCGATCGCGTTCTGGGATACGTACCGGTGGCAATCGCTCGCGGCGATCACGGTGGCGTACGCGCTGTTTGCCGTGCTGTGCGCGGTTCGCGCGCGCGCCGGACTGCTCAATTCCCCTAACGTTTTTGACAGCACGCTCGCCGAGTTCAAGAAGGACCGCGACACGTTCAACTGATGTGCGCCCAGGGGTCACCTCATGGCGACGCCCCGGGTAGAACGAAAAGACAGTATTCATCGACGACTTTCCAAGAGCCCGCCACGCCATGAGTCACTACGACGACACCTTCAAAGCTCAGAAGCGAGCGACCGCGCACAAGCTGAGCACGCCCCACATGCGCGCATTGCGCAAGGAACTGCTGATCGCGCGGGCGGACGTCGAGCGCATGGAACTCGCGCAGGCCAGCGCCGATCTGCGTTACAAGGTCTCGCATTTCAGCGTCCTTAACTTGCTGATGCCGGGGCGCCGCAAGCGCGGCCGGGGAGCGGGAGGCAGCGGGTTCATGAGCCGGATGAGCGGACTCAGCGGCCTGTTCAGCGGCGGCGGTGGCCTGGGCCTGTTGCTCAAGCAGTATCCCGTTGTGAGTTCTCTCGCTTCGCTGGTCCTCACGAAACCCGTGCGCTCCCGCCTGATCGCAAGCGCGAAACCGATACTCAAGTGGGGCGGTCTGGGCTTGCTCGGCTGGGAGGCGTATCGCGTGTGGCAACAGATCAAGTCGAGTCCGGACAAGTCGTTATCCCCCGACGTTGCCGTCGATCCGGACGCCTGACAGACTGGGCCCGGGCATCCGGGCTGCACGTTGCGTTTAATCAATCCGCTCATTTGCCGCTCCAGCACGCCGCCACTTTAGGCGGCGTGAGTTTTTCTACCGATCGATTTGACCTGACGCCCGTCGCGTCCAGCGAATAAATTCCGCACGCATCCGCATTGTCGGACGCGCTTCAATCGAATACCCGCCGTTCTGCTCCGACTCGCCGAGCATACGCAATACGTAAACCGCCGTGCCCAACGCGGGCGCCTGATCGAAGCCAAGGGGTAGCTTAGTCGCCGCGTCATTGCTCGAAACCGTTCGTGCGCTCTCCACGTATTGAGCGGCGCGGTACAACGCCGTCACAGCGTCCATCCGATGCCCTCTTCTCACCTGTTCCCGATAAACCGGCATGGCGAATGTCGCGATGATCGCCGCCATGTTGAGCGTGATCATCAGTTCGAGCAGCGTGAAGCCCTTGTCTATCGTCGTCATGGCGAACCCTGTTGAAATGGCTTTGCGACAATGCGTCGCCAGTGCCGCACGACGCCGCTTTCACCCATCTCGATCTCCTGCTGTAACCACGACTCGTTGTCCGCCCTCCGGCCGAAACCGCGTGCGGTGATCAAAACAGCGCCGGCTTGATCGTTAGCCCGCGCCGGCCACACTTCGATAAGGCATTGGGGCGGTCGTATCCCGTATGGCCACGATGCAAACGGCATCACCGCACTCGCCGATGCACCTTCGAACGAAGCCTTCAGCCGCCATTTATTCGGTTCAGCGGCAAGCGGACCGGTGAGGCTTTTCAGCTCGGGCAGGGAGTCAAGCGCGATGCCGGTGCAGCGGATCAACGCGCTGTCGGCGCTGTGAAACGCCTGCACGCGCTCACCCAGATTGGTTGCTGTTCGCGCGCTGACGAGCGCCGCCTCAAGCCATGCAGCGGCGGTGACCAGTAGCATCGACGAGATCAGCAGGACGATCGGCAACGCAATGCCGCGTGTGCGACTACGCAAGCAGAGATGCTTTTTCATGTCGATGCCGCTCCCGGACTGTTCGGCGCGTTCGCTACGTTGCGCAGTGCGATGCGGCGCCGGAAAACTTGCCGGATGCGACCGTCGGCGGAAACGATCGACGCACCATCACAATCGGCATAACGCGGGCGAGCCGTCGCGCTCGGACTGTCTCCTCGCACGAGTACGCACACGTCCACGGCGACGACCAGCGGCCAGCGGTCCTGCGAGATCGCCGAGGCTTCAACAGAGAACGACGCATCTTTCAGCCAATAGCCGAACTTGATCCGTTCAATCCCCTCGACCAGTGGCTGCCCGGTACCCGGCTTGCCGCTTCCTTCGCAATACAGCTCGGGCTCGACCGTGGACGAACTCGCCTTCGCGTAATATCGGTTGACGATCCACTCACCCGCCGATATCTGCCCGAGACAGTCTGTTGGCGAGCCGGACGAGGACGGCCACGTCGAGATAGTGTCGGCGGCGTAGCGGACAA
>Ga0302183_10000763_pt1 | contig 15047 bp, 8 predicted proteins | sample I_Palsa_N3_2_FD_200232 | JGI IMG/M metagenome (GOLD analysis project Ga0302183, IMG submission 200232) | Peat permafrost microbial communities from Stordalen Mire near Abisko, Sweden - I_Palsa_N3_2 | ecosystem: Environmental > Terrestrial > Soil > Palsa > Peat permafrost | place: Sweden: Abisko...
ACTGAAGTTTCACACCCAGCGTGACTTCATCGTCGCCCTCAGACAACCTCGAAGGCACGTCCATGGCGAGCGTCAAGCCGGCCTTTTCGAGTACGGAATCGAACGAATCCTTGTCGATGCGAACGGCCTGGCGTTCTTCCAGAGCCTGCTCTTCGCCGTGCCCCTTGAAGTCGCCGGTGACGACCAGTTTTAGCGGTAATTCGATTTCCGCCTGCTGATCGCCGGTCGCGGGAACGTATTTGATATTGATGCGTTCTTTGGGAGCAACGGAACCTTCTTTCTTCGCCATGAATAAAGATCCTTCTTTGGGCTTTTTTGAGAGTAGTTCGGAACTGATCGCTCCAGGACTGCCAGGAAAATAAGTTCCATACAAATATTTTCTGGCATGCTGATCCTACGTAAGACGAATGGCTCAGGTCAATCAATCTGTGCGTAATCGATAATCCCCTACAAGATGTAGTTCTGTTCCTATAGATTCAATCTCAAACGGATGACACGGAAAATGAGTCGACACGAAATATATCGGAATATTCTCATTGACTTTAAGAAGATCCATTTTTTATACGTAAAACATCAACACAATTTATCTGGATTTGCTAACGTCGCCTGACATATCTCCAGGATGGATGTGTTGCATGATCAGGATTGATCTTTCCGCTCTGATCGAGCGGCTCAACGATGTATGTCGGCATGGGTTGGAGGAGGCGGCCAGTCTCTGTATCAGCCAGCGGGGCGCGGAGATTACTGCGCCGCATCTGCTGTTCAAGCTACTGGATAACCCGTTCAGCGATATGCGGATGCTGATGAAGCAGGGCGGGATCGAGGCCGATGCCATACGCCACGCCTTGTCGTCGGCTTTCATTGAGCAGGACGATACCGATGGCAAGTATCCGACGTTCTCACCGTTACTGCTGGAACTTCTGCAGGAAGCGTGGCTACTTGGTTCGTTGGAGCTGGCCCAATCGAGGATCCGCAGTGGGACATTGCTGCTGGCAGCGTTGCTGAGCCCAGCGCGCTATTTGCCCTTGGCCGCGGTGAAGGCGCTGGATGTCCTCAATCGCGAGGCCCTACGCAAGAACTTCATCAAGCTGTTGAGTGAATCGGTGGAGACGCCGCAACAAGGGACAAGCAAGGCTGCGACATCACTGGCCAGCGAGGCGGAGTCTGCGCTCGCCAAATACGGCCACGATTTCACCGCACAGGCACGCGATGGCCGCATCGATCCGGTGCTATGCAGGGATGAGGAAATCGATCTTATGATCGATATCCTGTCGCGCCGTCGCAAGAACAACCCCATCGTGGTGGGGGACGCCGGTGTGGGCAAAAGCGCGGTAGTGGAAGGACTGGCGTTGCGCATCGTGCAGGCACGCGTACCCGCGCCTTTGCGTCAGGTGGCCCTGTGGGGACTCGACCTGGGTGCGCTACAGGCCGGTGCGGCGGTCAAAGGCGAATTCGAGAAGCGACTGAAGGCGGTGATTGATCAGGTTAAGGCATCTCCTCAACCGATCATCCTCTTCATCGATGAGGCGCACACGATGATTGGCGCGGGCAATGCCGCCGGCGGCAGCGATGCGGCCAACCTCCTCAAACCGGCATTGGCGCGGGGCGAGCTGCGTACGATCGCCGCTACCACCTGGTCCGAATACAAGAAATACTTTGAGAAAGATTCCGCGCTGTCGCGTCGCTTTCAATTGGTCAAGTTGGATGAACCGACGCAGGAGCAGGCCGTGCATATCTTGCGCGGGTTGCGTCCGATCTATGAAGCAGCACATCACGTATATATCGGTGACGACGCGTTGCAAGCCGCAGCGGCGCTATCGGCGCGCTACCTTGCCGGGCGCCAGTTGCCGGACAAAGCGATCGACGTGCTCGACACCGCCTGCGCGCGCGTCGCAACGGCACTGGCCGAACCCCCGCGACGTTTATCGGCGTTGGAGCACGTGCAATGGCAGATCGATGCGGAGCTGGACCATCTACGGCGCGATCGTCAGGCGGGTCGAACGGTTGACGAGCGCCGGCTCGATGCGTTGAGCGCGCGGCGACTAGTGGCCGACGAGGATATCGAGCGTCTGCGTGTGGCCTGGAGCAAGCAAAAGGCGCTGGTGGAACAAATCCTGGATCTGCGTGCCGATGCCCACACCAATGACGAGGCGGGGGCGTCCTTGGCAGCGCTGGTGGCGCAGCTGGCTCAGGTGCAGCGAGAGGGAGCCCTGCTACACGCGGACGTGGGTCGCGAACAAATCGCCCAGGTCATCGCCGACTGGACCGGGATTCCCGCCAACACGATCACGCGCGATCGCATGGAGCGTCTGCGCGATTTGCCGGGCGTGCTGCGGACCCGAGTCAAAGGGCAGGGCGACGCCATCGAAAAGGTCTATCGGCATCTGCTCACCGCAATGGCCGATCTACGCCGCCCTGGTACGCCGCTAGGTGCATTTCTGCTGGTGGGCCCCAGCGGTGTCGGTAAGACCGAAACCGCGCTCGGCGTCGCGGATGCCCTGTTTGGCGGCAAGCAATTCCTGACCACCATCAACATGTCCGAGTATCAGGAGAAGCACACCGTATCGCGTCTGCTCGGTTCGCCGCCCGGTTATGTTGGCTACGGTGAGGGCGGAGTGCTGACCGAGGCGATCCGCCAGCGGCCGTACTCGGTGGTGTTGTTGGATGAAGTGGAAAAGGCCCATCCCGAAGTGCTCAACGTGTTCTATCAGGCATTCGACAAGGGGGAAGTGGCTGACGGTGAGGGGCGCTTTATTGATTGCAAGAACATTCTGTTTTTCCTGACCTCCAATCTGGGCTTCGATCAGCAGGACAGTGCGCTCGCCGAACTCGGCGACGCACAGCTGCGCACCCAGCTGATGCGCTTCTTCAAGCCAGCACTGCTTGCACGCATGCAAGTGGTGCCGTACCGCTATCTGGATGAGGCCGTGCTCGTTGAGATTGTCGACGCACGCCTGCAGCGCCTGCAAGCGCAGTTGGCCGAACGCTATGACGCACGGCTGACCATCGCGGACGCCGCGCGCGAAGAACTGAAGTCGCGTTGCACTCGACACGAGAACGGCGCGCGGATGCTGGATGCCAGCATCGACGGCGAATTGCTGCCGCCGCTTTCGCTAGCTGTTCTGCAACGACTCGCCACGGGAGAGCCCTTCGCCGAAGCCACCCTGGATTGGAACGGTACGCGTTTCGAGGCTGCGCTGGCGTGAGTAATCCCATGCTGGCACTGGACGTATTGAACATCGCACAAGCGCTGACGGTAGCCCGTCAGATCGACAGCTTGACGTCGAACTTCCTGCGCGCCGTCGCGACCCACTTGGGTACCGCGTTGCGCCATGCCCTGTGCTACCAGAGAAATGCCGATGGCGATCGCTTGCTGCCTTTGAGCAGCACCGACCTTCCCCTCGGGGAGTTGCCCGAGATCGCTCTGGATGAGTTGGACAACCCGCTGATTTACACCATGCTCGACAAACAACCGTGTCTGGTCGAACACGTCGATCGGTTGATCGATGTCGGGGATGGCTTCGAGGCCCTGCGCCAACGGGTTGCCAACGGCGCATGGTTGGCGGTGCCTTTGCTGGACGATGATCGCCGGCATGCCGTGGCGGTCATCGTGCTGATTGGCCTCCATGCCAGCCTGCAGGCATGGAGGGACGATCCGGCTTGGCAAATGTTGACCACGATTCAGCAGCAGTTGTTCGCACGGCTGACGTCGCAGCAGAGCGTTGTTGAAAATGCCCGCTATGAACGGGCAGCGCATCGCGACCGCTCAGCGGCCGGCCATCGGGCGGCGGCGGCCAGGCTGCTGGCTGCCGAATGGGTTGGCGATAGCTCCGAAACGCAGCATATCCGCGCCGAAATACTGCTGATCGCCGATTCCGCGCTGGCTGTGCTGGTTACTGGCGAAACGGGTGTCGGTAAAGACCATGCCGCCTGGTTGATCCATCAAACGTCGGCACGCAGCGGCAAGGCGTTCGTGCCGGTGAACTGCGCAGCGATTCCGAAGGAGCTGATCGAGGCGGAATTGTTTGGCAGTACCCGTGGCGCCTACACCGGCGCAACGCAGGCACGTGACGGGCTGGTGGCTGCCGCCGATGGTGGCACTTTGTTTCTGGACGAAATCGGCGATATGCCGTTCGTCCTGCAAGGCACCTTGTTGCGTCTGCTCAACGAAAAAAAATACCGTCCGCTCGGTGCGACGCAGGAACGCGCTTCGGATTTCAGGCTGATCTGCGCGACTCACCAGCCCTTGCCACAACTCGTCCGCGCGGGGCGTTTTCGCGAGGATTTGTACTTCCGCATTCGCCAACTCAGCCTGCATCTTCCGCCACTGCGCAAGCGTCCGGAGGATATCGCGCCACTGGTCAATCACGTGGTGATTCAGCATAACCGTGAGCGCCAGGCCCACGTCGCGGGAATCGACGCAGATGCGTTGACGCTGTTACAAGCGCATGCCTTTCCCGGCAACGTGCGCGAACTGCGCAGCCTGGTGCTGGTGGCCAGTGAGCGGGTAAAGAACGGTCAGCCAATCGATGCGGCGACGTTGCAGAAATTGCTGACGCCCACGGTCCACGGGCCCGATGTGGTTTCCCAAGCACTGCACGGGCAGGCGATCGACCCTGCGTTCGCCGAGCTACTAAATGCTGACAACCTGCCTGAGGCCTGCGAGAACTTCGAGCGACTGATGATTGGCGCGCGATTGCGCGGTTGCCACGGTTCGCGTACGCGCGCGGCGCAAAGCCTTGGCATTCCCAAACGCACGCTTGCCCGCAAATGCCAAAAATGGAACCTCGCGATGGAATCCTCATGAGTCGACGCCTTCACCTCGTTGCATGGCCGATCGGCTTGCTGGCGCTGGGCGGCATATGCCCAGTCGCGCAGGCGGCCAAGGAGTCACCCGCCGACGTGCCGATCTCCGTCCATGCATGTACAAAGATTCTTTCCGGGCTGGAACGCCTGGCGTGCTTCGATGCGGCTGCCGGGACGCCGGTGGAAAGCGTCCGTCCGGCGGTCATTGCCGTGGCTGCGGCAGCGCCCGAGATCGTGAGCCTCGTACAGGCGAACGAGGCAACTCGCAAACCCGAAAACAGCGGCTTTTTGATCGCACAGACCGTGGAGCGCAATGACGCCAAGCAGCCGCGCGTGGTCATTTCCGCTCCTGCCCTGGGCGCGCTACGTCCGCGGCCCTATCTGGTGGTCAGTTGCCTGTCCAATATTTCCCGCTTGCAACTGGTGCTGGGCCGGCCGATCGATCGCAACCTGGTGCATGTGCGCCTACTGTTGGACGATCACCCGATTTCAGCAGATGCGCCCTGGCAGGTGCTCAACCAGGGCGTGATTGTCGACGCAGGGCGTGGTCTGCCAGGCATCGACACGATCCGTCGTCTGGGTGGCGGAGTGCGCTTGCGGGTGGTGAGCGATGAACCGCGACTCAACGATCTACTGTTCGATGCCAGCGATTTGGGCGCGCTTATCGATCAGCAACGGCAGGCATGTCATTGGTGATGGAGACGCTCCCACTCATGCTGGAAGCCTTGCTCGAGCCGGTGATGGCCGAGCAACCGGCTGGCCTTTTCAATGAAGAGGACGAAACCTACCAGACGATCGATCAGGAGATGATCAAGCTCGGTGGGTTGCGTGAAGGGACGCTGGACTGGTCGTACGTCGACGAAGCATCCCGCCAGTACCTGCATGCGCAGTGCAAGCATTTCCGCATCGCGGGTCACCTCATGACCACGCGCCTGCGTGAGAAAACCTGGGCGGCATGGATCGAAGCGGCGGGTCTGCTCGCCGGGCTGGTGGAGCGCTACTGGGAGACCAGCTATCCGAAGCCTGGACCGACCGGCTATCCGGCCAAGCGCAAGCAGGTAAGCCTGTTGATTCATCGGCTGACGACCTCGCTGGCGGAGTTGCACTCGGGCAGCTTGACCGAGACCCACCGACAGGCCGCGCAGCGGGCGCTCGATACGTTACAGCACAGCGCTCCCAAGGCAGCGCTGGATATGGCGTCATTGACCCGCCTGGAGGCGCAGCTCAGCAAGCTGATTGAGCAGGCCCAACGGCCTAAGCCAGAGCCGGTGCCAGTACCCAAAGCGCCAGGTCAGTCCGGTGGACAGGCATTAAGCCCGGAGTATTTCTCGGCCAGAAACGACCTGCAGCTAGGCAACGAGCGCGAGAGCCGGCACACCTTGCTCAAGGTCGCCGACTTCGTCAGCCAACAGGATGCCTACGACCCGGTGGGTTATCAGTTGCGACGCTTCGCGTTGTGGTCGGGCATCCTGTCGGTGCCGGCAGTCAAGCGTGAGCAGCGCACGGAACTGATGTGCGTGCCATTGGATATCGTGCAGGACTATCTGGAGAGCCTGGCGAGCAATCGCATCGATCCGCCCTTGTTGCAACGGGTGGAAAAAAGCGTGGTCTCCAGCCCCTTCTGGATACGCGGTAGCTGGATCGCCGCCAGCATCGCCGCGCGGCTGGAAATGAGCGACGCAGCGGCAGCGATCCGGCATGCCACCGTGCGCTTCGTACGACGCCTGCCCACCTTGCATGACCTGCGCTTTAGCGATGGCACCACCTTCATCGATACCGACACCCACACATGGTTATCCGGTGCCGATGCCCATGACGCGCAAGCGGCGGCGACCTTGGAATTCGCGGATCTGCGTAGCGAACTGATGACGCAACTGGATACCGAAGGGGTCGAGGTCGTGCTGCGCCGCCTGCAGGATATCCAGGCCGAATATAGCGCGCCGCGGCAGCGCTGCTACGCCACCGTGATGGCCGCCGACGTGCTGGCATCGCGCGGACTGTCGTGGCTGGCCAATGATCTCTACGCGAGTGTGCGCCAGACCATGCAGGCCACCACGGCCGACCAGTGGGAACCGGACATGCATAACCATCTCGTCCAGCGTGGCCAGTCAGCGGCCGCCATTACGCACGGCAGCAAGGTTTAGGGGAGTAAAGAAGATCATGAGAACCCATTGGGACTTCATCAACCGCGGGGGCGAGGCGCTGTGGCGGCAGATCAAGACTTCGACGCCGATCCTGCTGGTACTGGTCATGCTGTTCCTGCTCGTCGGCATCTGGTGGCTGGCGCCGCGCTTGACTTGGCACGGGCACCCTCTGCCGATCGACCTATCCATGCAAGTCGCGCTAACGGTGATCTTGCTGCTGATTCCGACCTTGCTCTGGGCCTTGCTGCTGCGTGGTCGCTACAACAAGCTCGACGCCGAGCGAAAACACGAGGCCGTCGTCAAGGATGACCTCTGTCTGCCTTTCGTGCGCGCACAGGAGCAGTCGCTGGATCACAGTTTGACCATGCTGCGGCAGAACATGGCCAGTCGCAACTATCTGTACAAGCTGCCGTGGTATCTGGTGCTAGGCCAGGAGACCGCGGGCAAGACCAGTTTCATCAATCGTTCCAATCAGAATTTCGCGTTGACCGGCGTTACCAAAGCCGGCAGCAGCAAGAAATCCTATCGCGAAGAATCATTGGCCTACACGATCGACTGGTGGATCGGCAACGAGGCCGTCCTGATCGATCCACCCGGTGAGCTGATCAGCCAGCAGGACAGCAAGGCGCACGATTCCGTCGACGAGCCAACCGATCGGGCAGGGGATAGCGATGGACTGCCGCCTGCTCACGACGCTCGGGCGGAGCGTAAGTTGCCGCTCGGTATTCATAAGCGCTTGTGGGACAACCTGGTTGACTGGCTGGGTCGCAATCGAGGCCGGCGTCCGCTCAACGGCATAGTGCTGATCGTCGATATCGCCGCCTTGCTCAGCCAGTTGCCGAGCGACCGAAAAGCGTTGGCCATTCTGTTGCGCACGCGCTTGTACGAATTAACCCAGCAACTCGGTACGCGCTTGCCGCTCTACGTGGTACTGACCAAGTTCGACTTGCTGGAAGGGTTCGACGAATTTTTCGCGCGCCTGCCGCGCGCGGTACGCGACAACATCTTTGGTTTCACTTTCACTCTGGCTTCAGTCGACAACTACGATGCCTGGCTTGAGGAACTGGCGACGCGCTACGACACCTTCATCCAGCAGATCAACGAACAGGTGTTCGACGCGCTGGCCGATCCGCACACGCTGGAGCAGCGCGAGCGCATTTTTTCGCTGGTGCGCCAGCTGGCCGGCATGCGCCCGACCTTGTTCGACTTCCTTGGCGAAATTCTGAGCAGCGACCGATATGCCGTACCGGCCTTGACGCGTGGCATGTATTTCTCGTCGGTCTACCAGCAGGGTCTGCTCTCCAATGCGTTCGTCACTGCTGCAGCCCGCTCATATGGAATGTCGGCGCCGCTGTCCGAAGCCAAATCCGATGCGCGTTCGGTCATTTACTTCGCACAGCAGCTATTTCAGCAGGTTATCTACCCTGAGGCGGGGCTGGCCGGCGACAACGTCAAGGTGCTGGCCAGCAAGCGCCGCCTGCTGCTGCTCAGTTCAGCGGTCGCCGTGCTCGGCTGCCTGCTGGTGATCGGCGGTTGGCGATACTACTTTGGCATCAACCACGACCAGGCCGGCAGCGTGCTCGCCAAGAGCAAGGCGTTCAGCGGGCGTGACATCGACACCCGCGTCGACCCCACCGGGCGCAACCTGCTTGTGCCGCTGGATCAGATTCGCGATGCCGTCTCGGTTTATGGCGATTACCGTGAAGCGTGGCCGCTGGTATCGCAGATGGGGCTCTACCAGGGCCGTGAAATCGGCCCCAAGGTCGATGCGGCTTACCTACGCCTGCTTTCGCAGCACTTCCTGCCGGCGCTGGCCAGCGGCGTGATTGACGCCATCAACGCCGCGCCACCGGGCAGCAATCAGCGACTGGCCGCCTTACGCGTCTACCGCATGATCGAGGATCGCCAAAATCGCCGCGCATCCATTGTCGAGGACTGGATGAGCAAGCAATGGCAGAGTGCGTTTCCTGGCCAGGGCGACGTGCAGAAAGGGTTGATGACGCACCTCGATTACGCGATGAAATATGCCGATGCCGATCTGCCGCAGTACCGTCCGCTGGTCGGCCAGGTACAGCAGGAGCTGCGGCAGATTCCGCTGCCGCAGCGCGTCTACATGGGTATGAAGCAGGATGCCCAAGAGAGCCTGCACGCGCCGCTGGATTTGCGTAACGAGATCGGTCCGGCCTTCGACGTCGTCTACCGGATGGTCGTGTCACCGGCCACCGCATCGGCCAGCACCGCCGGCGTGCCGGCAGCTGCAACTGCGGCCACCGTCGACAATCTGACCATCGACACCTTGCTGACCGCCAAGGGCTTCAGGGGCTACTTCGAGCCGCACAGCAAGGACATGACTGATCTGGCGATGATCGACCAGTGGGTGCTCGGCGAACGCGGCTCGCTGGACTACTCCGATGAAGACAAGAAGGTGCTGGCCGAAGGTATCCGCTCAATCTATACCGCCGACTATATCGATACATGGCGGCGTTCGTTGAATCAGTTCAACGTGAGCGATTTGAACGACATGGCCCAGGCGGTGACCGTGCTGGAAAACATCACCGGCCCATCGGGGCCGTTCCGGCGCTTGCTGGAAACCGTGCGCGACAACACGGTGATCTACCAGCCAGTGGTGGCGGCGACAGGCGCGGCCAAGCAGCAGGCCGAGGCGGAGTTAAGCGCAGACGCCGGCCGCGAGCAGGCGATGCGGATTAGCCGGGCCTTTGCGCCGTTGACCGATCTACTGATCGCCAAGGGCGACAAGCCCTCGTACTTCGACGAGACCATGCAGGCGATCGGCGGCCTGTATACCTACATGAAAGCGGTCCAGGACAGCCCCGATCGCGGCAAGGCTGCCTTGAAGGCCGTGCTGGACCGCTTCGCGCTGACCGGCCCCGATCCGATCGCCAGCTTGCAGCGGATCGCTACCGGCTTGCCCGAGCCGCTTAACGGGCAGGTCAAGAAGCTCGCCGATCAGTCCTCGCAGGTGCTGATGATCGAAGCGTTGCGCGAACTGGAGAAACGCTGGGACGGCGATGTTTACAGCTTCTACAGCGAACGTCTGGCTAGCCGATATCCGTTTAATCCGGCCAGTAACACCGATGCTTCACTGGAAGATTTCGAAGCCTTCTTCGGCCCGCAGGGGCGTCTGCAACAGTTCAATGACCAATATCTCAAGTTGTTCCTCAAGGACAACCTGGACGCGTTGTACTCCGAAAGCCGCGGCGGTTACCTGGTGCGCGCCGACGTCATGACCCAGTTGCAGGCGGCCGATCGCATCCGCGATGCGTTCTTCAACAATCGCGGCGCGCTCAACGTGCAGTTCATCGTCGAGCCGCTAGGGCTCACGCCGAACCGGCGCAGCAGTGTGCTTGACGTGGATGGCCAGTTGATTCCCTACAACCACGGTCCGAGTAACCCGGTCGGGTTGATCTGGCCCAACACACTGGGCGATGCCGCGCAGAGCAAGGTAACCATGGTCAACCTTGGCGGTAACAGCCAGGGGGTGGCCTATCACGGCCCATGGTCGCTGTTCCGGTTGCTAAGTCAGGGGCACCTGGGCGGTGCTACCGCGACCAGTGTTGACCTCGGCTTCGAGGCCGGCGATGGCGTGATGCGCTATCGCATCACGGCGGAAAAGGCCAATAACCCGTTCACCCAACGCAGCTTCAACGGCTTCGCGCTGCCGCGCAAATTGCTCCAGGACGCAGCGGCCGCGACGCCGGAAGCAGCAGTCGACGAAAGGGCGCCCAGTGCGACCGCTCGCGGTTCGTCCGGCGCGCCGCCCCGTTGATTCCCAACCCTTGAAGAAATTGTCTCGCCCGCCCATGAACCACCATCGAGTCACATCATGACCTCACGGAATCACGTCATCTGGAATGAAGGCTTGTTCGTCAAGCCTCAGCACTTCCAGCAGGAAGCGCGCGCGGTCGAATCCCACGTTAACCAGCGCATCAGCAGCGTCAGCGAATTCCTGTACGGCTTCAGCGAGCTGGAGTTGAACCAGGAGTACCTGAGCTTTGGCAAGATCGCGATCTTGCGGGCCAAGGGCATCATGCCGGACGGCAGCGTGTTCGACATTCCCAATGAGATGCCATCGCCGCCCCCGTTGGCGATCAACGACGTCTCGGCGGTGAATCAAGTGGTGCATCTGGCGTTGCCGTTGCGATCGGACGGCGTACTGGAAGTGCAGTGGCCGCAGTCCTACGCCAATACGCGCTCCACCGCGAAGTCAACCGAAGTGAAGGATACGCACAGCCCGGACGGCGACTACGTGCACATGGATCTGGCGACGCTGAACCTGCAACTGACGCTGGAGCGCGACGACCGTAGTGCGTTCACCTCGGTCGCGCTCGCCCGTATCCTGGACAAACGCCCGGACGGCAGCCTGCTGATGGACGAGATGTTCTATCCCACCAGCGTATCGCTCAACGCGGTCAAGCCGCTGAAGCGTTTCCTGGGCGAGGTCGCTGGCCTGATGCGCGAGCGCGCCAAGAATATTGCCGAGCGCATCGGCTCGCCGGCCCAGTCCGGCGTTGCCGATGTGACCGATTTCAATCTGCTGCAGACGCTCAACCGGCTGCAACCGTACTTCCAGCATCTGGCCCGGTTGCGGCATGTGCATCCGGAGCAGATCTATATTGCCTTCAGCCAGGCTTGCGGCGAGATGGTCACCTTCACCGACGAAAGCCGTCTGCCGCAGGAGTATCCGAGCTATCAGCACGACCGCCTGCGCGAGTCGTTCAGCACACTCGAAGAAACCCTGCGCCGCGCGCTGAGCACCGTATTGCAGCCGCTCGCCGTATCGATCCCCATCGTCCCGCAGAAGTTCGGCGTACGCACCGCGCCGGTGCACGACCGCCGGTTGATGGCCGATGCCGAGTTCATCCTGGCAGTGCGCGCACGCATGCCGCTGGACAAGCTGCGCCAGCAGTTTCTGCAGCAGGCCAAGATCGCCTCGCTGGAAAAGCTCGCCGAGCTCGTCCGCCTGCAGCTACCAGGCATTCCGCTAATCCCCTTGCCGGTGGCGCCGCGTCATCTGCCGTTCCACGCGGGCTTCAGTTATTTCGAACTGGATCGCACCCATGCCACCTGGCAAATGATGCGCGACACGGCCGGCTTCGGCTTCCACATCGCCGGCGAATTCCCCGAGTTGGAAATGCAGTTCTGGGCCATCAGGAGTCAATGACATGAACACGATTTCATCCGATGACCGCGCGCGTGGCGATGACTTGGTACGTACCCAGCCGTCCATCCTGATCCGTGACAAGCGCACGCTAGGCTTCGACACCATCGAGCAGATCGATCTCGACGAAGACCTGTGGTTCCAGCTGCGTGGCCATGGCTACAACCCGCTGGTGGACGGCGCGTTGCCACTGTTTGGCCTGGTTATCCGTATCCGCAAATTGCAGGCTTACGATGACGTGGTCGATCTGTACGCCAAGGTACGCAACCAGATCGCTGCGTTGGGCGAAGAGGGGCGTCAGCACGACTACGACGGCGCCACCCAGCTCGCATTTCGGTACTGCCTATGTGCCTTCGTCGACGAGGCAGTGATGGGCACGGCCTGGGGTGCGCAATCGTCGTGGGCTGAACGTTCGCTGCTCAGCGTCCATCACGACGAAACCTGGGGTGGTGAGAAGTTCTTCACCGTCATGTCGCGCATGCAGATGGAGCCAAAGAAATACCGTGACATGCTGGAATTCATGTATCTGTGCCTATGCCTGGGCTTCAAAGGCAAATACAGCGTGCAGTTCAGCGGCAACGAGGAATTGCAGATCATCATCAGCAAACTGCATCGCGTGCTGCGCGAACTGCGCGGCGAGACGCCGGAGCGGCTGACCGATGCATTGAGCAATGTCGCCTCGCGGCACTACCGCGTTGGCCGGCAATGGCCGTGGTGGACGCCATGGGCAGTCGCCGGGTTAGTTCTGGTCGTCGCATTCGTGATCTATAGCCTGCGCCTGGAATTGACCACGCGTCAGGTCTTGCAGTCACTCGACAGCATCCTGAAGACATGAGGGGCGGCGAAGCGGACAGCAGCGTCTACGCGGTCGGAGTCGTCGATCGAGCCATTATTGGCTCGATCGGGCCATTAATGGCCCGCTGTCTTATCAAGCAAATCAATGCCTTGCAAAAAATCGAGCCATAGTTGGCTCGATTTCTCTCTCCAGAGCGGTGTGCCGCGCCCGCTGAGGCTCCTGCCGGCGCGCGCGTCGCTAGCCCGCCAGCCCTTGGTATGACTGGCCTGGCGGGCTTTTCGCGACCGCTCGGCTCACCCTTTTTCGTCGTTGGCATGCGTATTGCCATGGTGTCCTTACCATCCGCCGCGATGGCCCGGCCATCACGGCCGATCACGTCATAACTCAAGGAGTTTCACCATGGCAACGCCGGCCTATATCAGCATCCAGGGCAAGACCCAGGGCAACATCACCAAGGGCGCGTTCACCGCCGACTCGGTGGGCAACGTGTACGTGCAGGGCCACGAGGACGAGATCCTGGTGCAGGAAGTCGAGCACCGGGTGACCACGCCGACCGATCCGCAAAGCGGCCAGCCGTCGGGCCAGCGCGTGCACAAGGCCCTGGCGTTCACCAGCGCGCTGAACAAGTCGACGCCGCTGCTGTATCAGGCGCTGGCCTCGGGCGAGTTGCTGCCGACGGTGGAAGTGAAGTGGTACCGCACCTCGGTGGACGGCAAGCAGGAGCACTTCTTCACGACCAAGCTCGAAGACGCCACGATTGTGGACATCCACGCGGTGCTGCCGCACGCGCAGGATGCGAGCAAGGCGGAGTACACGCAGCTGATCAAGACCAGCCTGGCGTATCGCAAGATCACCTGGACCCACACGGTCGCGGGCACCGAGGCCTCGGACGACTGGCGCAAGCCGCAGGAGAGCTAAGCGCGCACCAAGGACGACGAAGCGCGGCCGCTATTGGCGGTCGCGCTCCGGTGAATAAGGACGATCACGCCAGGAGTGTTTCCGATGCCGCGCCAATCCGATCTGCGCTTTACCTTCGTGCCCGCGTCAGGCGTCGCCCTGGAGGTGGTGGCCTTTACCCTCACCGAAGGCCTGTCCGAGCCGTTTCATCTGGCACTCGATCTGTCCAGTGGTGATCCGGCCGTCGACTTTGGCTCGCTGCTCGATCAGCCCGCCGTACTGACGCTCTGGCGTGGCGAGCAGCCGGTGCGCTACGTGCATGGCATCGTCAGCACGTTCGCGCAGGGAGCCACCGGCTTTCGGCGGACCCGCTATACCGCCGTGCTCGAGCCGTCGCTGGCACGTCTGGGCTTGTGGTCGGACTGGCGCGTGTTCCAGCAGCTGGGCGTGCCGGACATCCTCGGCAGCATGCTCAAGGCCCGCGGGGTGATCGATACCCGCCAGGACATCCACGCCACCCATCTGGCCCGCGAGTACGGCGTGCAGGCCGGCGAAACCGATCTGGATTTCCTGGCCCAGCTCAGCGCCGAAGAAGGCCTCGCTTATACGTTCGCCCACCGTGCCGACGGCCATACCTTGATGTACACCGATCGCGTGCAGAGCCTGGGCAGCCTCGCGGGCGATCCGGTGCACTACCACGCACCGTCCGGGGGCGACCAAGCCGAACCCGGCCTGTGGCGCTTCGCCTATACCGAGCGAGTGCAGACGGCCACCCAGACGCAACGCGATTATTCCTTCAAAAACCCCCGCTACAGCCAGGAACAGCGCAGCACCGGCACCGACCTGAGCCACCAGCGCAGCGACTACGAACGCTACGACTACCCAGGTCGTTACAAACTCGATGAAGCGGGCGCACCGTTCACCCACACCCGGCTCAGTACGTTGCGCCGTGAATCGCGTTGCGCCACCGTCGAAGGCGACGATGCCCGGCTGGAACCGGGACTGGCCTTTGCATTGGACGGCCATCCCCGCGAAGATCTCAATACCCAATGGCGCACCGTGCGCATCGTGCACCACGGCGTGCAGCACACCAGTCAGGAAGAAGACGCGGCCGGCAGCGAACAGGGCACCCGCTACCGCCAGGTCGCTGAACTGGTGCCCGCGACGGTGGACTGGAAAGCCCCGCTACCGCCCAAGCCGCGCATCGACGGCCCGCACATCGCCA
>Ga0302183_10000782_pt1 | contig 14758 bp, 13 predicted proteins | sample I_Palsa_N3_2_FD_200232 | JGI IMG/M metagenome (GOLD analysis project Ga0302183, IMG submission 200232) | Peat permafrost microbial communities from Stordalen Mire near Abisko, Sweden - I_Palsa_N3_2 | ecosystem: Environmental > Terrestrial > Soil > Palsa > Peat permafrost | place: Sweden...
CCGACGGTCACGTTGCGGTGCACTCAGAGATCGTAAACGACCTCCGTTTCATGTACGGTTTCACCAGGCCAGTAACCGTCATCGGGAATGCAGTGGACCCCAAGGTCCTGGATTATTTGTCGCGGACGGAGCGCACCGATGAGTGTACCGGCCTCGTCGCCTTGTGGCTCGGCCAGATAAGATACGGCAAGGGCCTTGACGTGGCGCTGGCTGCCGTAAAGGAAGCACGCAAGGAGCTGCCCGATCTGCGACTGATCGTCGCAGGCGTACCGGCCGAAAAACCTGTCGACGGAGTGGAATGGCGTGGAGTCCTCGCTCCCTCCGAGGTAGCAGAGATCTACCGGCGCGCGGATTTGTTAATCTTCCCGAGCCGATACGAGGCTTTTCCGTTGGTCGTGATCGAAGCCATGGCTGCCGGCCTGCCAGTCATCGTGTCGGATAAGGTGCCCTCTGGGATCATCACCGATGGCCGTAACGGCAAGGTAGTGAAGGGACACAATCCGTCCCAGTATGTGGAAGCGCTTCGGCTCCTGGCGGATCCGCAGATTCGGGCCAGGATTTCTAAAGCCAACGTGGATGACGCCCGTCTCTTCGGCATAGCGCTGACGGCCGCCGACTACGCAGCGGTAGCAGTATCCTTCGCGGGTATCCAGTAGATCTCCGGACGAGTGGGAGCACCATGCGGAAACAAGCCCGAGAACTGGGTTCGATAGCCCGCCATCCGGGCGCAGCAAAAGACGATTCTCACGACGCTCGAACTTGGAAGCCGGATGCAGGATCGAAGGTCAAGAACATACTCTATGTGGACGCCTATCCGAAGTTCGGGGGCGGCCAGCGAGTACTATACAATATGGTAAGTCACCTCGACCGGACTCGCTACAAGCCTCTTGCCGCATTGCCGCTGCACAATCCATTTCGCGAGCGCCTGGCGGACGCGGGCATACGCTCGGTCGGCATCGACTTTCGAGAGAGCAATTACCGCATGCCAAGCTTGACGAGGCCACTGTCCGTACCGCTAGCAGTGGCAAGCATGCTCCGCGTCATCTGGCAGATCACTCGACTTGCAAAACGTGAGAAGGCCGATCTCATTCACGCCAACTCGGCGGTGGCCGGCATACATGCTGTGCCCGCCGCCGCCCTGTTGGGTCTACCCATTGTCGTACACGCACACGACTTCCAGACGGCGCGCCTCACTAACCGGCTTATAACTCTCCTCATGCATTACAAGCGGGCCTCGATGATATTCGTTTCGCGGGCGCTGGCCGAGCACTACAGGGCGGACCACCATTCCTATCCTTACCGCGTCATCCATAACGGAGTGGACAGTGCGCTCTTTTCTCCAGATCCTACCGCGCGCCACGCACTTCTGAACGAGCTCGGGCTGCCGCCAGACACCTTCCTCATAGGGGCGATCGGGCGACTAGAACGCTGGAAGGGGTTCGACCTGGTAATCCAGGCATTCGCCATGGTGGTAGCTGAGCATCCGCAGGCCCGGCTACTGATCGTTGGTGATGTGGTCTTCGACCAGCTCAGGAGCGTCAAAGACGACCTTATGCAAGTCGCCCGCGACCTTGGCATCTCTGACAAGGTGGTTTTCACCGGTTTCCGCTCGGATGTGCCTCGCATAATGGCGGGAATTGATGTGCTGGTCCACTGCCCAAGGCACCTTGAGGCGTTTCCCATGATCCTGATCGAAGCCATGGCGTGCGCTCGCCCCATAGTGACTGTGGGCACGGGAGGCGCGGTGGAACAGATAGAGCACGGGCTGAACGGCTTGCTGGTTCCTCCTGAGGATATCGCGGCCCTGGCGAGCGCCATCGGCCGACTGGCTGCGGACCCCGAAACGGTGAGGAAGGTGGGCGCTGAAGGGCGGCGCATCGTCAAAGAACACCTCACGCTGGAGAAAAAGGCAGCCGAGATCGACCGGTATTACGCTGACGTAACTAAGGGCTTTGGGCGGCCGAAGCCGCCATGATCGAGTCAAATTTGGTGCGGTGTGCGCTGATGGATCGCGGCACGGTGGGGTCTAGGTAGGCAGCGGCGCATGCAAGGTACAGCATGTCGATCAAGTCGTTCGGCTCCCACCGGGTGCGGTTCACGAGCCGCTCGCCGAGTGCATCTGCATAGAGTCGCAGGAACGGCATCGTGTCGGCTCTATCCTCCAGACCCTGAAGGAGGACAGGTGCTGTGGCCGCCGGTGACAGGCCGCTGCGCTGGAGTAGTTCTGAGACGGGTGGGTCGGCTACGGCATCGACTAGGGCCCGGGCCCGGGCGGCAGCTCGGCGCCGTGCAACGGGCAGCGCCTGGAACTCTGCGTCGCGGCCTAGGGCGGCTAGTTCCTCGCACCATCCCGTGGTCTTCGTGGGTGCGATGTGCTGTGGGTCGGTGAGCAGGTCGAATTCCGCGGCGACGGCAGCCAGTCGCGTACTGAGCCAGTTCATGCACTCGGGCAGTGTGGCTGGTTCAGACTGTGCCCCGGGGAAGGTTGCGTATTGGCTGTCTACGTCGAGCGTAAACACTTCTGGTTGGTTATGTCCCGCCGCGCTGGCTCCTGCGTTGCTGAGGACCGACGCAATCTCGTCCCGCCGGACGTGCACGGGTTGCGCATATGCCAGCCGTGCGACAGCTGGAGCATAGTCAAGGCCAGGCGCTTCCGTTTCGCGCCGTACAGCGGCGTGGTCTCAGACAACGGCGGATGACTCCTGGCAGCACTGCTGCACCCGCTAGTTGCGGGAGCAGTCGCTGGTAGGCGGAGTACCCGTCGCTGATCAACCCCGGTGAAGAACGACAGGATCGTGGTGATCGCGGCGGGTTGCAGGAGCCGAGCGCCCGCAGCCCGGTCAGCCCCCGGTGAGGGTGCGCACCACGAGCACATGCGGGCGCGCCCGTGTCCTCCTCGGCTAGCCCGGCGCGCGGGTCCAGCAGGTTGCCCGGCTTCCAGGCCTTGCTCGTCCCAGAGCGGCCTGCATCGCCTCGTCGAATCCGCCGTCTTCCAGCCGGGACGACCACCGCTCGCTGGCGCCGTCGATGAACCCCGGCGAGGCAGGGCAGCAGCGGTTGCAGGCACTCGGTCACGAACTTGGCGATCTTCACGTCCCAGACCTGCGACCACCACGAGCCCGAGCGATGCAATGCAGGAGTCCAAGCGCGTGCGGCACCGCGAGCACTCCCCTGGGGGTGGCGCCTCGGCCCTCTGCGGGCACCGGTCACCCGCGGCTGGACCTACAGCGGCTGGCCGACATCGATCCGGTTGCCGTCGGGGTCGGCGGAGGCCGCGGCGCTGCGGGCGGGGCTCGACGCCGAGCGGAGCTGAGGCGGCGGCAGGAATCGGAGCGAGAACGGCGGAAGGACCGCAACAGGGGCGGCGATCCCTGCCACCCGGGCAAGGGCCTGGCCCTGGGACCCGGACCCGGGCGAGGAGAAGGAAGCGCCCTCGCAGGCGGAGTGCCGCCGCTTCTTGGCTGGCCTGGACGGTGCGCGGGCCGCGGGGCGGGGCTGGGCGCAGGTCATCGACGCGGAGATCGTCAGGAAAGTGACCGAGCGGCCAGGCCCCGCTGGGGCTTGCTGTCGACTGAGGGGCTGGCCGAGGGGCTGGCCGCGCTCGACACGCTGATCCGTTCGCCTGCGGGTCGTTGATTCCGGTGGCTGGCCGCGGCATTCTCTTGTGATGAATACACGCAAGGAAACGAACGAGCTCGGAAACCGAAATTGCCAAATCTTCTTCTTCTCCCCCGCCATGGGGGTTATCCCCGTGGCATAGCACGAGATCGCGACTCGACTCATTGCGGAAACCTGCTCAGCGGACGGGCGCTACCTGATAAGGTCCAGCTTGGGAAAACATTCTTCGGAGAGAGGTGCTGGGTGATTTCGTAATGCCAGATAACTTGACTCGACTGGTGTTCGAACTCCAGACTACTGGTTCACCTGTTTTGATCGTATCCCCTCACCTTGATGACGGTATATTTTCCGCCGGCGCCTTGCTGGCCCATCTCGCTCATTATTGCCCTGTAACGGTGCTGACCGTATTTACGGCGGCTGCGCCGCCGCCTTTCTGGGGTCTCGCCGCTCGACGCCAGATGCATGACCTTGGCGTGACCGATGCCGAAGCTCTCTTTGAGGACCGCCGGGCGGAAGACATCTCGGTCCTCAAAGGCATTGGCGCCGCATGGGTTCATCTCGGCCTACGGGATGCTTTGTTCCGCCGGGTGGGCGAAGCCGCCATGGGACCGCCGGGCACAGGTTGGCAGCCAACCTATCCGACCTTCCGCTTCCATGCTGGCCGCGGTCGAATTGCGCCCAGCGACGCGGGGCTGGCTGCGAAGGTGCGCGTCCGAGTTGATGAGGTAGTCCAGGCCAGAAAGACAGAGGTGGTCTTCGCCCCGCTGGGCGTTGGCCGCCATGTGGACCACCTGATTACGCGCTGGGCAGTGCAGCTCTTGGAACTCCCCACCGTCTACTACAGCGATTTTCCCTACTCGGAAACGGCAGAACCTGATAATTCCTTCATCCGCAATAAAGCACTGGCCCCTCATCCGTGGCTCTCTGGTCGGGACGAGAACACGAGCCGGATGGCAGGATACAAAACCCAGTTCCCTGGCTTGTTCCCGAATGGTGCCCCCACTCGTCCGGAGATTTACTGGATCTCTACAAAAGATTCAATGACAGACGCATAGTCTTCTACCGTCGGCTTGACACTGAATTGGCAGACATCCTGCCGATTGGCTTCCGACATCTTCGCTCGAATCTGCGGGTCAGCTAGTCGCCTCAGTGCAACCGCATACTCCGCTGGGTCCTGGCCTGCTATCACAACGCCGTTGCGGCCGTCAGTAACGATTCCTGTAGGTACGCTATCAGACACAATAACGGGCAGCCCAGCCGCCATAGCTTCGATCACAACCAACGGAAAGGCTTCGTAACGGGTCGGGAAGATAAGTAGATCCGCATCGCGGTAAATCTCAGTCGCTGCGGTTGGGGAATGACCCCACGCCAATCGACTTCGTCGACTGGTTTCCCGGCGGGTACCCCGGCGACAATCAGTCTTAGTTCTGGCAGGTCTCGGCATGCTTGGGCCACGGCGGCCATCGCAACGTCAAGACCCTTGCCGTAGTCGGTTTGACCGATCCATATTGCAGTGAGTCCCGCTCGCTTACTAGTCCGGTCAAGTTGGGACAATTGGCTGAAGAGCTTGGTATCTATGGCGTTCTTGATGACAGTGATCGGTTTGTTTAGGCCGTATAGCGAGCGGAGTCGTCGACGAGAGTCGTGTGTACGGCGATGTGACCATCAGCCGACAGTGCCCGTTTCTCCTCGATTGCCCGCAGCCAGGCAAGCGCCCGGGCCAACAGGTGGCCAGGCTTGCGTAGGATGAGGAATCGTTACCTTAACCTGCGGTGTCATGCTCGTAGCATACGATGGTACCGACTTGGCTGAGTTACAGTCCGCTTGTCAACGGCCAAGTTTTTTAGGTCCAGTATGCCGGTGATCTCCGCGACCCATTCGCTGGGCCGGAACTGGCCCGCTGTCATCGTAGGCGGGGGTCCGCTACGCGACAAGGAGCTTAATGGGACGCAGCCTCGTTCTAGTGATCGCTATTCATGAGACTCATCGCGGCGCTGCGAACGCCGCGGGTTGCGTGATAGAGATGTGGGTGCTGAAAGAGGGTACGGGCGGCCCACTGGCTGGAAGTGCTGCGGGCACGGTGTGTAGCGGCGAGCACTGACCCTCTGGACACGATGCCTTCAGCGCGCAGGAAATCTCGGCATTTCAACTTTTGTTTGTAGTTCTCAGGACCCTTACCCATGTCGATTGTGCGGACTCCCACGGCGGCTAGCCCTTCGGTCAACCGCATGGTCTGAAGTAGCCCAGGGGAGTACTTGCTGAAGCGGTGGTCATATGCGGTGAACCAGCCGGCGAAGAGGCCACCTGAACGCAGACCGAACTGGGCGGCAATCGGGGTCTCACCAGAGTAAAGAAATGAAAGCACGCTGCTGACGTGCTCACTGCGAGTGGCGTGGAGGGCATCAAGGAGCCCGACGATCCAAGGACGGTCAAAGCGGTCAATGGCACCGATTCGCCGGTATTGCTCCGATTTCCAGACCATGAGAGTGCGCATCGAGCTGGTGTCACATGAATTGATGACGAAGCGTAGGTCGCCGGCATCACGTCCGAGACGCCGACCGCGACGGATGAGGTCCTTACAGAAGCGGGGTGACTTCGCCTGGATCTTTGCATAATATGAAGCGAATCCGTCGCTGAGGTCAATGGCGGGGGAGGGGGCTACAACAGCATGATAAGGAACGAAGGGTTGCTGACTGGCAACCAGGTGGTCGAACTGCCAGGCCGATAGCTGACATTGTCGAAGAAGCTCCCGGGCATCCCATTCTACACCTGGCACGTGAACGAGGCCTTGGCAAAGCGACCCAGGCCAACCGCAAATTGGGACGCTAAAACCAAGTCTGCGCCTTTCGAATGGGAAAAATCCCACAGTCGACTGGCCATCGACGAGAACGGCGACTCGAGCTCCCGGCTGGAATCGGCCGACGGCCAGGGTGAATTCTGGGGACAGAAACGGGTTGGCTATTGCTGGGGTGGCGCGCTGCATTGCCTGCCATGCAGTAATCTCAGATGCACCCAGCTCGTTTGGGCGGCAAACAAATACTCGCACTTGTCTAACTCCTCTCTGATCATGCCTGAAAGCATTAGGGCTACCCTACTCAGTAAACCTACCCTATCCGACCGTAATGCCTGAGTAGCCGGTCAGCAGTGTGGAACACTGGCGGGTACCGCTTAATGTGGCGGTGAGCCAAGCTCGCGAGAGTGCCTCGTCTTCGGAACGCACTCGCGAGCAATGGCCCCCTGCCCATTACGCCTCTAGATAGGAACAGGTCGTGGCTTCTTAGCGTTTGCTTATAGCGCTCATCTCCTGTTCCCATCTCTATCGTGTGCACACCCATAGCAGCAGTATTCTCTGCCAGCCGGAGAAACTTAATCATTCCAGGCGATCGCTTACGGTAGCGGCTATCATAGGCTGGGAACCAGTCAGAGAGCACCTGGCTAGAACGGATACCGAAGTGCGCAGCAACCGGAGCTTCCCCGGCGTAGAGGACCGAAAGCATGCCGTCGAACCACTCATTATGGATGCTGAACAGATAATCGATGAGATCAACGACCCATGGACGATCAAAGATGTCACTCCGCCTGCTTTGACGATATTGAGCAGATTTCCAGCCCATAAGTATGCGCAACTCCGCAATATCGCGTGAGTCCACCACGAAACGGAGGTCACCGGAATCACGTGCGAGGTTGCGTGCTTTTCGGGCAATATCTTTAAGGAACTGTGGGGATTTCTCGCAAAGCTTCTTCTGATACGCGGCAAATCCGTCAGTGAGGTCAATCACAGGTGCGGGGATCACGGTATCGACGTAGCGATCGAAAGGCTGTTGCCCTTGAACCAAGTTGTCAAGCTTCCACGCTGTTACTTTGCAGGCCCGCAGTAGTTCCTGCGAGTCCCATGACGCGGTAGGTACGTGCACAAGACCTTGACAATCGGACAGACCAGCACCGATTGGCACTGCGATACCAAACCGACGTTGCTCGAATGGGAAGAATCCAACGATCTCCGACCCATCGGCGAGCACGGCGACGCGGGCGTCGGAGCGGACGTTATCGACGGCGATTGCGAAGTCCGGGGACAAGAACGGGTTCGCCAGGGATTCTGTCTGGCGTTGCATAGTCCGCCATGTAGTAATTTCCCCTGGCCCAAGCTCACTCGGGCGCGCCAGCGAAATCTGCATCCAATTAATCCTCTACGATTCGCCGCGACCAGCTACGGCTCATTCGGTACATTTGCTCCTAGCCTCCGCGAAAGACTTAGCGACCGCCAGGCAGTCAGCTCCTGTCGGCTCGATTCCGAAATGCCGGACATGCTCGTCACCATGGCTCGACCTGGGCAGCAGTGTAGGGATTACTGGCCGAAGAATGGAGACCTTGATGGCTCAAGGCTTTGATCAACTGTTGGATGGACCGCAGTTGACTAGCGGTCAATGACCGCTGCTCTGCGACGGTAACCCCCTTCGAAACTGCAGACCAGGACTCGCCGCGCAGTAGGAGCAACATTTCTGCTGTGGCGACAGCACGTCCTCCGCCGACGTCATCATGCAGGTAAACCGAGCGGCTCTGCGAAGTGTGGCTACGCAGAAATTCAGCCATGACGTTCAGCTGTACCATCGTGGGAGCATCTCCCGCCGTTACAGCTAGGCGCAGATATGCCAGGTGCAGGCTGGCCGTAGTCACCTGCTCGGCCACACTAGCTCCACCCAGATTAATGTCGCCATCTACCTGGTACGACTCAGCAAGTGTCTGCAGATCGTAGTCGGTCGGTGCCCCTCCAATATCCAGGCCGACATTCACGGACCGGCCTCCGGGCAGAGCGCTGAGCGGATTGGGCCCGATTTCCCGGGAAGCAACGACGTGCTTCGCGAGTCCGAGTAGGAGAAGCAGCACGAAGGCGAAAACGCTCCGTCGGACTAGGACCTTGCGCGGAAGCAGCCCGCCTACACCCACGGCAGGGCGGGTAAGCTGCGACAACTGTAGAACGCGGGCCTCAGGCATCGTGTCCCCCTCCCTTCGCGTGGCTGGCTGCGCTCTCTAGTACAGCCAAAGTGAGCTCAGCCGACCGGGCCCAGGTATGCCTGGCAGCAACGGACCGCGCCCGCTTGCGGAGGTCTTGCGAGAGATCTGGGTCGCTCAACACCTCATCGAGCGCTCGGACCCATTCGCTGGTCAGCCGAGCCGGGACGATTATGGCAGCGTCGGCGGCTGCCTCTTGGACCGCATCGGCATCGCTTGCCACAACCGGAAGTCCCGCCGCCATTGCTTCGAGGACAGGCAACCCAAAGCCTTCGATCAAAGAGGGGAAGGCGAATACCGTCGCATTGGCATATAGGTCTAGAAGCACTTCATCATCAGCTTGAGTGTACTGGAAGACGTAATTAGACAAATCTAGCTTTTCTATTAGCTCTTCCACCTCGTCCGGAAACCGGGGGTCGCGTTGGCCGACTAGGACTAGACCGAGGTCGGGATGGCTGGCCCGCAATGCTGCCAAGGCCTCGACCAGAACACGTTGGTTCTTATGCGGGCGCCGTGCTCCAACGTGCAGGATGTAGCGTTCAGGTAGTTCGGCGCGGGGATGGCAGGATCGACCAGTAACAGAAAAAAACTGGGCGCCCACACCATGGGGCACGATTGCGTCGGGCATGAGTTCGACTCCGTAGAATCGAGCGATGTCCTGCGAGGTCGCCTTGGAAGGCGCCAGGAGCCTTGCAGCGGAGCGGATAGCTAGCCGAGTAGCAGTCCGGTATGCGAGTGAGAAGGCTGACAACCCATCGCTAGCGGCGTTGCGCTCAAAGATGCAGTCGTGGATCACCGAGACAATGGGAACTCTGCCATGCAGCAGTGGGGTTGTCAGGTGATAAGGCACAAAGACCACATCAGGCCGGAAAGTTAGTATGGCTCGCAGGAGCGGCCACTGGGACCGAACCGATGCCACCGGTACGCGGCAAGCTACCGCTCTGACGGTGGGGCGGGTTATCAACCCGCTCACGTCAAGCCGACTGCTGCCAGGGCTATACAGAAGAATAAGATCGACTTTGCGACGGCTTAGTTCACACATCAGCTCGAAGGTACACCTGCCAATGCCGTGATAGCGATCCTGCATCACCCGACCATCCACCAGGATCCTCAATGGACGGCCAGTCGGCTCAGTGTGGGAGAGGACCTGATCCTCCTCCAAGGGTCCAGTCAACTCACCTATCCCAATCATGAGGCGACCTCATCCCACCAGAGCCCGACCGACAGATTCCGTCGTCGGCGATTTTGCCGGCGAGCCAGCATCGCAATGACGAGTCCATAGAGAAGCAGCGCGACGCCTAGTGTCAGGGCGAATGGTTCCGCCGATGTCGGCTCCGCGGGAGGCGGCCCGCCCGTGGAGATAAACGAACCGTACTCGTCGGGCGACAGAGGAGGCGGAGACTGCAGGTCGAGGGCCTGGGAAGATACGCTCAACAGTCCCGCCGCAAGGGCATCTGGAACGACCGTCGCTGCATGAGCGGTACCGCTATTGCGCGTTACTTCGAGCACAATGTCAGCGAAAGCTTGACCGATTCCGCCACCCGGCACCGGGGTAGGTAGCCCGAGCGGTTCCCCATAACGCCGGACGGCGGCCGCGTATCGGGCAGGGCTGTTCACGGCACCGCCTAGATAGGCTCGTGCTATGGGCCGGTTGGTCAACAAATTTCGCCCTGTGACGGCCGCGCCGCTGGGTAGGATCGGCGGAAGCCCGGCTCGTCGATAGACCGCAGGGGAGTCCTTCGCCAGCATTTTGACGATGGGGAGTGCTCGCACGGTTACGCCGGTGGTCGGCCGATCCACGAGAACAACGCTGTCGAAGAGTTGCTGATACCCACCTCGACTCCAGTTCGCGACCCGGCTCAATGGGTCGCCTGCGATGGCCTTACCGCCCAGCGTCTGATACTCCGAATAGAAGGAACCGCGGCTTCCGTTCGTCACGGTGTAGCCACCACAGCGGGAACCGACTGTGTTTACGTAGGCGCCACCGGAGATGTCGATGATATCCGCGGTCGGGTTATGGGCAGCGGCCAGTACGTACCAAAGCTGGACCGTTTTGTAGACCTGACTGGGGAAGATGGCCAACTGCCGGCCGTTGTCCCGGATCCAAGTCGCCAGCTCGGGGCTCATGTTGCCACTGCGTTCTGTGGCGTCGGTGGGTGCGAGGAGGAAGTAGTGCACACCGTCGGCGAGTGCTGCCGCTCCTACTGCGAAGTCCGCGAAGTTACGTCCTCCCAGCAGGTAGGAGTACTTCAAGGGGTCACCACTTGCGTTGATCGCGGCGCAGGGAGGAAGCGTGGTGGCAATGAACTGGTCGGCAAGCACGACGCCGTCGCTGGTTCCGCTGTAATTGGTCACCCAGCTGACAGCCGACATGCCCGCGAGACCTGCGCAGCAGACGGCGCCCACCGCGTGCGGTAGCCGGGTAACTCTTCGCTGTCGACCTTGGGAGTGGCTCTGAGTCCGGACGGCCCGGCGAACCCATCCGGCGATCACCGCGTCCACGAGCAGCACACTACCGACAATGCTGGCGGGGAGGAGGTAGACGAAGAACTGCTCGTTCAGGGTCCCGACAGCGACAATATAAACGCCGAAGGCATAGCTCGCTGCCAGCCAGGCAGTCAGGAATTTCGCGCTCTGGGCGTTCTTCCTTATCATGCACCATACAAGCGCAACGAAACCTACTGCCAGAACAACGTAGCTGCTCGAATATTGTGAGATTGATCGGACCAGCGCTGCTTCGAGTGAAACTCCCGGGACGTTGAGCCCGGTGATCTGCAATAGGCCGACCAACCGCCTTAGCACCGTAGTCTGAATGTTCACGAAGGAACCGGGCAGGCCGAGTTCGACCGCCCACAGAAAGAACAGGAGAAGGAACGCGACCGCGATGCCCAGCGCGGCCTCCGACCGGCGTATGAGCGGGCGGTTCCTCTCCAGCAATGCGAAGATTAGCGGCACCACGATAAGGAAGATCGTTATTTCGTTAGTAAGCAGGGCAAGGCCACTGAGCAGACCGGTGACAGATATATAAGCCAGGGCTCCGCAGTTCCGCAGTTGCCATGCCCCGTGAAGCACCAGCAGGCTCATAAACAAGGCAACGGGCTCAATCACATTCTGGCGGTCATAGCGTACTAGCACTGGGTCAAGGGAGGTGAGAACGGCAACAACTGCAGTAAGCGCTCGTCGTCGCCGAGGAGAGGCATTGCCTGCCAACCGATAGGCCAACGCTGCGACCAGCAAGACGTCCGCGACACCAGCTGAGGCGGATAGCAGGCGTGCCGCGCGGATGGCTGAGGGCAGGGGGGAGGAGGTGTGTCCAGTCAGGCGCAGCCAGCCTGCTTGCAGGAGGAAGGTCAGCGGCGGATGAACGAACAGCGGCTGATTGGTGAGGGTAAGGTGCCACCCCAGAGCCACCTGCTGGGCGGCCCAGGTATAGGCCGCCTCGTCGTAGAGCACGTCTGGGCTACTAAAAAGGTTGTACAGCAGCGCGACAACCGCAACGCATGTGCAGAACACCGCAAGAGGCCACTCGCCGCGCAGTGAAAGCCGCAACGTCCCCGGATGATTTGGGACTGCGGACGGCGACGGGGCGGGCGCGCTCAACGGCGCCGCTCGCCAGCATTGACTGGCATTTCTGGAATGGTGTTCGTGTCGCTGATTACCTGGCGGCGCTCCTGCTGATCTACTTCCGGCAGGATCGCGAGGCCGTGCAGCCGGGCATAACGGCTGCGGACAGCATCGACTAGCACTGCCTGGTAGGAGTTGACGCAGCGTTCCCAGCTGAGAGCCTGTGCGGCTAGCCAGGACGCTGCCTGGAACTCCTCCAGCCGTGCAGAGTCGCACGCCAGCCCATGCAGGGCCTCTCGCAAAGCGTCAGCGTTTCCTGGAGGCACGATCAAGCCGGTCGGACCTGCCACATCGCGGACGCCAGGGAGATCGGACGCCACCGGGACGCATCCAGCGGCCATTCCCTCCAAGAGCACCAACCCGAAGGCCTCTGCCCGGGTGTTCGAGGGCAGCACCACCACGTCGTGGGACACGTATTGGCGGTTGAGTTCCGCGTCAGAAAGCCTTCCCACAAAATTTGCATTGGTGGCGGACAACCGCTCCGCAAGCTTCCGATAATTGACGAGTTTAGCCCCTCGGCCCACTAGCGTGAGTTCGAGCCAGGGCTGACCAGCCGCAGCGGCAAGCAGAGTTTCTACTCCCTTGTAGGGACGCATTTGTCCGACGAACAGCACACGCAGCTTCTCGGAAGGGTTCCGTACACGGGTGGGTGGCGTCGCTCGCACGTCCACCCCCCATGGAATAGTCTTCACCAATGGCCCGTACCTGCTGCGATGCATACTCGCGTAGTGGTGGCTGCTAGCCACAATCCGATCCGCTCGCAAAGCGAGGGACTCGTGATACTTGTTGTATCGAGCCGAGATCAGGCTAACGCCGCGGATGTCGATCGGGGAATGGTGGGTATAGACGACAGCCGGGCACGCATAGGGCGGAATCCGGGCGAACAGGCGGAGGAATGCGTCACTCATTGTGGGCACCGGTCCGTGCACGTTCACGACGTCGAAGTGCTTCAGCTCGCGGGCTATTCGAGGCCAGTGGACCAGGAACGAGGATAGGCGCCACTCGCCGACCGTCAGCCTGGGAATCTGGGCGGAGGAGAGCACGCTGACATTGTGCCCTCGGTCAGTAAGCCCGGTCGAAAGCCGGTCGATGCAGGTGGAGATTCCAGAGACAATGGGTGGAGCCTCAGAGGTTACGATCAGCACATCCAGCGGGCGGCATCCGGACGCGTTTACAACTGGAGCCGGGCCAGCCGGGAGGTTGCTGGGGACAAAGGTCTGGGTCACTTTTTCCTACCCTTCGCAGGGACGCCTGGAAATAGAATCTCGGGATTCAGAGGGAGACGACTGCTATGAACGGTCAGGTTGCGGGGCTCGTTAAAGGGAGGAAAATAATCCGCGACTTTCGGTCGTGCCGAAACCCAAACGGCTTGAAGCATCATCGGTCCTCTATGATTGTAAGTATGAGTAAGCGATGGCGTGGCGACGTCGCCTTATCAGTGAATAGGACTAACTACTAATAAGGGCGTGTCAACATGAAGTGGCTCTGACTTAAGACACGAATTGCAGAGCAAGAGACCAATTGCATGTAACCTGTGAAGTCTCTTGAAGGTACAAGGCATGATTGACCCTTGCGAAGTTAACAACGCTCCCCGGTGTCGAGGAAGACTCGCGAGCACGTGCGACCCGCCCCTCTGGGGTACTGGTTTCATTGGTTCCCCCCAATGATGATCTATGTCAGCTCGAGCGCCTGAGACGCTGAACCGGCGATGGCGACGTTGTGTTGAGTCGTTGATCGGATACTGAGCACTCCTACGACTGCTGGACGCTTCCGCTAGGGAGTGCTGGGTAATCGCTCCCCATGCCCGACTCATGGTCTTCCACCTCGTATACAAAAGACCTTTAGTGTTGCCCGCCAGCGTAATATATTGGACCGGTCAATCTGGACATTCGGGAAAGAATACTTGTCCGTGCAAGTTAACGCATTGTTGCCAGCTCGTGAACCTGCAGTCCTTTCGCAATGGTGTGGCTACTGACTGCTACTCTACTGGGAATCTGCGATTCCGGGCAAGTATTCGTAAGATCTCGTAACCGGTTTAGGCATGGTGCTGGACGAGATCCGTGGTATCCCGCCTGATGACAAGACGCTCATAGCTGAGGGTGTCCCCTTCGGCGTGAATGTGCTGCCGTCCCCCAATTTGTCACCACCGTGCGCTTTAAGAGGGCAGAGCGTGAGGCCCGGGACCCGGCGCACGCGGATAACTCCGTCACCGGCTCGGCGGTATTACTCTGGTGTTCAGTGACGACTTCCGGAACCCGCGGCGCCGCCGGGCCGGTTCTGCGAGATCCAGCTGTCGATCCGCTTCCACCAGTCAGCCACTGCACCTGGGCGTCGTGGGTGGCGGTCCGCGGGACCGCGTCGTGCGGCACCCGCCACCAGCGGGCCCGGATGAGCTGGTCGATCGGGAAGTTCCGCCAGACGTTCCCGACGCTGACGAGGTTGTCAGCGATGGCCGTACCGCGCCGGCGCCGTGCACCGTTGCCTATAACTACCAGTGCGAGGGTTC
>Ga0302183_10000786_pt1 | contig 14740 bp, 16 predicted proteins | sample I_Palsa_N3_2_FD_200232 | JGI IMG/M metagenome (GOLD analysis project Ga0302183, IMG submission 200232) | Peat permafrost microbial communities from Stordalen Mire near Abisko, Sweden - I_Palsa_N3_2 | ecosystem: Environmental > Terrestrial > Soil > Palsa > Peat permafrost | place: Sweden...
AGTTGCTCCACGACCTGGAGTACGAAACCGGGCGTGCGCGAGGGGCTCGCAATGTGGCGAATCGTGGGCAGTCCCAACGATTGCAGTGCGTTTGACACCGCACTCAGCGCTTCGGCGCGCTCGGGGCCATCGGCGACGATCGCCGCCATGCCGGGGCGCATCACGGGAAACGTTCCAACCAAATCGGCAACTTCTTCGTACGCCGCCTTGACCGTGGCCAGTGCCGCGTCATCGACCGTCTCGAGATTCCGATAGATTTGCTTATCGAGCATCCGGTCTTCACGCCCTTGCGGCCAAATGCGCCACGAATCGTTGTCGATCACGTCGGCTATGACGAGTTGTCCCTTGTCGTTGCCGGCGACGATGCGCCCGAACTCGACCTTGAGATCGACCAGGAGCACGTCGCGCCGGCGCCAGGCGTGCGAAAGAATATCGAAGGTGAGGCGGGCGAGCTCGCTCATGGCCCCAACTTCGGCCGGCGTCGCAAGACCGCGTGTGATAATCTCATCGGGCATAATTTGCGGATCGTGATTCGCATCGTCCTTGACGAAGAATTCGATCACGCGGGGTGCGAGCAGCATGCCGCGCGTGACGCCTGGATTGCGTCGTACGAACGATCCCGCCGCGACTCCACGCACCACGACTTCGAGCGGCAGCATGTTGCAGCGGCGGACGAGCATCTCGTTGTTGTCGTCGTCTTCGCCGCCGCTCAAATAATGAGTCGGCAAACCGCACAGGTTGAGCAAGCGAAAGACGCGCGCAGTCGTTTGCGCCGCAAGGCGCCCCTTGCCCGCGATCTCGTTGCGCCGCGCACCGTCGCCGGCCGAAATCTGATCCGTTTGCGCCACCACGAGTTGATCCGCGTGCCCCGGATTCTCGTACAAGACCTTGGTCTTGCCATGCGCAATCTCTACGCCCTTATTCATTTCAACGGCGCTCCGCCCCAGGCTCCGCGCCCCCCACTTCGTGGGTCCCCCAAGAACAGGGGCCGCATAAACATCTTCACTGGCCGTGATTCCCCTAGGGCGGCCCCAATGAACATTCCGCCGTGTGCGAACGTGACATCGGGACCACGTCTTACTCTTGTCATCCTGAGCGTAGAACGGGTAACGTGAAGCGTTACCCATCGTAGTCGAGGGATCGCCGTAACGGCCTGCCTTCGACGTTTGGCAGAACGGGTTAGCCGAGAGGCGAGCACCCTGACCATGTAGACTTGTGCGAGACGCGAGGCGCTTAGTGAGGCCGAACGTCGAAGGCAAGGACGTGCGTCGGTCATACTTCTACCTTCTTTTGTTTTGGAAACTCGGGCGTTGCGTCGATGCGGTCGGCCAGCACGCGGGCCCGCTGCGGCGCTGTCCCGACATGCTTACTTGGGTCGAGCAGCCGGCGAATCTCGGCCGGGTCGACGAGCGCCGTCAACGCCGTATCGCCCGCGAGCGTCTGCGCGAGCGGATTATCTTCGCCGCGCGCGAGTGCTGCCCAGGCTTCCATCGCGGCACGGCGGATCTGCTCGTGCAACGCTTGGCGATCGCCGCCGGCCCGCGCCGCTTCCATCATCACCGCCTCGGTTCCGGCGAAGGGTCCGTAGACGCGCAGGTTGTGTGCGATGCGGCGTTCCTCGACGCGCAGGCCGTCGATGACTTTGCGCGCGAGGGTGACGATCTCGTCGGTACACAGAATCGCTTCGGGAAGAATCGTGCGCCGGTTGGCGCTGTCATCGAGCGTGCGTTCGAGATAATTCGTAGCCGCGTTCTGCCAGGCGACGTCGCTGTATCCTACGAGCAGCCGCGCCAGCGAATCGATCCGCTCGCACAGGATGGGATTGCGCTTGAAGGGCATCGCCGAACTCCCGACCTGCGCGCTACCGAACGGCTCGGCGACTTCACCGAATGCCGGACTACTCAGAATGCGCACGTCGGCGGCGAATTTGGAAAGCGAGGCGCCGAGGCCGGCAAGTCCGGAGAGCAACAGATAGTCGAGCTTGCGCGGGTACGTCTGCGTGCTCACGTCGCGAGCGCGCAAGCCGAACTGCTCGAGAACGTGCTCTTCAAACATCGCCGATGAACCTTGATGATCGAGCAAGTGCTCGTACGACGCGGCCGTGCCGACCGCGCCGCGCAGACCTTTGGCGGTGAGCTGTTCGAAGACAAAGCGCAGATTGGTATCGTCAATCAAGAGATCTTGCGCATATACGCCGAGGCGATATCCCAGCGTCGTCGGCTCGGCCGGCTGCAAGTGGGTGAACGCCATGCAGACTAAATCCGCGTACTGCCGAACCTTCACGGCAAAACTCTGCAACAAGCCCTGGAGATTTGCGCCGACCGCGGCAAGACCCAAGCGCAGGCGGTACGTCTCGACCGTGTCCTCGATATCCATCGAGGTCGCCCCAAGGTGCAGTTTTCCGCCGCCAACCTTTGCCTGCGAGGCAAACACGCGGATTTCGGCCATCAGATCGTGGTGAATTTCCCGCTCGATAGCCAGCGCCGCCTCGATGTCGATCTCGTGCGCGTGCGCGCGCAGGTCATCGACTTCGGCAGCGGTGATCAGCCCCGCGCGAGCTTGCGCCTGCGCGAGCGAAACCCACACCGCGCGCCAGAGTTTGCGGCGTTCTTCCTCGGAGAAAAGCGAGCGTAATTCCGCGCTGCCGTATCTCCAAGAGAACGGCGAGACGTAAGTTTGATGATCCATGGGACGAAGGCGCTCTTCGCCTCCGCCTAGAGGGCTGCCTCGTCGTCTTTGGTCACAGCCTCGGGGGCCACGGCGCGGCGCGCGAAATCGTCGAGCTCGACGGTGACATGCGCGGGCGTTCCCGCGTCGATAGCGCGCAGTGCCGCCACGCGTCCGGCCTCGTCGATGAAGTGCCGCAGTTGCTCCTCGGTCATCCCCTCGGTCCGCGCCTCGAGCTCCCCGAGCGCGGCGGAGAGGTCAAAGGCCAGTGGTTTGCCGTCGAGCAACTCGAACAGCTTGTCGCGGCGCGCCTGCGGCGTGAGTTCGGTCAAATCCACAAATTCAGGGAAGCGACTGCGTAGCTCGGGCTCGATCGTTGCCTCGTCGACCGTCTCGCCCACGATAAAGATCTTCTCCTTGCGCTCGGCGAGCCGATCGATCGTCACCGCAAGGTGCGCGATCGACCCGGGATCGCCGTATGCCGGGATCTCCACCACGACGATTGCATGCGCACTTGCTCGGGCTCGTTCGAGCGCTTCGTCCAGCGCGTCGATGTTGGCCGGGATGACCGGTAAGCCCGTTTGATCGGCCAGGCTCTTGATCGCACTCATGCGGGCGTCGGCCGATGGCCCGGCGATGAGCAAGGCGCGCGGAACGATGATGCCCTGCGACTCCATGGTCCCGACGTGCGTGAACATTGCGGCAAGCATTCGCGTGCGCTTTTGCACCGGTTCGGGCAACTCAACATTACTTGCCTCAGGTGGAATCGCAGCCATCGCTTCCGAGGCCTCTGCGTCGATGGGAATCGTTGCGGCGTCGGCACCAAAGGCCGGCGCAGCAAGGTCAACCACCGCGCCGAAGCGAGCAATGATTCCCTCGTCCAATCCGTCGTTGCTCGCCGCGCCCGCGACCACCCAGACATCGGTGCGTCCTTCGAGCTGTCCCCACTCGCTCCAGAGTGCCTGCACGACTTCCCTGCGCATATCTTCGTACGCATCAGCTGTGCCCGTGTTAAAAAAGCGCTCCGCTTCATCAATGAAGATGATCGAACGGGCACGCTTGGCGGTCGCAAAGATGCGTGAAACCGTTGCCGCGCCCTGGCCGACGTACCCGATCTTGATCTGCGAAAACGAAAGGTGCAGCAACGTTGCAGCCGATGCGCGTGAAAGCGCCTGCATCACATCGGTGAGATCGACGCGCTCGCCGCCTTGAATGAAGAGCCCGCGCCGCATCGCCGGATCGCCAAGGCGGAAGAGAATCGTTTGACGGATCAGCTGATTGCGAACCATCCCTGGTAGAGCGAGTGCCTTGATAATCGTCGCCGTGCCATCGTATTCACGTAGCTCCTCTTCCATGCGCCGCACGCGTTCGTCGACGTCTTTGCGCGCGCCGGAATGGGCTACGATCTCGCGAAACTCCACGGCTTGCGTTGCAACCTGCGGCAAGTGGCGTTCCAGCGCTCGCTGGAAAAATACACCGTATGACCGGATGAACGGGTTTTCGAGATCCGCATGGACGAGCGTCGGTTTGCGGTCCGGAAAGCGTGTGAGCAGCACGTTACTGCGCCGCTCATCGATCACCTCGACAAATGTTTCGTCCAGCGCCTCTCGGTCCCGCACGCCCGGGATTTTCCAAGCGCGATCTTCGAGCAACCCGTCGATCGGACCGTCGTAACCGATTAGCGGATGATTGAGACCGGGCTCGTAGCGCGTGAATGCAACAAAGCGCACATCTTTCCCGTCGCTGCCCAGATAGTTCGCGCGCGCCTTTTTGATCGGCGCAAGGCACTGATCGCGCGCAACAAAATAACCGATCAGCGAGAGCACGAGATAGAGGCCGATCGCAAGGAGAACGCCGCCGGCCGCGAGCGCGTAGATCGCGCCGGCCGCGACCACGATAAATCCGCCCAGCACAAAGAATTGATAGGCGCCGGTCCACCCAAAGAGCAGGGCTTGCGAAATCGTGTCGCGCTCGCGCATCCGCTGCTGCTGGCCGTAGACGTCGCGCCACGCCGCGCCGACCATCGCATCCAGCGCGGTCCGAACGGCAACCAGCCGCTCCCGATCGGCGACGATTTGCCGGTCGAGATCATCACGATCCGTGCGAACACGATCGACGTCGTCCTTTAGCCACTGCTTCGGGTCGACATCGGGCGAGTCGGTCGGGGGTGGGTCGACGACGTCCATAACCAAAGTATCGGCAGTTAGCGCCGACTCAAGCCGGAGAGTTCCGCGGTGATGCGCTCGACCAGTGTGCGGTGATCGTCGGGATCGTTCCCAGCCGCGCCGGTTACGATCGATTCGACGCCATGCACCGCCCGCTCGTAGGCGATCCGGGCACGGCGTTCGCCGACCCGGCCCGCGATAGGCCGCAAGATGCGCTCGCGCCATTTGGCTCGCGCGGGCAGCTCGCCGCCGGGCCGGGCCAGCTCCCAGAGCAAACCACATTCGGTCGCAAGCGCCGACAAGAGCGGGATCGCCGCGCCGCGCGGATCGTTCGAAAAGAACTCGTGCGCAATGCCGAGTGCTTCACCGACGTGCCCCTCGACCAGGGCGCTCGCATAGCGGTAGGCCTTGGGGTCTTCGATCGAGAGCGACTCACTCTCGAGGTCCTTATAGGTGATTTTCTTGCCCGCGAGCGCGAGCTTTTCGAGGTCGTTGCGTACGCTCGCCAGATCCGCTTCGCTGCGCGCGAGCTCGCTACGGACGCGGGGCTCCGCACTCGCGCCGAGCGCGGTCAGGACTTCATCAACAAAGCGGGCTCGCGTCTCTTCGTTGGCGCTCGTATCGATGCGCAATGCGCTGCGGCCGGCCTGCGCACCAAGCGGCTGCGGACGCTGCGAACGCGGCGAGAGTAAATCGAGCACGACGAGCGTGTTACCGTCGGGTACGGATTCCATCACTTCGAACAGATCGCGGCGCGGCTGCGCGCGCAGCGTCTGCGCGTCGCTCACCACGACCACGCGGCGGTCGGCGAGAAACGGCATCGCCGAAACTGCTTCACGCACCCGCGCGGAGTCACTCCACTCCGAGGCTGGAATGCGTTCGAGATTGAGTTCGCGCATGTCGGGCGGCAGCAGACGATCCAGCAGCACTTCGAGCGCGCGTTCGGCCAGGGCACGTTCGGTGCCCTCAATGACGACCAGCGTGCCGACCTTCGGCGATTTATCGATGAAGTCGTAGAATTTCATGCTCTATCGGCCGAACTTGGCCCGAAAAATATAGCTGCCGCCACGCGGTTTGCACAGATGTTTGCCGGCAGCGTACGTCGACTCTTTTGCCGCCATGAGCGCGGCTCTATCCATCGAGGGATAGCCTGACGATCGAAAAACATCTTCGCCGGTGAGCGCGCCCGTCGCATCAATCGTAACCTCGACCAGTACTTCACCGGCGAATCCCAGCCCTCGCATCGCGAGCGGATAGATGGGAGCTTTTGCCGTCACGACTGACGCCGGGACTTCGCAACCGGGCAACGGATTGGTTGTGAGCCCGAGTAGCGATACAAGAGCCAGACAGCTCGCGCATTTCACGAGCATCATGCTAGATCAAAGCTCCGAAGTGAGGACGCAATTCCAGCGCAGGAATCGTTTCGTGGTAGGGCGGCCGAAGCACGCCATATTCGGTGATAAAAGCGGTGATCAAATGCCCGGGCGTGACGTCGAATGCCGGATTATAGACGCGTGCGCCGGCCGGCGCGACGGCCGAACCTCCAAACGCGGTCACCTCGCTTGCGGCGCGTTCTTCAATGTGAATTGACGCCCCCGATTCAATGCTGAAATCGAACGTCGAACGCGGCGCCGCAACATAGAACGGAATCCCGTGATGCGCGGCGAGAATCGCAAGACCATACGTGCCGATCTTATTTGCCGTGTCGCCGTTGCGCGCGATGCGATCCGCGCCGACGATCACCAGGTCCACATTTTTTCGCGCCATCGTAAGGGCCGCCGCCCCATCGACCTGCAACGTTGCATCGACACCCGCTTGCGCGAGCTCGAAATACGTCAACCGCGAACCCTGCAACAGGGGACGCGTCTCGTTGACAAAGACGTGCGGATGTTTGCCGGCGCGCTGCGCGGCGATGATGACCCCGAGCGCCGTGCCGCCGCCCGCGGTTGCGATGGGTCCGGTATTACAATGGGTGAGGACCCGCGCGTCTTTCGGAATCACTTCGAGACCGGCTGAGGCAATGGCCGCATCCATGGCAACTTGCTCGCGATGAATGGCCTGCGCCTCGGCACGCATGTCGGTCGCGGCAAGCACGCGATCGACGGCCCACGCGAGATTGACCGCCGTCGGACGCGCATTGCGAACGCGGCGCGCGGCCGCGTGAAAATCCTCGTCGCTCGCAATCGCGTCGCGCAACATCGCGACGCCATACGCACCAAAAACGCCGATCGCCGGAGCCCCGCGGACCGCGAGCGTCTGGATCGCCTCTTCGATCTCGTCCACGGTGCGCGCCCGTTTGCGCTCGAGCGCGTGCGGGATCAGCCGCTGATCGACATACGTCAACGCCTCGCCGTCGAAGGAGACGGCCGAGAGTTCATCGGGAGAGGGGTTCGCCATGTTGGGAATCCCTTTCGGGATTCCCGGCGTTCAAACCCCGGCCGGAACTTGAGCGGTGTAACAGGCCCGGCAATACACCGGCCGATCGCCGCGGGGACGGAACGGCACGGTCGTGTTGACGTTACACGAGGCACAGACGGCCTCGAAGCTGGGGCGGGCTCCAGATGGGGCGGGCGCGTGCTCGCCGTTCTGCGCCCGGCGTGCCTGCCGGCATTCGCGGCAACGCTGGGGCTGATTCTGAAAACCTTTTTCGGCGAAGAACTGCTGCTCGCGGGCGGTGAAAACGAACTGATTCCCACAGTCCTTACACGTGATCATCTTGTCTTCCACAGGGTCGGAGCCTCCGGAGCTTACAACCGTTAAGGCCAGGTAAAATGCGACTTAGGTAAGTCGCCTCCCTCCCGTCCGAGCGGTCGGGTTGCCCCCCCTGACGTGCGAGCGTCGTTGTCACCCTGAGGTGCGACACTGAGCCTGTCGAAGTGGAGCCTCGAAGGGCCTTAAGAGCGGAAACCGGCGCGGGGAAGTTTGTTCGGAATATTGACCAGGGTTGCCGCGGCAACCGCGGCTTCGTAGCCTTTGTCGCCCCGTGCCGGATCGGCTCGCTCTTGGGCTTGCGCCAGATTCTCCGTGGTGAGCACACCGAAGCCGATCGGGACCGCCGTGCCGAGCTGGACGTCCATGATCCCGCGCGCACACTCGCCGGCGACGAAATCGAAGTGGGGTGTGTCGCCGCGAATCACGACGCCCAGCGCGACCATTCCGTCGTAGCGTTCGGCCTCGATCAGTCTGCGGCAGGCCAGCGGCAATTCAAAGCAACCCGGAACTTCGACCAGGTCGATGTCGTCGCGCGAAACGCCGCAATCGGCAAGCGCGCGCATCGCGCCGTCGATCAGCCAATCGGTCAACTCATGATAGAAGCGTGCGGCGACGATGGCAAAACGACGACCCGCGCACGAGGGCGCGGGAGACCGTCGTCCGTTCGATTCGCCGCCCGGCTTCACGACGCGACGGTCTCGTCGAGCATGTGACCGAGTTTGGCGCGCTTGGTCGCCATGTAGCGCTTGTTGTGCACGGTGGGCGCGGTCTGCATCGCGACGCGGCCGATAATTTTGATGCCGTAGCCTTCCAAGCCAAAGATTTTGCGCGGATTGTTGGTGATTAGGCGCAGTTCTTTGATGCCGAGGTCGGCGAGAATCTGGGAGCCGATGCCGTAGTCGCGCTTGTCGACCGGCAGACCCAGCGCAAGATTGGCCTCGACCGTGTCGGCGCCGTGATCTTGTAATTCGTAGGCGCGCAGTTTATTAGCGAGGCCAATGCCTCGGCCTTCTTGACGTAAGTAAAGGAAGACCCCGCGGCCCTCTTTGGCGATCATCTCCATCGCACCGTCGCGTTGTGCGGCGCAGTCGCAGCGAATCGAGTGCAGTGCATCGCCGGTCAGGCATTCGGAGTGCACGCGAACCAGCACGTCCTTGCCGCTGCTGATGTCGCCCATGACCAGGGCTACGTGGGTGTTGCCGTCGATGGTGGTTTCATACGCGATGCCCTTCCAATCTCCAGCGGTGGTCGGCAGGTTGAATTCGGCGACCCGTTTGACAAGTTTTTCGGTGCGCATACGGTAAGCGATCAGATCCTTCACAGTGATGAGCCGAAGGCCGTGGCGATCGGCATAGTCCCGTAACCCGTCGAGGCGCTCCATCGTTCCGTCTTCCGCCATGACTTCGCAGATCACGCCGGCAGGATAGAGCCCGCTCAGACGCGCGAGATCGACCGAGGCCTCGGTTTGTCCCGCGCGTACCAACACGCCGCCCGCGCGTGCGCGTAGCGGAAAGGTGTGACCAGGTCGTAAGAAATCGGCGGGCACGGCGTCGGGATCGAGCAGTTTTTTGATCGTCGCCGCGCGATCGTGCGCCGAAATGCCGGTCGTCGTAACGCCGCGCGCTTCAACCGAGACGGTGAAGGCGGTCTCGTGCACGGCGGTATTGTCGCGCACCATCTGTGGAATTTGCAGGTCGTCCAAACGCGCACCCAGGAGCGGAACGCAGATCAATCCGCCCGCTTCTTTGCGCATAAAATTGATGGCTTCGGGCGTGACCTTCTCGGCGGCCATCACGAGGTCGCCTTCATTTTCGCGATCCTCGTCGTCGAGGACGACGACCATTTTGCCGGCGCGGATGTCCTCGATTGCGTCCTGGATCGTATCGAATGGCGTCTCGCGCTCGGACGGCGACGGAACGAGCTGCGGCAGAACGGCGGTCAGACGCTGCAGCGTGCGATACGATGGCTCGCGCCGGCCCGCGCGGAGCAGCGAGACGGCCGACTCGCTCATCCCGGCTTTGACAGCGAGCTCCGAGGCCGAAAGACCGGCGGACTCGATCGCGGCGTTGAGGCTTGCGGCAAATTCGTTCATAGGCCCACCCTATGCCCGGACTTGACAAATGTCAAGCCAGCACGGTCATCGCGAGCACTCTGTCACCCTGAGCTTGTCGAAGGGTGCCTCTCTGTCACCCTGAGCTTGTCGAAGGGGAGCCTCGAAGGGCCGCTCCGGGGAATGGAAACGGGGCCGGTTGCCCGGCCCCGTTTGTAGCTCTTACGAGCAACCTTCTGACTCCCCCCGACTCTAGCGCGGGTGACGAGTTCGCGTCAAGGTTCGTCGCCTTCTCAGTCACAGTGAAAATAGAAGCGGTTTCCATCGATATCGTCCACCGTGAACTGGCGCAAGCCCCAGGGCTTCTTCTCGAGTGGTTCAACGATTCGCGCACCCCGCGCGCGGAATTCCTCGTACGTCGAATCGATGTCAGCCGCGAATACCCAGTGAACAGCCGGCTCGAATGGGCGGTCTCTTCTGCGAAAGAAGATCGCGACTTTGTCGCGCGAGACTGCACCGATATCGCCGCCCGGATATAACCAGCCAATCTCGAAGCCGAACGCATCTCGGTAATGCTGCTGGGCCCGCTCCACGTCCTCAACCGGGAGCTCCGGCGTGGGATGGGCGAATCTGGTTCGCATCTGCTTCATCATTTCACCGTTACCGTTAACGTGTTGCCGTTATCCCAATGCATCTTGCACGCGCTGCTGTCGTTGCGGCTGAAGTCGGGCGTGCCAGGTCGTGCTGGACGGACCGCCCGATTTCCACACCGAGAGCACGCACTTCCATGAGACTACTTCCGGCTGCTTGCAGTTTTTCTGCCCCCATGCGCAGCCGCCCGATACCCAACGGACGATATCGAAACTGCCGGCTCCGCCGCAGGTCATCGTCTGGCGCCAGTTCTGATGGTGCCCGGCGCAATCGCCGTTGCCGGAAACCGCCGCTGTTTGCGCGAGCGCTTTGACGTTGAGATAGAAATCAGCGCGCGCGGCGAGGCGGGAGCGCGGCCAAGGCCAGAACCAGAAACGGTGCGATCAACTTCTTCATAGCGGCGTTCCGTTGCGTGCCCGGACGTTTCATCCTCCTGAGCAAATGAGTCATCCTCGTGAAGTCGAAAAGGACGCTCACAAGGAGTGACACTATGCGCCGTTTCATCGCCATCACGAGCGCTCTCGCCGTCGGATTGGTGCTAATCGTCGTACCATTCCTGGCGCAAGCCGCAATTACCATCACCGCCAAGCCCGAGAAGATCACCCTCAAGGTTGGCCAAACGGGAGAGATCTTTGTGTACGCTCGCGGCGGCGGTTGGCCGGGGCTCTCCGGCGTTTCGTCGGGTTCGTGCCTACACGTCCACAACGGTCATTACCCGAACGATATTCTCGCCGTGACGCGGACGGATCAATCGAAGGCTGGCGACTCGGGCACGATTTCGTTGAGTATACGCGCACAAAACCCAGGCAGCTGCTGGGTCAAGTTTTCTGCCGGCGAAGGAAGCGATGAGCGCTCCCTCACCGTCCACATCTCTGTATCACCGTAGCTCCCACCGTCAACACTTCAGCACGCGAATGCGGCCGGTCTCCTCGGCAAAACGCGCAATGCGTGCATCCCGGGTTGCCAGACGCGCACCGTACGCCGCCGCCGTGGCGACCAGAAGCCGATCGGCGGGATCGCTCCCAACGCTGTCGGGCAGCATCGTTGAGGCCGCAGCGATCGCCGGCGTGAGAATCGCCGTGACTATCCCCGGCCGCGAAAACAGCGTGCGCACATAATCATCGAGCGGCACCGATACCGAGAAGCGCCGCTTCCGAATCAGGATGCCGACTTCCCACGCAGAGATCGGCGAAAGGAGTAGTTCGCCGCTTTTCGCTGCTTCGTCGATAATGGATCCGAGTTTCTTTGGAACGAGGCCTTGGGAGCTCCAGATCGCCACATGCGTATCAAGTAAAATTGGACTCATCGGCCTCCCACTCTTCGCCCGTGGGACTAACGATGTCGCCCAGGACTTCGGCCATTCCCTTCATCGATCCAACGAAACCGCCGGATGCCGAACGCGCGGGCACAAGACGCGCTACCGGCCTACGATGCTTGGTGATAACGATCTCAACGCCGAGGCGTTCAACTTCGTCCATCAACTCGAGACAGCGCGCCTTAAAATCGGCGGCACCAATCTCGCGCGTCTTGAGCATGAGCAGCGAAACGCCGGCGCGCGCGACCCGCGGGGTCTTCTTTTTTCTGGTCATATTTAATGACCATTATAGTGGACCTCGAGGCAGGATGACAAGGCACGGGAGGCTGGGAGCAGCCGACGAAACCCCCTTCCATGCACGCTCGGCTCTTCGTTTATTGCAGCCTGATCCTCGCGTTGACGCTGGCTGCCGCGCCGAAACCCGCGCCAAGCCCTAAGCCGCAAACGCTGCACGCCTTCGTCACGCTGATGCTCGATCAGGCGCCGCTCGACTACACCAAGATGCGTGGCGCGAAAAAGTCGAGCGCAGTGTATCAGATCGTGTACAACACCTTGCCGCAATTCGTCGCGCATTGCCACCAGTGCACGATCACCGACGAGTTTGCCTGGACCGGGCACGCCGAGAACTGGTCGCTGCAGCAGCGCTGGAACACCCACAAGATGACCTCGGCGCAAGTTCAAACCTATCTCACGACGCAGCTCACGCCGATCCTCAAAGGCTATACGTTCAAGAAGACCGGGAGTACCGAGTATCCGACATTGGCGTGGCGCAATGACGCGAAGGGCCTGTGGGTTTCGATCGAGACCTTTAACGGCGGATTCGAACCGCGCATTGGACACGACCTCAAGAAACCCGTGCACGTGCTGCAATCACCCACGGCCGCGGACATTCAAGCCCTGCGCAACGCCGTCGCCAACTTTATAGGTCTCGGCATCGGGCCGGCATCGAACAACTTCGCGTCACTGCGCGGCCCGGGCAAGAAAGATATCATCGGCGATATGACCTACGCGCTGAACGTCTCGTTCGGAGCGAGCCTGATCGACTGCAGCGTGAACGATGGGAGCGTCAACACGATCGGCATCGACGATTTCTCGCCCAAGTGGACGATGCAGTGCGAAACGGTTCCGATGGTCGGCACCAAAGATCAGATCCAGCCGCTCATCCACGATGCGATGTCGGCCGCGCTGCCCGCCGGTTTCTCGGTGACCACCGGCAAGTATTTGGGCATCGACGACTATCGCTGGGATAATACCAGCACGTCAGTCGCCGCCGACATCGATTCGTTCGCCGGCTTCACCTTACCGAATGGATTGGTCGCGTACGGCGTCGGCATCATTCACTTTTTACCGGCACCGGCGAAGACCTAAGAGGCGGAAGCCTGAACGAGAGCTGCCCTAAACCGAGGCGGGAGCGGCATACTCTTCTTCGTCTCGCGGTTGATGCAGGCAGCCGTTAGCGTCAGCACGGCGTTGGCAACGCCGGTCGTTTCGTTGAAAAGCACGCATTTCCAACGAACGCTGGACGCGCCGACCTTCTCGATGTGCGTACGCACGCGCAGCCAGTCGCCCATGAGCGACGGCGCGTGGAAGTCTGCTTCGGCGCGCACGCGCGGTAAATAGAAGTCCAGATCGTCGAACACGGTCTTGTACGGAAAGCCGAGTGCGTGAAACATCTCCATCTCGGCCTGTTCGGCGTAGCGCCAATAGTTGACGAAATAGATGATCCCGGCGGAATCGCAGTCGCCCCACAGCACCTGAGCGCGCGCCTCGAATGTGCGCGCGCCCGGCGGCAGATCATCGTGAAATTGCGGCATGCACGTAACGCGCGAGCGGATCCACTTCGATGTTTACTCGTGAGCCCACCGAACGCGAACCGAGCGACGTGCGCGCGAGGGTTTCGGGAATCAGTGCAATCTCGAACCAACCGTCACCCACGGCGGCGACGGTCAGGCTGACGCCGTCGATCGCGATGAAGGCCTTTTCCACGATCATCGGTGCGAGCGCGACGGGACGCTCGATGCGCACGCGCTCGCCCTGACCTTCGGGCGTGCGTGCAAGCACCGCGGCCGTGGCATCGACGTGGCCGTAGACGAAGTGGCCGCCCATGCGATCGCCGACGCGCAGTGAGTACTCGAGGTTGACCGCATCACCGGTCCGCAGATCGCCCAGCGTGCTGCGCGCGAGCGTTTCGGGAACGACATCAAACCAAACGCGATCGCCTTCGATGCGTGTCGCGGTGAGGCAGACGCCGTCAAGGGCAATCGAATCTTTGACCTGCGGCGCCTCGGGCTGCACGCCTTCCGCGGTCACCGCGAGCGTTACGCCGCCGCCCGGACCCGCGGTACTGCTTAGGACGGTTCCGCGATAGCCGATGAGTCCACTGAACATTGGGGATCGTCGTTCGCGACGGCGACCACCAATGCTTGCGAAACCACCGCGCCCGCGGCGCGCAGTACCGCCGCGCAATCCTCCAGCGTCGTTCCAGTCGTGCACACGTCGTCGACGAGCGTCACACTTCGTCCCCGCACCAGGCCCACGTCGCACCAAAATCGACCGCGCGCCGCAAGACGCTCGCCGCGCGAGCGACCGCGCTGCGCATCACCGCGAATCGGCTCGATCGCGCACGCCACCGTTGCGCCGGTGCGTCGCGCGGCCACGCGCGCAAGGTATTCCACGCCGTCGATCCCGCGAACGCGGCGCCGCGCCGCCGTCGTGCGCACCGGAACCAGCAGCATCGGCGCCGAGACCATTGCGGACAGACGCTCGCCGAGGCTTTGCGCGACGTCGCGCCGTCCATCTTTGAGCGCCAACACCGCGCGGCGCAACGGGCCCCGGTACTCGCCGAGCGCATAGACGCGCAAGGTCGGCAGGGCGCGCAGCAGCGGCGGCTCATCGAGCGGAACGCATCGGTCGCACAGCCCAATACCGGCTGCGTTGCAGCCGGCGCACTGGGGCGGGAAAAACATGTCGAGAAGCGCGTGGAACATCCACGCGTTCCATCACGCGCTCTAGACAGGTTGACAAGAGGCGACGATATCGCCGTTCACTTCGCTCCCGGCCTCGACATGCGTCTCTTTCCCCACGATCGCCCCGCGCAGGTGCGACCGCGCGCCAATCGTGCTCTCTTCCCACACGATGCTGGCTTCAACGATCGCTCCATCTTCGACCACGGTGCCCTCG
>Ga0302183_10000788_pt1 | contig 14739 bp, 14 predicted proteins | sample I_Palsa_N3_2_FD_200232 | JGI IMG/M metagenome (GOLD analysis project Ga0302183, IMG submission 200232) | Peat permafrost microbial communities from Stordalen Mire near Abisko, Sweden - I_Palsa_N3_2 | ecosystem: Environmental > Terrestrial > Soil > Palsa > Peat permafrost | place: Sweden...
GTCACTGACACGACGACGAAAGGCTACTTAAACGGATTGCAGCTAGCCGAAGCCGGCGCGATCGCAAGCTATGGGAGCGGCGCCCCGCTGAATTTCCCCGGAAACAATACTGACGTCCAGACACGCGATGCGATCGGCCGACTCGCGCACGATCTTGTCCAGAAGGTCTGCCCCGATTGGTCACGCTTCATGGCGGCGTTCACGGTGTATCAGTCGACCCCATCTCCAATGGTTGCCCTCGCGAAACGCTGTAAGATCGATGAGGTGAACCCCCTTTAGTATCAGACCCCCGACGCCCCTGATGGCTGCCTATCAGCGAGGCATTCGAGCTCGGCGGCATCGCCGTATTTGGCATAAATGGTCCGGATGAAGACGTGTTTCGATCAACAGTACCTAAAGGTAGCCCTCGCCCATAACGGCGGCAAACTCTGCGGGCTCGCCTTCCCATACCACGCGCGAGTGCTCGAGGAGATACACGCGGTCGGCGTGCGGTAGCGCGAAGGTCACGTTCTGTTCGCCGAGCAGCACGGTGATCGGCGTGGTCGCGCGCAGCCGCTCGAGCGCCTTTGACAGTTGCTCGAGGATGACGGGCGCTAAGCCCAGCGTCGGTTCGTCGAGGATGAGCAGTTTGGGGCGCATCATAAGCGCACGCGCGATCGCCAGCATCTGCTGCTCGCCGCCGGAGAGCGTGCGCGCCACTTGGTTCTGACGCGACTCGAGGATCGGAAACAGCTCGAATAGCCAGGCCAGTTGTTCCGCACGCGCGTCGGCGGGGAGGTGCTGTCCACCTAAGTCCAGGTTCTCGCGCACCGTCATGTCCGCGAACAGCTGCCGCGACTCGGGGCATTGCACGATGCCGTCGCGCGCGATCGAGGCCGGCGTACATCCGGTGAGCGGCCGATCGCCGAAGGCGATGGTCCCCGCATACGGCACCAGTCCGGAGATGGCGTTGAAGAGCGTGGTCTTGCCGGCGCCGTTCAAGCCCACGACGGAGACGAACTCGCCCTCGCCGACGTGCAAGTCAACGCGTTCGAGCGCCTGCGCCTTGCCGTAGAAGACGCTCACGTCTTCCACCCGCAGCAGCGACGGCCTGGCTTGCGCGGCCGCGCCGTTACGCTGCGCTACCTCGAGCGTGCCCCCGAGGTAGACGCGCCGCACCGTTTCGTTGCGCATCACCTCGTCGACGGTTCCGGTGGCGACTTCCTGACCCAAGTACATTGCCAGCACGCGATCGGCAAGCGCAGCCACGCTCTTGACGTTGTGGTCCACCAGGAGCACGGCGTGCTCTTGTGCGCGTAGGTCGCGAATCAACTCCGAGAAGGCCTCGACCTCCGTCCCCGTCAGGCCGGCAAACGGTTCGTCGATCAGCACGACCTTGGGATCGCGGGCGATTGCCTTGGCCATCTCCATGCGGCGCAAGTCCGCGAACGGCAACGTGGCGGGATGTCGGTGCAGCACGTCGCTCAGCCCGACAGCGCACGCGATCTCGCGCGCCCGGTCGTCGACGCCCGCCATCGCGGTCAGGCGTAGGAGCGAATCCGGCAGCAGCGCGAGCTTGATGTTCTCGAGCACCGTCTGGCGGTGCAGCGGACGCGAGTGCTGGAAGACGATCCCGACTCCGGCCCGCGCGATGCGGTACGATGGCCAGCCGACTGTCTCGACGCCGTCGAGCTTCACCGACCCCGCGTCGGGGCGCTCGATGCCCATGACCAGCTTCATGACGGTGGACTTGCCCGAGCCGTTGGGGCCGATCAAGCCGAGAATCTCGCCGCTGCGGAGATCGAAGCCGATGTCGTTGACGGCCACCAGGCCGCCGTAGCGTTTGACCAGCCCGCGCGCTTCGAGCGCGCTCACGCGTTCTCTCGCGGGCGCAGCACATGGCCGAGCAGGCCGTCCGGAAAAAACAAGATCACGGCCAGCGCGACGCCCGCCACAATGAAGGTATTGAGCTGTCCGAGCGGCCGCAGTACCTCCGCCGCAACCACCAGAAAGATAGCGCCGACGGCGGGTCCCAAGATCGTGCGGCGCCCGCCGAGCACGGCGCCGATGATGATCTGCACGCCGATGCCGATGTCGATGATCGTGCCGACCGACGCCGCACCCATGTAGAACACCAGCATCGCGCCGGCGACGCCCGAGAACAGGGCACTCACGCTGAACGCCGCCAGTTTGTGTTTGGTCACGTTGAATCCGAGGGCTTGCGCCTCGACGGCATCTTGTCCGCTGGCCTGCAGAATCAGCCCCACCGCCGAGCGCGATAGTCCGTACAGCAAGATCGCCGAGACGACGAAGAACGCGAGCGCGTACCAATAGTTGAGCTTGGGGTCGATGGTCATGACGTCGGGTACCGTCATCCCGATCTCACCGCCGGTGAAGCGCGCGAAGATCACGATCGCGTTCTGCAGCAGCAGCACCGCGACCAGCGTCACCAAACCGAAATACGGCCCGCGCAGGCGCAGCGCCGGCAGCGCCAGCAGCACGCCGCCCACAAGAGCGGCCAGCGCGCCGACGGCGATGCAGACCACCACCGGTGGATGGTAGGCGTTGTCCAGCAGCGCCGCCGTGTAGGCGCCGAGCCCGATGAGGAAGGTGGGGCCGAAGTTCACTTCGCCGGCGAAACCGAACAGCAGGTCCCACGACATCGAGAAGACGCCGAAATAATAGGCCGTCGTCAGGACGCCGAGGACGTATGCCGAGAGCCACAACGGCAGCACCGTCGCGACGAGCACGAAAATCGCGCCGGCGATCAGCAGGCGGCGATTGAACGCACGCGTCACCGGCGGCCCAGGAGTCCTTGCGGTCGCAGATAGACTACGAGCACGAGCAGGATCAGCGCCGGAATCGGCCGCAGCGTCGGCGCGATCAGATACGCAGTAATCGTTTCGAGGTAGCCCACCACGTACGCCGCGATCAGCGAGCCCGAGACGCTGCCCAGCCCGCCCAGCACGACGATGGAGAACGCGCTAGCAGTCAGCTGTCCTGCGTTGGCTGTGCCGACGCCAAGAAACGACGCCAGCAATACGCCGGCCAACCCGGCCAGGACGCCGTAGATCGTCCAGACGCGGAAGTAGATCTGCGAGAGGTCGAAGCCCAACAGCGTCAGGCCGCGCGGATTGATCGATGCCGCGAGCATCTGCTTGCCGGCCCGGGTGCGGTTGATCAGCAGCCACAGCAGACCAATGACCACCCAGCACAGCACCGCGATCATGACCTCGTTGCGCGGCGTTCGAACACCGAACACGTCGACCACGCCGCGGATAAGCGGCCGCATCGTGACGGGATTGTCGCTGAACACGAACGCCATCCCGGTCTGGATCATGATCCCCCAGAGCAGCGTGCCGGTCAGCACGAAGATCTCTTTCTCTTCCTGCGCGATCGCGGTCGAGCGCTGAATCGGACGCACGACCAGAAAATACGTCAGGTACGCGGTGAGCAGGCCCGCGAGGATCCCGACCAGTGTGCCGCCATACGTGCCCAGCGGCGTCGAGCCCGCTACCCACCAGCCGACGAGTGCCGCGACCAGCATGATGCCGCCGTGGGCGAGATTGAGCACGCCCGAGACGCCGAAGATGAGCGTGAAGCCCACCGCCGCTAGCGCGTACAGCGAGCTGATGGCGAAGCCGTCGACCAGGATCTGCAGCGTCGTCATCAGCCCGCTCCCGGGCTACTTGACGCTCGTGATCGTCGCCGGGAACCCGATCTTCCCGTTCGCCTTGTCGCGCGGCCAGACGGTGACTTGTTTGCCGCTCTGCCACTGCAGGACGACGCCGGTGACCAAGCCGGGGCCGTACTTGATCGCGTGCGTGTAGAGGTCGTCCTTGCCGTAGAACTCGATGGTGCCGACGGTCCCGGTGTAGTGCGTCTTTTCCATCGCGTCGACCATCTTGTCGGGATCGGTCCCGCCGGCGGCCTTGATGGCGTTGGCGATGATGTGGATCTCGTCGTAGGTCGTGTAGCCGTCGTAAGACGGCGAGGAGCCGAAACGCTTCTCGTACGCGTTCGTGAAAGCGATCGTCGTGGGGGTCAAGGCGACGTCCGGCGCAGCGGCGCTCGCAGTGATGACGCCCTCGGCCGCACCGTTTGTGTCTTTCCAGAACGTGCTAGTCGTCGCTTGCGAACTCTGCCCAACCATCGCGACCGGCACGCGCTGGTCGTGCCACTGCACGGTCGGCTGCACGCCGACGTGACTGATGCCGGTGGTGATGACGTCGGGGTGCTCGCCCTCGATCTTGTTGAAGATCGGCGTGAAGTCGGTCGTATCCGGGTTGAAGCGGATGTGGTCGAGCACTTTCACGCCCGCCTTCGGGAGGCACTCGAGAAAGCGTTCGTCGAGCGGTTTGGTCCACGCCGCATCTTCGCTCATCACGACGGTCGACTTGACCTTGTAGCTGCTGGTCACCAGCATGTCGTGCTCAAAGTCGCAGATGGACTGCGCGATGAACGCCGACGTCAGCCAACCGTGGAAGGTGTACTTGTTCGTCGCGTAGTTCTCGTGGACGGCCTTGGAGATATCGGTGCTCGCTGCGCCGGGGGTAATCCACGGCGTATGGAGGCGAGCTGCCCAAGGTTCGATCGCCAGGGCGACCTCGCTGATGTAGCTGGCCACGACCGCGCTGACCTTATCCTCGCTGACCGCGCGCTGGAAGGCGCGGACCGCGTCGGCGGCCGACGAATGGTCGTCGTAGATGACGACCTGAATCTGGCGCCCGAGCACGCCGCCGTGCGCGTTGATGTCGTCCTGCGCCATCTGCGCGGCCTTGGTGATCGATGCACCCGCCACGGACGACTCTTCGCCGATGACGCCAATCTTGATCGGCTCGGCCGCCGGAGCCGCGCCGGCGATGCTGAGACTTAAGGCCAGGATGGCCGCGCCGGCCAGAATGCGGTGCGCGGCGCGCACCCGGTCGTTGGAATCTGCCATGAACCTGATCCCTCCAGACAGTTGGGCGCAGCCGACAACCGCGCAGACGGGATCCCCCGTCGAGCGGAGCGCGTCCAGATTCGCATAAAAATCGACCCCCCGCGGGGTGGGTAGGTGCGTCGCTATACGCGCCCCAAGGTAGCCTTAACCTTCCCCCCGGCGGTTCGGCCAGCCCGACTCGTTCGCCGCCACGAAGGTAGCGAGCGCGCGTTCGTCCGCGTTGTCGAAAACGAAAAGCGCGCCGCACTTGCGACGCGCTCTCTCTGGCATCCTGAGCCTGTCGACCGGCTCGTGCTATGGTTCGACGCCTATTTCTTGGTGATCACGACCTCGAGGTACTCGCTGGGGACGACCATCGTACCGTCCTTGGCGATGTTGAAGCGCGCAATGAGGTTTACGAGGTCGTCGTGCAGCGTGGCTTGCGCCGGCGGCTCGAGGGCGGCGAACGCCTTCAGCACCGGTCCGTAAGAGGTCTTGAAGATCTCGACCCTTTGCTCGGGCGAACGATAGCGCGGCGCGCGCCTCATCGGCCTCTCACCCTAGTTCGGTTCAGGACGGGAAGTAGGACGTCTCCAAATCGGCGAGCAGTCCGGGTTCGGTTGGATTCCATCCCAGCGTTTGCCGTGTCTGCGCGCTCGATGCGGGAGCGTCGATTTGCGCGAAGCGCGCGAACCAACCGAAGTGTGCGTCCATACCGTCTCCCGATACGCTGACGACCGGGACGTTCAGATGACGTCCGATGACGCCGGCGATCTCGCGGAACGGTACGCCCTCTTCGGCGACTGCATGATACACGGCGTGCTCCGCTCCGCGCTCTAGTGCAAGACGGTAGAGCCGCGCGGCATCGAGACGGTGAACGCCCGGCCAGCGATTGTTTCCGTCGCCGACGTACGCCGATGCGCCGTGTTCGCGAGCAAGCCCGATGACGATCGGCACGAAGCCGTGGTCGCCCTTGCCATGCACGGACGGAGAAAGTCGAATCACGGAGACGCGGACTCCGCGCGCAGTCACGGCGGCCGCGGCCGCCTCGGGGTCGCGCGGAAAGTGCTCCGCGTTGGGATCGCGGGCATCGTCTTCGGTGACGAGCCTTCCCGGTGCGATCAGCGCAACACCGGAGGTGACGATGAGTTGCCTGCCGGTGCCGGCTAAAGCATCGCCGAGCGTGTCGATGGCGCTGCGCTCGACGGCGGCGTTGTCGGCGAAGCGTGAGAAATCGTGGTTGAAGGCTGTGTGCACGACCGCGTCCGCTGCAGCAGCACCGGCACGAAGGCTGTCGAGATCCTCGAGGCTGCCGCACTGCACCGCGACGCCCGCAGAAACGAGGGCCGCCGCGGCGGCTTCGGATCGCGCGAGACCGGTGACGGAGTGGCCGGCGGCCCGGAGCTCCTCGACGACTGCGGAACCCACCCAGCCGGTGGCGCCGGTAACGAAAACACGCATGATGACGACTTTCTGTGATGATGGCAGTGACTGACATAGCGACAGTATCACAAATGTCAGCCGCTGTCATCATGTATGATAGGGAAGCATGAGCCGCTGGACGCCCGACGCCCGCGGCCGCCTCGAGCAGGCGGCCTACGAACTGTTCCTCCACTACGGATACGATCAGACGACGGTCGCCGATATTGCAGAGCAAGCCGGGCTGACGGAGCGCACGTTTTTCCGGCACTATGCGGACAAGCGTGAGGTGCTCTTCGGAGGGGCCGACGCGTTGCAGGACGAGCTCCTGCGGGCGCTGGCCGAGGCGTCGTCGACGCTCCCCACCATCGAAGCGGTTCGGGTCGCGGTCGAAGCGATGACGTCTCTTTTTCACGGACGGCGCGCCCACGCGCGTGAGCGCCAACGGATCGTCGCCGCCAACCCGGACTTGCAGGAGCGCGAACTGATCAAACGTGCGTCGCTCACCTCTGCATTGGCGCAGGCCCTCCAGCAGCGCGGCATCGCGGAACCGGCTGCGAGCCTCGCCGCCGACATTGGGATCGGCGTGTTTTACGTCGGATTCGTTCGCTGGCTCACCGATCCGGCAGATCGAGAACTCGTCGACATCGTTCACGAGGGATTCGATCAAGTCAAAGCGGTCGCTTCGGGCAACTGATCGTGGCGAGAATCTTCAGGCCGGAAACGCTTGCGAAATTTGAAGACGCGTCGGCATCGATTCCCCTTCGTCAACTGGATCGGGCTTTTGCACGCGTGGGGATTTTTCTCGGCAAAGACCCCGCCGGATCCGACGGAACCGGTGGAACGCGGCGAACCCAATTCCGCCGTTATGTTGCCGGCGTGGATCAAAACGATCCGCAGCAGTTGGATCGACTCGGCGAGGCGCTCGGAGCCTTGGTCGACGAGGCGGCGACATCGAAACAGGAGTATCTCGTTCACGCCGCAGAGCGTGACGGTTTCGTCTTCGCCAACGGCGTCTTTCGTTTGCCGTCTGGGCCGCGTTCGTTCGCGGTTGCGCATGTCGAAGACTTCGCGCTGATTGACGAGCATGGGAGGCGGCTGCATCTCCTTGCAGACAACAGCCCTCACGAAGCCGTTGTTGGAGCGGTCGCGCTCATCGAGTCCGTGTGCCGGACGGTCTTGCACGGTGTCGCTGAACCGGCGCCCGCGAAGAAAGCGAACCTCGCCGACATTGTCAAGCGAACGCTCAAGGCACTCGAGCTTTCAGCCGGCAAAAACGATCCGAAAAGCGCCGCGTTGACGCGGAGATGTCTCGAGCAGCTCACGGCCGTTGTCGCGACCGTCGGCGAACTGCGAGACGCCTACGCTTCGGGTCATCGGCGCGGCGTCAAGGCGAGAGACCTTCTACCGCATCACGCTCGTCTCGCGGCCGGCGCGGCCGTCACGATCGCCGCCTTCATCGCGGGAGCATTCGCAGAACGGATCGCCATCGAAAAGCGCCTAACGCACCGATAGGCGAGGCAACGCGAAGCACACCCTCTGACGCCGTAGCAGGCGTCGAGGGCTCGCTTCGTCAGGTGCCGTAAGGGCCAGGGCGATGATTAGCCCCGACGAGGTGCGCGCGATACCTCTCTTTGCCGGCATCGGCGATGAGGCAGTGCAGCGTCTGGTCCGGCGGTCCGCCGACTTGCACTTTCAGGACGGCGACTATGTCGTGCATGAGGGTGAAGCGCCCGTGCTCTTCGTGCTCCTCGCCGGTGAGGTCGAAGTCACGAAGCTCTTCGACGGCGCCGAGCGCACGATCGGCCATCGCGTCCCAGGCGAGGTGATCGGCGAAGTCCCGATCTCGCTCGGCACCTTGTATGCTGCGAACTTTCGCGCGACCGGGACCGCGCGCGTTATGCGGATCGAGGCCCGCGAGTTCCATGCCATCGCAGCCGTGAATCCTGAGGTCGCGGCTCGCGTCGGCGAATTGGCACGCGAACGCATTAGCGGACTCGAGGAACTCGCCGCCGAGCTGCCCGAGGCCCAAGCCGTTGTCATCGGCGAACGCTACGACAAGGCAACACGTGATTTGCGCACCTTCCTAGACCGCAACGGTGTGTCGTTCGAATGGTTGACGCCGGAGGATCCCGAGACTCCAAAACGAGTCAGCGGATTCGCCGGTATCCGAGGGCGTTATCCCGCGGTCCAGCTGCAGGGTGGCAGTTTGCTCCTGCAGCCGGAGCGTCGCGAACTCGCAAGCCGGCTCGGACTAACGACGACACCCTCGCAAGCCGAATACGACACCGTCATCATCGGTGGCGGGCCCGCCGGACTCGCTGCAGCCGTCTATGGCGCATCGGAGGGTCTGCGCACGTTGATGGTCGAGTGCGAGGCGCCGGGCGGTCAGGCCGGTACGTCGTCACGCATCGAAAATTATCTCGGTTTCCCCACCGGCGTCTCCGGTGACGAGCTGGCGCGACGCGCCCTTGAGCAGGCGAAGCGCTTCAAAGCCGAGATTCTCGTGACGCGAAGCGTGCACGACATCGACGCCGAGACACTTGAAGTGGAGCTCGACGGGAACGAGCTCGTGCGCGCCAAATCGGTGATCATCGCAACCGGCGTCTCGTGGCGAAAGCTCGCGATCGACGGCGTCGAAGAGCTTACGGGCAAAGGCGTCTACTACGGCGCGTCGCGGAGCGAAGCGAGTTCGCTTCAGGGTCTCGACATCTTTTTGATCGGTGCCGGCAATTCGGCGGGCCAGGCAGCAGTGTATTTTTCGGGGTATGCCCGCTCCGTCACGCTCATCGTTCGCGGACCCAACCTCGAGCGCAGTATGTCGTACTATCTTATCGCTCAGCTGAACGTCATCGAGAACGTCACGGTGCGCTTGAATGCGGAAGTGACGGCTGTCTATGGCAACGATCATCTCGAGGCGATCGACGTGACGAACGAAGGCAAGGTCGAACGCCTCGATGCAGCCGCGCTCTACATCTTCATTGGAGCGGATGCCGAGACGTCATGGCTGCCGCCGCAAATCGAACGTGACAAGCTCGGCTTTATTCTCACCGGTGATGACGTGCCGGCCGACTGCGACTGGCCCCTCGAACGCAGCCGCTATTTCTTGGAGACGAGCATGCCCGGCGTGTTTGCCGCCGGCGACGTCCGATCACGCTCGATCAAGCGCGTGGCCGCAGGCGTCGGCGAAGGTAGCATGGCGATCGCGTTCGTTCACCAGTTCCTGCTTGCGGAAAATCCGCGCTAGCGGCCGCGATCGGAGGTAGAAGAAGAAGCCCCGCTTTCGCGAGGCCTCTCTTTTTCTCGAACTGCCGAGAGCTTACGCGGCTGCGCTGGCTCCGTTGAATGCGGTTGGAGCGACGTCGAAGCGGTCGAGGTTCATAACCTTGTTCCACACGGCGACGAAATCGCGGACGAACTTGTCCTTGGCGTCGTCTTGTGCGTAGACTTCGGCGAGCGCCCGGAGCTGCGAGTTGGAACCGAAGATCAGATCGACGCGCGTCGCCGTCCATTTCGCGGTGCCGCTCGCGCGATCGCTGCCCTCGTAGACTTCCTCGGCGCCCGATGCGCGTTTCCAGGTCGTGTTCATGTCGAGAAGGTTGACGAAGAAGTCGTTGCTGAGCGTGCCGGGCCGGCTGGTGAAGATACCGTGCTTCGTCTGTCCGGCGTTGGCCCCCAGCGCGCGCATCCCACCGACCAGCACCGTCATCTCGGGTGCCGTCAGCGCCAGCAGCTGTGCACGATCGATGAGGAGTTCTTCGGCCGACACGCCGAGCGGCGACGCCTTGAGATAGTTGCGGAAGCCGTCCGCGAACGGTTCGAGCACTTCGAACGACGCGACGTCGGTCTGCTCTTGCGATGCGTCGGTGCGACCCGGCATGAACGGAACCTTCACGTCCTGACCGGCGTTCTTCGCGGCTTTTTCGACGGCGGCGCAACCACCGAGCACGATGAGGTCAGCGAGCGAGACGCGTTTTCCGCCGGCCGCTGCGCCGTTGAACTCTTTCTGAATGCGCTCGAGCGCGTCGAGCACTGTCCCCAGTTGCTCCGGGTCGTTGACCTCCCAGTACCGTTGCGGCATGAGGCGGATGCGGCCGCCGTTCGCCCCGCCGCGTTTGTCCGAGTTACGGAAGGTCGACGCGGACGCCCACGCCGTCTCCACGAGCTCCGAGATCCCAATCCCGGAGGCCAGAATCTTCGCTTTGAGCGACGCGATGTCGGCGTCGTCGATCTGCGCGTAGGTTGCCGTGGGTACCGGGTCTTGCCACAGGAGTTCTTCGTCGGGGACCAGCGACCCGAGGTAGCGCGAACGCGGCCCCATGTCGCGATGCGTGAGTTTGTACCAGGCGCGCGCGAACGCGTCGGCGAGCTGGTCCGGATGCTCGTGGAAGCGTTTCGCAATCGGGCCGTACTGCGGATCGAACCGCAGCGCGAGGTCCGTCGTGAGCATCATCGGCGCGTGGCGCTTCGACGGATCGTGCGCGTCGGGAACCGTCCCGTCGGCAGCGCCGCCCTTCGGCTTCCACTGATTCGCGCCGGCCGGGCTCTTCGTCAGCTCCCACTCGTAGGCGAAGAGATTGTTGAGGTAGCTGTTGCTCCACTTGATCGGGGTCGCCGTCCATGCGCCCTCGAGTCCGCTGGTGATGGTCGAATCGCCGTGGCCGTTGCCCAGCGTGTTTCTCCAACCCAGGCCCTGCTCTTCGATCGGCGCGCCTTCGGGTTCGGGGCCGACATACTGCTTCGGGTCGGCGGCGCCGTGGACTTTGCCGAAGGTATGGCCGCCGGCGATGAGCGCGACGGTCTCCTCGTCGTTCATCGCCATGCGTCCGAACGTTTCGCGAATGTCGCGCGCGGAGGCGATCGGATCGGGGTTCCCGTTGGGTCCTTCCGGGTTCACGTAGATCAAGCCCATCTGCACGGCGCCGAAGGGCGGCGCGAGTTCGCGATCGCCGGAATAGCGCTCGTCGCCCAGCCAGGTCTTTTCGCCGCCCCAGTTGATCTCGTCTTCGGGCTCCCACACGTCGACGCGTCCGCCGCCGAAGCCGAACGTCTTGAATCCCATCGACTCGAGCGCACAGTTGCCGGCGAGCACAAACAGGTCGGCCCACGACAGCTTGTTGCCGTACTTCTGCTTGACCGGCCACAGCAGGCGCCGTGCTTTGTCGAGGTTTGCGTTGTCGGGCCAGCTGTTGAGCGGCGCAAAGCGTTGGGTACCGGTGCCGGCGCCCCCGCGACCATCGAAGATCCGGTAGGTGCCGGCGCTGTGCCACGCCATGCGGATCATGAACGGGCCGTAGTGACCGTAGTCGGCCGGCCACCACGGTTGCGAACGCGTCATGAGCGCGATCAGATCTTTTTTGACGGCGGCAAGATCGAGTTTGTTGAATTCGTCAGCGTAGCGGAACGCCGGGCCCATCGGGTCGGCGACCGGAGAGTTCTGATGAAGGACCTTGAGGTTCAACTGGTTCGGCCACCAGTCGCGGTTCGTCACCATCCCGGCGTCTAAGTGGGTACCTCGCGGCGTGCCGTGCACGACCGGGCAGCCGCCGTTTTTCTCGAGGTCCGAGTCGATCATATCCGTCTCCGATTCGTCGCTGCGCTGATAAAAAATGGCCACTGCGCTCGGCCGAAACTTGCTTTTGCGGGAGGTTCTCGCATATAACTGGGCGTGAGAACCAATCTCACTCGTAGCGGAGGCTACTCCACCCCTAAGGCCGTGTCAAGCACCATCGAAGGACTCCCGCCGAACTACCTCACCGTCCTCGACGTCCTCGAGGACGCCGGTCCCGGCTGCCACCTGACTGCCCTCGAGATCTGGAGCCGGGCTCGCGCCGTGCAGCCCCGGATCGGCTTCGCTACCGTGAGCCGCGCGCTTATCCGTTTGCACGAGGCCGACGCGGTGATGAAGATCGACGTCCCCGGCGAGGCCTCGGCCGTGTACGAGCCGGCAGCGAGCCCGCATGCCCACTTCCGCTGTACCGCTTGCGGCGCGATCACCGATGTCGAATACGCCGTTCCGGCGCAAACCGTGCGCCGGCTCGCCGAACGCCACGGACTCGCGATCGAACGCGAAGCGGTGACGTTCACCGGCCTCTGCACGAACTGCGGCTAGCTGCAGGCGAGCCGCGAACGTCGGCGTATGAGGCGACCGAGGCAACTTTTTCGCGTTAAGGTGCACTCGGTTTCGGAGGAATCTTGCATGACCGACCGCCCCTCTCTCACGCGGCGCGGGTTTGTCGGCGCAACGGCCGGCGTGATGTCGGCCTTCGCCGTTCCCGCCATCGCGCTCGGGGCCGAGCCTCGGACACTCAGCTTTGCCTACGACCAACCGCGCGAAACGACGTACGGGATCTTCGTCGACACATTTGGTTCCAAGCTGGGCGAACTGAGCAGCGGCGCACTCAAAGTTCAAGGATACCCGAGCGCGCAACTCGGCAGCGAGCCGGAAGCGGCCCAGAAGGTGCGGTCGGGCGACGTCGATTTCACCGTGAACTCCGCGGCGAATACGGCGACGATCGTCCCACAGGCGGCGGTTTTCGCGCTCGAGTACCTTTACGGTGACGAGAAACTCCTCGAACGCTCGGTGCTCGATCCCGGCATCAACGATACGGTCCGTAAGATGTTTCGTGCGACCGCGACCGGTGCCATTGCGCTCGGGATGATCATGCAAACCGGCTTGCGCAACATGTATGCGAAGTTTCCGATCGCGAGCGTCAACGACATCAAGGGCAAGAAGATTCGCGTTCAGGCGACCAAAACGGAAGACGCATTTATGAGTGCGTACGGCGCGCTTCCCATCCACATGCCCTTCGGACAGGTGTATACGGCATTACAAACCGGGGTCGTCGAGATCGCGGAAAACGGCATCGGCACCTATCTGTCCAACAAACACTACGAAGTGGCCCCCGTCCTGTCGCTGACCCAACATGAGTCGAACAACACCGTCGTCTTCATGAGCGAGAAAACGTGGAATAGCTTCGACCGGAACCAGCAACGCTGGGTCGAGCAGGCCTTTGCCTTCGCGCAGCACGACGAAGTCCCCAAGTCGCTCGTCTTTGACCGCGATTCGCTCGACAAGCTCAAGAAGCTCGGCGTCACCGTCGTTTCGACGGTCGATAAGAAGAGTTTCTCCAACACGGCACGCCCGATCATCGACAAAGAGGCGGCCTCCCTCGGACCGTTCGCCGAACAGATTCTCAAGCAAATCCGCGCCTTGGGCTGAGGCCGTGCCGGACAGCATCGTCTCCGGAACGCTGCGCCACCTCAAATGGCGAGCGCTCGATCCGCTCGAGCATGCGCTGATGGCGGCCTGCGGCTTGTGCCTGTTCGGCTTCACGCTCTCCGAGTTCGCAGACGTGGTTGCTCGCCTGCTGCACCACCCGCTCGCTTCGGCTCAGGAATTCTCGAGCGGTTTCTTCATATGGGGCGTGTTCCTCGGCGGCGCCGTCGCCGTTCGTCGAGATACGAATTTCCGCATCGGCGCGATCAGCGACCGATGGACCGGTGTCCCACGGCTGGTCGCGGAGCTCACGAAGCGGACGGTCATGCTCGGCGTCGCCGGGGTTCTGATCGTCTTCGGATATCTCAATTTTCTGCACGGGTTCGGCAGTTATATGCCGCCGTCCGGAACGCCGATCGCCGTGTTGTACGCCGCAATTCCCGTATCGGGAGTGCTGATTGGGGTGTTCGTCATCGAGGGGCTGATCTGTGGGCTGCGCAACGGCTTCGACACCGTCGAGCTCAGCGATGTCGAACGAACCATCGCGGCGAGCGTGGCGATGGACCAACCGCGAGCGTGACGGCCAACTCGGGCCTCGCGATCCTCGTCATGTCGACGATTGCGGTGGCGCTGGGGTACCTCGGCGTACCGGTAACGTTCGCCTTGATGGCCAGCGTGTTCGTCGTCGTCGTTGCGTTCACGCACCTCTCGCTCGCCTCGATCGTCGGGCAGCTCTTCAACGGGGTCAACACGCTCACACTGCTCGCCGTGCCGTTCTTCCTGCTCGTCGGCGAGCTGATGGTGTCGGCGAACATCACCGTGCGCATCATCGCGTTCGCGCAGGCGCTGGTCGGTCATCTGCGCAGCGGGCTGGCGCAAGTCGTGAGCGTGTTCAGCTTGTTCTTCGCGGGCATCTCCGGTTCGTCGACCGCCGATGTGGTCGCGATCAGCACCGTGCTCATGCCCGAAATGAAGCGCGAGGGCTACGATCCTGCCTTTACGGCCGCGCTGATCGCTGCGGCGTCGACCATCGCGAACATGGTCCCGCCGAGCATCCTCGCCGTCGTGTACGGCTCGGTCGGCAACGTATCGATCGCGGGTTTATTTCTTGCCGGAGCGACGCCGGGCGTTCTCGTCGCAATCGGGCTGATGATCTACAGCTACTACTTCGGACCCCTCGGCGTGCGCAAGGGCCGCGCGA
>Ga0302183_10000800_pt1 | contig 14633 bp, 8 predicted proteins | sample I_Palsa_N3_2_FD_200232 | JGI IMG/M metagenome (GOLD analysis project Ga0302183, IMG submission 200232) | Peat permafrost microbial communities from Stordalen Mire near Abisko, Sweden - I_Palsa_N3_2 | ecosystem: Environmental > Terrestrial > Soil > Palsa > Peat permafrost | place: Sweden: Abisko...
CGCCCAAGCTGGTGGCCTGGGCTTCGTTCGAGCGCCGCGGTTCCTTGAAAAACAAAATCACGCCGATGAACATCAGGAACACGCTGAACGCGGCGACGAGAAATACCCTTTCTACTCGCATGTGGCTATGAACATAGGAAGCAACGAACGGCCCCGCCGCGCCGCCGATATTCACCAGCGTGTAGTAGATCGAATAGCCGATGGAGCGAACATTTTCTTTGGAGGACCGCGCGATGGTCCCCACCACGCTGGGCTTGACCAGCGCAATGCCCAACGCCGGCAACATCAGAACGAATGCGACCAAAACCACGAGCGGCACGGCTGCACGCAACGGCGCGACCCACGCGGAGCCGAGAGAACCCAGCAAAAAATAAGCGCAGGTCAGAATGAAGTACGCAAGAGACAACGACCGCCGGAAACCCAGGCGGTCCGCCAGCGTGCCGCCGAACGCAGCGAGAAACCAGACCAAGCCGCCGAATAAACCGGTGAGGCTGCTCGCCTGCTCGACTGGGAAATTCAGCGTTTCGTTCAGATACCGCGCGAGCGACGCGAACGCCGCGTAGTAGGAGAGCCGCTCGAACAGTTCGCTGATGTTCGCGACCCAGAACGGGCGTTCGAAGCCTGAGCGAATTTCGTCGATGCGCTGTGAAAAACTCAAAAAATCTCCGCCGGCGTAAAGTCGACCTAGTGGCCGCGGCGATTGTAACGGATGCAACGGCCCAGCGCCGCCGGTTTTTGCCGATTTTTCCCTGCTTTGGGCGTGTGCTAAACTTGCAGTTTTGGAGGGCTGCCATTTGCCCTTCCGTACTGGATGCCGACCTCAACTATGAAGGCTTTGCGCAAAATGCGCCCCGCTCGCGGCGCGAATCTCGAATCCGTTCCTGTTCCGACTCCCGGACCCATCGAAGTTCTAGTGCGGGTGCGCGCTGCTTCGATTTGCGGCACCGATCTGCATATCTACGGCTGGGACCGTTGGTCGGCCTCGCGCATTAAGACGCCGATGACCTTCGGCCACGAATTCTGCGGGTACATCGAAAAAGTCGGCTCCGAGGTCACTTCGGTGAAGCCCGGCGATTTCGTCAGCGCCGAGATGCACGTGAATTGTGGCCACTGCCGCCCCTGCCGCATGGGACAGCCGCACGTTTGCCAGAATGTGAAAATCATCGGCATCGACGCCGACGGCTGCTTCGCCGAATATGTAATTATCCCCATCCGCAATATCTGGAAAATCGATCCAGCGATCCCTGAACGCTACGCCGCCATTCTGGATCCGCTCGGCAACGCCGTGCACACCGTGCTGGCCGGTGAAATCGCCGCGCAAAATGTTCTGGTCACCGGCGCCGGCCCCATTGGCTTGATGGCGATCACCATCGCGCGGGCTTGTGGCGCGGCCATGGTATTTGCTACTGAAATTAATCCGCATCGCCGCGAACTAGCCAAACAAATGGGCGCAGATGTGGCCCTGGATCCCACGCAGAGCAACGTGGTGGAGCAGCTGCGCGAGGCCACCGACGGCGCGGGCGCCGATGTGCTGCTGGAAATGAGCGGCAATCCCGCGGCGATTCATCAGGGATTTCAGATGCTGCGGCAAGGCGGACGCGCGTCGTTGCTCGGAATTCCTTCGGACCCAGTTACGTTTGACCTCGTAAATGATGTGATTTTCAAAGGCGCCACGGTTCAGGGAATTTACGGCCGCAAAATGTTCGAAACCTGGGTGCAGATGACCGAGTTGCTGAAGCACGGCCGCCTGAATCTGGATCCACTGTTCAAGGAACATCTGCCTATCGAGGATTTCGAACAGGCTTTCTCGCTTCTACAATCGGGGCAAGCTGGAAAAATTCTGCTATACCCTAACGGCGTAAACGCCTAGAGCGCTCTCGCGCGGCATCGTTCTGAAACCGGACCTGCCACCAATTATTCAGGAGAAATCATGAGCCTCACCGGAACTCGCCCTCAGCTGCAATACCTGCACAACGCGATCGAAGACTTGAAAGCTAAGCACCTCTACTTCAACCTGAGAATCCTCGAAGGCGAGCAGAAGCCGGTCGCCAATTTTAACGGCAAGGAAGTCATCAATCTCAGCTCGAACAATTATCTAGGCCTCACCACGCATCCCAAGCTGAAACGTGCCGCCATCGACGCTACCCGCAAATTCGGAGTCGGCTCTGGAGCGGTTCGCACCATCGCCGGAACCATGCAGATGCACATGGACCTGGAAAAACAGATCGCCCAATTCAAAAATGTGGAAGCCTGCGTCGTTTTTCAGTCTGGTTTCGCGGCGAATGCTGGAACGGTCTCGGCCATTCTGGGCAAGGAAGACCTGGTCATTTCCGACGAGCTGAATCACGCCTCGATCATCGACGGTTGCCGACTCTCGCGCGCCACGATCAAAGTCTTCAAGCACAAAGACACCGCCGATTGCGAGCGCGTGTTGCAGGAAACCAAAGACTGGCCAGGCAAAAAACTTTTGATCACGGACGGCGTGTTCTCGATGGACGGGGATATCGCGAGTCTGCCGGCCCTTTGCGATCTCGCTGAAAAATATAACTGCATCATGATGGTCGATGACGCCCACTCTTCCGGCGTCCTGGGAAAAAACGGACGCGGTACCGTGGATCATCTCAACTGCCATGGACGCGTCGATATTCAGGTGGGCACCCTCAGCAAGGCAGTCGGTTCGATTGGCGGCTACGTCTGCGGCTCGGCCGACCTGATTCATTTTTTGTACCAACGCGCGCGGCCTTTTCTTTTCTCCACTTCGCATCCGCCTTCGGTCACGGCGACGTGTCAAGCCGCCTTCGAGCTGCTCGATTCCGAAGCCGGCGAAAAACTGATCAAAAAACTCTGGGCCAACACGAAATTCTTCAAACGCAAACTGAAAAAGCTGGGATTCAACACCGGACACAGCGAGACGCCGATCACGCCGATCATGGTGGGCGACGCGGGCAAAGCGTTTCAGTTTTCGCGGGAACTATTCGATGAAGGAGTATTCGCCGGAGCGATTGGATTCCCTACGGTGGCGGAAGGCAAAGCGCGCCTGCGCACCATCGTCACCGCAACTCACAAACGCGCCGACCTGGAGCGGGCCGCTGATACCATCGCCCGCGTGGGGAAAAAACTCGGCCTGATTTCGTAGCTGTCGTCACGCTTCCAGCGCAGCCGTCGCACTACACCACTGCCGCCGCCTGCAAATTGGGCCGCATATAGCGGTAAATCGCGAAGACCATCGCGCCCAAACCCAAACAGACCACCAGCGAATTGACCCAGACGCCGAGGTAAGGAACCAGACCGATCGCACGCAATATCAAGAGCCCAAGCGCCATCCGGCCCAGCGCAGGTCCCACGCCCACCGATGATCCCAACACTTTGTCGCCCAACCAGGTGCCTACCACGACCTGCGCCGCGTAGATCGCAATAATCCACAGCATGAACGCCGCTACCCCCACTCCGATGCCCACGATCGTGATGCAAACGATGACTACCAGGACGGGCGTTGCAATCAGGAACAACGCTCCAAATCCAATCGCCGGCATCGTCCGCTTGCAGGCGCCCGCCGCATCAAAAAGAAATCCGGGCATCAGCAGCAACATGACCAAGCCGAAGATGAAACTCGCGCCCCAGAGCAATGTCTGGTGCCAGTAATACCGCGGCGAGGAATAACTCTTCTCGGAATCGCGTTCGACAATGGTTATCACCGGCGGACTGGCCAATTTTGCGTCCAGCGAAATGTCCGCTGGCTTGCGCAGCTGCGCCTTGAATTCGCCGGCCACCACCGCTTTGGGCCCAACCCGCAAGTGCCCGGCACGAACCATCACGTTGCGTCCCAGCGAACCGTCGAGTTCCAAGGAGCCCGAGAATGACAGCAAATCGCCCACGAGTTTGCCATTCAGCGTGCAGTCCCCGGCGCCCAGAGTCATGGTGCCGTTGACCACCGACTTTTCATCCGTATTGATGTCACCAACCCAGGACATGACATTTCTTCCCACCGTGCCGTTCAGCTGAAATTCTTTGACGAAGGCCCGCACATTCCCGTCCACCATTCCGTTCACGTGCAGCTCTTCGCTAAACGAGATCACATCGCCTTTGATGTGCCCGTTCACGGTCACACTGCGCGAAAACGTGATGAGGTCGCCGTCCACGTCGCCATCGATTCGGGCGGCGTCGGCCGAGACGATCAAGTCGGTGTGTATCACTTCACCTGCGGCGAGCGTGTAATTGGGATCGCCGTGCTTGATCTCCGCCGCTTGTCCCGCCGGGGCGAGCGCGAGGGCCATTACCATCGCGCCCATCACCACGGCGAACGCGGTGGCGCGCCGCAGGTGGCGCCGCAACAGCCAGATCACCAAAACTCCGAGTGTGGCCAACGCCAGAAATTCGGTCAGGCTTCGCATCGCGTCCCATCCTTTCCAGAATGCACCGCTGAAAAACAGCATGGTCAGAAGATTGCCTTGCGTGAAACCGGATTGAGCCGCTTGCGCCCGCCACGGTTCGACGAACCCGCTCCACATGGTGTACGCACCGCCCGCGCTCAGTCCAAAGGCCGAGAGCCAACCCCAGGGTGTTCCGCCGCGCTCCGGAGCCTGCACCAGATGCGCGGGCACCGACTCGTCATCGGCTTCGAGCGACTGCCGCAACCAGACGCCCTCCAGTTCCAGCGCGCGCAGCAGGTTGCGACAGTCGTTACAGGTTGCGACATGTCCGCGCACTTCCTGCGCGTGCGCCGTGTCGAGTTGCTGCTCGAGATACAGCAGCGCGGTCATCTCATCGAAGTGATTCATGGCTTTCCCCCAGCAGCCGCCGTACGCATGCCTCCCCCGCCTTCCGCCAAAATCTCGCGCAGTTGATGCCGCGCGCGCAACAACAACACTCCCACGAATGCGCGCCGCACGCCGAGCGTGTCGGCAATCTCGTCGTAACTCATGTCCGAGTAGTAGCGCAGTACCAGAGCCATGCGCGCGCGATCCGGCATTTTCGCCAAACCAGCGCGGACGTGTTTGCTGTCATGCTCGGTTTGCAATTGTTCCAATTGGTCGGGGTCGGGATGTTCGAGCGGAAGAGTTTCGAGGTCGCCGGTTTCCAGATCCTGGCGAATCCGCCGCCGGCGCAGCAGATCCCAACAATGATTGCTGGCCACTTTATACAGCCAGGCCGTGAACGGCCGCGACGAATCGTAGGTCCCGAGTTTTTGGCGTACTTTCATAAAAATTTCAGTGGTAGCGTCTTCCGCGTCTTCGCGCGTGGGCAAAGCCCGCCGGCAGAACCGGAATATCGCCGGGGCATATTGGCCGTACAACTCGCCCCAGGCCTCGGCATCGCCCGCCCGGACCTGCGCAAGCACATCCGCTAGTTCTGCGGCGCTCATGTCTCCGGTGGTCTTCCGTCGCTCCATAGGTTGATACGCAGGGTCCGTCTTAGATATTTCAAACATATTACAACGCAAGGGGTTAGGCCGACTTCATAGTGCAGGCCAAGCACCGCGGATCCCAGTCCGGCGCACGTTCCAAATCGGGAAAACGGCAATGACCAGGCCTGAGCCTAGCAAACCCCAGCGATTCATCGAGTTACGCACTAAAATAAAACGGCCCGGCAGCCGATCCGTCACGGCCGCCGAGCCGCACCACAATTCCTCGTAATTGCCTGATCAAACCGCCTCGGGCCACCCTCCGATCGCGGTCAGGCTAGAACGTAAACTTCGCGGCCAGCTGGATTCCGCGCGGGCCGCCACCCCCGAGAAACGGGTTGCCGATTCCGACGTCACCCGTGGCGCTCAGCTGGTAGCCTCCCGAACCGGTCTCGCGGTTTCCGTTTTGCGCGAAACCACCCTGGGCCGGATCGGCCACAAATGCGGGAAGAAACGGGTTCGCAAAGTTGGGATGGTTCAAGATGTTGAAAAATTCCGCGCGCAGTTGCATGCCCAGGCGCTCGGTAATCTTCGTGTCTTTATAAATGGCGAAATCCCATTGCTTAAAGCTGGGCCCGCGCAGCGAATTGCGCCCTTCGTCGCCGAAGTGCCGGGTACCTGGAGCACAATCCTGGGCGCTATCGGTGATGCCATTGGCCAGCGCGAAATTCGATAACGTGCAGGGGATCGCAAAGGCGTCGAGGTTCACATAGTTCGTCGGATCGTGCGGGTGGTAAACGATCGGAGCGACGATGTCCGGCCGGTCGAAACCCTCGCCGCTCCCGCTGAAATCGTCCTCGAAGAAATAATTCATTTGAAAGGGCTGGCCGCTCTGCAGCGTCACCGCGCTGTTGAAGCCCCAACCATTTTTCAATTTTTGCCAATCTCCGCCGAGGTGAGGCAGGTTGTAGGCAAAGATCCACGTGAATCGGTTCCGAATATCGAAATTCGAATTGCCATACTCCGCGTTCGGGTTGGTGCTGTTGTTCGGTTGCGAGGCGTTGGGTTCGAAATCAAAACTATCGCTCGCCGTGTCGAGCGAATGCGACCAGACGTAGTTAACGATCGAAGTTATACCGTGCCAGTTATTCACCCGCAGGCTGGACTGCAGGGAGTTGTAGTTTGAGCGCGCGTTCGCCTGCAACTGGTTGATGTATTCCGCGTCATACGGATTATTCACGAAGTTGGTTGGGACCCCGTAACTCGAAATACAGCCCGGACCTCCGTTCGGAAAGCAGGGAGCGAAATTGAAGGTGTTATTGTTTGCCTGAGCGAAAGCGGTGTCGAAGGTCGTGATGGCGTCCTGGCCCGGTTGATTCACGTCGAGATAATGCAACAGGCGGTGGCCCTGCGAACCGACGTAGCCGACCTGCAACACCACCTTGCTGTTGAGCTGTTGTTGCAGGTTGAGGTTGTAATTCTCCATGTACGGCGTGGGAAGGTTGCGGTTGATCGCGAAAATGTTCCCGGACGGGGCGCCCGATGGAGCCACAAATGTCGGAACTCCCGAAAGTATCGATCCGGTAGGGCCGACCGTGGAAATCGGGTCAGGACCCGCGGGATTGTAAGCTACTCCTGGACAAAACTCGCAGTTGTACGGCAGTTCACCAAGAAAGACGTCCTGGGAAACGGCGTCAAAAAAGAGTCCCCATCCTGCGCGCAGCACGGTGCGGCCCTTTCCGAACGGGTCCCAAGCCACACTGACGCGCGGCGCGAAGTTTTTGTAGTCCGGTTTGTATACCTGACGCAAGCCGGGCTGACCCAGTTGCGTCAAAGTGACGGTCTGCCCGACTGGATCGAAATTCGTAATGTTGGTAAAGAGGTTGTCCTTCTCGCCTACCACCCCGTAGTAGTCCCAGCGGAGTCCGTAATTGAGCGTCAAAGTTGGGATCGGGTGAAAACTATCCTGTACATACAATCCATCATTATTTTCGTAGGTATGGCGGATTGACTGACCCAGCGATTGCGAGCCACCGTCCACAGTCCCGCTCAAAAAATCGCCCAGGCTATCCGTGGGGTTGCTGAAGCTCAATGCGCCGCGGTAATTCACGCCGAAGAATTGCTGAATAGTGGTGCGGCGGTATTCGTACCCGAATTTTATGTTGTGCTGGCCCACGGTCCAGGAAAAATTATCCAGGGCTTGCCAGTTCGAATCGAAGCGGTGACGCGGAGTAGAGTGGTTTGCGCCGAGTTGCGCAAAATTGCCTACTTGAATCACCGGCAGCCCCGAATTTGAAGCCGATGGGCCGGTACAATCCGCCACGGTGGTGGCTGCGCACAAACCCACACTGCTGGGCTGAAAAGCCTGGTCCGCGGGGAAAAAGCCCTCAGCAAAACGGTTCCAGCCAAGGCGCGCTTCATTGACCTTCGACGATGAAATTACTCTCACGTAGGAGATAGATACCAGCTGAACCCTGGTTGGAGTGTAGGTGTTAAATCCGGGAAGAATTCCGCCACCGGTTAGAGCGAGAGGAAAACTCTGCTTGCTGTCGCCGTAATAATATCGGCCGGTCAAGGTATTGTTCTTGTCGAAATTGTGGTCCACCTTGGCAATCAGGCTGGTCACGTTGTTGTAGGACGGAGCTACCACTGATGCATTGGCCCCGTTGGGGCAACCGTTTCCGTCCGCCGTGGCACCCGGCACGTTCGGCAGGGGCCACGGATCGTTGTGCGGGTAGGCGGCCAGAAGGTTCGCGATGACCGGATTGGTTGCGACTAAATCAGCGGGATTCGGGACGCAGGCTAGGCTCACCGTGCCAACACGTTCACGCTGTCCTTCATAGTCGAAAAAGAAGAATGTTTTATCCCTTACGATCGGCCCTCCGATCGCGCCACCAAATTGGTTGTTGTGGAACGGGGCCTTCTCTGTGCCTACGGGGTCGAAATAATTTCGCGCATCCAGGGCGTCATTTCTGAAATAGTCGAATACCGTGCCGTGAAAAGCGTTGCTGCCGCTATTCGTCACGATGTTGATCACCCCGCCTGCATTCCGGCCATATTCCGGCTCATAATTGGAGAGCACGTTCAGCTCGCTAACGGCATCAATGGGCAGAATCGTCGCCGGTGTTCCAAACACGCCGGCTTCATTGATCGCTGGATCGTTGCGGTAACCGTCATTCATATCGGTGCCGTCCAGCAAGAAGTTGTTCGAGCGTCCGCGAGCTCCGTTCACCGAAAAAACGCCATAGGATCCGGGTGAGTCGGTGATTTGATCCGGCGACCCCGCGACTCCGGGAGTTAGATAAATCAGTTTGGTGTAGTCGCGCCCATTGATCGGCAAGTCCTTGACTGTTTCTTGGGTCAATACGCCACCCAGCGTGTCGCCGGTTGTGTCGATCTGCGGCAAGTCTTCGCCCGCCACCGTCACAGTGTTGGTCACAGCTCCGGGTTTCAGTACCGCGTCAATCCGTTTTTCGCTGGCGACATCTACGGTCACCCCGGTCGTGACCGACTTCTGGAACCCGTTGAGTTCAACCGTGACCGTGTAGGTGCCGATCTGCAGTTCCGGGACGAGATAGCTGCCGTCGACGTTGGTTTGGATAATACGATCGATGCCCGTGGCGACATTGTGGATCGTAACCGTCGCGTTGCTGACCGCCGCGCCAGTCGAATCCGTGACCGTGCCGAGAATTGAGCCACGAAATGTCTGCGCCCAACTGCTGGTGGCGCTCAAGATCACCAACAAAATCGCGCACGCTATTACCGCGCCAGTGCTGCACCGGCGAATCCTCATTATCTTCTCCTGTGAATAACTACTGACAATCGTGCAAAGAGTTATACGGCGAGTGGGGCAGACTTGTCCTATCGAAAAGACAAATACATGCAATCGTTTTTGCGAGAGACTCCCCCGAGCCGCCGGACCCTATCGCAAACAACTGGTACACCTATAAGCCCGCGACGACTATGAGTCAAGACACTTATTCGATTCGATATTCGGCCAGCGCGTGGCCGCGTGGCGGAGTTGCAGCGCAATTCGCATCAGGGATGAGCGCCGCATCGATTGGGCCAGCGCGGTGTCTCGCGGACGCGCAGGCTGTTATAATCTTTGATTCGCGCTGAGCTAAAAACGAAACTGGATGCCTTTGACTCCCAAAAAACGCCTGTTCCTGGTCGACGCCATGGGCTACATCTTTCGCGCGTTCTTCGCGCCAATGGACCGGCTGCAAACCTCCGCCGGCGTCCCAACCAAAGTTCCGTACCTCTTTGCCACCATGATGCGCCGGCTGCTCGAGAATAAGGATCGGCGCCCCGATTACCTCGCCGTGGTCTTCGACCACTCCGCACCCACCTTCCGCGACAAACTTTTCGCTGAATATAAAGCGCAGCGTCCGCCGATGCCCGACGATCTTTCGATCCAGATTCCTTTTGTCCGCCGCTACTGCGCCGCGATGCATTTGCCGATCCTGGAATATCCCGGCTATGAGGCCGACGACGTGATCGGCACGCTCGCGCGGCTGGCCACCAGCGACGGTAACAGCAAAGATCTCGAGGTTGTTATCGTCACCAGCGACAAGGATCTTCGTCAGCTGGTTACTAAAGACGTCACGATTCTGGATCCGACCAAAAATGACCTGCTGATCGACGAGAAAAAAGTGGAAGAGCTGATGGGCGTGCCGCCGTCGAAAGTTGCCGACGTCATGGCGCTGATGGGCGATTCCATCGATAACATTCCGGGTGCGCGCAATCCCAACGACAAGCCCGCGCCCGGCGAGCGCCGCAAGGCCGGCATCGGCGACGTTGGCGCGCGCCAATTGATCCAGCAGTTTGGCAGCGTCGAAGAAGCGCTGAAGCGTGCTGGCGAAGTGAAACGCGCCGGCTATCGCGAAGCTCTGCAGAACTGCGCGGAATTCGTGCTGCTCAGCAAACAGCTAGCGACAATTCCCACCGATGCGCCGGTTCCACTCGATCTGGACATCATGAAAATGGGGCCGCCCGATACTGAGGCTCTGCGCGAACTGTATTCCGAGCTGGGTTTCACTTCGCTTCTGCGCGATTTGGCGCCGCTGACCGATGACCGCAAAACCGACTATCTGCGATTGGAAATGCCGGGCGACACCGGAAAATTTCTCGGCACGGTGAAACGCGGACAGGAAACCGCGGCGTGGCTGGCGCTCGACGCGCAGGAAGCCGATGAAGAAGGGTTCGGCACGCGCGTCCTGGGTGTGGAGCTTTCCGCCAAAATCGCCTCCGCCCGGATTTCCGAGAACGATGCCCAAGACCAGGCGCTGGCGGCATTGGGAGATTGGCTTGCGGATCCGAAAAAACCGAAAGTGGTCCACGATCCCAAGCTATTTCATTTGCTGGCGGCAAAGGACCTTGCGAGCGATGCCGACGGCGTCGCCGGCATTCGCCACGCGACCATGCTGTATTCCTATTTGCTGCGGCCCACAACCGCTAAACATGAATTCGCGGAAGTGGTTCTGCGCCATTTGAACCGCACGCTTTCCGGCGCGCCCGGCGAGCGCGCCGATTTTCTGCTGCGCCTCGCTCCCGTGCTGCGCGAGGAAGTCGAAAAGCTTGGGCTGCTCGAGGTCTACGAAAAAATCGACCTGCCGCTGGCCCCGGTCCTGGCCCGTATGGAAGCGGCCGGAGTTCGCGTCGACCCCGCCGAACTCGACCGAATCTCGACCAAGACGACCGAAGAGATCGCCAGGATCGAAAAAAGCATTTTTGAACTGGTGGGATTCGAATTCAACGTCGGCTCGCCGCAGCAGCTGGCCGAAGTTCTATTCGACAAGTTGAACCTGCAGCCGCCCCGGCGCAGCCGCGCCAAATCACGTTCCACTGCCGCGGATGTGCTCGAAGAGCTCGCCACGGAACACGCCCTGCCCAAAAAAGTAATTGAATTTCGCGAGTTGACCAAACTGAAGTCGAATTACGCCGACGTCCTTCCGCTGCTGATTCACCCGGGGTCAGGCCGTTTGCACACTCGTTTTAGCCAGACCGGCGCGGTCACCGGGCGGCTCAGCTCTTCGAACCCGAATCTGCAGAATATTCCGATACGAACCGAGCTGGGGCGCGAAATTCGGGCCGCTTTCATCGCTGCGCCCGGTTCCCTGCTGCTTTCGGCGGATTACTCGCAGATCGAACTGCGCATTCTCGCCCATCTTTCCGAAGATCCGGTATTAGTAGAGGCCTTCCGTCGGGGCGAGGATATTCACTCCCGAACCGCACAGGAAGTTTTCGACATCGCCCCATTCGCGCAGACCCGTGAACATCGCCGCGTGGCAAAAGTCATCAACTTCGGCGTGATTTATGGCCTGTCGGCGTTCGGGCTCGCCCAGCAACTGGATATCGACCAAAAAGAAGCCGCGCGATTCATTGCCAAGTATTTCGAACGCTATCGCGGCGTGAAAGAGTTTCTGGATGGTCAGATCGCGGAGACGCGCAAATCCGGAATCACCAAAACTTTGTTTGGACGGATCCGGCCGATACCGGAAATCAATTCGCCGCAGCCGAACCTCCGGAATTTCGCCGAGCGCACCGCCATGAACACTCCGATGCAGGGCGCCGCAGCCGACCTGATTAAATTGGCGATGATCGAGCTCGATCGCCGGTTGCCGAAAGAAAAATTTAAATCGCGCATGATTTTGCAAGTCCACGACGAGCTGCTTTTCGAAGGCCCCGAAACGGAAATTCCCAAGCTCACCAAACTCGCCAAGGAAGTCATGGAGGGCGTTCACCAATTCCGCGTTCCCATCGTGGCCGATACAAAGGTGGGGCACAATTGGCGCGACATGAAATAGCCGCGCCAGAGCGACGCGCAGCCGGCGCATCTCAGGCGCTCAGCGGTGTGGTAGTCTTTCCTTTTGTTTGAAGCATGATTTGAACGAGGAGCCGGTATGGATCACGCTGAAGGCTTTTTGACGTTGGTGCGCGACGCCAAGAAACGCATCAAGGAAGAAGATGTGCAAACCACCAAGAAAAAACTCGATGCCGGCGAAAAAATGTTCCTGGTCGACGTCCGCGAAGAAAGCGAGTGGGCCCGCGGCCACCTCCCCAACGCGATTCACCTGGGCAAAGGCATCATCGAACGCGACATCGAGACCGCCATTCCGGAAAAAGGCGCGACGATCGTGCTGTATTGCGGCGGCGGATTCCGCTCCGCGCTGGCTGCGGACAATCTGCAGCGGATGGGCTACAGCAATGTGATTTCGATGGACGGCGGCTGGCGTGAATGGACCCAAGCCGGCTTCCCGACAATCAAAGACTGACCGTTTCTTGCTTCGCAACACTCAGGAGAATCGTAATGACTGAAATACCGGAAAACGACGCGGCCCGACTGGCCCGCGAACACGACGCAGCCAAAAGCCGGCTCGAAAAGTTGCGGGACGAAGCACAACGGCTGGGCAAGGAATTCGAAGAGAAGTTCGCGCCGGAAATCGCCGATGCCGAAGTGGAATTGACTCGCCTGAGCGCCCTGCTGGGAAAAATAGGGCTGTAAGCTCCGCGTCGGGGCTTTGTGGCTCGCGCCAAGACAAAATCTAGTTCGTTTTCATTGGCTGGGGCGGTTGGACTCGAACCAACACCGGCCTCATTAACAGTGAGGTGCCCTACCAATTGGACCACGCCCCAGCCGTAATTCAATTCTAAGGGGTGTTCGCATGATTTTCACCCAGGTAATGCGAATTGCTCAAATCAAAGTTTCCATGGCAGTAACGCAGTGCGGGAAAACGACGGGGGGAGAAATTAGGCCGAAGAAAGGAAGCCGGCCCAGCCCTCAATCCCCGAAGGGATCCTCGGCTTCCTTCCTTCTGACATAGTCCTCATCGCACCTCGTTTGCCAAAGCAAAGCTGCTGAAAACAGGTCACTTCAATGCGGGTGCCAAGGTAAAAACTCCCAGTGGCTTGGTAAAAATTGACAGGCCGCCTTCCGCCCCGCGCTATTTCGCGTTCGGAATGGATTTCGGTCAGCGGCAGTTGGGACCCGGTGTCCGCGCTTTGAAATTCACCCCATGTTCGCCGTCTTGACCACTTCTTCCCGACTTGCTATGTTGAGAGATTACCTTGGGCTCATTGTCCGCGCTGAGTGGCGGGCGGTCCTGTAGGAGCCAGTCATCCGAGTATGGGTCTGAAAAAAATCGTCGTCCGGGGTGCGCGGCAGCACAACCTCAAGAACATCAACCTGGAAATCCCGCGCAACACGCTCACCGTAATTACGGGATTATCGGGTTCCGGTAAGTCTTCGCTCGCGTTCGATACCCTTTATGCTGAAGGCCAGCGCCGTTACGTCGAATCGCTTTCCGCTTACGCCCGGCAGTTTCTGGATCAGATGGAACGTCCGGACGTCGATTCGGTGGAAGGGCTTTCACCTTCGATCGCCATCGAACAGAAAACCACCACGCGCTCGCCACGTTCCACGGTGGGAACCATCACCGAGATCTACGATTACCTGCGCGTGGTCTACAGCGCGATCGGCACGCCGCATTGTCCAAACTGCGGTAATTCCATCACCCGTCAATCCACCGAACAGATCGTGCAGTCGGTGCTCGCGCTGAAACCCGATGATCGCATCATGGTTCTGGCGCCGGTGGTGCGCGGACGCAAAGGCGAATACAAAAAGGAATTGGAAAAATACGCGAAGGAGGGTTACGTTCGCGCCCGCGTCGATGGCGATCTAATGAACCTCGACGAGCCCATTCCTCTGGACCGCCGGAAAAATCACACCATCGAAATCGTGGTGGATCGGCTGCTGCTCAAGAACGGGGTCGCGCAGCGATTGGAACATTCGGTCGAGACCGCACTGAAATTGACCGGTGGTTTGGTCACCATTGCCGTGGTCGGCGGCGATGAACATGTCTATTCCGAAAAATTGGCCTGCCCCGATTGCGGCATCTCGGTCCCGCAACTCGAGCCGCGCTCGTTCAGTTTCAATTCGCCCTATGGCGCGTGCACCGAGTGTCACGGCCTAGGTTCCAAATATGATTTCGATCCGGCCAAGGTGATCGTCGATTGGACCAAGCCTCTTTTTGAAGGCGGCCTCGGACCTGGCTCTGGCTCAACGTTTCTGCAGCGCACTTTGCGCCTGGCGGCGGAGGCGTATGGATTCGATCTCGACGTGCCGTTCGAGAAGATGTCGCGCAAAACCCAAAATTTAATTTTGAATGGCAATCCGGAAACTGCAAAAAACAAGAAGGAACTCAATTTTCAGGGCCTGCTCGCGCATCTGGAATCGAATCTCGAGGAGTCGAAGTCTGACACCTACCGCGAGTGGTTGACGCAGTACATGTCG
>Ga0302183_10000805_pt1 | contig 14592 bp, 8 predicted proteins | sample I_Palsa_N3_2_FD_200232 | JGI IMG/M metagenome (GOLD analysis project Ga0302183, IMG submission 200232) | Peat permafrost microbial communities from Stordalen Mire near Abisko, Sweden - I_Palsa_N3_2 | ecosystem: Environmental > Terrestrial > Soil > Palsa > Peat permafrost | place: Sweden: Abisko...
TGCGCTCTGCCGTGCGATCCGGGACGGGGCGTGGCCCGGCTACGTCTATATTGTACTGCTGACAGCCCAGGACGCCGAAGACGATATCCTTGCCGGCCTCGATGCCGGCGCCGACGACTACATGAGCAAGAAGACGTCGACTGCGCAACTGCTGGCGCGGCTGCGCACCGCGCAGCGAATTCTGGCGCTGGAGCAGTCACTCAAAGAGGCGCTCGCAGAGAAGCGCCGGTTGACGATGACCGACGCATTGACCGGGGCGCCGAATCGGCGCTATTTCCAGCGCCGCTTGAGCCGCGAGCTCGAACGCGTGCGCCGCTTTGGCGGCGAACTATGCATCTTATCGCTCGACATCGATCGCTTCAAACAGATCAATGACCGCTACGGGCACGCATCAGGCGATGCGGTATTGCAGGAGTTCGTGCGGCGCATCGGTCAATGCTTGCCGCGCAACACCGATTGGTGCGCGCGCATGGGCGGAGAGGAATTCGTTGTGGTTCTCGAAGAAACCAATCTCGCGGGCGCCAAAATGATCGCCGAACGGCTCCGCGAAGCTATCGCGGGCGCGCCGGTGCGCACGCGCGCCGGCATGATCAGCGTAACCGTCAGTATCGGCGTGAGTGGTCTTGAGAGCGCCACAGATGGCAGGGAAATCAACGTCGAGTCGCTCATGCAAGTCGCGGATGCCTGCCTTTACGCCAGTAAAGAAGACGGCCGCAACCGCGTTACTTTGCCCCGATCTCACGCACTCCCGCGCAGGGGGGCAAATGGAGTCTGAATGGAGGCGACGATGAATGCGACGGCATTGCGAACGGTCCTGTACGTCGATGACGAACCGGATATTCGAACGATCGTGCAGATAGCGCTCAGCCTGTCGAAGGAATTGACGGTGCATACGGGCGAATCCGGGGCTCAGGCTCTGGAGCTTGCGCGCGCGCTCCACCCGGATGTACTGCTGCTCGACGTGATGATGCCGGGCCTCGACGGTCCAGGAACCCTGCAGCAAATGCGGGCGGACCCTGAAACCGCGGATATACCCATAATCTTCGTAACCGCCAAGGCCATGCCGCGCGAAGTTGCGCAGTTCCGGGAAATGGGTGCAGTAGGGGTCATCGCCAAGCCTTTTGACCCGATGCAGCTCATCCAGCAGCTGCTGACCTTGTGGGAAGGTCGCGAGGCAGAAACGGCGCCTGTGGATGGCTACGCAGATAAGGCGCGCGTACAGCAGCACGTAGTGCAGCTCGGCGACAGGTTCTTGCAGCGCACGAGAGATGAGACCGTCATTCTGCATACGTTGGCTGAGCACGCACACAACGGCGATCCTGTCGTGATCGAGCAGATGGAACGCATGGCGCACAAAATTCACGGCACTGGATCCATGTTCGGATACGCGGCGGTGAGCGTGTGCGCAGCGGCCCTGGAGAGTCTCGTCGAGGAAGTCAGGTTGCGTGAGCCTGAACGCGGCGCCGCTATCGAGCCGCAGGTGCTGCAGAATTTGATCGCATGCACCGACCGGCTCGCGCAAGCCGTGGAGGTAGCTGCAGCCGCCGCTGTAGCCGCCTAGGCTCCGTGCTGGGAGCGCTGCACCAGGGAAAGAATCGTTTCCACGATGTGCGCTTCCGATACGCGTGATTTGACGAGCGCGGCAGCTACTCGCTGCAGTACCTCACGCGGGACTTCGGAGACGGAGAGGATTACGACCGGCATCGGGTGAGTCGTGATGGACGGCAACCGCTCGAGCAACGAAAGACCGTTGCCATCCGGCAATCCCATATCAAGCAACAGCAACGAGAAGACGGTCGCGCGCAACTGGGCTTCCGCTTCTTCCAGTGTACGGGCAAGCACCATATCGGCGTTGCCGGTGAGGGCTGCCTCGAGAACGTGGCTCAGATCCACATCGTCTTCCACGTGCAGGACGCGCGGAGTGCCAATGCGCTTGCGCGACTCCTCGCAATTGTCCCCAAAGATGAGCACGCGGCAGCGCTGCGTGTCCGAGTCTGCAGTGACTCGTGCCAGCTGCATCGTCTGGCCCGCGTGCGGCAATTCGAAATGAAAGATGGTGCCCTGGCCCGTAATCGTCGTGAAGCCGATCGTGCCGCCCATCGCCTCAAGTAGCTGACGCGTGATGCTCAGCCCCAGACCCGTGCCCTCAAAGCGGCGGGAGGAAGAGGAATCGGCCTGCGCAAATTTTTCGAAGACACGTTGGCGAAACGTTTCGGGAATCCCGATGCCGTGATCCTCGACTTCAATCCGCACGTGTGTGCCATGATCACGCGCACGCACCTGCACGGCGCTGCCTTCGGGAGAAAATTTGGCGGCATTCGACAACAGATTTGCCATCACCTGCATCAGGCGGTCCGAATCTGCCGCGACTTCAATGTTTGCAGGAATCTCCTCGAGCTCGAAGCGAACCTGATACTTCGCCCCGTAGGCCTGGTTGACGACAATGGCTTGCTGCAGGAGCGCCTGCACCGGCAAGCTCTTGATCTGCATCTCCAAGCCGCCTGATTTGATCTTTTCTACGTCAAGAATGTCGTTGATGATGCGGACCAGTCGTTCGCTATTCTGCAATGCGATCTTCACCATCGTCTCAGCCTTTTCAGGCAGCTCGCCGAGTACTCCGGCCTCTATGAGACCCAGGCCGCCGCGGATCGAGGTCAACGGCGTGCGCAGCTCATGGCTCACGATGGAAATGAACTCATCTCTGAGCTGCAACTGCAGCGCGCGCACCTGTTCAGTCTCGACCAGCATGCGTTTGCGCTCGATGGCATGCCGCAACGCTCGAATTAACATTTGCGCCTGGATCTGTCCTTTGACGAGATAGTCCTGCGCGCCCTCTTGCAGAGCTTGCGTCGCAACCGTTTCGTCGTCCATGCCCGTAAGCACGACCAGCGGAACTCGGGGTGCCATCGCGTGCAGCTCGCGCACCGCTGCTATGCCGCTCGCGTCGGGCAAGCCCAAGTCAAGTAACACAATGTTCGCAACCTTGGTCGCGAGATGGCTCAAAGCCTCCTTCATGGATCCGAGATGCGTCAGTTCGACCTTGAGCGAAGTCGACTCCTGGAGAAGCTCATTCAGAAGGCGCGCATCTCCTGGATTGTCTTCGACCAGCAGCACCTGAACGGCCTGGGTCATTTGGGCGCTCGCGGCAGCTTGACCTTCGTCAGCCAGAAATCGGTGATGCTCTGCACCAGGGCCTCGAACGCCTCGAGCTGGACCGGTTTTGTCAGGTAGCAGTTGGCCTGCAGTTGGTAGCCTTTGACGATGTCTGCGTCCGCGTCGGAAGTGGTCAGGATGACGGTCGGAATCATCTTTAGACTTGCGTCCCCCTTGATGAGGGCGAGAACTTCCCGGCCATCCATTTTCGGCAAGTTCAGATCCAACAGGATCAGATCCGGCCGCGGGGCGCGGGAGTTCGAACCGGTACGCCGCAGAAAAGCCATGGCTTCGACGCCGTCAGCTGCAACGTGAAAGTTTACCGCCCTATGTGCTCCGCGGAAGGCCTCCTGTGTCAGGCGTACATCGCCTGGATTGTCCTCGACCAAGAGGACCTCGCAAGGTATGGTTTCGGTTCCCGTTGGGTTCACGATTTGCGCTCACCTTCGGCCAGTGCGAATCGAAACGTTGAGCCCGAGCCGGGTTGTGACTCGACTGAGATTCGTCCGCCGTGCCGCTCGACGATCTTCTTGCAGATCGCGAGGCCAATCCCGGTACCCGCGAACTCCTCGCGCTTGTGCAGCCGCTGAAACATGCCAAAGATCCTCTCGAAGTATTGAGACTCAATGCCGAGCCCGTTGTCTTTCACGGAGAATGTCCATTTTTTCGCGCCGTTGCGCGCGGCACTAATCTGCACCTTGGGAACTCCGGGTTTCTGATATTTGATCGCGTTGCCGACGAGATTCTGAAACAGCTGAATTAGCTGGATCTCGTCTGCCATGACAGTTGGCAAGGGATCGTGCGTTACCAACGCACCACTATCCTGAATGACGCCGCGCAGGTTCTGCAGCGCCTGCTGCAAGGCGTTGTCACTGGAGATGTCGCGCAGGTTGCCGCCTTTTGAGCCGACGCGCGAGTAGGCGAGCAGATCCTGGATCAACCGCTGCATGCGACTCGCGCCGTCGACTGCGTAGGCGATGAACTCATCGGCATCGGAGTCGAGCTTGCCCTTGTAGCGCCGCGAAAGTAGCTGCGTGTAGCTTGCGACCATGCGCAGCGGCTCCTGCAAGTCATGCGAGGCAATATTGGCAAATTGCTCGAGCTCCTGATTTGAGCGATTGAGATCCTGCACGTTCTGAACCAAGTCGGCTTCGGCGGCTTTGCGCACGCTGATATCGCGGATGGCCGCGGTGATGAGCGTGCCTTCGGCGCTCTCCAATGGACTCAGCATCAGCTCCAGGGGAAACTCGCTGCCGTCCTTGCGCCGCCCGGAGAGTTCGATGCCCGTGCCGATCTGCTGCGCGAGCGCATCCTCGGCGGAGCGCAGACCGTCTGAGACCAGCCGCTCGGCGAAGCCCGTCGGGATAATGTTCGTTACCTTCTGGCCGAGGAGTTCGTCGCGGCGGTAGCCGAACTGCTTCTCCGCCTGGACGTTCAGGAGTACGATGTCTCCGGCCTGATCCACCACCACCATGGCGTCCGGAGCCGCTTCCAGAAGTCCCCGATACCGGCCCTCCATCTGGGCGAGATGCCGCTCGGCGGCCTTGCGCACGCTGATGTCGCGGATGGCCGCGGTGACGAGGATGCCTTCAGTGCTCTCCAATGGACTCAGCATAAGCTCCAGAGGAAATTCGCTGCCGTCCTTGCGCCGCCCGGAGAGCTCGATGCCCGTGCCGATCTGCTGTGCAAGAGCCTCGGCCGCGCTGCGGGCATCGTCGGCAATCAACCGCTCGGCAAAACCCTCGGGAATGATGTTCTTCACCTTCTGGCCAAGAAGCTCATCGCGGCGGTAGCCGAAACGCTTCTCCGCCTGGACGTTCACGAGCACGATATCGCCGCGCTGGTTTACGACCACCATCGCATCGGGAGCTGCTTCCAGCAGTCCCCGATACTTCGCTTCCGAATCTTTTGCCTCGCTTAAATCGCGGCTGATTTTGGAGAATCCGCGTAGCTTGCCGGCCGCGTCGTGCAGCGCTGTAATAGTGGCGCTTGCCACAAACCTGGACCCGTCTTTGCGCACGCGCATGCCGTTTTCTTCGTGCCTGCCGTTTGCCGCTGTAATCCGCAGCAATTCCTCAGGCATTCCTCTGGCGATGTCTTCGGGCGGAAAGAAGCGCGAGAAGTTCTGCCCAATAATCTCCTCGGCGCGGTAACCGTTAATCCGTTCGGCGCCGGCATTCCAGGTCATGATCCGGCCTTGCGGGTCGAGCGTGAAGATTGCGTAGTCGCGCACGCCGGACAAATCCATCCGATGCTGTTCTTCGCCTGCCCGCAGTGCCTCTTCCGCAAGCGCACGCATTGAGTTGTCCCGGTGGACACTCCAACCCGCGGCCCCAGTGATCAACAAACCAAGGACCGTACCGAAGAGCAGCACGGTTTTGGTTTCGTCCAACTGCCATTGGGAGTCAGCACTGCGTCGCTGCAGCAAGCGCAGCTCTTCGTTGCGCATCATGCCGATTTCCGTGTAAATCTCGTCCGAGTTGCGGTCGCCGCGCGCAATCTCAACTTCCTTCACGGCCGCATCCAATCCTTGCGTCTGGCGCAGCCGAATGACAGATTCGGCGAATTGGCTGCGCTGCGCGAGCAGCGCAGCCAGACTTGGCATCTCGCGCTGCTGAACGGGATTATCGCGTGTCGCATAGGTCACGGCTGCGGCGGAGTCTTCCGCCTGTGCGACGCTTGTGCGATACGACTTGAGGCGGGATTCATCACCGCTCATTACGAAGTCGCGGCTGCTCAATTCGATGCTCTGGATTAAGAAGCGCAGCTCTTGGAGATTGTCCAGAACCTCGTGCGTGTGGTTAATCCAGCGATTGTTTTCATTGAACACGACGATGCAGTAGTAGGCGAAGGCTCCGACCAATATCATTATTGCTATGGCGGACCCGAACGCGAGTCGTACCTTCCGATCTACCACGGGCTTGATGGTCATCACACATCCATATGGGTTGGCCGCAGATCGAAGGACGTCCCCGCTGACCCGCTCCTCAACGCTCTCAGCAGGGACTTCGACACGTTCGAGCAGAAAATCCGCGCTGTCAGAAAGACAGGCAAACGTTCTCGCATGCTGCCAGCATCTGCCTAATTAGCGTTGCGGTATGTACGGTAAGTCGCTTAACGGACTCAAAATGCATGCAGGATCGGAAAAGTGCTGTCTATAACGCCCCGAGGCGAAGCCGGATGCTCTCACGCCTCTCGGTGGACTGTCAGAAAGAGGGTAGCGACAGGGCAGCGGCGGGACTTGGCGACAAGGCCTGGGGCAACAAGGAGAGCAGGGTATCTACGATGTGGGCCTCGGATACGCGCGACTTGACGAGCGCGGCTGCCACGCGCTGCTTCACTTCTTGTGAGACTTCGGTCGCGGAAAGAATGACGACCGGTATTGGGCTCGCCGTCAGCGCTGGGAGCTCTTCAAGCAAGCTCAGACCATTGCCATCCGGCAATTCCAGATCGAGCACGAGCAGCGAGAAGGAAGATTCGCGCAGCAGCTTCTCAGCTGCTTCCAAGGTACCGGCGCTGACGAGGTCGGCTCGACCCGCAAGCGCGGTTTCGATGACGCGGCTCAAGTCCATGTCGTCTTCTACGTGCAGAACGCGCGGTGTCCCCGGACCCTGCACGGCCAGCCGGGGCGCATTGTCGGAGTTCAGCACTTTGTAGCGCGCGGACTCTGGCGCTGATACGCATTGCGGAGCGAGGGGCGCAGGCGCTGCGCACGGCAACTCGAAATAAAAGGTCGTGCCCCGGCCGGTGGCCGTTTCGAAATCTATGGTGCCATGCATCGCCTGGAGAAGGCCGCGGGTGATGCTCAGCCCGAGACCCGTGCCCGCGAAGCGCCGGGAAGTGGAGGAATCCGCCTGCGCGAATTTCTCAAACACATGTGCGCGAAACGCTTCTGGAATGCCTGTGCCACGGTCTTGCACCTCAATGCGCACTCGGGCGCCGTGCTGTACGGCACGCACGCGCACCTCCGCTCCTGGTGGGGAAAATTTAGCGGCGTTCGATAAGAGATTCGCAATAACCTGCATCAGCCGGTGTGGATCTGCCAGGACATTTGCGCAGACGGACGGTGCTTCGACTACGAAGCGCACCTCATGCTTCGCGCCATAGGGTTGATGGAACGCTGCAGCTTTCTCCAGGAATTCCGCCACCGGCATGCTTTCAATCTGCATCGCGAGCTTGCCGGAGCCAATCTTATCGACATCCAAAATGTCGTTGATGATCCGCACCAGGCGTTCGCTGTTCTGGTGTGCGATTGCCACCATTGCCTGAGCCTCTCTCGGTAACTCCCCGAGTACGCCCGCGTCGATCAGTCCCAGCGCGCCGCGGATCGAAGTCAACGGCGTTCGCAGTTCGTGACTAACGGTCGAAATGAATTCGCTCTTCATCCGCTCGACTTCGCGGCGACCAGTGACGTCTTCGATCTGCGAAATGAAATACAGCGGTTTGCCGGTTGCGTCGCGCACCAGCGATACGTTGAGCTCCGTAAACACGACATCCCCGTCGCGGTGAACATAGCGTTTTTCGATACGACTGGGCGGGTCTGTACCGGCGAGCGCTCGGCTTATGATCGCCTCACCGGAAGCCCGATCATCGGGATGCGTGACGCTCTGTATGTCCGTTGCCAGGAGTTCCGCGCTGCTGTAGCCCAGCAGTTGGCAGAATGCGCGGTTGACCCTGAGCCAGCGGCCTGCCGTATCAACGAGCGACATGCCAATGGGTGCGTCGTCGAACGCCCGGCGGAAGCGCTCTTCGCTCAGACGGGCTTCGGCTTCGTGCTTCTTACGCTCGGTGAGGTCGGTGAGCACGCTGACGTAGCCGACAATCGTCCCGGCGTCGATTTGGGCGGTAACGGAACGCCAGATCGGAAAGCGGCTGCCGTCCTTGCGAATCATGGTCCATTCGTTTTCCTCACGCTGTCCGAGGCGCGCTTTGCCGACCATAGTCTCGAATGCCCCGCTCACGGAATAGCCGAGTTCCTCGGTCACCGATTGCGCGCGGGCGACGACTTCGTCGGCGTCGTACCAGGCAGCAGGTGCAGCTTTGCCGACGATCTCATCCGCGGAGTATCCGAGCCAGCGCTCGGCGGTCGAATTGAAAGTCGTGATGATCCCGTCCGCCGAGCTCGAGATGATTGCGTAGTTGGCCGCGTTTAGAATAGCCGTTTGCAGCGAGGATAGCTTTTGCAGAGCCGCCTCGACGCGTCGGCGGCGGTACGTTTCCGCAGTGCCCCTGAAGTGGGCCCACATCAGTAGCGCTATGGCGACGGCGCTCGCTAGCGCCAGGAGGGATGAAGTATTGAAGAGGTTATGCAACGCGCGTGCATTGCGCCTGACGAGCAGCGCGCGCTCTGCGTCGGTGAAGGTCTGCAGATCGAGACGTGCGCGATTCGTGACGCTTCGGCCTTCGCCGGTGGATTCCAAACGCAGCGCTGCCTTGGTTCCTTGAGAATCCCGCAATTCGATCAGGCGCCCCGCATAGGCGGACATGTGCGTAATGTCCGCAGCCAGCCGGTTCAGCCACGGTATCTGCGCAACGTTGTCCACCGTGATGGTGCGCAGCTCGGCGAGCTGCAGCGCTGCGTTCTTGACGCCGGCCGCGTACGGCTCGAGTACTTCGGGCTTGCCGGTCAGCACGTAGTCGCGCGCGCCGCGCTGTATATCGGTGATATCGACGAACAGAGCGTGCGCATTGAGGAGCACTATGTAGCTGTGTCGGCTCCATTCAAATGAAGATCGCACGTGCGCAAGGCTGACCGTAGACACGAACGCGACCATCGACATCATGGTTACCGAGGCGATGACCGGCAACCACGCCAGCAGATCCAACTTTTGTGCGCGCGCGCTTTGCCTGGTCCATTCCAGAAGCGTCAGGCTGAGTGCCAGGAATGCTGCAGCCGTGTGCGGGGCCATTCGCGTGTAGGCGCCCCAACCGTAAGCTTCCTCTATGCCAAATATGTAGCCAAATAGTGCAAAGGCGGAAATCACGGCGACAATGCATGTGAGCGATGCGATTACTATGAGGCGCTGTCTGCGGCGTCGCGGCTCGGCGGCCAGGCTCAACGCCACACCCAGCAACGCAAAGCACCCCGCTGTCAGCTGCGCCATTCTTCCGGGGAAATCGAGCGGAAAAAAAATGTAATCGCGAACGAAGAGCTGATCGATGTCGATCGGCAAGGACGTCAAATATTCCAGTAGCGTCACCATTGCGATGACTATCGCAACGCCGCCGCATACGATCGCAAACCTCTCGCAGCGGGTGGTCAGTAGCAGAATTCCAACGCTGCACAGAATGAAGCACACGGCGGTATTGAATTTTATCGCCGTTGAATCGGGGAGTATCTGTAGGAGCGACGTCCAGTGCGCATGCCAGGCGATCAGCACCGTCAATCCAAAGAGCGCGACGACGGCCGTCGCCAGCCGAACTGCCGCACGTGAGCGTGCCGCTGCCGTTGAGCTCTGTGGAGATTGCAGTTCGCGCATTCGGGTCATTTCACATATTGGCGAAGTGTTGCAGCAGGAGGCACGGGGGCGGGCGAACGCACCCCGCGGGAGGGCATCAGGCCAGCGTGACAGCACAAGGTGGTGGGTGGTGTGCTGCGCTGCTGCAATTGAGACTTTCCGCGACGAATTTATGGCGGCTGGAAGCACCGCTTCGCTCATTTACGGCGTTGGCTGCCACGCACGGTCGCGACATGACGCAGAAGGGCGCAATGCGTCCGATCGGTCATTCGACGGGGGGCGCGGCCGCACCACGGCAACGCCGATCTGCCGGCCACAGTTGCCACGCTTCGGTCTTACTGCGGCTTGTGCGCGCGCCCAGAGCGGTTCGTACGGCTACGCAGACGATGGAATTGCTTCGCCATGCTCGGACTCAGGAATGCCACCATCGGAGTGCCATGTTTGCTGTGCTCGGCCACGACTTTGAGCGCAACCAGGCTGGGAACGGCGAGCACGATACCCGCAATGCCCCAGAACCATCCGCCGAACCACAGCGCTAGAAAAACGATGATTGGACTCAGATCCAGCCGGTGCCCGACCAGCAGAGGTTGCACAATCTGTCCCTCGATGGTTGCAAGGCCAAGGTAAGTCGCACCCACGGCAAGCACGTGACCCGCGCCGTCAAATGACACGAACGCCACGATTACCAATACAACGAGAGTGGCGGCCGACCCAACATAAGGGATGAAGTTCAGGACTCCCGCAAGAGCGCCCCAAAGAACGGGGTTTGGCATGCCGAGAGCCATCATCGCCACGCCCGTGGCGAGCGCGAGCCCCAGATTTATGACTGCGATGGTCGCGTAGTAGCGCGCAACTTCGCTGCGCACGGCCTCGATCACTTTCAGAATATGCGTCGAATGTACGTCGCGAGCGAGCGAGGCGGTCATGCGCGCGAGCATCGGAGGACCGCCTGCGAGAAGAAATAGGGTGAGGATGGTGATCGTGAGCATGGCGACGAGCGCAGAGCGCGTCTCGAGGAGGAGTCCTTCAGAGGCGCTCGTGCTGGGCCCCGGCTTGGCTGCGGCGGAGGCACCCGCCGCTGCATCGGTCAAATGTTCGGCGCGATCGGTGACCGCATCGATGCGGCGCAGAACGCGAGCCACGGGCCCAAGCTTTTGCTCAATAATTTTCGCAGTGCGCGGGGCACCGGCCAGCCATTGTTGCGCCGGTTCCCACAGTCGATCGACTGCCGCCCCTGTAAGCCCGATGAATGTGACCAGGATGAGGGTGGCACTCACGCTGCGGGACAAGCCCTGGCGATGCAAGGCCTCGACGGGGCTCGACAGCACGAGCGCGATCAAGAGCGCCAGAGCAATGGGAATAAAGACGGAGTGAGCAAAATAAAGGAGCACGCCGCACAGGCCGCATACCAGCGCCAGAAGCGCCCTGGAGCTTCTGGGTCTTGGGGCGGGATTCCCCAAATCGTCGGTTTCCATAGTCATTTCTCGAGATTCGTCGGCCGCTCTGGCGCATTGCGCAGATTACAGGGCGGCCTTAAGAGCCATAGACGCAGTCGTGCAAGGCCAGTCGCCGCCGGTCAATGGACAGACAGCTTGAGCTCACAGCTGTCCGGCATGCCCTCTTGCATATCCTACCGCGCTACCTGTGCGGCTGGACCCGCCCAATGTCGCAGATCGCTATTTGGTACAGACATCTATCCTCAGGCCGGCTGTTTTCGAGTCAGCGGTTCCCGTCAACATCAAAAGCACACATGACGGCGTTACCGAGGCCGACGGCGACAGCAGAAAGGCGCTGCTCTTTGCGATCATCGCGTGCAGGCTTGAGTCTCGGCGCCTCCACGGAAACGCTGATCCTGTGACGCCACTCAATCCGGGAATGGAATATCCGATAGTCTGGCGCACGCCTGCAGCAGCCGATCCTGCACCGCAGGGTCACGCGCCGCGGGCAACGGACGCCGCAGACGTTGGTGATAGAAATACTCGCCCGTGACGGTGGCGGCCGTGTCGTTGCTAGTTGCAAGCCACGCCTGCGTCCTGGGTGCTGCTTCAAGGTCGTCTGGCGCACTTGGGCCACCCATCTTGGTCGGCACCCAGCCGGGCTCAAGAGCATTCGACCGCACGGCAGGCCAAAGGCGGGCGACCGCAAACGCAAGCAGCACGTCGTGCAGCTTGGAGTCCGAATAAGCCTGACTGCCATTCCACGGGCGCGTATTCCACTCAAGATCGCGCAGCGAGGCGTCGCCGCCTTGGTGCATGCCCGAGCTTACATACACCAGCCGTTGGGGTTTTTGGATCAGCGCAGTGAGGACATAGGGGGCGAGAGTGTTGACCGCGAACACGTGCGGCAGGCCATCGCTGGTCGCGATGCGGCGGCGTTCCCGATAGCCGATGCCGGCATTGTGGATGATCGCATCGAACGAGCCGAGCGCATTGACTTGCTCCGCGACGGAGCGCACTTCTGCGAGCTCCGACAGATCGCCAAACACCGCCGTTTCTGCGCCTCGCACCGCGGCCAGCGCCTCGCGAGCTCGCTTGCCGTGGCGAGCGTGCAGGACGACGCGGTGACCGTCTGCGACCAGCAAGCGTGCTGCCATTTGTCCCAGCCCGTCGGCGGAGCCTGTAATGAAGATGCGAGCCATGTGTGAATCCGTCTGCGGCTAGCTGTGCGCACGGCGGATTGTCCGCTAAGCTCCCGCGTCAGTCCAAGAGCGGACCGGTTTTCTGGCGTAATGCACTGTGCGTAGAAGTTTCAAGTGGTACGGTTAATTTTACCCGAAGATTCCAAGGATCTGCGACGCTCGCGCTTCTAGAATCCTGAAAATTTGACCTTAACGTGTATGCGCAATCTCGTCGCGAACGATCTTCCGCACCTGCTCGGCTGTGATCGGCTTTTCGGCGGTACCTAAGTACTGCGCGAGCGCCTCGTTAATCAGCGTCTGATATCCGATACCCGTGCGCGCCGACTCCGCCTTGAATGCAGCGACGCTCTTATCGTCGATGTAGATGGTGATGCGGGTCTTTCCCTTCGTTGGCACAGCTTGCCCGCGCCGCCCTTTGGAAAAATCGTATTCAGCCTTCATAATCTTTCCGCTCCCTCGCGGTAGCTCGTCGCACGGAGATTAGGCGCTCGCCGTCGTCACGATCCGTCCAAACAACCGGCGTTCATCCCGAGAGTGATCCAGCGAGACTCACCTTCGGAGAATCGTCCTCCACCGTCAAACCTAGAGGATCGTTCAACACACCTTCTCCCTCAACCAGGGACAGGCCGTGTTTGGCGATATTGGCAGTGTCCTTGTCGGGATCGAACTTCGGACCCATATACGTATTATATATGTACTACATGCATACCGAAAGCTTGTGGAGTAAGTCCGCCGCGAGCGATTACACTGCTCCGAAGCTGCCCCGACTCTGCCGCCAAATGGGTCCTGCTCAGGCCGCGACAGATCGAAGAACACACTTTCAGCGACCGTCTCAGACCGGCCTATTCCGTTGAAAAACTTGGCTGTTATCGACTGATTTTGCTGGGTTGATGGAAGGCCGCATTTAGGTCTGATCTTTTTACCGTTGTTGGCGACTCTGACTGCCGTTTCGAAGATCATCGCGTTGCTATTCGGCGGCTATGTGGCTCCGAACGCTGGTCTTGGGGCCGATGGGCATAGCCGCTTGGCCATTCGCCGCAGGTTCTGCGCAGTGGCAGCGAGCAAGAACTCATCGTGGGCACCACTGGGCCCCCGTAATCGCAATCGATCCAGCTTCAAGATCCGCTTGAGGTGCGCGAACAGCATCTCCACCTTCTTTCGATCTTTGCGCGATTGCTTGTAAGGATGGGTCTTAGCGATGGCACGAGCCACATTCCGTGCAGGTTCATGGATGCTGCGAGCGATCTTGCGAACCGGCGTGTTCGGACAGCAGCGGCCCTTTACCGGGCAACTCGCGCAATCAAATTGGCTGGATCGATAAATGATCGTATCGGCCCTGGTGACATGTGTACGCGGGCTCTTGAATGGACGCCGGTCGCTGCGCAGTGCTTTGCCCTGCGGGCAGCGGTACTCGTTGGTCTGTTCGTCCCACTTAAAGTCGCTGCTGGACAACGTGCCGTCCTCGCGGTGAGTCTTGTCCCACACGGGCACATGCGGTTCGATCGCCTTGTCGTTGACCATCCAGCCTAGGAGGTCCGCCGCACCGTAGGCCATGTCGCCGATCAGCCGGGTCGGCTTGATCGCAAAACGCCGCTCCACTCGATCGATCATCGTGCGCGTTGACTCCACTTCCTGAGTTCTATGGGCGCTTGTCGCTTCTACATCGACGATCACGCCAGCCCGAACATCAATGAGGTAGTTCGTCGAGTAGGCGAAGAATGCGGGCCCTCCCGGAGCGCACGTCCACTCTGCCGCCGGATCGGTGATCGAGATGTTCCTGCGCATCGTTTGCGGGCGGCCCTCGGCCTCGATGCCTTCCAGATACTCGCGCACCGCCCGAGTGGCCTGCGCAGGACCGCCACGCCGCTCGTCAATCGCTGCACCGGGAATACCTCGCCACCGGGCCGCATCGGCCTTAACCACGCTCGCATCGATTGCGAAGCCTTCCCCACCGACCAGCCCCTCGCTCATGCATCGCTGCAGCACCGTCTCAAACACATGCCGGAAAGCGTCGCTCTCGCGAAAGCGACCGTGCCGGTTCTTCGAGAACGTCGAGTGCTCCGGCACCATATCCTCGAGCCCCAACCGGCAGAACCAGCGGTAAGCCAAGTTCAGGTGCACTTCCTCGCACAGCCGCCGCTCCGAGCGAATCGCGAAGCAATAGCCCACAATCAGCATCCGGATCATCAGTTCCGGGTCGATCGAGGGTCGGCCAGTGTGACTGTAGAACGGAGCGAGATATGCGCGTAGATCCGTGAGGTCGAGAAATCTATCAATGTCGCGCAGCAGGTGATTGGCAGGAACGTGATCTTCAAGCTTAAACGAGTAAAACAAGCGGTTCTG
>Ga0302183_10000820_pt1 | contig 14475 bp, 13 predicted proteins | sample I_Palsa_N3_2_FD_200232 | JGI IMG/M metagenome (GOLD analysis project Ga0302183, IMG submission 200232) | Peat permafrost microbial communities from Stordalen Mire near Abisko, Sweden - I_Palsa_N3_2 | ecosystem: Environmental > Terrestrial > Soil > Palsa > Peat permafrost | place: Sweden...
TCGGCGGCTATATGCGGCGTGATCGTGAGGCGTGGCGTGCGCCAGAACGGATGATTGTCCGGCAACGGTTCGGTGTGGAATACGTCGAGTGTAGCGGCGGCGATCTGGCCGGTCTGCATGGCGTGAAGCAGATCGTCGTCTACAAGATGCCCGCCGCGCGCAATGTTGATGAGATACGCGCCCGGTGCAAGCCGCCCGAACGTTCGCCGGTTCAGGATGCCCTCGGTATCCGGCGTATGCGGCAGCAGGTTGATGAGCACTCTCGTGCCGTCGAGGAAGGGTTCGAACTGTTCGTCGCCGGCGAAGGTCTTGACGCCTTCAACCTCCCGCTTGGTACGGCTAAAACCGCGCACCGGCATGCCGAACGCCGCCAGTGCCTGCGCGACCCGCGCGCCGAGAACGCCCATGCCCAGCACGCCGACCGTGAAGTCCTTCAGCGCATAGGGCGGTAGTTTTTGCCAGCGATACTCGCGCTGGAGCGCATCGTATTCGTCCAGGCGGCGCAGGTAACGCAGCACCGTGTGGGCCGCGTATTCGACCATCTGGTGGCCCATGCCGCTGTCTTCCAGGCGCACGAGCAGGGCGTTTGGCGGCAGTGTGCCGGGTTGTTTGCGTTCGATCTCGAGGATTGCATCGACACCCGCGCCCAGATTGAACACGGCCTTCAGATCCGGCCGGTTCGCGAACAACTCGGGCGGCGCACGCCAGACGACCGCGTAATCGGCTGGGGCGGTGTCGCCAGGTTGCCAAAGGCGTATATCGGCGCCGGGAAGCGCGTGGGCGAGATCGCTAAGCCAGAGCGAGGCCTCGGTGTGGTGCTCGTAGAGAATGATCTTCATCGAAGGTTCGTATTCACGGAGGTAAGGGCGAGGATCGAGCGTTGAATTCTGTCTGAAAGTAAGCCTATTTTACGGTTTCGCCGCGGTTTCGCCGATTCGCACGTGTAGCGCGCGGGACCACGCCGCTTATTTCACCCGATCGCCGCCGATAACCAAATGACGAAAACTTGGTTCGCGCGGGCGCGCGCACGCAGCAGAATTGTTCCTCACCATGCCGGCTACGAGCTGGCAGCGAGGTTCACATGAGTTCATGCAGCACATCCGCCTGGCCGCCGCGGCTTGTTACCGTACCGGGTTTGCACGGCAGCGAGGGCACGCACTGGCAAACATGGTTGGAACGGCAATTGCCGAAATCAAGACGCGTCGAGCAGGACGACTGGGACGCGCCTCAACTCGACGCGTGGGCGCAATCCGTCGCGGATACGGTGGCGAGCGTTCGCGGTCCGGTGATTCTTGCCGCGCACAGTTTCGGTTGCCTCGCGGCCGCGCACGCGATCGCGCAAGGCCTGACCGGCAACGCCGTGGCCGGCGTGCTGTTTGTCGCGCCCGCCGGCCCGGACAAGTTCCGGTTCGCCGGCGCGTTCGAACCACGCCGTCTGGCGGTGCCATCGGTAATGATTGCGAGCATGACTGATCCGTGGATGCCCTTCGACCAGGCGATGCGCCTCGCGAGCCAGCTTGGCAGCGCGTTCGTGAATCTCGGCGATGCCGGCCACATCAACACGGCGGCGGGGTTCGGTCCGTGGCCGCGTGCAAAATATTTCGTCGATACCTTGATTCATTGCGCGGCCCCGGCGCATTTCGCGGAGCAACCCGACGTGTTCGACCGCTTCGAGCACATTGAACAGGCGGCCTATGGATGAGGCGTCCGATGCATTCCAGCACCGGCTTTTCGATAGAATCGCCGCTTCGCAGCGGTTTTCACTATTCGAACAATCGGGGGATGCATGGCGGGTTTGAAGCATTGGGCAGCAATCGCGGCGTTGGGTCTCACTACGTTCGCACACGCGGATACGGCGTTGCTCAACGTCTCCTACGACGTCACGCGCGAGTTGTACAAGGACATCGATACCGCGTTTATTGCTGACTATAAGCAGAAGACCGGCCAGACGCTTTCCGTGCGTCAGTCGCATGGGGCGTCGAGTGCGCAGGCTTTGTCGGTGATGCAGGGTCTGCAGGCTGACGTGGTCACGATGAACCAGCCGAACGATATCGACTTGCTGGTCGAGCGCGGCGGCCTTGTGCCCGCCAACTGGCGCACGCTGCTGCCGAATAACGCGGTGCCTTACACGACTACCATGGTGTTTCTGGTGCGTCATGGCAACCCGAAGAGCATCTTGGACTGGAGCGATCTCGCGCGTCCCGGCGTGCAGGTCGTGATCGCTAATCCGAAGACGTCGGGCAACGGGCGTTACGCGTATCTGGCGGCGTGGGGTTACAAGAAGCAGCAAGGTGCAACCGATGCGCAGGCTCAAGCGTTCGAGAAAGCCATTTTCAAGAACGTGCCGGTGCTGGACACGGGTGGTCGTGGTGCCACGACAACCTTCACGCAACGCGGTATTGGCGACGTGCTGGTGACGTTTGAAAACGAAGTTGCGTTGATGAATGCGGGCGCGTCGGGCAAGGATTTCGACGCGGTGTATCCGTCGGTGAGTTTGTTAGCCGAACCGCCTGTCGCGGTGGTTGCGAAAGTCGTGGACAAGCGTGGGACGCGCAAGGAGGCGCAGGCGTACCTGGACTATTTGTGGACCCCGGCGGCGCAGGAAATCATCGCGCAACATCATCTGCGGCCACGTAATGCCGACGTGCTTGCCAAGCACGCAAGCGAATTCAAGCCGATCAAGACGTTCACGGTGGAGCAGGTTTTCGGCAACTGGCAGAAAGCGCAGCAAACCCATTTCTCCGATGGCGGCACGTTCGATCAGGTGATTGTGGATAAGAACTGAGGCTGCAGGCTGGTGAAACAAAAAATCCCCCATGACCTGATGATCGCGGGGGATTCTGGACATCGACTGACTTCACTTCACTTCACCGCACCTTCGCGGCCTGGATCAGTGAATCAAGCAGCTTGTTGTTCACTGCACCTGCGCGTGTCCGCACTTCACATCACAAGCCTCGGCCGCTTGCATCTGCTGCGACGCTTCTGCGCGCATTCCCAAACGCTCCAGCAACTTCCGGTCGGCTTCAGCCTGCGGGTTGCTCGTCGTCAGCAACTGGTCGCCATAGAAAATCGAATTCGCGCCGGCGAGGAAACACAGCGCCTGCAGCGCTTCATCCATCTGCTCGCGTCCCGCCGATAACCGGACCATCGCCTTGGGCATCGTGATGCGCGCAACCGCGATCGTACGTACGAATTCAAACGGATCCAGCGGTGCGGTACCCGTCAGCGGCGTGCCTTCCACCTGCACCAGATTGTTGATAGGCACCGATTCCGGATACGGCTCCATGTTCGCCAGTTGCGTGATCAGACCGGCCCGTTCACGCCGCGTTTCACCCATGCCGACAATCCCGCCGCAGCACACATTGATCCCGGCATCGCGGACATGTTCGAGCGTATCCAGGCGATCCTGATACGTACGCGTCGAGATGATCTGGCCGTAGAACTCCGGCGATGTATCGAGGTTATGGTTGTAGTAATCCAGCCCCGCGTCGCGCAAGCGTTCCGCCTGATGCGCTTCCAGCATGCCGAGCGTCACGCAGGTTTCCAGGCCCATGGCCTTCACGCCGCGAATCATGTCGGCGATCGGTTCAAGATGCTGGTCCTTCGGATTGCGCCACGCCGCGCCCATGCAAAAACGCGTCGCGCCGTTCGCCTTGGCGACTTCGGCGGCCTTCAGGACCTCATCGACGGCCATCAGTTTCTCGGCCTTCAGCCCCGTGTCGTGATGCGACGACTGCGGGCAGTATGCGCAATCTTCCGGGCAACCGCCGGTCTTGATCGACAACAGCGTGGAGAGTTGAACCGTGTTGGCATCGAAGTGTTCGCGATGCACAGCCTGAGCGCGAAACATCAAATCGTTGAAGGGCAGGTCGTAGAGCGCGACAATATCCGCCACGCGCCAGCGAGCCAGCGTTTGCGGTGCGGCGGGTTGAGCGGCGGGTTGGGCGGCTTTGTCGGTGGATTGCACTTGCGTCATGTGAGGATCCTTTTCGTTTTGCGGATAACGATGAATTATTGGCCCGCGCCGGCTGAACGAAGCGCGTCCAGCAGCACGGAGGTATCTATATAAGTCGTCGCCACGCGAGCTTCCGGCGGCGTGAGGCGAGGAATCGTGCCGAGCAGCGGCGCGTTGTATTGACTGTCGAGCCGCAGCCGGATTGCTTCGATATTTTCAGCGGGAAACAGCATGCCGGGATCGATCTGGTTCGCCACCCAGCCCACCAGATGCAGCCCCCGTGCCGCGATGGCCTCAGCGCTCAGCAGCGCGTGACTGATGCAGCCGAGCCGCATGCCGACCACCAGCACGACTGGCAGGTTCAACGCGAACGCGAGGTCGGCGGTATCGTGGACATCGGTGAGCGGCACGCGGAACCCGCCCACGCCTTCCACCACCACCACGTCCGCTTGCTTCACGGCGAAATGGTGCGCTTCCACGATCCGCGCGATATCCAGCGAAACGTTCTCGCGCGCCGCCGCGATGTGCGGCGCGGCGGCTTCTTTGAGCATGAATGGCGTGCGTATCGACGGCGGCAGCGCAACGTTCGCGGCGGCATCGAGTTGATCCGCATCTTCGTTGTGCCACTCGCCGTCCCGTTCGAACGCGCCCGCCGCGATGGGTTTCATCGCGGCGGCACGCAGGCCAAGTGCGGCGAAGCCATGCAGCAACGCAGCCGATACCAGCGTCTTGCCGATCTCGGTATCGGTGCCGGTGACGAAGAGTGAAAGTGGCGCGGTCATGATCGATTACTCAAGGTTTGCAGTGCATTATCGAGCTTCGCGAGGTCGTCGTGGCTATGCGCTGCCGACAGCGAAATGCGCAGGCGCGATGTGCCTGCCGGGACCGTTGGCGGACGGATTGCGGGCACCCACATGCGGTATTCATCGAGTGCGGCGGCGAGCCTAAGCGTCTCTTCATTGCCGCCGATAATCAACGGTTGAACGGCAGTATGCGAATCCACGGGCGACCATCGTGTGCGCTTTAGCATGGCGCGCGTACTGTCGATGAGCGTAGCGAGATGCGCACGTCTTGCGTCACCTTCACCGCTGCCGATAATCTGCAAACTCGCCGATACCGCATGCGCCACGGCCGGCGCCGACGCCGTCGTAAAGATGTACGGCCGCGCGCGCTGCACGAACCATTCGATCACCGTCTCATGCGCGATCACGAACGCGCCGGACACGCCTGCTGCCTTGCCCAACGTGCCGACGTACACGAGATGCGGCGAGCGCAACGCGGCCTCAGCCAGCGCACCGCGGCCTTGCGGACCGAGCACGCCAAAGCCGTGTGCGTCGTCGACAACCAGCCACGCGCCGTGACGCTCCGCGAGCTCGAGCAACGATCCAAGCGGGGCGATGTCGCCGTCCATGCTGAAGACGGAATCCGTAACGATGATCTTCGTGCCGCCCTCATTGGCCGATGCTTCGAGCAGGGCGTCGAGCGCTTCGGCGTCGGCATGAGGATAGACGCGAATTTGCGCACGCGACAAACGCGCGCCATCAATCAGTGATGCATGGTTCAACGCGTCGCAGAACATGAGCGTGTCACGGCCGCCCGATGGACCCACGGCGCCGAGCGTGGTCAGCGTCGCGAGGTTCGCCATGTAGCCGGTGCTGAAATACAGCGCTCGCGGCTGGTCAACAAAACCGCCGGAGAACGCCGCGAGGTCGTCTTCCAGCTTCGCATGCGCGCGCGAATGGCCGCCGAGCAAATGCGATCCGCCGCTGCCCGCACCATATTTTTGCGCTCCTTCGGCAAGTGCTTCGCGCAAGGTTTCATGCGCTGCGAGCCCGAGATAATCGTTGCTCGCGAAGCCGATGATCTCGCGTCCGTCGACCGTCATGTGAGCGGCGCAGGCGCTGTCGGCGATGCGTCGGCGACGACGCAAGCCGTTGCGCTCGATATCGGCGAGACCTTGCTTCAAAGGCTCGAAAAGAGCTGGCGATGTGTCGCTCATGCGGCCTCCGATAATGTGGCGTCGAAGACAGTGCGGGTGCGTTCGGCGAGCAGCGTCAGTTCGTCGTCGCTGAGGATGTACGGTGGCATCAGATAGACAGTCTTGCCTATCGGTCTCAACAATAGCTCGTGTTTCAAGGCATTTTCGAAGAAACGCCGCGAGAATGAGCGTGCCTGAGCGGGGTCTTCCATGATCGCATCGAAGGCGAAGATCGTGCCGCGTTCGCGCAGGTTCCTGACGTGCCGATGATCTTGAAGCGGGCTCAGTGCAGCGCGCAAGACGGAAGATTTGCGGCGGTTCTCTTCAAGCACATTCGCGCTTTCGAACAGATCGAGCGTCGCCAGGGCGGCGCGGCATGCAAGCGGGTTGCCCGTGTACGAATGCGAGTGCAGGAAACCGCGCGTCATGTCGTCATCGTAGAACGCGGCATAGATTTCATCGCGTGTCAGCACGATCGATAGCGGTAAATACCCGCCGCTGATCCCCTTCGATAAACACAGGAAATCCGGCCAGATCGCAGCCTGTTCGCATGCGAAGAACGTGCCGCTGCGACCACAGCCGACGGCGATTTCATCGGCGATGAGATGCACGCCGTAGTCATCGCACAAGGCACGCAAGCCCTTCAAATATGAGGGATCGTGCATCGCCATGCCGGCGGCGCACTGTACCAGCGGCTCCACGATCACGGCTGCAAGCTGCGAGGCCTTGGCGTCGAATAGTGTTTTCATATCGGCGAGCGCGCGTTGGGCGACATCGCGCGCCGTCTCACCTTCGCGGGCCTGGCGGGCATCCGGCGACATCACCACGTGCGCATGGCGAATCAGCGGATCGTAGGCGTCCTTGAACAACGCGACATCGGTTACGCCGAGCGCGCCGATAGTCTCGCCGTGATAGCTGTTCGCGAGGCACACGAATTCGCGCTTCTCCGCGTGGCCACTATTGCGCCAGAAGTGGAAGCTCATCTTCAATGCGATTTCGACCGCCGACGCGCCGTCAGAAGCGAAAAACGCATGCCCCAGCGTGTGCTGCGTCAGGGCGTGCAGACGCTCGGCGAGCAGGACGGCGGGTTCGTGCGTGCAACCGGCGAGCATGGCGTGTTCGAGCGTGTCGAGCTGATCTTTCAGTGCTGCATTGATGTGAGGGTTCGCGTGGCCGAAGAGGTTGACCCACCACGAGCTGATGGCATCGAGATAGCGATGGCCGTCGTGGTCGTAGAGCCACGCGCCCTTGCCGCGAGCGACGGGCACGAGCGGGGTGCGCTCGTGATGCTTCATTTGCGTACACGGATGCCATACGGCGCGTAGCGAGCGTGCAACCCAGTCATCGGGTGCAGGCTTGAGCTGGTTGTTCAGGTTCAAAACGACTCCAGGGGAGCGGCCAGTCATGTGCTCAGTCGAGCACTCAGGCCACGCTCCCGATCACATTAGGCAAGCCACGACGGCTTGCTCTTTTCCAGAAAACTGCGCACGCCCTCGCGGCCTTCGTCCGAGGCGCGAATTCGCGCGATACGGTCGGCAGTGTCCGAGATCAGCGTTTCATCGATTGCCTTGTCTGCCAGATCGACCACGAGTTGCTTGCACTCGCGCACGGCGTTCGGGCTATTGGCGGCGATCGCGGCTGCGACTGCATCGACGGTGGCATCCAGTGCATCTGCCGCAACGACCTGATGCACGAGGCCGATGCGCAGCGCTTCGCCGGCATCGAAGCGCTCAGCGGTCACGAAGTATCGGTGCGATGCGCGCGCGCCTATTGCCCGGATCACGTAGGGCGCGATGGTCGCGGGCATCAGCCCGAGCTTCGCCTCCGATAAGCAGAAGTGCGCTGATTCCGCACAGATTGCTATATCGGCGACGGCCACGAGGCCCATGCCGCCTGCGTACGCGTCGCCCTGGACCTGCGCGATCACGGGTTTGTTGCACGCGTAGAGGGTGTTGAGCATGGTGGCGAGGCCGAGTGCATCGGCGCGATTTTCTGCGTCCGAGTACGCCGCCATGCGTTTCATCCAGTTGAGGTCGGCGCCGGCGCAGAAAGCGGGGCCGTTTGCAGCGAGGATGATGACGCGGATGGAAGAGTCGTCGGCGAGCGCGCGAAAAGCCGCGGTCAATTCGACGATGGTGGCTTCGTCGAAGGCGTTGCGGACGTCGGGGCGATCGAGCGTGACGCGTGCCACGTAGCCGTCGACGGTGACTTTCAGGCGCTGCAGGTTCATTGCATCGGTCATGGGGGGGGCTCGATGTGCGCGACTCGGTGTTTCGCTGAGCACCAATTATCTCTAAATTCGCCGCGGGATTCGATTCTGGGAGGCCGGGGACCTTGGGCGGCGCGCCGGGCGCGAACCTGGATTGAGCGGGGTCATGGCTAACTTCGCTTATCGTGACGGGTCTTGGTGGGGTACGGGGGCTATTTCGCGCTGGTGCACGGGAAGAGGTTTTTCGCTTGCACACCGGCGGGCGGACGCGAGGGTGGGGGGTTTTGGGGTAGCGGTTGGGGGCAGTGCTGAGGTGCCAGGTTCCTGGGTTTGCGGTCGGAGTCAGTGCCGGGTTCTGCTTCCAGGGGCTGCGGTCCGCTGTGTAAGCTATTTTCTCGGCGCTATTAGCCACGTGCGGGAGCGGAAAGGCGACCTTTCGAAAAACCGCGCACAGTCCGAAAATACGAGACTCTAGTGCGCTCCTCGCACGATTGCGCGACGAAATCAACGTGTCAGGCCCGACATAGGCGGCCCTGTGTCGCACGGTGAAAAGCAATCCTTCGCGCGCCAGCGACGACTTCAGCAAGACCCCGAGGAAGCGGAAGCAAGCGGAACCCGAGCGCGAACTCTACGGTCGCAAACGACTGTGGTTCTGTTTTTGAGATGAGGTGTGCGTAAAGTGCGGTAGGTTACCGTCGTTGCAACAAAACAATAGTCAGGATGCCGAGAGAACTCATTGTTGTTCACGGCACGACTTATGCCTCGTACTCCGAGCATGAAGTTCATGGTAACGCAACCGATTCGGGGCCTGCCTTGTTCGAGGGCGCGTCCTTATACGATTGGGTGAATGACTTTGAACTCGTTCGAGACGCCGAAACTTGGCTGAGATCGAAATTTTCGGACTTCAGCTGCATCGGTCGCCTGAGCATCCTCGAGTATTTGCGCAATAAGGTTATGCAAGGCGAGGTCCGTGTGGTCCGGGCAGAACCCATGAGCGCAGACAATGGTTTCGTCCAACCACCCCGGCTGGCTGCGCCAAGATCCTGGGAGACGAAACCCTTTGACCCGCCGTACACATATTACAGTTCGTTACCGGTCGCGTCCTTTGACTTCGACGGCTGGCAAAGCCAGCTTGAGAGTTGGACAAATGACTTCAGCGACGCGGTAGCGACAGCGTTGCCGTCGCTTCGGGGAAGTAACCTGACGCGTACGCAATTGAACGTCGCCGCTGCAATTGTCGGCGTGTTTAACCAAGGCTCGCGTTTGACCGACGCCGTAGATTTAGGCGATGTGACGGCAATCGGCGAGGCATCGACTCCGTTGAGCGGAGCAGCGCCATTCGAGTATTTTTCTAGCGCGCCATCCGACGGCGTGCTTTCAATGGCAATGCGCTCGGGCCGCGATGCGCAGTGCTTTGCAGACAATGAGCAGGACATGGAAATGTGCAACGTCGCCAAAGCGATGTATGGCGGCGACCCCCGAACCTACGCGCTGTGCAGTTCACGCGCGGCCGAAAACTACCGCACTTGCTTGGGATATTAATGGCTGCCAACGACAAAGTATTCATCACGTTCTACGACGACGAAAGCGACGCTTTCAAATACTCATGGCTACGGCGCTCGACCGTTGAGCCGTTTCTCGACCGCGCGCCCATTGACGCATTGCCGTCCCCCGCGCCGGGAGCGCCGATCACCAACGAGGACGCACGCTTGCTCGGCGGCATGGCGTTCATGAGTCTGGTTGGGGGCCGTCAGAGCCTTCGCGACCGCTTGGAGATTGTGTGACGGCCACGCCGATGGATTGGACGCAACTGGCCCCGCCAACCATGCCCGCGCCACCGCCCCGGCCAGCAACCGACCCTACGGACTGACTGAAGGCACACGGTAATTTTCGACACTGGCACATCGACATCATGGCGGCGCAAGGCCGCGACCTGACGCTTGGTTTGTCACTGGATGCCGTTCGAACAACCATCACCTTTCAGACCGCAACTCGATGTTCCATTGAAAACTTCGGCATCACTAACATCGTGGATGACATTGCGATCCTTGAGGATGGCACACAGGCCTATGACGATGCGCTCGTGAAGCTCAGTAACTGCGAGCGCCTGCACCGTGCAATGCAACCCAACTGGATCGTCAGCGTATCGTCGGCGGTCGGTGTCAACGCGTTGGTGGAGTGCGTCGATATCAGCGTTCAGCCGTAGACGAGGCATTTCGCACATGTGGACAAAGAGAATGGCTGACTCAGGCAGACTGCTAACTCAGGAACCTGGCAACCCGGCATTGACTCAGACCGCTAGCCTCAGGACCAGCTACCAGCCTTTTGCTGACTCAAACGCCTTACCTCGAAGCTGTCTGCGTCTGCCCAACATTGCGATCATTCCAGACCACCGCGTTATTAACGGCATACAACCGGCATGGATCGCTGCTCTGCTTCTGGCACCCGTTCAATGCCACCGACATCGGGTCGTCGCCCCCTTCCGCCCACGACCACGCACCCGAATCCGACACCGCGAATGCGCGGCTCGAATACTGATGCAGAAAGTTTTCGTAACCCTCACGGCCATGTTCATCGAGGAACGGCACTGCGGTCACCGCATCCACGGTCGCATAACCCGTCGGCGAAGGCGCCTGCGGATCCGAAACCTGATATTGCCGATCCGTCGGCATGCCAACGTCCTCGAGGAACGTCTTCACACGCGGCCACCAGATCGCCACACCGTCACGATCTCCAACCAGCCGATGCGCATCGTTCTTATAAGCGCCGAAATTCACCATGTCGGCCTTCGCACCGTGCGCGCTGTACGACGCAAACATTTCCTCAGGCAAGTTGCCCTGCCACACAGAATCGTTGGTCCCGTACATCCACAAGGACGGCAACTTCACATGCTCACCGTATTCACCAAACGCGCTAGTCAGGTTTTTCTGCCAGCCCGGACACTCGTCCTGACGCAAACCACCCGAGAAGTTGATCAGGCCACGCACGCCCTCCGCCTCACGCACGTCGCGCGCGCCATACGCCATGGTCACCAGCCCACCGTGCGATGCGCCCGCCACCACCACGTGCTGGCTGTCGACAAATGATTGCTTGTCCATGTAAGCCACCGTGGCCGCCACGTCGCGCGCCTGGGTGAAGCCGTTGGCTTCGACGTCGCAACCGTTGCCGGTATATTCCCCACCCGATTGCGCAAAGCCACGGCGATTCGGCACGACAACTACATAACCATGGCGCACGAATTCGCGCGCAAACGCGATCGGACGCGCGCGTGTCTGGTCATGCGCATTGCCAGGGAGCTTGCCGTGATTGAAGACGACCATCGGGAACGGACCCGGGCCATCAGGTTTGAAGAGGGTGGTTTCAAGCGAAACGTCGCCCGAAGGCACTTCGATGACCGACTCGTTCAGGTTTGCGTCAACAACGGGAAGCGAGGGATCGAACGACTGCGGCACCGTACCGAAGGCAGGTGCCTCGAGCTTTGCGTACTGCTGCGCACCCGGGAACGGCTCTGCAAGCGCCGAGGCGGACACCGCCGCGAGCGCACACACCATTACGCAACCTGACAACACTTGCCTAAATGCCATCCCCGAAACTCCACCCGCTTCTCGACCCGGCTGATTTCTCAAAGCACGAGCCAGCTTATTGTCACAATCCATCGATCCGGACGTTCGTACTGTCAATCAGTATCACTGGTCGGATCGTCAAGTCATGCCCCGAATAGACATGACAATGGGCTTCAATACGCAACACCGTCGCGCTGGCAGATATTTAGCTTATGAAACAGCAACTTAATATCATTCGCCAGCGACTGGCGAAAAGCTAGGGTACCCGGACAAAATGAATAGGCGCAATTAGAAAGTACCCGCGCGGCACACTAATTTTTTGGCGAAAGCAGACGTTCAGGAAATTATTGCCGCGACGCAGCAAGATTCGTCGCTATGACGTTTCAATCGCGGATATTACCGTCGACATAACGCCACAGTCCGGCAGCGTCCCGTTCGAACCGGCTCGTCTCATGCAGCCGGAATGCGCGTCCGCCAAGCTTGTAGCGCGCGACAAATTCAACCTCGGCGTGATCGGCGTCAACAGGTGTGTGGCGTTTTATCTGCAGGCCGAGCCAGCGGGTGGCAGGGTCTGCTGAGGTTTCCAGATCGCGGGGGCAGGTGGTCTCGGCCCAGGTCGCGCGCAGATACGCCGTCTCGCCGAGTACGTAGGCGGTGTAGCGCGAGCGCATCAGTTCCATCGCGTTGCTCGCCGGCGCGACGCCTTCTATAAAGCGCCCGCAACATTGCGCATATCGAGGCGGCCGTTTGGCGCTGTTCAATCCCGGCGACGCGCCGCCGCACGGGCATTCCAACACTTGCGTCATCCGTCGACGCCCGGCATCTCGATGTGCCGCGGCTGCGCCTTCACGCGCGCAAGCCATGCGCGAATGGCCGGGTACCGGCCGAGGTCGAGGTTGGCTTGATCGGCGACATGGGTGTACGCATACAGCGCAATGTCCGCGATGGTGTATTGCTCATCGACGAAATACGTCCGCGTCGCGAGATGCGTCTCCATCACGTCGAGTGCGCGATACGAGCCAGCGGTTTTCTCGGGCAGGCGAGGATCGTCAGGATGCTTGACGAACTGAAGAATGAAGCGCGCAACCGCGATGTTGGGCTCGTGACTGTACTGCTCGAAGAACATCCATTGCAGGACGCGCGCCCGCGAAAGACGGTCCGTGGGCAGCAGCGGCGTGCCTTCGGCGAGGTAATACAGGATCGCGTCCGATTCGAAGAGGCATGTGTGCTCATCGATCTGAAGCACTGGCACCTTGCCGTTCGGATTCAACTGACGAAACGCCTCGGTGCGCGTGGCGCCGTTCATCATGTCTACTTCATGCCAGACATACGGCCGGCTCAGTTGTTCGAGCGCAAGCCGGACCTTGTAGCAATTCCCCGATGACGCCACGCCATGTACTTGATACGCCACTTCGTGTCCTTTTCGTTTGATTGAAACGCTCACTTTGAAGCCCTGCTAAGGTACCGCACTCACCACGCGAGCGGCGTACCGTCGTACTGCACGAAAGTGCCGTTGAATTTTTTAGGGTTCGCGGCGGCTGCCGCGATTACAGCGCGCATTCCGGAAATGCTGTGCGCCGGTTCGATCGCCGCCGAGGCCCCGCCCATCTCGGTGCGCACCCAGCCGGGATGCAACGCGATACAAGTCGAGCCGCGCGCTTCCAGCGACGTCGCCTTCAGCGCAGCATTCACCGCGGCCTTGCTCGCGCGATACAGCCAGCCCGCCGTCCCGTTCATTTCCGTGATCCCGCCCATCTTGCTCGACAGCACCGCGAGCACGCCGTGCGCGGCGTCCGTGTGCGGCCGGAGAATGGGCAGCAGTTGCATTGGGCCGCGAACGTTGGTGTGCATGACCAAATCGAAATCTTCCGACGTGATGGTCTGCGCGTGTTCCGTTCGCGGACCATAAACGCCCGACACGATGATCGCGACATCCAGTTTCTCGCCGTCGAGCTGCGAGCCGAGCGCCGCGATCTGCTCGGGTTGGGTTGTGTCGACCGAGAAGGTTTTTGCGCCCACGGCGTCGAGTGCTTCCAGCGACGCCGCATTGCGAGCGGTGGCGAGCACGCGCCAGCCGTCGCGGCAATAGGCTCGCGCGAATTCGCGGCCGAGGCCGCGCGATGCACCCACGATCAATACGGTTTTCATGACGCTCTCCTGCACGATGCTCTAAACCAGTTCGATACCCATCGCTGTCGCTTCTCCGCCGCCGATGCACAAGCTCGCCACGCCGCGCTTCAAGCCGCGCTGACGCAACGCGCCGATCAACGTAACGAGAATTCGCGCGCCCGATGCACCGATCGGATGTCCCAACGCACAGGCGCCGCCATTGACGTTGACCCTGTCATGCGGCAAGTCGTGTTCCCGCATGGCAGCCATCGCGACGACCGCAAACGCTTCATTGATCTCGAAGAGATCGACTTCGTTCGCGCGCCAGCCGTTCTTCTCGAATAGCTTGCGGATCGCACCGACAGGCGCAGTCGTGAACAACGCCGGTTCCTGCGCGAAGGTGCTGTGTCCCACGACCTGTGCAAGCGGCGCGACGCCGAGCCGTTTCGCTGTCGATGCCCGCATCATCACGAGTGCGGCGGCGCCGTCGGAAATAGACGATGCATTGGCGGCTGTCACCGTGCCGTCTTTGGCGAACGCGGGTTTGAGCGTCGCAATCTTGTCGATATTCGCCTTGAACGGCTGCTCGTCGTGATCGATGACGGTATCGCCCTTGCGGCCCGCGACCGTGACTGGCGCGATTTCCCAATCGAACGAACCG
>Ga0302183_10000823_pt1 | contig 14438 bp, 14 predicted proteins | sample I_Palsa_N3_2_FD_200232 | JGI IMG/M metagenome (GOLD analysis project Ga0302183, IMG submission 200232) | Peat permafrost microbial communities from Stordalen Mire near Abisko, Sweden - I_Palsa_N3_2 | ecosystem: Environmental > Terrestrial > Soil > Palsa > Peat permafrost | place: Sweden...
GTGAGTTGGTGTCCCAGACAAATGCCAAAGATCGGCATTCGACCCATCAGCCGGCGAATGCTGTCCACGGCATACGTACACGGCTCGGGATCGCCAGGACCGTTCGACAAAAACACCCCATCCGGCTTCAGCGCCAAAACATCCTCGGCCAAGGTCTGCGCCGGAACCACCGTTACGCGGCACCCCTCGCCACGTAACTTTCGTAGAATGTTCTGTTTAATCCCAAAATCATAGGCCACAACATGAAAGCGCGCTGGCTCGTCTTTAACTCCTACCTGCGCCACCGGCTCGTGCGACCGTTCGCCCACTTCCCAAACATAAGGCCGCTTGGTGCTCACTTCTTTGGCCAAGTCGGTGCCGTCCATCTTCGGAATCGACCGGGCCTTGGCCACCAGTTTCTCGACATCGCTCTCGATGGTTGAGACCACGCCGCGCATCACGCCATGATCGCGCAAATGCCGCACCAGCCAACGCGTGTCGATATCCGAAAGCACCGGCACCTTGAACTGCTCCAGGTACTCCTCGGCTACCTGCTGCGAGCGCCAGTTCGAGCTCACTTTCGAGAACTCGCGCACGATCAGCCCTTCGATCCACGGACGGGTCGCTTCGTTATCTTCCTGGTTGGTACCGTAGTTGCCGATCTGGGGATTGGTCAGGACAACAATCTGCCCGGAGTAGGAGGGATCGGTGAAAATTTCCTGGTATCCCGTGATGGAAGTATTAAAAACGACTTCGCCGTAGCATTCGCCTTTGGCGCCGTAGCCTTTGCCTCGGAAGATTTTGCCATCTTCCAGCGCAAGGATTGCTTGCATTCTCGCTCCGGGGGAGTGGATTTTATAGATATTAGCAGGGATTTCACCATCGGCCAAGCACAGAACGCGGCTCTGAGTAGAAAGTTAGACTGGCGAAGGAATTTGCAACACGCCGTGACGGCCTAGCGTACCCGCCCCAGCTTGTCCACCGGCCAGTAACCAAAAACGGCCTTGCCGTAGATATAGCTCTGATTGACCGGCCCAAAATCCCGGCTATCGTTCGACATCGACCGGTGATCCCCTAGCACAAGATAACAGTCCGGCGGCACCACGGTCTCCGGATACGACCGCGAGTCTGTATAGGCGGGCGGAACATAATCCTCATCCAGCGCCGCGCCGTTCACATACACCTGGCCGCCGTCGATGCGTATGCGGTCGCCGGCCACTCCGATCACGCGCTTGATATAGCTCTTCGACGGATCGCGCGGATAACGAAACACGACGATATCCCCACGCGAAATCGGCTCCAGCCGGTAGACGAACTTGTTGACAAAAATCCGCTCCTGGTCTTCGAGCGAGGGCATCATGCTCGTGCCCTCCACTTTCACCGGTTGGTAGATGAACACGATGATGAAGGCCGAGATGGCTAGCGAAAGAATCAGATCGCGCAGCCACACTCCAAGGGCCGGACGCGAACGTATGTCAGGGATTGGCTCTGGCTGTCCGGGCCGAGGAATCGGTTGGACCTGTGATTCAGTGCGTGGCGGTTGCATTCGCCCTTCCATTGTATACAGATCGCCTCCGCATCGCAGAGAATTGCAAATACAAATTCCCCTGACTTCGAGAGCCTCGATCACCAATCCTTGAGAAGCGAGAACCTGGAACTGCTCTCGAAATCGGGTTAGAATCACATCCAGGAGGTCTCCATGATGCCGAGCCGGCCGCTTCGTCGCAAGTTCGCCCACCGCGCCCTAACCCTCATTTTCCTATCGTTGGTTACGCTGGCTACATCAGCGCAATGGGCCCGTTCTCAGGAAGAACCGGAAGGAGCCGGCATTCCAGCCTACAACGCTGGCCCTCCACTCAAGGGGACCACACTCCCTCCCATCCTCACCAGAGACCAGCTCTGGGGTGCAGACGCACAGTATTCCTACCAAACGCACGCCTACGAACTGGCGGCAAAGATTCCAACCGTCCTTCATCAGCAGCCGTGCTACTGCTACTGCGACCGCATGGGCCACAACAGCCTGCATAGCTGCTACGAAAACACGCACGGCGCCCAGTGCTCCACCTGCCTAAGGGAGCTCTACTACTCTTATCAGCAGCACAAGAAAGGAAAAACGGCGGTCCAGATTCGCGCCGGCATCATCAAGGGAGAGTGGAAACAGATCGATCTGCAATCGGCTGCGAATATCAACTAGTGCCGAGTCGCGAGTCGGGATTGCCGGACGGATGCGAATGCGCGCGGTCAGCTCGCGCAGAGTAACCCGGCGGGATCAAGCGCTGGAGGACAAGAAGGGCCAGTCATGTGATGCACTCAACCGGCCTCTTCTCCTCGTCCTGACTTATTTCCGAGTTTTCCGCTTTGTTTTTTGCTTGGCCGTTGCCTTGGTTGCTTTTTTCGTTTCTCCCTCCCGGAGCAGCGTCAGGGAATCCGCAGCGTTGAAGGGGTATTGGCGGACTGATTCCTGGGACGCATGGCCGGCGTTGCTGAGAGTGATGTCGACACGGCGATTGCTAGCGAGGATGATCGTTCTCATATTCTTGAGCACCTTGTCCCGATCCTCCGGACTCAACTCCGGGTTCCGTTCAACCGCGTCCTTCACTTGCTTGTCGGTGAGGTCTTGCTGTTTGCCGAACGCCTCGGTTCGGATGTTAACGGCGGGAACCCCCAGTCCGGCCAGGAACCCCTTGACGCGATCGACGCGTCGTTGGGAGAGTTGCTGGTTATACTCCGCCGAGCCGCGCGGGTCGGCATGCCCTTCCAGAGTGAGCCGCGCGTCCGGTTTGATCTGGAGATAGATCAGAAAATCGTTTGCCAGAGTAGTCAGAGTTGTCTCCTGGCTAGCAAGCAGGCCGGCGTCGGGATTCTCCAGGTTGGGCTTCGCCGTCGCAAAATAAACACTGTGAAGAGCAAGCCTTTTCTCGATGGCAGCGACGTCTGGCCGTGGCGGCGGGGGTGGTGGCGCTTGCAGGTTCACGGTGGTCGAGGCAGAGGCCGTGAGGGGTTGATTGCGGTCATCGGCCACGTTGCAGGTCACCGTTATTGTCCCCGATTGCGCGCCCGCAGTATCCAAGGCAGCGGTGGAGGTGTTGCCGGTCACGTTGCCGGCGCTGGTGGTGTAGCTATAAGTCAACCCGCGGCCGTCGGGGCTGCTGGCGGTTGAAGTAATGGTTGATGTGCCGTCCGGCGGCACGCTGGCCGGATCAGACGAGCATGAAATCGTAGGCGGATGCGGCTCTTTCACGGTGAATCTGGCACTGCAGGATGCCACGCCAGTCGTGCTGCCGTCGCTCAAGTTGGCAGTCACCTGGTATGGGCCAGGCTGCAAGCCATTGGTATTAATCCGTACGGCGGAACCGGTCTCGCCAGGTTTCACCCCGGAGCCGCTCCAGGCGTAGCTGACAGTGCGCTTGGGATTGAAATTCGAGCCCTCAGCGCTCACACTCAGAGGTTCGCCGGCAAAGACCTCGCCCGGCTGCACCGAGCAGACCGCCGTGGGTGGCGTTACCGTCCGTTTACCGCCCCACATAAATACCAGGCCACTTTGCAGTCTTGCGCCTCTGATGTCAGTGGCGGGAACGACCGACGACGGACCGTACTGATGATTCGAGAACACGTAATCGGCTCTGAACACACGCCAGGCGAAGTGGCGACTCAATTTCAGATCGAGACCGCCGCCCGCCATGAACCCAACTTCATAATCGCTTCCGAAGACTTCGGACGCCAGACGATGCTCGCCCACAAGTGCTTCGAGAAACGGGGAAAAATGGTGCCTGCGAAAAGTTATCTTGGGCCCGGCGGAGAGGTTGAAGAATTCGGCATCGTCAATTCGCATTTCCACCCCGGACTCACCGCTGCTCAAATCCGCACTGATGTCGCCGGTCAATCCCAACCAGCGATTGAAGTTGTACGTAATGCTGGCACCCGCGCCCTTCGCGTTCGATTCCACGGGGCTGCTTACCGGAACCAGTCCGCCGGGAAGCAGGCCGTGCACATCTGCGCCGGGATAGACGAAGGAGTATCCGCCGAAAAGCTCCCATTTGGGAGCGGGCTGATCCTGCGCTGCCGCGAGCGTGCCCATGCCACACAGGACGGCGACTGCTACCAACCGCATAATTGCGACCCGGCCATAAAGGTTCTGAGCGTGCGATGACATGTGCCAATTCCTCCGAATTCAATAACGCGAAATCATTCTTTTCCTAAATGCTCCGTAGTGGAGCGGCTTCACCACTGCTCTCACCCCGAATACTCATGGGCCTGGACAGGGAGGTACATTCACCGGATTGCTTAGCAATGTGACGGCGCCGGTACGGGCCAGCGCACTGCCATTCAGAATTGCCCCGGTGTCAAGCGAGATAGACGCCTGAGCCATGATGATTCCCTGGAATGTTGTGGTGGTTCCCAGCGTCGCCGAACTCCCAACCTGCCAGAACACGTCTTGAGCCGTGGCGCCGCCGCTTAGAATGACATCGCTGTTGTTGGCTGCGGTCGTCAGCGTGGACACGATCTGGAAGATGTAGACCCCATTGCCGCTGAGGGTTAGGTTCCCGGTTATTCCCAGCGAGGGCTGGGCGCTCGTCGTCTTATAAACGCCGGGAGCGAGTGTTTGCCCTCCTATATCCGCGGTGAGGATGGCACCTCCTGGTGCTGCCGCAGCGTAGTTATACGCCGTCGTCAAATCCCCTTGGGCGGTCTGGGCAACCGCATCGCCTGCGTATTCCGTGCCCGTCAGTGTTCCCGGCGGAAATCCAGTAATCGAAGCTGCCGGCCATATCCCAACATCTCCCGTAACGTCGGTAGGGCCGCTGTTAGCAACGGCCGGGGTAGCGGCCAGAATTCCGAAACTGCAGGCCGTTCCCAACGGTACGGTGGCTTGACATGCCGTGGCAGACGTGGTGAAGCTCCATACATAATTAGCTGCCAGCGGAACGCCCGAGAGATCCTCGGCACCCGTGGTGATGGTGGCGGTATAGAGCGTGTCTAGTGCGAGAGGATTGGTGGGCGTGAAGGTTGCGACGTCGCTTGACACGACATAGGTAACTGCTCCTGGCACGGCGGTAGGGCCTGGACCGGTCAACGTAAAGGTTGTGCTGTTAATCGTGGAAGACTGCATCGCCTCGCTGAAGGTGGCCGTCACCAAAGTGTTAGGACAGATGCTGGTCGCAAGATTAGGAGGAGCTACCGAAATCACGGTGGGCGGAGCGCAGGACGTGGTGCTTGTGGTGAAGCTCCATAGAAAGTTAGCAGCCAACGCATTGCCAGACGGGTCTTTAGCGCCAGTTGTAATCGTAGCCGTATAGAGGGTGTTCAGTGCCAGAGGGCTTGATGGTGTAAAGGTCGCGGTCGACAACGCGTAGCTCACTACTCCGACGACGGGAGTAGCGCCCGGCCCGGTCAACGTAAAAGTTGTGCTGTTGATCGTGGAAGGATTCATGGCTTCGCTGAAGGTTGCGGTCACGACCGTGTTGGGACAGATGCCGGTTGCCAGATTCGGAGGGGTTACGGAAATCACGGTGGGCGGCGCGCACGGCGCGCTAGCCGTGGTGAAGGTCCATACGAAGTTACTCGTTAGCGCATTGCCAAACGTGTCTTGGGCGCCGGTCGTAATCGTGGCGGTATAGAGCGTGCTAAGAGCAAGCGCGCTGGATGGCGTAAAGCTCGCGGTGTTGCTTCCCGCATTGTAGGTGACCACTCCTGTTACGGGTGTAGTGCCCGGCCCGGTCAAAGTAAAGGTTGTGGTATTGATCGTGGCTGGATCCATCGCCACGCTGAAGGCGGCGGTGACTAAGGTGTTGGGGCATGCACCGCTCGCAGCATTGGGAGGCGCCACGGAAAGCACTGTCGGCGCGGTCACGGTCGGGTTGCTGCCGGCCTTGTCATAGTCGCTACATCCGGCGCTGAAAATGAGCAGTAGGAATGCCGTGAACCAGATCTTGGGATTGCTGTATTTACGCATGGCGCTCATCCTTTTCCTCGCGGCTGCTGTCGCGTTTGCTTGACTCTGTTTCGCAAACTAATCCTCGCCCCGTGGTGAATACAAGGATTTCGCTTACACCGATGGACACATTGTGGCCGTGGCCTTCCTTTTTGGGACGCTGAGTGAGCCATTCTGCGGACGGGCTTACCACCATTTCTTAAGGCGGGGCCTACACGGCAAGGTGGCTCGCCGGCTAGATCCTCGATCGGCGTGTATCGCCTATTTTCTCGGTTACTCGCAACTCAGTACTCGGTACTGGCCCCACCGAATTGCTCTCTACCCGCCATTTGAGTGATACTTGTGTGTCAGCTCTTCGAGTGTCAAGGCAAGGAGTCCCTATTACGACGAGCACAGGAAAAATCCTCCACATGGCTCAAAAGGCGAACCCAAAGAAACCACCGCTCGGGGATGATCCCCGCCTCGCCCAGGCTCTGCAAAATTATGAAGCCGGCTTGCGTGCCCTGCAGGAACACAAGTTCGAAAAGGCAAAACCGCTGTTTCAGAAGGTGCTCGCCGGCGCCAGCAAGGAGTTCGCGGACCGGGCGGCCGTTCATCTCAGCATCTGCAACCAGCACCTCGAGCGCTCGACCTCAACCCAATTCAAGAGCGTGGAAGAGCATTTCGACTACGCTGTTTCTCTCATGAATGTCGGAGACTACGTCACCGCTCGCGAGCATATCGAAAAGCTGCTCAAGCAGGCGCCGAAGACCGATTTCGTCGTCTACGGTCTCGCTGCCCTCGATTGTCTCACCGGGCACGTGGAAGATTCTCTCAAGCATCTGGACGAGGCGCTGCGTCTGAATTCCGGCCTGCGCTACCAGGCCCGCAACGACTCCGATTTTCACAACCTTGCCGAGGACCCTCGCTTTACCGAGCTCTTGTACCCGGATCCGGGAGCCGAGCTTTCAACCGAGCACTCCTTCCGCGAGGACGAATCCTTTTAGTTGCGCTCGAGCTTCACTCGGATGGAAACCAGAATCTCTGAGCTCTTGTCATTGCAGAAGGCGAAGCGGGAACGCGGTCTGCGTGTGGTCGCTATCGGCGGCGGCACCGGGCTGTCCACCCTTCTCAAAGGTCTCAAGCGCTTCGCCCTCACCCCGGGAGAGATGGCCGCTGCCGCGCTCGACTCGCCCATCATTCGGGACCTGTGCGCCGTTGTCACCGTCAGCGACGACGGCGGCTCCAGTGGACGCCTGCGCAAAGAACTCAACATGCTTCCACCCGGCGATATCCGCAATTGCATCGTTGCCCTCAGCGAGGATGAAGCTCTGCTCTCCCAGCTTTTCCAGCACCGCTTCGAGAAAGGTTCCGGCCTCGAAGGCCACAGTTTCGGCAATCTGTTTCTGGCCGCTCTGACTTCCATCACCCACGATTTTTCCGAAGCGGTAAGGCTTTCGTCGGAAATTCTGGTCACCCGCGGCCACATTCATCCCGCCACAACGTCCAACATCGAACTGGAAGCGCTGATGGAAGACGGTACGCGCGTGCGCGGAGAAACCAAAATCACCGCCAGCAAGGTTCGCATCCAGGAACTCTTCCTCGTTCCCGCCGATGTCGATCCTTTGCCGCAGACGCTCGATGCCATTGCCCGCGCCGATATCATCAGCATCGGTCCCGGCTCGCTCTTTACCAGCCTCATTCCCAACCTGCTGGTGCACGGCATTGCAGATGCCATCGTCAATTCACCGGCCACAAGAGTTTACATCTGCAACCTGATGACTCAGGCCAATGAGAGTCTCGGCCTTACCGCCGCCGATCACATCCGCGCCCTGAATCGCCACGCCGGCCAGCAGATCTTCGACTATGCTCTTATCAATCGCACTCCCGTTTCCGACGAACTCAAGGCCAAGTACGCGACCGAGGGCGCCTGCCAGATCGTAGCCGATCTCGACGCCATCGAAGCTCTTGGGGTAATCCCGGTTCTGGGAGATTACCTGGAAGACGCCGGCGTCGCGCGCCACAACACCGCTCGCGTCGCCAGCGACCTCGTGCAACTGGGATCTCAGCCCACGGGCATAGAGTCCAGGGTCCGGAGTGTCGCCAAGCCTTGAAAATCGCAGCGATTCTACTTCCTGCTTTTCCCCGCGCTTTCTAGTCGCTAGAATGTCCAGATATGAAACCGGCAAGAACAACGACGTGGATAATTGCGCTCGTGCTATTGGCTTTCGCGCTGCTCGGCGGAGCCTCCGCACAGCGGGACCAACCCGAAGAACCTACCGCCGTTCTGACATTTCTGGTGATCAAGGACGACAACGGTAAACCAGTGCGCAGCGCCGCTGTGATCATGCACGAGGTAAATCCGCACGGCAAGCAGAGCAGGGGCGGACTCGAACTCAAGACCGACGCCGACGGCAAGACCAGCTTCGACGGCGTTCCCTACGGCACGCTGCGCGTCCAGGTGCTGGCTTCGGGATTTCAGACCTTCGGCGAAGATTACGCCGTGGACAAGCCCAAACTGGATTTCACCATCAAGCTGAAGCGTCCGCAAGGCCAGTACTCGGTTTACGAGAACCATCCCGAAGAAAAGAAGGACGACAAAACTCCGCCGCCTGATCCGAATGCGAAACCGCAATAGCTGGCTTACAGTTTCGACGGTCCGTTGCTGGATACGAGGTTAGCCGCCGAGTAGAATCTAGCGCATGAACTATCTTCTCAAGACCGAGCCTACGGTTTATTCCTTTGCCGACCTCCAGCGCGAAAACACGACGATCTGGGACGGAGTCACCAATCCTGCCGCGGTCAAACACCTGCGCGGCATGAAGCCCGGCGAACTTCTCGTCATCTACCATACGGGAGATGAGAAAGGCGCGGTGGGAACTGCGACAGTAGTATCGGTCGATGCGTCGGACGCAAAGAATCCGCAAGTGAAGATCAAGGTGGGTAAGGCGCTAGCCAAGCCCGTGATGTTGGCCGAAGTGAAGGCGAATAAGCTGTTCGCCGATTCTCCGCTGGTGCGGCAGGGGCGGCTGAGCGTCGTTCCCTTAACCGACGCTCAACACAAGCTTCTTACCGGAGAGTGAGCCCTTCAATGGTCGGCGCAGCTTGCCCGGCGTTGGCCAGGGATTCGTGTTCCCTTACCGTAGGAGCAGTCTCAGTTCACGCCGGAGAATTTTTCCCGAGGCCGTCTTGGGAACGACTTCTACAAAATGCACCTCGCGTGGCTGTTTATATCGGGTTAGCCGTTCCGCGACGAACCCGCACAACTCCTCCTCCATCTTCTTGCCCGTCGCAAATCCGTCACGCAGAGCGACAAATGCCACCGGAATCTCTCCCGCCGCGGCATCTGCCCGTCCCACCACTCCGCACTCCCGCACCGCCGGATGTTCCAGCAACACCGCTTCCACTTCCGCCGGCGCTACCGGAAAACCTTTGTACTTGATCATTTCCTTGCGCCGATCAACGACACGGTAGAACCCCTCGTCGTCTCGCGTGACAATGTCGCCTGACCAATACCATCCATCGCGGAGCACCGCCGCGGTCGCCTGCGGCTCTTTCCAGTAACCCAGCATGAACTGCGGACCCCGCATCACCAGCTCGCCAGGCTCGCCCGCAGAAACCTCCGCAGCACTCCCGACTGAGGCGGCCAGCTCCGGCCCAATCACCCGGCACTCGGTCTGCGCCAGAGGGTGCCCGATCGAATCCGGCCGGTACAGTTCCGGCTCCAAATAACCCACATGCGTCACCGGCGAGGCTTCCGTCATGCCATATCCCTGACATACCAGAATGCCGGTCAACGCCGTGAATCTTCGCGGCAGCTCCGGCGCCAGCGGCGCAGCCCCGGACTTCACCCAATGCACTCGGTGATTCGTGGGAAACTGTCCGGCCTCCGCCGCCAGGCACAGCGCATTCATCGCAGGCGGCACCAGCGGCATCATCGTGATCGCCTCGTCCGTGAGCAACTGCGTGAGTTGTGGCACGCCGAAGCGTGGCATCAGCACTAGCGTCGCTCCCAGAATCAGAGAGGGATTGAGCATTACATTCAAACCATAAATGTGATACAGAGGCAGGAAGCAGAGAATGTTGTCGTTGGAGTTGAGCGTCGTCCCGTTTGGCCCCAGAAGTTGATAAACGTTCGCCACCACGTTGTGATGCGAGAGCATCACGCCTTTGGGTAGGCCCGTCGTGCCGCTCGAATAAGGCAGAGCCGCCAAAGCCTTTTCCGACGGCTGGCCGGGCTGGGGCAACGGAGCGCTCACCGGATTCAACAAGGCAGAAAACGGTTCGCTGCCGCTACTCTGCTCGCGCGTGCAAAATATGCGCCGCAGATTCGGCAGCCCCGTCCGATTAATGCCCTCGATATTCGGCCCATCGGTAATCAGTAGCACCGCTCCTGAATTTCCTAACTGATGCCGCACTTCCCGCTCGCGATACGTCGGGTTCAGCAGCGTCGGGATTCCTCCGGCCAGCGTGGTCGCATGATAGGCGGCGCAGAACTCCCAGGAATTCGCGAGGAAAATAGCGACCACTTCTCCCGCCTTCAGCCCCGCCGCAACCAGCCCGCGGCCCAGCCTTTCCACCGTCTCTCCATATTCCGCATAGGTGAGCCGCCGTCCGCAGGACACATCGACCAACGCTGTTTTCTCAGCGTACCGCTGGCAGGACGCAAGAACCGCATCGTGTACGAAGACGTTGTTGGGATCAGCGTAGAGTTCGGTGCGCAACATGGGCGGGATGATTGTAGTGGAAAGTCCGCGGATTCGTTGTTTTGGCAGCCTTGCCCGATAGTTGCGCAGTTTGATAAAAAAGCGAGGCAGCGCGCGATGATTGCGTTGCGGAGAACGCGACCCTTCGCGCGGCTCGCAGAGATTCCTCACGCCGCAAAGAACACTTGTCCTATCCGGACGAGGCCAGTTCTTGTCACTTTGCGGACTGCAATTGTTGCAGATCCGCCAGCACTTCCTCGCTGTGACCCTGCGGACTGACCTTGAGATACACCTTCCTGATTACGCCCGTGGGATCGATCAAGAACGTGTTGCGCGCGGCAAGAGTCATCCCGTTGTACTCCATGATCGAGCCGTACTCTTGCACGACCGAGTGGCTCGGATCGGCGAGCAGCTTGAAGTTCAAACCTTCTTTAGTGCAAAAGCTCTTATGCGAATCCACGTTGTCTACGCTGACGCCTACGATCGCGGCATTCTTCTGCGTGTATTTGTCGATGTCGCGCTGAAAGTTGTGAGCTTCGATGGTGCAGCCCGAGGTGAAGTCCTTGGGATAGAAATAAAGCACAACCCACTTGCCCTTGAACTGATCGAGCGACACCTGCGCTCCTTCCTGGCTGGGCAGGCTGAAGGCGGGGGCTTGGCTACCCGCGGCCGGGGGCTGAGGCTGATCGGCGGCCACCGCGAAGAGAACACCCAGAACCACGGTCAGGAAAAGTACCGAGAAAGTCTTCATAACGCTCCTTTTAGACCACAGGTTTAAGGATAACCGATGACCGCAGGGCTTTGGCAAGCGGAGCAGGCGAGGATTCCGAAACACTACTCAGCGCGAACCGGCGCTACCCTCTATGAATGGCTTGCGCAGTTCTAGCTGGCCAGCCTGCGCAGAAATTCCCGCTCGTCCATGCGGTACTTGAAGGCTTTGCGCCCGTCGATGAATACGACCGGCACTTCGTCGTTGAACTGGCGCCGCAAATCGCTGTCGCTATCTACGTCCACTTCCTGCCACGTGAACCCACCGCGGCGGGAGAGCTTGGCAAGGCTCTCCTTCACTACTTCGCACAGGTGACAGCCCTTGCGCGAATAAATCACAACCTGGCGCGACTCTGGCACGGGTGGATTGTAGCCTTCCGCGTAGCGCCGATTCCAGTGAGAATTTGCCAAGAAATGTAAAGGCAATGTGAGGCGAAGATAGCGACGCTCCGTATCAAGCCAAGGCTTCGATGGAAATACAGCAGGGCGCTTTGGCAAAATCGATTTTGCCGGTTCGCCTTCCGCGTCAACACGGTTTGAATCCGGTTTGTGTTGGGAAAGCCCAAAGCGGGAGTCCGAGAAGAGGTAGAATTCCGCCATGCACCAAGACCCTGGCAAACCTTTGCGCGGCAAGGCCTGCCTTATCACCGGGGGCGCCCGGCGGTTGGGACGCGCCTCCGCGCTCGCTCTGGCCCGGGCCGGAGCCGATGTCGCCATCACTTTTCGCACTTCCGCACGCGAGGCGCAACGCACCGTCGTCGATCTCTCCGGCTTGGGCGTGCGCGCGTTCGCTTTGCATTGCGACATCACCGACGAGGCCAGCGTCAAATCCATGATGCAGGAAGCCGGACGCGAACTGGGCCGCATCGACATCCTGGTCAATAACGCCGCCAACTACGCCACGGCTGACTTCGAGCGCCTCACCCTGCGCCAGTGGGATGCCATCTTCGCGTCGAACACGCGAGGACCGTTTCTGGTCTCACGGGAAGCCCTGAAGTGGATGCGTCGAAAACGGCCTGGGTCCAAGCGATCGGAAAAAACCGAAGCCAAAATCATTCACATGGGATCGCTCGGCGGATTGCGCCCCTGGGCCACTAACGCGCATTACTGCTCCTCGAAAGCCGCCTTGCATATGCTGACCAAGGTCATGGCGAAAGCTCTGGCCCCGGAAATCGCAGTGAACGCGGTCGCGCCAGGAATGATCGACCTGGGGGAGCAGTCAGGTGCGTCTTTTCTGCGTCGCATGGCGAAACAAACACCCATGCAGCGCAATGGCCGCGACGATGAGATCGCCGCGGCGGTCCTGTTCTTTGCCACCGCGCCGCAGTTCATCACCGGTCAGATTCTTGCGGTAGATGGAGGTCTGGGCCTCTAACTACGCCGCCTCGGCCGAAGTCGGGTCGATGATCCGCTTCACTTCCGCGACGCTGTTCGCCGGGAAGCCGCCCTGCTTTGCGTGTTCCCGGACCATGGCTTCGTTGGGAGCAATATAAACGCAGTAAATTTTGTTCTGGGTGACATAGCTCTCGAGCCACTGGATCTGTGGCCCCATGGTCTGGAGGACACTGCAAGACTTCTGCGAAATCGCCAGAATCTGTTCCGGCGTTAAACTTCCCGCATCGGGGATCTCGCGCTCAATCACATATTTCGGCATTGCTTCCTCTTTCTGATTTCTGATTGGATGGCTTAGTGCAAGCTGCCGCCAGATTTTATGCCCTGAGGCGGGAAATAGGCAACGGATCGCGCTGGTATCCCCTTCTGCAGCGTTCGGGCTTCAAGGTATAGTGGGGCGAATGATGAAATCCGACGCACCATCTCCCAAGACTCCCGCAGCCTCCGTGCCGCGCGTTGCCATCGCTATCATGGCCGCCGGCAAAGGCACGCGGCTCAAGTCACAACTGCCTAAGGTACTGCACGAAGTTGGCGGCAAACCGCTGCTGGCGCATGTGATCGCCGCAGCCACGCGCGTCGTTCCGGCTAACGACGTCTTCGCCATCATCGGTCACGAAGCCGACCGCGTCCGTGCCGCCGTCGCCCACACCGGCGTCAAGTTCGTCGTCCAGTCCGAGCAGCGCGGCACAGGCCACGCGCTGATGGTCGCACAACCGGCGCTCTCGGGATATGACCACGTCATCGTTCTCTCCGGGGACGTACCGCGCATCACGCCGCAAACCATCGCCCGCCTGCTGAATTTTCACCTCGGCCAGCAGGCCGCCATGACCTTGCTCAGCGCGGACCTCGACCATCCTACCGGCTACGGGCGCGTGGTTCGAAAGTCTGCCCGCAGCGGCGAAGTGCGGGCGATTGTCGAAGAAAAATCTGCAAGCCCTGCCCAGAGAAAGATCCGCGAAGTTAATGCTGGCTTTTACGCCTTCGCCGTGCCGCAATTGTTCTCTCACATCGAGAGGCTCTCGACGGCCAATCCGCACGGCGAGTACTACCTCACCGATATGGCGGAGGTGTTGCACAAAGCCAGGCAGGGCGTGGTCGCGTGGAAAACGGAAAACCCCGGCGAAGTTCTCGGCGCCAACACCCGCGCCGAACTCTCTTCGCTCGACCACCACATCCGCATGGCCAAGTGCCAGCAGCTTATGGATGAGGGCGTGACCATATTTTATCCAGCGACCTGCGTGATCGATAACGATGTCGAGATTGCCGCTGACACGGTGCTCGAGCCTTTCGTCCAGATCCTGGGGAAAACACGCATCGGTGCGGCTTGCCGCGTCCGATCCTACTCCGTAATTCAAGACTCTGAGATCGGCGACGGAGTTCTCATTCGCAATGGTTGTATTCTCGAGGAAGCCCGCATCGGCCCCAACGCCGTCCTCGGCCCCTATTGCCATCTACGCCCCGGCAGCGACATCGGAGAAGGCGCGCACGTAGGAAACTTTGTCGAGACCAAAAAGATCAAGCTGGGCAAGGGATCGAAAGCCAACCACCTGACTTACCTGGGCGATGCTGAAATCGGCGCCGGCGTTAACATTGGCGCCGGAACCATCACCTGCAACTACGACGGCGTGGCCAAGCACACAACCGTCATCGAGGATGGCGTCTTCATCGGCAGTGACAGCACG
>Ga0302183_10000836_pt1 | contig 14316 bp, 15 predicted proteins | sample I_Palsa_N3_2_FD_200232 | JGI IMG/M metagenome (GOLD analysis project Ga0302183, IMG submission 200232) | Peat permafrost microbial communities from Stordalen Mire near Abisko, Sweden - I_Palsa_N3_2 | ecosystem: Environmental > Terrestrial > Soil > Palsa > Peat permafrost | place: Sweden...
CATGCGCTTCCGCTTCGCGCCGCTGGTCAAGCTGCATCTCGAAAACCAGTACCCTCGTGCCTCCATCACCACGCGCCTGGGACGTCTCAAGGGACGCGCCTTTTACTACGGGCCATTCCAGTCCCGCACGTCAGCCGAAAAGTTCATGAACGATTCGCTCGACTTTTTCAAGATGCGCCGCTGCGTGGATGACCTGCATCCCGATCCCAAGTTTCCCGGCTGCATCTATTCCGAAATGAAGATGTGCCTGGCGCCCTGCTTCAAGGGCTGCACGGACGAAGAGTATTCCGGCGAAGTGAACCGCGTGCAAGCCTACTTCGATTCCGCAGGAGAATCTCTGGCCCGCGAATTTTCCGCGCAGCGCGAGGCCGCATCGGCCAATCTCGCCTTTGAAGAGGCTGCCGCGATTCACCTCCGCCTGGAAAAACTGAAACCCACGCTGAGCCAGTTTCCCGAGATCGTCCGCCGCCTCGACCGCCTTTCGGCGCTGATGGTCCAGCCCTGCCAGCTCGCGGACTCCGTCACTTTTTTCCGCGTCGAAAGCGGAGCGATTCTTGGCTCATCGGTGTTCTGCATTCAACCCGCCGAGCACGCGAAATCGCAATCCATGGAATCGCGAGTGCTCGGAGTTCTCGATTCGTTCCCGCCCGCGAAAGCGCGGTCCGCGCTCGAAACCATGGAGCACGTCGCGCTGCTCAAGCGCTGGTACTACCGTGGCCGCCGTATCGGCGAAATATTTCTCACGGACGATAAAGGTGTCTTCCCCATGCGCCGCATCGTGCGCGGCATCGGCCGCGTGCTCAGGGGCGAAGGACCGGAAGTTGACTCCTCCGGGCAAACTCAGAGAAGTGACGATTCGTATCAGGGTATGCCTTCAGGCATACCGTAAGCAGGCCGTACCATGAATCGCGCCTTCAGGCGCTCGATCTAATTCCGTTACGGCACAGGAAAGGAAAAACATGGCGATCAAAGATCCGAACGGCAGACAACTCCGCGAGCACGTGCTTTACCTCCTCAACGGCGGTGGCGCCCACGCCCGGTTTGACGACGTCATGAAAGACATGCCGGAGAAATTACGCGGCGTGAAGCCCCACGGACTGCCGCACACTGCCTGGATGCTGCTGGAGCATCTTCGCCTGGGCCAGTGGGACATTCTCGAATTCAGCCGCAACTCCAAACATAGGTCTCCCGAGTGGCCGAAAGGTTATTGGCCGAAGACGGAAGCACCCCCGAGTTCAGCCGCGTGGAACAAAAGCATTCAGCAATTCCGCAAGGATCTAAAGGCGATGCAGGATCTGGTGGCGAGTCCAAAGGCCGATCTGTACGCGCGCATCCCATGGGGCGACGGCCAGACCATTCTGCGTGAGGCTCTGCTGTTGGCCGACCACAATGCGTACCATTTGGGCCAGCTAGTCGATCTGCGCCGCCTGCTAGGCGCCTGGCCCGTGTGATAGTTGAGCATATCGTTGCAGCCACGTCGCCGGAATCCTGACGGGTTACAGCGAGACGCATCAATTACCACGAAGTGCCGCCGCGCTCTGCGTTCAATTAAACTACTATAGAATATTTGCTTAGCGGCGCATCGGGCCCGTAGCTCAGCGGTTAGAGCAGTGGACTCATAATCCATTGGTCCAAGGTTCAAATCCTTGCGGGCCCACCATTTTTCCGCTGAGAGATTCCGTCCGGTTTGCCCAGATGTTTCCCGCAATGTGACAATACATAAATGCGAAAATCCTTTACCACAGCGGTAACCCTATTGGTGGCGGGGGCGATGTTGCTGGGCAATGTCCTGGCACAACAGACTCCGGCAGCGACGACTCAACCAGCCTCTCCAACGAAGACTCAGACGCCCGGGGCAAAGAAACAGCCAGCCACTGCGGCTAAGAGCGCAACTCCGCTGATTCTCAAAACGCAGAAAGAAAAATTCAGCTACGCCGTTGGGGTAAAGACGGGGCAGAGGATGGCGGAGAGTTTCAAGAAACAATCGGTTCCATTCGATCCAGCCATTCTCGCGCGCGGGCTAAAAGACGGCCTGTCGGGCGGAAAGACTCTGCTCACCGAGGAAGAAGCGCAGGCCGCGATTAAGGCAGTACAGGATGAGATGGGAAAGAAGCAGCAGGAGAAGATGCAGGAAGCCGGAGCTACGAACAAAAAAGAAGGAGAGGCTTTCCTGGCGGGGAACAAGGGGAAGGACGGCGTGGTCACGCTGCCCAGCGGCCTGCAATACAAGATCCTGACTCCAGGTACGGGTCCGAAGCCGACGGCGAGCGACTCGGTGGTTTGCAATTATCGCGGCACGCTGATCAATGGCACGGAATTTGACAGTTCGTACAAGCGCGGACAGCCGGCGACGTTTCCCGTCAATGGAGTCATTAAAGGATGGACAGAGGCGCTTCAACTCATGCCAGTCGGATCGAAATGGCAACTCTTCGTACCACCGGATCTTGCCTATGGCGAGCGCGGCGCGGGCGCGGACATCGGCCCCGATTCCACCCTCATCTTTGAAGTGGAATTGCTCTCGGTTGAGGATAAGAGCAAGGACAAGAGCGCGGACAAAGAGAAAGACAAGGACAAGAAATAGTCAGGCGATCGAGCGCTGGGGAAACAGGTGCGGTTCCGCGTGAGCCGCGCCGCTTTCTTAATGCTTCTGTCCAAACTCTGCGGGGAAGTGAACGATTAACCATTTTGAGGCGGCGCAGTCTCGAATCGTTGACAGTGTTGTGCGGCGAGAGTAGCGTGAGCACAGTTTGTGCCGATCTCACTCAAACCTCAAGGCTGGAGGCTGAAAAATGTCGTGCAGACGATTCTGCGCAGGAGTGATTGTGTGTTTGGCGGTGAGTTTCGCTGTGGCGCAGGATCCTACCAAGGTAGAGCCTAAGCATTACAAGCTACAGTTTGAGAATGAACGGGTGCAGGTGGTCAGTGTCCACTATGGCCCGCACGAGAAGTCCGAGATGCACGATCATCCCGGTGGGGTCTCCGTCAGTGTCACGGGAGGACACCTCAGGTTCACCGACCAGAACGGCAAAGTCACAGAAGTCTACGCCAAGGCGGGCGAGGCTCGATGGTTTCCGCCTTTCAAGCACAAAGTGGAGAACATCGGCGACGAACCTTACAACGGGGTTTATATTGGCATCAAAGGCAAGTTGGTGGCGGCTGGCGCCGCTCCCGCGCAAGAGTCGCCGATGAGTGCCGAGCAGGTGGCGAAGGTCCTGGCCGAGTATGGGCAAGCGAAACCTTGAATCGGACCCACCCCTGCGAAAACCACAAGCCTCGCTCTCATGGCAAAGGCGAGTTCCGCGTCATACGGTTCTCCAGAGGTCCCGTATAATAATCTTTGCGGCGCAAATTTCTGACTGAAGGAAGGGTATGGCGCACAGCGTTTTCTGCGTGAAGTTGAAAAAGGAACTGCCGGGACTGGACGAGCCTCCGTTCGACAACGATCTGGGGCGCAAAGTTTACGACAACGTCTCCCAGGAAGCGTGGAGGATGTGGACCGAGCACTGCAAGATGCTGCTCAACGAATACCGCCTGAACCCCGCGCGCCGCGAAGATCAGGAAGTCATCGTCAAGCAGCTCGATCAGTTCTTCTTCGGGGAAGGTTCGGCTGTGCCCAAGGAATATGTGCCGCCGGCGCGGAAGTAGTCTCGTGTACCAACGATTTCCGTAGATTTTTCGGTTGAGCGCGCTTCAGGGGGCGACCACCGGGGCTGAAGCCCTCCAGGGTTCTGGACGCTTTTCGCGGCGCTGAAGCGCCGCTCTTCCATGGTGGTTTTTCGCGGTTAGAATCAACGGGGTTGGTTTCCGTCGCGGCCGCGCTTCCACACGCTTCGGGCTCAGTAGTCCAAGCCCTCGAGCCTCTTCAAGATCCGCCGGGTCAGATGGTTCAAGGGGTTTAGCGGCTTGCTCTCTCCCGGTATGAGCGTCCGCGCTTGACGACTGGAGTGGGGGCGTATCAGCAGCCACCAGTTTTCTTTATAGCGCTCGTATTTGTGCCCCTTTAGGTGGGGAGTGAGGGCAATGGTTCTTTTTCCCGCGAGGCACTTGGCGGGGAAAATGTACCAGACATCCTCGGGGAAGATGTAGATGGCAAAGTAATCGACCTGTTTGGGTGTGTAGTTTGGCCTGCCGAAGCGATGCAGTTGGCAGAGGTAACAGGTACCCAACCACATCTCAGTGGACTTTACCTGGACGCGCAGAAAGCGGCCGTTGAGTTCCACGACGACGTCGTAACGCGGAGGTTCACCCCAAGGCTTGGCTACATTGAACCCGAGCCCGGAGGCGACGGTCATGAATAGGAGTTCGACCCACTCTCCCCGCCGCTTGTAGTTCGCGAAGAGCTTTTTGCCCCGCCGACGTCCCATGGGTCCTCCCAAAAGCAGAAAAGGCGCAGCCCGTGGGCTACGCCTTCTTTTTCGATTTCTCGACTCTATAATGCTATTATATCATACCGCTATAGCTAAACCTTCACACTATTCTGTGCAAGCCAGGATTTATATTTTCTTTGGCTGCATGCACATAGCTTCCATCGTGCCATTTGTGCCTATTGACAAGGTTCGGCTACGGTTTTTCATAGAAGGGCCTCTCCGATCCCACACGAACCGGACTTTGTCCAAACCGTCTGTGGTCCGGCCCAAGCGAGTTACTCCGAGAGTTACTACTGCACTGATTTTGATGCACATTTCATCACCCCGTAACATTCCCTTGCTACAACGGAAGTGTGGATCTGCCCGTGTACAACACGCTGATCCTTTCCGATCTGCACCTCGGTGCGGAGACGAGCCACGCGCGCGAAGCCACGCGCGTGCTTAAGGAGAACTGCTTTCAGCGGCTGATCCTTCTGGGCGACATTTTTGCCGACCTTAACTTCGCCCGCTTGACCAAGGACCACTGGAAATTTCTCGGCTACATCCGCAAGCTGTCGAATCCCAAGCGCAATATCGAGGTCGTGTGGGTGGAAGGCAATCACGACCACGGGCTTACGAACATCATGTCTCACCTGGTGGGCGTGCGAGTTTACCAGCGTTACGCGTGGCAATTTGCGGGACTGCGCCACATCGCGATTCACGGCCATCAGTTTGACGGTTTTCAGGTCAACAACGTGAGGCTAAGCCGGCTGGGGACTTCGTTATATCTCAAGCTGCAGAAACTTGATTTCAAGCGTAAGCCGATTGTCAGGCTGATTGACCGGCTGAACACGCGCTGGTTGCGCATGTCGCCGAAAGTAACCGCGGGAGCTCTGCAATATGCGCGGCAGCGCGATGCCGATCGTATTTTCTGCGGCCACACGCACGAGGCCATGCACGCCGAGCAGGACGGGATTCATTACTACAACGCAGGCGGCTGGGTCGACTCCCGGCTGACTTATGTCACCATCGACGAACAGGGGGTTCGCATCCATGAGTTCAATGAGCATGAGTTTAACGAGCATGAATACAACGAGCGAGCTGACGATCGTGATTCCAGCCAAGAACGAGGCGAAGCTGATTCCTCGTTTGCTGACTTCGCTGACGAATCAGGACTACGCGAAGATGTCGAGTACGAGAGTGTTGGTGGCTGACGCCAACTCGACCGACGGCACTCCCGAGATTGTACTTGGCTTCCGCGACCGCTTGAAGGTGAGCGTGATCCGCGGCGGAATGCCTTCCGTCGGCCGCAACCTGGGAGCAGCCCAGGCCGAGAGCGATTATGTTCTCTTTCTCGACGCCGATATCGAACTGGCGCATCCTTCGGTGGTGCGCCGCGCCGTTGAACTGGCCCAGCGCAGGCACCTTCATTGTGTGACCACGAACATCCTTTGCCGCGACGGCAACTGGATCGACAAGTTGTTTTACGCAGGCAATGATTTCTTTCAATACCTGTCCCGCCTGCACCATCCTTTTGCCACGGGTATGTTCATGCTGTTCGAGGTGAAACAGTTCCGAAAACTCCGCGGGTTCCACGAGCAAGTGGCCTTTGCCGAGGATTACCTGCTCAGCCAGCAGGTGGAGCGGGAGCGCTTCGGCATCGTGCGCGGCGGCGTCTACACCACCAACCGCCGATTCCAGAAAATGGGACATCTGCGTGTGGGCTGGCTGTTCCTGAAGACTGCGATGAACTACTGGAACCAGAACTACTTTCTGCGCGACCACAAATACTGGCAGACCTAAGCCGGGTAACTCGCCGATTAGATTTTGTATCGAGTTTCTTCAGCGTCACAAAAAGCAGGCTCCAGCAACTCAGCCGGAGCCTGCTTTTGCTTCACTGAAATGCGCTCGTGTCTTCAAAATCGCAGGACAATCCCCGTCGACAAACGAATGTTGTTCTGGGTTGTGCCGAAGAAACGAGTCTGCACGTAGTCGCCCTGGAAGCGCCAGGCAATCGGACGGATGATCTTGTAATCGATACCGCCGCCGACCGCAGTGGCAAACGACGTATCGGAGCCGCCGCCATTGTTGGCATTCACGTGCGCGCCCCCGAACAGCGCTTCCGCGAAAGGGCGAAACTTGCCGACGGAGAATGAGACTCGCGGGCCGAACAGGAGGTTCTCCTCCGTGACACTGGCGTTAAAGCTGGAGCAAGGTCCCGCTCCTACGCCCACCGGCACGGCGGGGCACTGCGGAAAATTCTGCGAACCGTAATGACTGTCGAAATCGGCCACGAACCCCAGAAAAGGAATTACTTTACCTTCAACCGAGGCTTCCCAACCATTGGTGTTGGCGCGGTCGATCGAAGAGAGATCGGTGTTGTAGTAGGAGTAGCCGAAAAAGACGTTGCCGCTGGTGGGAACCTGAGCGCTTGCGAAATCCGCGAATAGAAACAGAGCAAAGAGAATGAGTCCGATTTTTCGCATGGCGATCTTAACCCTTACCTTTCCAAACCTGAGTGAAAAACGGCAAATGTCAAATGCCTCGGGGCGGGATAGGCCAACGGAAATTCGCTGAGAGTTCGCGAGATGCTGCGATAAATCGAGCCGCTACGACGGGGTAGCGCGGTCACGACTCGAAATCTAAGCAGCGTGCATCGTCTGTGCTCCCGCACTCGAGTTCATCTGCCGATGACTGGTGGAACCCTGAGGCAGACGAAAAGTTTCGAATGCAGAACCTGAGACCGCCCATTGTCGGAGAATTGATCCCTCAGAAGCGCCACACCAGTCCGGTGGAACCCCGGATATCGTTCTGAGTGGCGGCCAGCAGGTGGGTATGCATGTAGTCGAATTGCAGGCGCCAGGCAAAGCGCTTCATAAAGAGGAACTGGAACTTGCGGTCCACACCGCCGCCGACATCCCAGGCGATGGGGTAGTGCGTGGTCCCATCGGAGGTGGTGCGTTGCGCCCCGCCCATCACCTGCACAAACGGACGCCATTTCCCGTAGTTTACGAAAAGCCGCGGCCCAAGAAGCGCGTTGTACTGCTGCACGCCCAGCCGGTAGAAGCCGCTGCCGTCGAGCACAAAGCCCAGGTATGACAAGCGGGGGAGCGGAAAAGCCTCAACCGAGGCATTCCATCCGCGGAAGGTATAGCGGTTTATCACATCGACGGAATCGCCGTAGGCAGCTCCCACATACACGTTGCCATCCGGGATGAGTTGCGCTCTCGATGAGGTTGCGAACAGTATTAAGCTCAGAAATGCCAGAACCACGGCTGCGGTTTTCGACACGAAAATAATTCCTCCCCGGCAATTATGCCAGCAGCAAATTCTACCTGAATGTATGAAATTCGTTAGATGCAGTGTACCGGAGGGCCAAGATGCCCCACCTGCCAAAATTGCGCCGGTGCAGCTTTGGCACGCCCATACAAAAATTTACTCTCATTTTATGATTCCGAAACCCCTCCGCGAGCGTCTATCTAATAGCATGGAATTCATGGACACAACTTGGCAAGCCGGGCAGGCACGCGATCAGGCCGGCCTCGGAACACAACCGAAGGAGTTGAAGTTGAAGCTCAGTCTGGAAACTCGAAATTGCGGCGAGGTAATCGTTGTTCATTGCCAGGGCCGCATCGTCTATCGCGAGGAGGCCGCCGCCCTTGCGCGCCTGGCTGGTGAAGTTCTCGATACCAAGGGGAAAGTGGTTGTTGATCTAAGCGGCGTCAGCTCTATTGACAGCGCCGGCATTGGCGAATTCGCCCTTCTGCATACTCGGGCGCAGTCCGGGAATGCGGACTTGAAATTCGCCAGCCCCAGCCCGCTGGTGCGCGATCTGCTCGATCTTACCAACCTGGATTCAGTGCTTGAGATTCACCCCAGCTTGTGCGAGGCTCTGGCAGCCTTTGAGCCCGCCGAAGTCTGCGCCGACTGCTGATTCGCTTCGCGGGAAGAATAACCACGTCGCGAAGTGCGGAAACCTTCCTTAGCCACGTCTCCCGCCTCGCATCAGCTTTCCCGATGAAAGCGGTACCGCCCGGCCCGCTCCAGCGCTACCGCCTCGGCCACCTTCAAAAATGCCCGCGCCGCATGCGAGAGTCCAGCGTCCTTGCGATAGATCAAACGCAGCTTGCGTTGCACGCGCAACTCCCGAACCGGAATCCTCACCAGTTCGCCCCGCGCCACTTCCGTTTCCACGCTGATTTCGGGCATCAGCGCGACGCCGCTTCCCAGGGCGACGAACTGCTTGATGGCCTGCAGCGTGGGCAGTTCAAGATCCATATGCAGCGGCGTTTTGTATTTCTGGAATGTCTGCAAAACCTTCTCACGATAGGGCGACGAAACGATATGCGCCACAAACGACTCGGCTCCCAGTTGCCGGATGCTCACCTCCCGGGCCGTGGCCAGCGGATGCTTGGGCGGCACCACCAGCACCAATTCGTCGAGATACGCGACCACCGAGTGCAGACGCGGCTCCTCCGGTTTGTAGGACAGCACGCCCAGCTCGGCGCTGTGCTGCAACACATCGTCCGGAATGTGGCTGCCCAGCGCCCGCTGCACCGTGATCTTGATCATGGGATGCAGCCGCCGGAACTCGGCCAGCACCGGCAGCAGATAGAGCGCCGTGAATTCGTTGGCCGCAATGACCAGCTTGCCCTGCTGCAATTCCCTCAACTCGGTCAGCGATTGGCGAGCGTCGCGGCGCAGATTGAGCAGTTTTTCGGCGTACTCGTAGAGGACTTGTCCGGCATCGGTAAGGATGCCTTCCCGCGAGGAACGGTCGAACAAGGTCTCGCCCAGCTCATCTTCCAGTTTGCGGATGGTCTGGCTCACCGCCGATTGAGTGCGGTAGAGCTTCTCGGCGGCGCGGGAGAACCGGCGCTCGCGCGCCACGGCCAGGAAAACTTCCAGCTGCGAAAGTTCCATTTATCGGACCTTAATGAAAACCCGGCAATCCATTAGCACATCTTATCATAGAAGGCATCCTAATGATCCTTAAACAATTATTAGCGCCGCTTCAGGCGATCCTCGCCGTACCATATGAGGAGCAAGCAAGCACATTGATTTTCCTGGGGAGGCTCATGGCCACGGAGCAGGTCCGCATCACCGTTTTCGATACCACGCTGCGCGACGGAGAACAGTCGCCCGGCTGCAGCATGAACCATCAGGAAAAGCTGCGTCTCGCGCACCAGCTTGACCGCCTCGGCGTTGACGTGATCGAAGCCGGATTCCCCATTGCTTCGGAAGGTGATTTTGAAGCGGTGAAAGCGATCGCAGCGGTCCTCCGCCGGCCGATCATTGCGGGCCTGGCGCGCGCCTGCCGTCCTGATATCGAGCGCGCCTGGGAAGCTCTGAAAGACGCCGCCCACCCGCGCATTCATGTCTTCCTCGCCACTTCCGACATTCACTTGCAGTACAAGCTGCGCATCACGCGCGATCAGTGCCTGGCCCAGGCTCGCGAAGCAGTCGCTTTCGCCAAGTCGCTCTGCGCCGACGTGGAATTTTCGCCGGAAGATGCCACGCGTACCGAACCCGATTTTCTCTGCAAGGTGCTCGAAGCCGTGGTCGAGGCCGGAGCCACCACGCTCAACATTCCAGACACCGTCGATCTGATCTCAACCCTCCGCCGCCGCGTGAAGGGAATCGAGAACGTCACCATTTCCGCCCATTGCCACAATGACCTCGGCATGGCTGTAGCCAACACCATGGCGGCCATCGCCGCCGGAGTTCGCCAGGTGGAATGCACCATTAATGGCATCGGCGAACGCGCCGGCAACGCGGCGCTGGAAGAAATCGTGATGGCGATGCGGGTTCGTCGCGACCGCTATCCTTATGAGACCGGCATCGTCGGGGAGCATCTTTTTCCCGCCAGCCAGATGCTGAGCGAAATCACCGGAGCGTCTGTGCAGCCGAACAAAGCCATCACCGGACGCAATGCCTTCGCCCACGAAGCCGGCATCCATCAGGACGGCGTGCTCAAGAATCCGCTGACCTACGAGATCATGACGCCGCAGTCGGTGGGCGTGCCCGATTCGAAGCTGGTGCTGGGCAAGCACTCCGGCCGCCACGCGCTCGCCATTCGCTGCGAGCAACTCGGCTATCAGTTCGACCGCCGCGCCCTCGACGATATCTACCGCCGGTTCGTCCGGCTGGCCGATAAGATCAAGCACGTCGAAGATCATCACTTGCTGGAATTAATCCGCGACACCCACAAGCCCGCCGCATCGGCCACTCCGCTGTTTGAGCCGCTGCCAACCGCGGTTGCAGCCGCTGCCAACGCCTCCGGACACGAATCGCCGCGTCCGTTTCCCATGGCGCAGCAAACCACCCCCTTCGGCATGTCGCTGCCCCTTCCCGCCGATCAGCACCACGATCAGGAAGACTATCTCTGGGGCGTATAGCAGGTCTCTCGGAGCAGCGAAGGCAGCAGCTTCGAGTAAACTAACTCCCGCATGCTTCTGATCCTCACCATCCTCCCCGGCGACGGCATCGGCCCGGAAGTCACCGAGCAAGCCGTCCTGGTTCTTCACGCCGTTGCCAAAGCATTCGGCCACCAGCTGCAGTTCCAGCACAAGGATATCGGCGGCGCTGCTCTGGCCGCTGCTGGGGATCCTTTGCCCACCGAAACGATTCAAGCTTGCCTGTCTTCGTCCGCAGTCCTGATGGGCGCGGTGGGAAGCCCGGCCTTCGATCATTATCCGAATCACCTCCGCCCGGAAGCCGGGCTCTTGCGACTGCGCCGCGAACTGGGCGCTTACGCCAACCTGCGTCCTGCCGTCTGTTTTCCGGCGCTCGAAGATTCTTCTCCGCTGCGCGCCGATCTGGTCCGCGGCACCGACATCATGATCGTCCGCGAATTGCTGGGCGGCCTCTACTTCGGAGAGCCGCGTTTCATCGCGGGCGCACCCGGTTCCCGCGTTGCCACCAATACCATGACTTACGATGAGCCGGCCATCGAGCGCATCGCCCGCGTCGCCTTTGACCTGGCCGTGAAGCGCCGCAATAGAGTCTTGTCGGTCGATAAAGCCAACGTCCTTGAGTGTTCCCGCTTGTGGCGTGAAGTCGTCTCACGCTGCGCGAAAGACTATCCAGCGGTGCAGCTTTCTCACATGTACGTGGATTCCGCCGCCATGTCGCTGGTGCAGCGCCCTAAAGACTTCGACGTGCTGCTCAACGAAAACATGTTTGGCGATATTCTTTCCGATCAAGCTGGTGGAGTGGTGGGCTCGCTCGGATTGCTGGCTTCAGCCAGCATCGGCGGCCCGGTGGGCTTGTACGAGCCTGTCCACGGCTCCGCGCCCGACATTGCCGGCAAGGGAATCGCGAATCCTCTGGGCGCAATTCTTACCGTCGCATTGCTGCTGCGCCATTCTTTTCAACTGGAACGCGAAGCTGCCTGCATCGAGAACGCCGTCAGCATGGTTTTGAATCAGGGCAGTCGGACAGCGGATCTTGCTCGCACCGGACAGAACCCTGTATCAACTTCCGAGATGGGACGCCAAATTGTGGAGGCGGTCAAGCGATCGGCTTCCGAGGCGAAACACAAGTCAGCCTGAAGCAGAATTTCAGACTCGGGGCGTGGGGCCGCCGGGCAGAGTCTTCGCCGGCCGGACTGGCGCCATCGCCGAACCGCCGCCGTACTTGCCCGTCAGGTCATACCAGCGAACGCGTAGCATCTCCTGAAACATGCGCGCGCCATCGATCAGCGGATGAATCCGCGTTCCCCCGCTGTGGCCCCAGAGCACAGGTACTTCCTCCACGCGGAAACCGAACTTGCGCGCCAGGAAAAGAATCTCCGGGTCGAAGCCCCAGCGGTCGATGCGCTCCAGCGGTAGAATCGCCTGTGCGGCACGCCGGGTGAACGCTTTGAAGCCGCACTGGGTGTCTTTGAACCGCAGCCCCAGAATCATCCGCAGCAACAGATTGAAGATCCTTCCAAAAAGCTGCCGATGCAGCGATTGCCGCTTCGTCTGCAGTTCCGCGCGCAGCCACCGCGAACCGATGGCGATATCCGCCCCGGCCGCCAACGCTCCCAGCAGCTTCGGCATTTCTTCGATGGGTGACGATAAATCCGCGTCGCTGAAAACCACCACCTTGCCCCGAGCGTTCAACATGCCGTTGCGCACGCTATAGCCTTTGCCACGGTTGCCCGGATTTTCCACCAGCCGCAGCGTTGGATTCGTCTCCGTGAAGGCGCGCACGATCTCCGCCGTGTTGTCGCGCGACCCATCATTCACCACGATCACTTCCGCGTCCCATCGCTGCCGGCGGACATATCCCATCACCTTTTCCAGGGTTGCGCCCAGGCGCTCACCTTCGTTATAAGCTGGGATGACGATGCTGTAGGCGATGTCTTCCAATCGAGCCTTCTATGCCAACCTGCGCCGAGCTACCCATGCGACATCGGGAACGGATGAGATGCCGCTTCCCTCAGCCCCGGCGCCGCAAAAATAGCTTCGCCATTGTACGTCCTACGAACCTCGCGGCGGAACTAGAAGCGAGAGCCGCCCTCACGCCACGTTACGCTGTTCGTGGAGCATGCTGAAAAACTCATTTACCAGTTCGAGATCCCACAGGCCCTGGCGGGCCTCCGAGCGCATCGTGTGCGCGGCCTGGTCATGGGTCAGCGCGGGCTTGTAGGGCCGCGCCGTCCTCAGCGCGTCATATACATCCACCACCTGCAAAACCCGCGGCAGCAGCGGGATCTCGCCCGCCCGCAATCCGTCGGGATAGCCCGATCCGTCGCCATGCTCATGATGATGCCGGATGATCGGCAGCACCAGCCGCAACGACTTCAGCGGCCGGCAAATATTCTCCCCGGTCACCGGATGCCGCTTCATGATCTCCCACTCCTGCGGCGACAGGTTGCCGCCTTTTTTCAGAATCTCGTCCGGCACGGCAATCTTGCCCAGGTCATGCAGATACCCGCCGCGGCGCAACCCCACGATCGAATCTTCATCCAGGTCGAGGTGCCGTCCCAAATCCACGGCGTGCAACGCCAGCCGCTCGCAATGGCCCTCCGTGTAAGGGTCGCGGTTCTCCACGATCAGCCCCAGCGTGCACAGCACCGAATCCGCTGTCTCCAGTTCATCCGTAAATTCCTTCACCCGCAACAGCGACTTCACCCGCGCCGTCAACTCCTCCGGCAGCACCGGCTTGTTCAGAAAGTCGTCCGCCCCCGCTTCAATCCCCTGCAACTTCTCCGCGCTGTCGGTTAACCCCGTGATCAGTACAAAAGGAATCAGACGGGTTACCGGATCGCTCTTGAGGCCACGACATAGTTCATAACCTGACTTCCCGGGCATCCTCACATCCGAGAGAATCAAATCGGGCGCCTGCCGCCGCACCTCCGCCTCAGCTTGCTGCGCATCGGCCGCCGTCACCACGTCGTAGCCGCGCACGCCGAGCAACTGGCTCATCAGTGCGGCGATTGCGGGATTATCGTCCACCACCAAAATTCGAGCAGCCTGCCGCCGTATCCCCCACCCGTTCCTATCTTGATCGGAAGCCGCCACTCGCGGCGAAGTTGTCCGAACCTTACCGCGTCCAGCCGGGCGAGAATCGTGAGGGAAACTCATTCGCATCTGCTTCCAATCTATTAATTCTACTGCAATCTCAAACCTGCCGTTGTTGCGCACGATGCGATGGCGCGGCAATCGGCGGCTTACGGCGTCTTTCTGTCCTGCTTCGGGACGGCATCGATAAGAATTGTGACCTCTAACCTTGTCCCCCAGCTGGTTTTCTGCTTAGGCTCGACTTATGAATAAGAAATCGATATCGCGCTCCCAATCTTGTGGCCGGTTCGCTCTTTCGCTCACGCTCGTCGTGATCCTGGCGAGCGCCGCACTTGCCGCTTCCAAGCCCCACGTTATTGCCTTCGGTAAATGGACTTCCGTCCACTGGGTCCTCGAGTCCGGCGCAGTAGACGACAAGCCGCTTACGCTTAAGGTGCGCCCGCTCCTCGTAGACGGTC
>Ga0302183_10000842_pt1 | contig 14291 bp, 10 predicted proteins | sample I_Palsa_N3_2_FD_200232 | JGI IMG/M metagenome (GOLD analysis project Ga0302183, IMG submission 200232) | Peat permafrost microbial communities from Stordalen Mire near Abisko, Sweden - I_Palsa_N3_2 | ecosystem: Environmental > Terrestrial > Soil > Palsa > Peat permafrost | place: Sweden...
TTCGCGGGGAGCCTACTCCGACTTCGTCGTGGTCCCGGCTGAGTCCGTGACCAGGGTGCCCGCCGGGGCGACCGACGCCGAGGCAGCAACCCTGCCGATGAACGGGCTCACCACCCGGCAGGCCCTCGACCTGCTCGGGCTAGCCCCAGGCCAGGTCCTCGCGGTCACCGGCGCGGCCGGCGCCGTTGGCGGTTATGCGGTGCAGCTGGGACGGGCCGACGGCCTGCGTGTCGTCGCCGACGCGTCGGCGCAGGACGTGCAGCTCGTCAAGGACCTCGGGGCCGACATCGTGGTGCGGCGCGGCGCGGACTTCGCCGGCCGGGTCCGCGAGGTGCTTCCCGAGGGCGCCGACGGACTGATCGACGCCGCTCTTCTCAACGAGCTGGCCATCCCGGCGGTCCGCGACGGCGGCCGGATCGCGACAGTGCGCGGTTTCCGGGGAGAGCCCGAACGCGGCATCACGTTTCACCCGGTGTCAGTGCGCACCTATGCCCGCGAGCGCGAGAAGCTCGACCGCCTGCGCCAGCAGGCGGAAGCAGGCGAGGTGACGCTCCGGGTGGCCACGGCGGTTCCAGCCGAGCGGGCCGCCGAGGCGCATCGCCTCCTGGAGGCAGGTGGCACGCGGGGGCGGATCATCCTGGAATTCTGAGCCGCTCATCCTGCGGGCACATGCATGAAGGGTATGCACCACCCGCCGCCCTCCCCTCCTGCCGCGTCCACCGGGCGGTGACTCCCTACGACGGGCGGCCCAGGCAGGTCAGGGCCCCCGCCGCGCGAAACACGGCGGGGGCTCAGGGCCGGTGGGCTCAGCCGGCGGCCTGCACCGCCTGGAGGATGACCCCGTCCACGACCTGCGGGGCCGCCTGCGGGACGTCGTGCCCCGAGTTCGCGGTGACGACGTGGGCGTGGGCGCGGGCGGCCATGAAGAACTCGGCCTGGGTGGGGATCGCGTTGTCGCGGAGCGCGACGATCTCCCACTTCGGGGTGGCGGCCGGCGGGTTCACGGTCGCGGGGTCCGACAGCGCGGACGCGGTGATCGGCCGCTGGACGACCGATGCGATCGCGACCTGCGCCGGGGACAGGCCCCCGGCGTACACCGAGGCGAACTCGGCCGGGTTGATGTAGATGTCGGTGCCGCCACGAACAAGCTTTTGGGTATCTCAGGACCAGCCAGGATGAGCATACCGTCGCCCCGGTCCTCGCAGTCACGATCAACCCACGGAATCCCCGCATCGCGGAATGCCTCGCGCATCACGCGGTACAGGCCATCACGGACCGCTAGCTGATTCCGGTTGGTGCGATGCCGATCCCCGAACCCTTCGACATCGACAGCAACGATGGTCCTGTGCACAGCCAGGCCCCGATTCTCCATCTGTCCTCCCACTGAGAACCAGGCCGAAACGAAGCTCTCGCCAACCTAAGGCTTAAAGCCTTCCCGGGAGTCTGATACCTGCCGGACCAGTAGCGTCCGCTGGGCTGGCCGGAACAGGTCCTCATCAGGCAACCCTGGACTTGGGCCCGTAAGTAGGCGGCGAGTTGGGTCAGAGCCTTTCCTCACTAGCCAGCTTAGGCTGACAGCCGTGAACATGTTGGGCATTGCTGCAATCGACGTCGGCCGATCGGGTCATAGCAACCTGATCATGGCCTTGCACAGATCTTGGTCAGCGCGTGTCGATCGTCTGGCGAATACGGGGCGGAATTCAGCGGCAACCCTTGATCCACCAAGCCAGTCACACCTTCCAAACTGACAGCTTAGATCAATCCGCCGCGGCATAGCTGCTTGAGAGTTGGATAAATTATCCACTATTCGTGGTATGGCGGACCGCACTGGAATGGTTTATATGTGCGCCACAGACAATCCTGGCGCCCGATGTTTAACCAGCGCATACTCGGCAGGGAAGGCAAAGGCTGAGGATTTCTTTCACCCAGCGTAATCGAGATGCGAGCGATACGCTTTGCCTGCCATCCTGGTAGTTGTCGTGGCCAGCGGGGGCTGACCGCATGCCAGCATCATGTCGACTTCTTGCCCAACAGCACTTGCGGGTCTGCCGCGATGGCGGCGTGACCTCCGAAACATGTTACGGAAAATACGCGACCATATTGCACTTGGCGGATCTAGTTTTCGTCTATCGCAATTTCTCCTCGTACGCCTTGCGCCAAATTCTGCAACGCGTTACGTAAGCCTCCATTTGCGTGGAGATGAATTGATCTATATCCCAGTTGTCGTCGGAAACGGGCGTTCCGTCGGAACAAACGTACGCCCATGCGGAGTCGGCATTCGACAATTCTAGTCGTCGCAGATCATAGATTGGGTCTTCAAAAGTATTTAGCATCTGCCACTCCGCCTCAGAGAGGTCGCTGATTACGATGCCTTCCGCTGTACCCTCCGCTGGAGTCAGCCCTGGATATATCTGGTGCATGAGCTTTGCCGCACGCCAGCCGGTAGCTGTTGCTGGTCTACCTTGAGGCACTCGTCCCAACAAGACCTCCAGCACCTCCGGACAGCGGAGACTACCGTAGACGAACAGATCGCCCGCCACCACCGATTGGCGGTCCAGCCGGCCATTTTGCTTCAAGTTGCTTCGGTGAGAGAGGGGCGAGATACGCGGCACTAATTACCTCCTGAGCAAACGTTGGTGAAGCCTGGTCTGCCAGATTAACAAACCAGTCACACCCTGCTGGGTAAGCCCACAAGTAAGTACGGAGCAGTGGGGAATTGATTCCTCGATCAGAGAGGATGCCAGCTATATCTTCATTCGTCCACCAGGGCACACGCTGATGCGCATGCTCAACACAGCTGGCGATGCTAGATCCTTCATTTAGCGCGATGTGAAGCTCTGCTCGGACAAGTTGTATGTAATGATCCAAGCGTACACGGATAGCCAGATCTGAATCTTCAGAGATCATAAAGAGGGGCAACGCTTGGGCGAGTCCTTCGAATAGCACTTGGTTAGTGGCGTGGACGGAGAATAGCGGGAACCACTCCACATGAGACTCGTTAGCTATCAGGGAAAGGTTGGCGTATTGTATGGCGTGCCCGAGAAGTTCATGCAATGCAAACTGCCGCGCCCTCACGGTCGTAAACTTTGCATTTTTCAAGTTAAGCCTTAGTCGCACTTTTTGCGAAGCGCCATCAAGCCAATATGCCCAATAGTCATCTACTTCTACTGTCTCAATCGCAATGTCCGGTTCGGCCCGCACGCCGCTATAATCCCGCAGACGGGGCTGAAGCTCCCACGCAGCCGCACGGATGGCACTTGGGGCATCTACGGGGGACAGTGCACCTTCCAAATGTTCGAGCTCGTTAAGAGTCTGAGCTCCCCAGGACACGTCTCTATCTTTCAAAAGCTCCCGCGCAAGTGCACCTCTGCTCACCACGTAGTCCGGTGACCACCCACGAGCTGCACAGCCTTGGGTGCACAGAAGGTAGTCCTCAAGAGATCGCTGTGCGCCTAGCAGGGCTTCAAGGTACGTAAGGTCCGCAGTCAGTCGCTCTACTAGATTCAAATCTTGCTCTGCGCAGGCGGCAGATTTGAGTTCAGAGAGCCGACGGTGAACATCGAGCCTGCTAGCAATTGGGTCTGCCTCTTCGCCGGAACGTGGCTTGCAATCATAATCAATAATCACCGAACCGTTCCGGTCCACTTCATATTTATGCCACTGGCGGATTACTGCTTCACAAGCATCATGCAGAGACACTATGAGTCACTTCCCAACGGAGGGTAACTGCTTGATTCGGTCTGAGGTAATCCCTTGTCAGTACCAAGACTATGTCGTCCCCTTCATAATCCCAAACCAATTGTTCAGTCGCTGATCTCTCAGATCCATCTGGGAGTTCTTCGATAGCGCTACACCCAAGAAGAGGTTTCACTCCCCTATGACGAAGCGTAAGTGTAAAACGCCGAGCGAATCTAGGGAACGCTTGCCGCCAATAGTGGTCACTCACAAACCGCCCTCCCTCACACCAGAACTCGAAGGCCCTGGATTCCCCTGGTTGGACCGCCGGAGACAGCTGACATGCGAACTTAGCCAGATTCCGCGTGTCATGCGCTCTATGGATGGTCGTTCTCGACTGATTTTCCTGAAGGGCTTGAATTGTAAGCGAAGGAGCACGAGTATGCTCAAACCAAAGCTCTCTCTGAATGCGCGCTATCGGATTATCGGTCATATTCAGGATATGATGTTTATACTCAACACGTGCCCAACCATCCGATGGGATATCGATGTTAACGGATAGGTCGAGATCAATTATATTGCCAGTCAACGTGCCCAATTGGCGAGTCTCGCGTTGTGATAGACGTAGAGTCTGCTGAAGAGTAATCAATCTTCGGGCAATTAGTTTGGTCGCTGAATCTGCTTCATCAACGTCGTGTTCGCTTAGCGCGGCTGGAACACGAGCGATCGAGGCGGGAAAACGATGGACCTCAAGTTCGTCCAGGTTAGAAGGGCCCCAATCAACGTTTGCCGCATTGGAAGAATATAGTCTAGAATCAATTAGATTGAAAAGATGCTTTGCCTCTTCCTTACGCGGATCATAAGAGTCTAGAAGCTCAGCAGGACAAGGCTGCAAAAGAGCCTCCGCAGACCATTCAGGAAACATGGCTTCTAGTACGCGGCAGGCGTCAGGATAAGGAAGGCCGCCCTTCAATCTTCCAGAAATCCAGCGATAGTACTGGGCCGCGCTCGGGAAAGTTCCCTGCAAATGAGGATCTAGTTCACGAGCAACCCGTTCGTATTCGCTGCAGAATGTTTCGTACTTCTGCCAGTGGCGTTCCGTAAGCAAAAGTTTCAATAGTGCGGATTGTTGCGGCATCCTCGATTCCGCCTCAACATACTTGAATTTTTTCCCTTTAGATCTCCTATGTACAACCGATCATAGCACACGCGATACGAAGACGATAGAGAGGTGACAGATAGAGGATACTTCTGCCGCGAAGAACAAAGCCTTAGAGATGACAGCCCTACGCTAACGCGATGAGATGGCGACCAAGTTCACCCTGGAGCCATGACGGATTACTTGTCACGGACGCGCAGCCGATGCATCGCGGCAAGAGATGCGTGACGAAAGAAGGACGGAAGGAGACTGTCATGTCTGAACGGAAGCGGCAGCAACGAAATTCCACCCACAAGCAATCGGCACTAAGCCCGAAGGAGATAGTGACAGGTCTGGTAGTGGCCATTTTCCTCGCTGGACTAGCAGGCTGTTTGGCGGGGCCAGCACAAGGGGTTAGCGTCTTTCTAGCCGTCCTAGCATTGTTTACTGGCGTAAGACAGTCGTTAATCCGCTGGTCTTGTAGACGACGCTTCGGGTCGGAACGCCCTTCGCGAAGACGGACTTCACGGCGCCCACAGCATGGAGTTCGAGAGCGCCAGTTTTGGAAGAAGCCCAGACTAATACTCCAGCGACACTTCGTGATCTGAGTCGACAGACGCCAGCCTTCAGTCGCGTTGGCTGATCCATACCGAGACGTGGGCAGGTTCCAGGGCCTTCTGCACGACACCGGCCAGGTCATCTCGGACCGAGTCCAGGTCCACCGCGTCCTTCAAGCGGGCAGCGAACGCCGCCACCATTTCGTCGGTGTCATACCGGGACCGGTTGAACCGCCGGTCCACCTGCAGCTGCACCCGCCGCCGGACCGGGTTGAACAGCCCCGCGGCGGCCAGCGTGGCAGCGGCCACCGCCACCGTGCTATGGAACCGGAACACCTGGGTGATCAGCAGCACCAGCCCGGCGTAGACCCCGACCAGCAGGCCGGTGACAATCGCATAGGCCACGGTACGGGAGATGATCCGGTCGATCTCATACAGCCGGTACCTCAGGATTGCGACACCGATGGCGGCCGGCAGGGCGAAACCGGCGCAGACCGAGACGATCTCCAAGGTGAGCGCGACCGGGCTGGAACTGGAGCCGAACCCGACCATCCCGGCCAGACCCAGAACAGTGATCACGCTCCCGCCCATCAGCCACTTGAGCTGCAGCTTGCGCTCGTCGGCGGCCCGCCGCCAGCTGAGGACCTGGCGGGCCACGAAGGAAAGCCAGAACACGGGCAAGGTGACCACGACGGCGACTGCCGCAGCCACGAGCACCCCTGACGGGTTGGGCTGCTTGCTCAGCTGGCCAGCTCCGTCGACCGAGACCGGCTGACCGCTCATCGCCCACGCGTTGGAGCCAGCGAAGTACGCGGCCACCAAGGCGGCGGCGGCCAGATAGGCCCACAGCACTATCCGCCAGCGCCGCGGCAGGCGGCCATCGGGAAACAGCAGGATGACCAGCGGGAGCACCAGGAACACAAAGGTCCACAGCCCCGAGGCCACCAGGACCGCGGCCGGGCCGAACGGCAGGTCCCCGCGATGGAAGTGGTAGTCGAATACGGCGTAGCGGCCGGCGTCGGTGTAGAAGGTGGCGAATACCCCGAGGCCGATCAGGATCCAGCCGATGGGATTTCCCGGCTGGCGCCGGGCCACCACCACACCCGTCAGGCAGACCGCCACGAACAGGGGAACCTGCCATCCGTCAGAAAAGTCGCGGGCCGGCCAGGCGAGGGGCACATACAAGACAGCCAGCATGAGCGTCAGCGCGCCCAGGATGACCGCCGTCATAGCAGATGCCAAACGGAAGCGACGCGCTGTGACCTCCGTCATCACCGCCGCCTGCCCGCCCGCTGGCTGGCCCACCCTCACGGAGCACACGCTACGCCCGGACCGTTCCGGGAACGTTACTGCTCAGCACCGAACCCCTCAGCCAGGCCGAGGCCAAGCCCGATCGGTAGCGGGCCAGGGAGCAGATAATTCCCACCTCATGCGCTGTCCTGGATGCATCTGCCTGATCTTCTAAGCAGCGGGTCCGCGCCAGCGCGTGCCTTGCGTGCTCTTGTCCGCCCGTGAGGTGGGCGGCGGAGACGGGTCTAGCGGCGCGTTCCAGCGTCACCCGCCATAGACGGAGATGACGGGCGGCGCCGGGCCGTCAGATTCGCTCTCAGTGCTTGATCAAGCCCGATGAGTGCCCAGGTCGGTCCACAGGCGGCGTCTTTCCTGCTCGGTGCGTGGTAGCTCTGTTGACACCTGAAAAATCGGACGATCGGTGGAGACGGGCATCGACCTCGTAACCCAACGATTCTTCCTGGTACGCATGGCCAGCCGCACGCCTATGCAGGCACGTCGAACGAGATCCAGGTATCAGGCGGGAAGCTGGGCTGGCCTGGCACGGCCCTTCGGTCCTCAGTCCATGCGTCACCGGCAATCTCGGTGGCGACGCGGCGCCAGAACTGCACCGCGGCCGCGTTCTCGTCCTGGAATGCGACCTCCCAGCAGCCCGGGTACCTGGCGACCACATCCTGGACGGCACGCAGTCCGATCCCGGCTCGCCGTGCCCCGCGCACCACGAAGAAGCTGCTCAGCACACGCTTCTGACCCTCCAGGCCGCGTACGAGGGCAAGGCCGACGGGGCGCTCGCCACATGCCAGCAGGTATGGCGCCCAGTCGGTGTCCTCGACTGCTGCCTGGAACCGTTCGCTGTGGAACGTTCCGTCCGGATTAGGGAGCTGGCCGCCGAACTCGGACATGTGTTAGCGACCTCGTTATATGAAGATCCATCGGCCGGAATGCATGAAGACGCCTCGGCAAGGCTCCGTGAGCATCCCGCTGCTCGATCTTACGCCCACCCTCGCCACCGTCCAGTGCGAGCGGCCACCGAGGATCCCGCTGTCGGCCACGAGGGGGCACCGCGCCCATCACAGAGAGCGACCGGATTTTCGGACCTTGCACTGCGGGTCAGCTGCCGAATCGGCGCGGCGCATGCGTGTACATGCCAGATCACAAGCCAGGCACAGATTATCCGTTATTGGGCGGCGTCTTATCCGTTATTGGGCGGCGTCGGTGCGCTATCTGAATCAGCTGCGGTATGCGCCGACCTCGAGAGCAGCGGCAACGCAGCGAGCCAGGCGGCCAGTCCCGAGTTCCGGCGCACGGCTGCCAACAGAGTTGGTGGGAATGGCCAGGGCTCCGAGCCGCTGAGATCGGCAACTGTGGGACTCAACTTGGAGACCGCGTCCGCCAGGCCCTCGGCCGTCATGGGATCCGTCTCGTCCTTGAGCAGGCTGAGCAGCGTCTCCCGAACCCGCGTCCGGGCCTCCGAGGCTGGGTCCAGCGGGGCGAACCCATCCGCGATGAGCTTGACTATCCAAAGATCTGCCTTTCCCACGAGCCCGTGGGATAGCCTCTCCAGCGCCCGCGCGCGCTGGTTCTCGGGCAGGTCAAGCAGCTCCTGCCGGGTCCGATCTAGGTCCTCCGACGTCTGCGCGAGCTGGGCGAGTGCAAGGTCCGTCTCGGGCGAGGCGAGCACTGCCATCACGGCCCGCGTCTGTTCCTCCACCCACACCGCGAGGTGGGTGAACCGGTCCTCCAGCTGCCGGGCCTTCTCGGGATCGGTCTCGCGAATTTCCTCCACCCACACCGGGAGGTGGGTGAACCCGTCCGCCAGCTGCCGGGCCATCTCGGAATCGGTCTCGCGAATGAGCCAGGCAGTCTTCGCATCCGTGTCTCGCCTCGGGTCCTCCGCAGCCGGGGCCAGCCGCAAGACCGCTTCCACCAGCGGCCAGGCGTTCTGGGGATTGGTCTCGGCCACCAGTTGGCTGAGCAGCGCCTCGCGGGCCCGCACCTGGTCCTCCGGCGACGGATCCAGCCGGGCGAGCGCATCCACGATGTGCTTGAGCATCTGATAGGTGGCCTCGCCTGTGAGCAGGTTGATTAGCGCCTCCCGAGCCCGCGCCCGGTCCTCCGGCGACGGATCCAGCCGGTCGATTGCAGCGGCGATCTCCTCGGCAATCCAAGGGTTGGTCCCGCCTGTGAGCAGGGCGAGCAGCGCCTGGCGGGCCTGCGCCCGCTTCTCCGCCGTCACCGCGAGGCGGGCGACCACGCCCACCAGCTCGTGAGCCATGAAGAGATCGGCACCACCAGCGAGCCGACCGAGCAGCGATTCAATGATCAGACCATTCGAAGTCGGCCAGTCACTGGCCACGACCAGGGGGAGGCTGTCCTGTCGTGACTTCGCGAGGTCCAGCCTGGCCTGCCTGATCATCTCGGCTGCCTCGGGCGGCCAAGCACCTTCGCCGGACTCCTGAGCCGCCCGGGCCAGGAACCGGCGGATCTCCCAGCAGCCATCGATCTGCGCCAGGTCCGCGGGGAGCTGGTCGCCGCCCGCTACTCGGCGGACCAGCTCCTTCAGTACCCAATCGCGCTGGGGGTGCATGGTAAGGGCGGCGGGGGCGGTGTACTCCCAGTCCGGGTCATACCACAGGTGCGGAAGCAGTTCCTGTACCGCTTGCTCGGCCGGGAGGCTGGCGACGTGCTCAGCCACCAGATGCTCACGGAGTGACCGGTGAACGAAACGGCGCAGGATCTCATCGGCATCGAAGCCGGGACCGCCAGAGGGTGCGGCGATGTGATCGACCGCAATCTGCCCAGCAGGGCTCAGCGATACGTCCTCGGTGGGGATGTCATCTTCCCACTGCCCGACACCGGAGACCGGGTGGTTCTCTTTCACCCCAGGCCAAGCCCAGGTCAATAGTACCGCCCTGCATGCGCCCAGGTCCGGCGGGCGGCCGCCGCCGCGGTGCCAGGGACCGTGGAGCATGCGGTCGATGACCTGCCTGTAGAGCTTGTGCCTGAATGCTGGTAGCGGCGGGGCGTCGCTGAGGATCCGGTCGCTGCCGAGGATGCAGTAGAAGGCCAGGACCAGCGGCACGGTCGCGGCCTGCTGCAGGCCGGGCCGCCCGGCGATCGCATTGACCAGGGCCTGGCCATGCGGCCGGCTGTTAGCGAACCATTGCTGGATCACGGCTTCGACATCGGCTGGGTAGCGCAGCGGCTGGAGGTCGCCGATCCGGTGGGCGGGGTTTGCGTTCTGGATGTTGAGCTGATTGCTCCACGAGCTGTGTCGGCTGGTGAGCACGACCCGCCAGGGTGGGCGGAGCGAGTCAGCCTCGCGCAGCCGGTCACGCGCCTCACCGGCGTCGCGGGCCTCGTCGAGGGAGTCGATCACCAGCAGGGTCCGCCTGTCCCCTTCCGTGAACAACAGGCACAGGGCCTCGAGGATCCGGGAACCGCCCAGGTCACCGATCCGCGCGATAGCGCTGGAGGCGGCTGCCTCGCGAATGCCGACGTCGGCGGGTGCGCTGACGAGGCGGGAGCAGGTGGTGTAGAGCGGCAACTCGACCTCATCGAGGGTCCTGCCCGCCTCCAGCGCCGCCAGGGCCTCTTCGGCACAGATCCGGGCGGTGCGCATGGCTAGCCACGTCTTGCCCGACCCTGGCCCACCCAGAATCACCAGCCGGCTGCATTGCCGGGCCAGCTCGTCAGCGTCGGCGTCCGGCTCGCGTACCGGGTCGGTGGCGCTGACCCGCAGTTTGCGCTCGATGGCGGCCGGGGTGAGCGCCGGCCCGCCCAGCCGCTGCGGCCACGGGTCAGCGTTCAGCCAACCGATCAGCATCGTCAGGTAGATCTTGACCTCGTTAAGGTCGGCGCGCCCAGGCGGCAGCCGGTCGCTCACGAGCGTGAACAGGTCCTTCGCCTCACCGACCAGGTGATACAGGTCCTTGTGCATGCGGAACAGCGCCTGATCCAGCGCGCTGGCCTGGTCGGACATCTGTTGCAGGCGGGCCAGCACCACCTTCTGGAAGATCTCCCGCTCCAGCTCGAATACCGCAAACTCCAGTAGGCCACGCGCGATAGCCTCGGCTCCTGCGTGCGTCTGTTCTGCAGTCCGGCCATCCCGCGCTGGCAGGCAGTCGGCGATCTGGCGTGTCAACTCCTCCAGTTTCTCGTCCAGCCTGCCGACGGCGAGCAGGTGCCAGGTCTGCTCCTTCTCTAGCAGCTTCCGCAGGTCTCTTATCTCATCACGGCTGAGCTCGAACGAGGCGCCTGCCGCGGCCTTCACCAGGCGGCTGAGGTCGTCGGTCTGCCGGAACCGCTTGAACCAGCGCACCGCCGCGCCAGCGAGCTTGTGCGCCACCAAGTTCACCGGCAGGGCGGCGACCGCCGGGCCGCCCCCGGCCGTGACCAGCCACGAGACGAACGCAGTGGCAGCGTCCGCGGGCGTTGAGCGAGCATGGCTAGCCATGGACGCACACCGCAGCCGTCAGCGGCACGAGTCCGCGGGAACCCATAGCGCCCCCCAACCAGCCTGCAGACGTTCCGGCCTGAGCTGTGACAAGATGATCGGCCTGGCGGGCTGCCGTCACATCCTGGACCACACAGTAATGCCGGGCTCCAGGGCCGGGCCAGGCACCCTTCGGTCGCTGTCTGGGCCTCAGCTCAGAGCTTGTTTCGAACGGTCAGCGGCACCCGGTGATGAACAGGTGGTCGCGTAGGCCACCAGATGACTTTTGGCGCGTTCCAACTGGATGGTCAGATTGCCGAGGTGGCCGACGGCCGCCCGGGCCAGCGGCACCGCGCGATATGCGGCCGCACGAAGTCACATTCCGTGACTGTGGTGGCCGTCTCCGGGCAGCTCCTGGTGGCTGCCAGCGGGCAGAATCAATGATCGTCGACCGTCCAGGTCGTTCGTCGCTTCGCTTCGGGCGCTCCACCCCGACCGCGACTCCACCCCGACCGCGGCTCCGGGTCGGCAGGGATCGTAGCCACGACGGAGAGCGGTGGGAAAAGAGCGTGGCCGTTGATCATGATTTGGTGTCCAGATAAACGTGCCGTCAACAACATGTCGTGCCGGAACATCAGCCACAGCCGTTCCAGTACGGGGCGGTCGGCAGTGCCGGCTTTGCGCATAACTGTGGTTCTGCGCCGAGACGGGGCATCGTCTGTCAGCTGCGGAATGCGAATTCGTTGAGGATTTCCCGGCGGAACAACTGCTGCCGGTCCAGTTCGGTTAGCCGTGCGGCATCCGCCGCATCGCGCCATTGGGTTTCGATAACGCTAATCTGGGTGTCGATGATGGACCGTGCCTGTGCGGTGTCAAGCAGGTATACCTCGCATGCGGCCAGGCACGTGGCTAGCTGGCTGGAGCGTTCACCGTTTCGGCCGATAGCCATCGCCTGGTTAGCCTGCGGAACGGACCTTGGCTGCGGGCAGATGTCATATGCGGGCGTGAGCGTGAGGCTGCGCTCGGCGTTGACGAAGGCCGCGTGATTACGCGGGTGATCGTCGGTATTGCCGACCAGGATGTTGAATACGATCCGGGAGAACAGTTCGCGCAACGTGGCTGCGGGGCGGGTGAACGACCGGCGAATGTGATCGGCCAGGAGCGCGTAACTGCCGTAGCGGGCGCCAGTGAACTCGTCCAGGCCGAGGATCGTCAGCGCCGACACGAGATGACGCCGCTGTCCGCCCCCAGGCCGGTCGAACCGCTCTACGAGCAGGACATCCTGGCCAGCTACCTGTATGACCCGGGTAGGCGCGACGTTCAGCCCAGCGCGGCGCGCCAGTTCCATCGCTGCTCCTTCGGCCCTGACCACCGGCCGGATGTCGGTCGTGGACGCGAACTTCGCGATCAGGCTGCGGTCGGCGTCTGTCAGCAGCACCTTGGGGCGGGCACCGCCGATGGACGTTCCGCGGGTGAGCGCCTCGGCCAGCGGCAACGGGAGCATGCGTCCCGCCTCGATGTCGGCGGCCGCTGCCATCAGCTGCTCGAGCGTGGCCGAGGAGGTGGCCCGCGGCACATACTCAGTGGCGCTGACCTGGAAGTCCAGCCCGCCGACCCGGTCTGAGCCTGATTCCAGCAGGTATGTGAGCAAGCTCAGCTCACTGACATCGCTGGCACTGGTCAGAGGACCGGCATGCCGGGCCAGGATAACCCGCTGCCCCCACGAGTCCGGCCCGCAGTCACGCAGGCAGCCCGCGACCGTAAGCCCTCCCGCAGGACGCAGCGTGCCCGGCACCAGCGGAAGCTCTGGCTCATACAGCGGAACAGCATTACTGCGTTCCCGGTACGAACGAGCGTACGTGAATGTGTGCATGGGCCCGTCAGCGTCAATACGGCCGACCACGACCGGTTCGCCCGCGCCGGGCAGCCAGGTCCAGGCGAATGCCGTCTGCGGGTCAGAAGTTGTCATCGACGCTCACCTGCCGCGGATAGACGTGCGCAGGCAGCAATGCGAGGCGGTCGCTCTCGCGGGCAGCCAGGTCCCGCAGGTCACCAGGCGGGAGCCCGTACAACTCCACGCCAACTAGCGTCGCAAGCTCGAACATCACCCCCACGGCCACCGTGGGCTCGCCTCGCTCGGCATTGCGCAGCGTGGCCTTGGAAACTCCGGCGCGCTCGCACAGTTCCGCTTGCGTCCACCGTCGCCGTCGGCGTCCCTCGGCGATCCTCAGCCCGAGTATGCGGGCGGCATCCAGCGTCTGCGGAGAGTATGTGTGACTCCGTCGCAACGCAGGCCTCCATCCGGAGACTGGTATAACATGCTTACTGGATGATAAGAGCAGTGTAACGCAACATTAGTGTACTGACGCCGGGTCCTCACGGGACGCCCCGTGACCGGTCAGGGGAGATGGGTTACGGAGATCGCCGGGTTGATCACCACCGCGCTGTATGAGGCCCAGGGCCCGCGCTTGCCGGGGGAGGCGGGGTGGAGGCCGGGGGCATGTAGTACTGCCCGTTCGGCATGAGAATGCTCGTCCTTCGCCCCGATCGGACCCTTCGGCGGCGGTGTCCCCGAGGTTGTGCTGTCCGACCTCAGCCGGGTGGGCTCGGCAGGCGTGACTCGTATGGTAAGGGGCAGGGCGGCCGTGTCGCGTTGCCCGAGCGCCACCGGCCGGCGAGAGATTTTGAATCTTAGCTGCGCGAAACGCTGATTCCGAACTCCCTGCGCAGAGTGGCGAGAACGTCGCCGAAGGTTTCTCGGATATGGCCCTTCGGGTATCGGATTTGCTGGACTCCGTCGATATTGCTGAATAGATCAGTACCAGTTTCAACGAGTAGCACCGCACGATGCCAGCCCAGCCTTCCCTGAAACAGGCCAACCTCATGAACGGGCCCCCATCTCGTATGCCTGGACCGACAGGCCTTGCTGGTGCAAGAGATGATCCCCTAAGGTCTCGCCAGGCGCGTGAGCGTCCTTGATCTCACACCCGTGTGGCCGACCTCCTCTGCCGTAGCCGGGGTACGTGCTGCCAGGCGAGGTGAGCGCTCGTTCCGGCAGTTGATCTTGCCCGGTGTGAGCACTTGACCCTGCCCTAAGGGCGGGCTGGATCCTGGGCGGGTCGGCGGACACGAGTCACGAGAGGGTGTGTCATGGACGTTCGAATGCGAGAGGTACCAGGACAGGTTGTTGTCACCG
>Ga0302183_10000843_pt1 | contig 14288 bp, 10 predicted proteins | sample I_Palsa_N3_2_FD_200232 | JGI IMG/M metagenome (GOLD analysis project Ga0302183, IMG submission 200232) | Peat permafrost microbial communities from Stordalen Mire near Abisko, Sweden - I_Palsa_N3_2 | ecosystem: Environmental > Terrestrial > Soil > Palsa > Peat permafrost | place: Sweden...
CTACCGCGCCGCCATGAACGAGAAGCTGCGCAGCGCTGCCGAAACTCTTTCCAAGCAGAGAATGATCCTTGTCTTGGAAAACGAAGCCGCGTGCAACACTGCCACCGCTGCGGAAGCCGCCAAAGTCCTCGCCGCTATTCCGGCTCCCACCTTCATGTTGAATTGGGATCCCGGCAATGCCACTGCCGCTGGCGAAAAACCGTTCCCCGAAGGATATAATCTTCTGCCGAAAGGCCGCATCGGTCACTGCCATTGCAAGGACGCCGCGCAAAAATCTGCTGGCGCAGGCGGTCCCGGTGGCTCGGAATACGAATGGGCCGCCATGGGCAACGGTGTGATCGACTGGACTGGCCAGTTCGCGGCCCTCAAGCGGGACGGTTACCATTTTGCTGTCAGCCTGGAGACTCATTGGCGCGGCGCCGGAACGCCTGAAGGTTCGTCTCGGCTAAGTTGGGCGGGGATGAAGACGGAATTAACGGTCGCCAAATGTTTATAACTCTGAAGCGAATCGTTTCTACGGCGCTAACGATGGGCCCGAACTTGCAGCCGCGATACCTTCGCCCCATAACCCGCGCATGAAAATCACCGACGCCAAAGCTTTCGTCTGCTCTCCCGGCCGCAACTTTGTCACCCTCAAAATTTATACCGATGAAGGTATCTACGGTCTCGGCGATGCCACACTCAACGGCCGCGAGCTTGCCGTCTCCTCCTATCTCACCGAACACGTTCTCCCTTGCATCATCGGCCGCGATCCTTTCCAGACCGAGGACATCTGGCAATACTTGTATCGTGGGGCGTACTGGCGCAAGGGGCCGGTGACCATGACCGCCATTTCCGCTGTCGATGTCGCTCTCTGGGATATCAAGGCCAAAGCTCTAAACGCTCCTCTCTACAACCTCCTGGGCGGCAAAAGCCGCACCTCCGTGATGGTCTACGGCCACGCCAGTGGAAATGACACCAGCGAGACTCTGGATCAGGTAGCGCACTATGTTGATCTCGGATATCAGGCTGTCCGCGCGCAGTCCGGCATTCCCGGTTTGCCCGGCACCTACGGTGTATCCTCTGACAAACTTTTCTACGAGCCCGCGGTAAGGGGTCTTCCGCTGGAGAACGTTTGGTCGTCCGAGAAATATTTACTCCACGTCCCTCGTCTTTTCGAAGCACTGCGCGCAAGGTTCGGTGACGATCTCCATCTCCTCCACGACGCTCATCATCGTTTGACTCCGATTCAAGCCGCGCGCCTAGGCAAAGAACTCGAGCCCTATCATCTCTTCTGGCTGGAAGACGCTGTCTCCGCCGAACTTCAGGAAGGTTTCCGCATCATTCGCCGGCACACCACCACGCCGCTAGCCGTCGGCGAAATCTTCGACAGCGTTTGGGATGCCAAGACTTTGGTCTCCGAGCAGTTGATCGATTACTTGCGCATGGAACCGCTACGCGCCGGCGGCATCACTCCCATGCAAAAAATCGCATCCTTTGCCGATATGTACCATGTGCAGACCGGCTGCCACGGTGCCACCGATCTTTCTCCGATCACCATGGGTGCCGCCCTCCATTTCGACATCTCCGTCCCCAACTTTGGCATTCAGGAATACATGCGCCATTCCGCCGAAACCTATCAGGTCTTCCCGCACGCTTATTCCTTTGATCGCGGCGCTCTCTATCCCGGTGACCTGCCCGGCCACGGCGTTGACATCGACGAAAAACTCGCTGCAAAATTTCCCTATCAACGCGCATACTTGCCCGTAAATCGCAAACTCGATGGCACCATGTGGAATTGGTAGTCCCCGGGAACTCACCGAAACAGGAGCATCTTATGTCGCGCAATACCCGCCGCACCTTCCTGAAGCAAGCCGCCATCGGCACCGCTGCAGCGCTCGCCTACCCATCCGCAAGCATTCTCGGCGCCAACGATCGCATTCGCGTCGGCATGATTGGCGTCGGCGGCCGCGGTACTGAGCTATTGAAACAAGTCCTGGAACTCCACGATGCCCAACTCGTGGCCATAGCCGACATTTATGCTCGCCGCCGCGACGAGGCGAAACAAAACGCGCCTGGAATCGAAACGCTGGATCATTACGAACGTCTCCTCGATCGTAAAGACATCGACGGCGTGATTGTCGCCAGTCCGTTGCACATCCACAAACTCCATTTCACGAACACGTTGGCTGCTGGCAAGGACCTCTATTCGGAAAAAACCATGACTTGGTCCATCGCGGAAGCCGAGCAATGCCTGGACGCGGCGAAAAAGTCGGATCGCGTCGTACAGATCGGCTTGCAGCACGAAAGTTCCGGCCCGCTGGCTGACGCCCGCAAATGGTTAAAAGACGGTTTGGTCGGCAAAGTTACGGAGGTGGAAGCTTGGATGAGCCGCAACACCCGACATGGCAAAGCCCAGTGGGTTCGCGAAGTCCCCGCCGATTGCACGCCACAAAATGTGGATTGGAAGGCCTTCCTCAACGAACGGTCTGATCGACCGTTCGACGGCTTCAAATTCATCAATTGGCGCCTGTACTGGGAATTTTCCGGCGGCAACGTCACCGAGAATATGGTCCACCAGATCGCCTGGATCATGACCGCTCTCGAACTCCCAATTCCGTCCGCGGCGACTATGTCCGGCGGAGTTTTCTCCGAAAAAGACGGCCGTGAAGTCCCCGACACTATCGTCGCCACGATGGAGTATCCCGGCGACGTGGTGGTCACCTGGCAATCAACCTTCAGCAACAGCCACTATGGACTCGGGGAGCGCTTTCTCGGCAGCGACGGCAGCATCGAACATATCGCCGGCGCAACCGATATGGTCTCCGGAAAATCGAGCGAGGTCGTTCGCTACTCCCCGGAAAAAATCAATCGGCCTCAAGGTGTCACGCTAACCGGTGATTCTCCGGGCCAAAACCATATGCAGAACTGGCTGGACTGCATGCGCTCGCGCAAGTCTCCGAACGCCAGCGTCGACATCGGCTATCGCTCCGCCATTGCCGCTCACATGGTCAACATTGCCTATCGCGAAAAGCAGCGCGTCACATTCGAATCCGCCAAAGCCTTCCAGGCCTAGACCCGGGCCTTCAACCTGCACAATTCTCTTGCTAAGATATCCTCATGAATCCCGTAGAAACACTCGGTCTGGCTCTCGGCACGGGATTTTCCTCAGGACTCAATCTCTACGCCACCGTCGCTACCTTGGGTTTCCTCCAACGCTTCGGCGTGATCCATCTTCCGGAGCCGCTGCAAGTCCTCGCGCATCCCTGGATTCTCGGCCTCGCTGTGGTCCTATACCTGATTGAGTTTTTCGCCGACAAAGTTCCTTACGTTGACTCTGCCTGGGACGCCCTCCACACCATCATTCGTCCACCGGCCGCCTGGCGTATAGCGCCGCCGCTGGCACTTCTCCGGAATGGCGCTGGGGCGCGGCCTTGCTTGCTGGCGGAGTGGCGCTCACTTCCCACGGCACCAAGGCCAGCACCCGCGCTGCGGTCAACACCATTCCCGAGCCGTTTAGTAACTGGATTTTAAGTTTCGGCGAAGATCTGATCGCCGTATTTCTGACTTGGATGGGAACCACGCACCCGGCCACCGCCATCATCATCGTCGTCACCATGACCGGCATCGCGGCCTTCGTGCTTTTCCATCTATTCCGCTTCCTGCGTCGCTCCTTGGAACACCTGTTCGCTAACCGATCCGCTCCGTAAAACCGTATCCAGGCAATCCGTCATTCGCAGCAAGCCGATTTTTGTCCTTCCGTTCGCTACAAGGCGAACGTTTATTCCTGCTTGCCGTGAACCCCGAAGGGAGCAGTTGATGTAAGGAGTTGGCTGCGTAGTGAGGAGCATTGCGCCATGGCGCGCTTTTGGCTCGATGAATCTCTCGTCAGCGTCCGATCACTAACCGGGACCCAGCATCTATTTCAAATAAGTCGCCAGCCAGTCCAGGAACGTCGCATACCAGAATTGCGCGTTATGGGGCTTCAAAATCCAGTGTCCTTCATCGGGGAACACTACCAACTTCGAAGGCACACCTTGTTTCTGCAGCGCATTGAAGAATTCCAGCGACTGCGTGTACGGCACCCGGAAGTCCCGTTCTCCGGCAATCACCAGCGTCGGCGTTTTGAACTTCTCTAAATCGCCCGCGTAAGTCACCGGCGCCCATTTCTTGTAACCCTCCGGATTTCCCCACGGAGTTCCGCCCATGTCGTGTTCCTGGAACCACAACTCCTCCGTCGCATACATCGCTGTAAAGTCATACACGCCGGCATGGCTGATGATCGCCTTGAAACGCCCCGTGTGCGTCGCGATCCAATCCGCCATGAATCCCCCATACGATCCTCCTGCCGCTGCCATGCGCTTTCCGTCCACAAACTGGTATTTCGCCACCGCCGCGTCGACGCCTTTCATTACATCAGCGTATGCCTGTCCGCCCCAATCGTTGCTTATTTCGTCGGTGAATTTCTGGCCATAACCCGTCGATCCTCGACGGTTAATCATCAAACTCACGTATCCCGGCGCCGAGAAAACCTGCGCGTTCCAGCGATAGCCCCAGGCATTTGACCACATCGTCTCCGGTCCGCCATGCAGCAACACCAGCAGCGGATACTTCTTGCTCACATCAAAATTTGGTGGCCGGATGAGCATCGCCTCCACCTTCGTGCCGTCGGCTCCTTCGAACCAGAACGTCTCCGCCGGATTCATCTCCACGCCCGCCAACACTGCCTCGTTCTGATGGGTCAGTTGGCGCACTCCCGACCCGTCGTTTTTCGCCGTGAAGACTTCCGCCGGCATCGTTAAACTGGTGCGTTCGAAGATCAGCGTGCCGTCTTTGCTCAGCGACAATCCCATATTGAAGCTGTCTTTGATAAGTTGTTTCGGCTCGGCTCCGGCGCGAGCTTCCATTGCGTACACCGGCTGCTGCGTTTCATTTTCCGCCGTGAAGTAAATGGTCTTGCTGTCCGGCGACCACCCCAGCCCCTCCACGCTACGATCGAATTTCGCGGCCAACTCCTCGTTTTTCCCCGACTGCCGGTCAAACCGCATCAACCGCCACTTATCGGCTTCATATCCCGCGCCCGCCTGAGAGTGATAAGCGATGGACCGCCCGTCCGGCGAGTACACTGGATTTCCGTCGAATCCCGGATTCGTCGTGATGCGCTTGGGTTCCGCTGCTCCCGCCACTGGCACCAGGAACAGATCTGCGTTGGTGCTGATCGCTTCTACCCTGTCGGTTACCGCCGTGAAGCAAATCTCTCCGCCGTCCGGCGAAAAGTTAAGGTCGTCGGGGCCCCCTCGTTCATCGGGTGGCACGTCGTAATTCGCCCCCGGCGTCAGATCTCGCGGCGATCCGGCACTTTCCGTTTCGCTCGCCTGCACGGGCGCGGCCACCACAAATACATGACTCCGCTTTCCTTCAAACCAATGGGTCCAGTGCCGATACAAAAGTTGCTCGTAAACATGGGCCTTAACCTTGTTCTTGTCCTTCTCGTCGTCGCGGTTTTTATTGCACCCATCGTCCTTGCAGTCCGGATAAACCGAAGACGTGAACATCAGCGTCTTCCCGTCCGGCGACCATTTCACCAAATCTGCGCCGGTGGAAAGATGTGTCCACGCATGCGACTCGCCACCCGCCATGGACAGCACATACACCTGTGACTCCCCGGTACGCGAGGAAATGAACGCCAACATCTTGCTGTCCGGCGACCACACCGCTGATGTGTCGTGTCCGCTCTGGGTTAGTTGCAGCGGCGCGCCGCCTTCCCTGGGAACCACCCAGATATTGCTGGCATTTCGATTTGCGTCCATGTCCGGGGTGGTGACCGTATACGCAACCAATTTGCCGTCGGGCGAAACTTGTGCCTCGCCAACCCGATGCAAACGAATCAAGTCGTTGAAGGTGATCGAGCGCTTACCCGTTTGCTGCCCCGTGGCCGCGGCGGCCATGCACAAGATAACAATCCCACCGAATAGAACGCTCCGCGAGCTTCCCCTACCCATGTTCATCCCTCGCTTATCATCGCAGTTAAGAGCCGTAGCCCACCGCAATCTGAAAATATTGTCACGATTCCACTTCTCGATCCAATAGGACGGGCGGACTAGATGGCATTCTCAATTACGCAGCAATCCCATTCGCGTCACCCGCCAATTGATGGCCGCCAGCACCACAGTTATAACCAGCACCAAAGAATTACTGAAAGGGGCTCGCACCAGCAGCACCACGCAGAACACCATCGCCCCGGCTGCTAGCACTCGGCCCGCCGGCAGCCGAAATGCATCCGCATAGGGACGCCGCTTACGAAGAATCAGCAACGCAATCGCGACGGACCCGTAGGTGAACAGCCGCGCAACCGCTGAGAGCGTGATGTTCCACCGAAAATTACCCGCCAGAGTAAATCCCAGCAGCAGCGCCGTATATAGCAAAATAGAGATGTAGGGGGTTTTAAACTGGGGGTGGACGAGCCCAAATAAACCCGGAAAATCTCCACGCTCCGCCATTGCAAACGTCAAACGTGGCGTGTGCAGCATATTCGCGCCGAGATAACCATAGATGGATATTAGCGCGCCTAAGGCAATCAGGTCGGCCGCGCCCGCGCCAAAAATGTGGTTCGCCGACTCCGCCAGCGGTCGTAGCGTCGCCGCTGGGTCCACCAGCGTTCCCCCTACGACCACCTGCACCAACGTATAAATCGCCGCTACCACTGCAATTGCAGTCAACAGCGCCACCGGCACATCCCGCCGTGGATCGCGCATTTCTCCCGTCGCTAACAATACCGCTTCGAATCCGCCATAGGCATACACCAAGACCAGCACCGCTTCCAGCCAATCGTTCGCGCCAACGTCATGTGGCAATGCTACCGGTCGCACCGGGCCATGTGCCGCAATCCACCACAACCCTGCGGCGACAAACACCACCAGCAAGCCGATCTTTGTCACGGTGAAAACATCGCTGACCAACGTCCCCGATCGCACTCCAAAATAATTGGCTACTGCCAGAGCCCCGATCAGCACCATCAAAATCCCGGCCCGATACCCAGGCTGCGAGGCCTTCGGAATCAGCTGACCCAGATACGTCGTAAATAAATTTGCCGTTCCGGAAGCCGCCGCGATTCGCGAAAGCCAGGTCATCCACGCGATCTGGATCCCCCAAAAGCGCCCCAGCGTTTCTCGCGCATACAAGTACGGTCCTCCCGCCTCGTGGAACTGCGACGCCACCTCGCTCAGGCATCCCGCAATCACCGCAACTCCCGCACCCGCAATCAAGTACGCCAATGGCGCTTGCCAGCCCAGTCGTCCCGCCACCACCGACGGCAGCCCAAAAATCCCGCTGCCAATGATCGAATTGATCATCAGCGCGGTCAGGCTCCATCTCCCGATGGTCCGCACCAGCTCCCGTGATTTGCGCGTCACGCGTTTCCCATATTCCTAATGCATTCCTGGTGCCGCCCCCAGCCGCCGCGCTGACAGCCGCGCGTTTTGACTCTGCTACAATGCTCGCGATTCATACCATCATTTCTGTGTATGTTCGAAAGTTAATTCATAACGTTAGGAGCTGGAAACTCCCGCCCTGCTATGCTCAAAGTCATCCTTACGATTTTTTCCTTCGGCATTCTATCGTTCGCTACGTCGGCCCAGACCCCGGCTCGCTCCAAGCCCCGCGCCCGCGACCTCGGCGTTCCTTTCGACGGAACGCCCGGCCCGCTCAACGCCATCACTGACGTTGTGGGTGTTACTGTCGGCCACACCACCCTCATTTCCGGGGAAGGGAAGCTCCGGATCGGCCAGGGTCCGGTCCGCACTGGCGTCACTGCTGTTCTTCCGCGAGGCATAAATTCCATGAACGATCCCGTTTTCGGCGGCTGGTGGTCCCTCAACGGCAATGGCGAAATGACCGGCACCACCTGGGTGGAGGAGTCCGGCTTCCTGGAAGGGCCGGTGATGATCACCAACACCCACAGCGTCGGCGTGGTGCGCGATGCCGTCATTCAATGGCGCGTCAACAATGGGCAGCCCGACCCCAGCGGTTACTGGTGGTCGCTTCCTGTCGTTGCGGAAACCTGGGACGGATGGCTCAACGACATCAACGGTTTTCACGTCAAACCCGAGCACGCCTTCCACGCCATCGACACCGCCGCCTCCGGTCCCGTCGCCGAAGGCAGCGTCGGGGGTGGCACCGGCATGATTTGCAACGAATTTAAGGGTGGCATCGGAACGTCGTCCCGCGCGGTCGGCACCAAGTCTGGAAACTACGCCGTAGGTGTTCTGGTGCAATGTAACTACGGGCGCCGCGACAATCTGCGGATCGCTGGGGTACCCGTCGGAAAGGAAATTCCGGAAGATGCCGCCTACTCTTCTGCGTCATTCCGTGGAGAAGAGCGCGGCTCCATCATTGTCGTCGTTGCTACCGATGCCCCTCTGATCCCGACTCAACTCAAGCGCTTAGCTCGCCGCGTCTCTCTCGGACTTGGCCGCGACGGCAGCATCTCCGGCAACGGCTCCGGCGACATTTTCATTGCCTTCTCCACCGCGAACCCCGGTGCTTTCTCCGCGGATCGCGAGGTCGACCTCAAGATGTATCCCAATGAGCAGATGGATTCGTTATTCGCTGCCACCGTGCAAGCCACCGAGGAAGCCATCATTAACGCCATAGTCGCCGCTGACACCATGACCGGCATCGAGAACCATCGCGTCATCGCTCTGCCCCACGACAAGCTGCGCGCCGTCCTAAAAAAATACAACCGCCTGGCGCAGTGACTCGCGACTCGCGACGGCTGCGCGACTGGCAAGGAGTGGCTCGATCTGTGGGGATTACAATTCTCGGTGCCAGGTCCGCGCCTAGATTGCACTTAATATGCCGGTTCATCTATGGACTGGTGAGTAGTGTGGACAGACCTAGTTTCTATGGGCTAGATTTCTGCGAAGTCAGATTCGTAGTGCCTGGAAGTGTCAGCTAAAGGTGAGCTGACGACATTGAGACCGGCAATCGCGACTTCAGCATCCGCGAGGCCTTTACCACCATTAGTCAGCAGTCACATTCAAAGTCACAGTCACTAAATTCCCGTCGCCATCTTTCTCGCCGGATTAAAAAATGGCAGCGCCACCACCTTCGCCGACGCCGCGTGCCGCACCGCCTCGACCGTGATCTCTATACTCAAATTCGTACCCAGCGCCGCGTGCTCGCACCCGACGCTCGCCAGCGCGATCATTTTCTTTAGCGTGGGCGACCAGGTTGTCGACGTTGCCCTACCCACGTGTCGCCCGCCGCGGTACACCGGAACGGGCACCCGCGACGCCATGCTCGGCACCTGCGGCGCCATCTTCATCTTGTCGTACAGCGCTTCCACGTCATTCCAGTTGATTTCCAATCCCACTAAGGAGCGCGCCGCACCCTTCTTCGCTTCCTGCACCAGCGCGTCGCGCCCTACGAAATGCTCCTTCTTCAAATCCACCTGTTTTCCCAGACCGATCTCCGCCGGAGAATACCGCTGCGATTCGATCAGCGCTCTCTTGCTGGACGTATAGTCCACCTCGATCAAAATCAAGCCCGCTTCGATTCTGGCTATGTCCAGTGCCACCATTCCCGCCGGGTGAATGTCGAACATTTCACCGGCCTCCATCAGCTTGTCCCAGACCCGCAGCGCATCTCTCCACGGCATCCACAGTTCAAAACCCAGGTCGCCGGTGTAGCCGGTCCGCGAAATATCCACGGTCACGCCGTCAATGGTTCCGCGAGTCACGCGGAAATATTTCAGATTCGCGACGTCCGCATCGGCCACGGCATGAAGCAATTTGGCGGACGTTGGTCCCTGCAACGCCAGCGCCGCCACTTGCTCCGAAATATCTTCGATGATTACATCTAATCCCAGGGCATTCAGCAGAAACCAGCGCAAGCTCGGGTCCGCCGCCGTCCAGCGGTACTCGCTTTCTCCCAGGCGGGTAATCGTGCCGTCGTCGATCACTTTTCCGTCAGGATCGCACCAGCAGCAATAAATCACCTGATTCACTTTCACTTTGTGGATGTCCCGGGTAATCACTCGGTTCACCAGCTTGGTCGCGTCCCGCCCGGCCACCCGGTATTTGTACAGCGGCGAAATATCGATCAGCGCCGCAGAATTACGGATTGCGTTGTACTCGTGCTCGTGGTGCATCTCATATACGCTCACTGTGTAGTAGCCAGACCACTCCCGATAATTCAGGCTCTCGCACAGCGCAAGCGTTCTCTCATGAAATGCAGTTCCGACTGGCATCATTGCTCCTGGGATCGACCGCAGTGGTCACGCCGACGCGAGACCGTGGCCGAAGTATAGAAGCGAACTCATCCACCGGCAAGCCACCCAACCCAGCTTTTGTCAGGTGAGTTCAGCTCGCCGTCGGTTACTCCCAAATTAAAATCTCAACTCATAGGTCGCTCTTGTTTCCGTGCCTGCCACCGCTTGTGCGATGCCGCTCGCTCCCAGTAGAATGGCCAGTCTTTCCAGTCGCGTATCAGCGATTTCCACCGGAGTCACACTGCATGCCGCAGCACTACGACGCAATCGTCATCGGCGGAGGCCACAACGGCCTGGTCAACGCCGCTTACCTCGCCAAAGCAGGTAAGAAAGTTCTCGTCCTGGAGCGTCGCCACGTTCTGGGGGGCGCTGCGGTCACCGAAGAAATCGTCCCCGGCTTCCTGTTTTCGGAATGTTCCTACGTTGTCTCGCTGTTGCGTCCGGAAATCATCCGCGAGCTCGATCTTCCTCGCCACGGCCTGGAAATCCTTCCTCTCGACGGCACCTTCTCCCCCATGCTCAACGGCGATTACCTGTGGCGGATGAACGACCACGCTCGTTCCCAACGGGAAATTCGTCGCCATTCCCGCATAGACGCCGAAGCCTATGACGAATTCTCCAAAATGATGACTCCAATGTGCCGCTTCGTGAAGCCGCTGCTTTCCATGATCCCGCCCGATCCCACCACGCTGAATCCGCGCGATCTCAAGCAACTCCATTTCCTGATGCAACGCTTCCGCAGTCTCTCCTCCGACGAACGCTACACCCTGATCCAGCTCATGACCATGAGCGCCGCCGACTTCCTCGACCAATGGTTTGAAACCGACGTCCTCAAAGCCACCATGTCGGCCTCCGGAATCATCGGCACATTCCTGGGCGTTCGATCCCCTGGCACCGCGTACGTTCTCCTGCATCACTACATGGGCGAAATCGATGGTGCATTTCGCTCCTGGGGATTTAGCCGTGGCGGTACCGGTGCCATTTCCAATGCCATTGGCGCAGCCGCGCGGGAAGCCGGAGTGGAGATCCGCACCCAAGCCGCGGTGCAGAAGATCCTGGTGAAGGACGGGCGGACCACCGGTGTCGTGCTCAAGAACGGCGAGGAAATTTCCGCCGACGTGGTCTCCTCTAGTGTCGACCCTCACCTAACCTTCGAAAAATTCATCGAGCCCAACGAGCTTCCCGGCGATTTCCTGGAAGCAGTTCGCCGCTATAAATATCGCGGCTCTTCTGGCAAGGTAAATATCGCTCTCGACGGCCTTCCCGATTTCAAAGCTATGCCGGGCGCCGGCCCGCACTTGCGTGGCGCCATTTCCATTTCTCCAGGAATCGAGTACATGGAGCGCGCCTACGACGACGCTAAGTACGGCCACTTTTCTCGTCGACCGTACATCGACATGGTCATTCCCAGCCTCACCGATCCTTCGGTCGCACCCGCTGGTAAACACGTTCTCTCCTGCTTTGTGCAATACGCGCCATACAAGCTTGCCAAAGGCACCTGGGACGATCAGCGCGAAGCCTTCGGCGACACCGTCGTCAACACCATTGCCGAACACGCTCCGAATATTAAGGACCTGATCATCGGTCGTCAGGTTCTGACTCCTCTCGACCTCGAGCGCGAGTTCGGCCTTACTGGAGGCAATATTTTTCAGGGTGAGCTTTCGCTCGAACAGCTCTTTTTTCTGCGGCCGGTGCCGGGTTGGGGGTACTACAAAACTCCCGTCCACAACCTGTATATGTGCGGCTCCGCTACTCATCCGGGCGGCGGCATCATGGGTGCGCCGGGGCGCATCGCCAGCCAGGTGATCTTGAAAAATTGGAAAAATGTCTCGCCGGCTTCTCGCTCTGCTAAATCCTATGCTTCTCCCTCCCCCAAACCGGCCAGCACACCAGCTGCCGTGGAGAACAATTAAGTATGCCCATCGGACAGCGTGTCGTTGTCGTCGGCGGCGGCCACAATGCACTGATCACCGCTTTCTATTTGGCTAAAGCCGGTTTTAGGCCGCTCGTTTTGGAGCGTCGCGAAATGGTTGGCGGCGGCGCCATCACCGAAACATTCCATCCCGGGTTCCGCGCCTCTACGTTGGCCCACACCGTTGGTCCGCTTCGTGCCGACGTCCTGCGTGACATGCATCTGGAAAAATATAATTGCCACATGCTCTCACCCGATCCGCGTGTGTTCGCGCCCACACCCGACGGGCGTGCCATCCTGTTTTACGACGACCATTCCAAGACCGCCGGTGGCATTGCTCGCCTCTCCGCAAAAGACGCCGGCAAATACACCGAGTTTGCCGAAGCTCTCCAGCACATTTCCGCGGTCCTGAATCAACTCGTCTCCATCACTCCCCCCGCCATTGATACGCCATCGCCTGAGGATCTGTGGAATCTCTTCAAGACCGGTCGCGGCGTGCGCGCTCTCGGCAAGGAGGGTATTTTCAACCTTCTGCGCTGGGGTCCGATGGCTATCGCGGATTTCGTGTCGGAATTTTTTGAAACTGAACTGATCCGTGCCACCATCGCCGCTCGGGGTATCTTCGGGACCGCACTGGGGCCGTGGTCTGCTGGCAGCACCGCGGTCTTGATGCTGCGTGGCGCCGCCGATCCCCATCCAGTCGGCTCAGCCGCTTTTCCTCACGGTGGACTCGGTTCTCTCAGCAATGCCCTCGCCGAAGCGGCTCGCGCAGCCGGCGCCGAAATTCGTACCCAAGCCGACGTCCAGCACATCCGCGTCAAGGGTGGCGCGGTCGTTGGCGTGGTGCTTGCCGACGGAGAAGAACTTACTGTCGAAGCCGTAGTTTCCGGAGTCGATCCCAAAAGCACGTTTTTCGGTCTGGTTGACCCCGCTCAGCTCGATCCCACGTTCGCCATGCGCATTCGCAACATTCGTGCGAATGGCACCGTGGCCAAAGTTAATTTTGCGCTCAACGATCTTCCGTCGTTTCCGGCACTCGCCGGCGTGGTCGGTCCAGACGGTTTCCTTCAGGCACTCTCTGGCCGCATTCACATTGGTCCGGAGATCGACTATCTTGAGCGCGCGTTCGACGCTTCCAAGTACGGCGAATTTTCCTCCGCACCGTATCTCGACGTCACCATTCCCACGCTCTCGGATTCTTCGCTCGCTCCTGAAGGCAAGCACGTCCTCTCCGCCTACGTTCAGTTTGCGCCCTACCGTTTGTCCCACGGCGACTGGCCCGACTATCGCGGCTCTCTCGGCAGCACCGTCGTGCGAACGCTCTCCGATTACTCTCCCAATTTCTCGGGCCTGATTGAAGCCATGCAGATCATCACCCCTCAGGATCTGGAAACCACTTACGGTTTCACCGGTGGCCATATTTTTCACGAAGAGCTCGCTCTCGATCAGCTCTTCACCATGCGCCCGGTTCTCGATTGGGCCCGCTATAAAACGCCTATTCGAGGTTTGTTCCTCTGCGGTTCCGGCACTCATCCCGGCAACGGTCTGACCGGAGCCAGCGGTGCCAACGCCGCCCGCGAAATCGTCCACCACCTCCGCTAACCCTTATCCCGCTGTCTGCTGTCCCTCGCGCGGCTCCATAAAAATGCGTGCTACGATCAGCGCCGAAATTGTTGTCCGAGGTCTTCGCGAATGCATTATTTGCTTACTACTCCTGGCTGCTTTCGTCATCGTTCCAGCCACGCTTTTCGCTCCGACATCTGGGTGGCAACCCCGCCTGGCCAGTGACTCTGCCGCTCTGGGCCGACGACCGCACCCGGCGCCCAACCAAATCCTGGTAACGAGACCGACACCACTTATACCTCGGCGCACGGCCACATGTTCAGCCTTCAATCGGTTCGGGACTTTGGCGCTGCGACTTCCCAAAGATGAGCGCGAAGATTTCCTAAAAAAATAAGACCACTCTCTCTGAAGCGTATGGCGCGGCAATGAAGGAATACCTAACCGTTCCTGACGCACTGTTGAACAGCAGAAAAGAACTTCAACAGTATTTTGCGTTGAGCTACGAATACGTGAAGGCGCTGAAGCCAAAGCCAACGAAGAAGAAATCATAATCGCAAACGGCTC
>Ga0302183_10000857_pt1 | contig 14194 bp, 13 predicted proteins | sample I_Palsa_N3_2_FD_200232 | JGI IMG/M metagenome (GOLD analysis project Ga0302183, IMG submission 200232) | Peat permafrost microbial communities from Stordalen Mire near Abisko, Sweden - I_Palsa_N3_2 | ecosystem: Environmental > Terrestrial > Soil > Palsa > Peat permafrost | place: Sweden...
TCCTTTACGCCTCCGACCCCCACAACTCTGAAATCGATGGTTACTCCATCAACCAGACGACTGGAGCGCTCACTGCCCTCCCGGCGTCTCCGTTCTCCACCGGAACTCTCAGTTCTCCGGGAGTTCTGGCTGCACCCCCGCAAGAATTGGGCGAGTCTCCGCAGAACAGTCTTCTGTATGCCGCCGACTCTGGCACGATCGACATGTTCACCATAAGCACAGCCGGAGTTCCTATGGCGCTTTCAGGACCTCCGAACGTTCTGGAATCTGGCTTCTCTATCGTGGTCGATCCTTCCGGCGGCTTCCTCTACGCTGCGGACGACGATCCACCGGGCGGCATCTTCGCCTTCACAACCGGTTCCACTGGAGCGCTCACAGCTGTACCCAATTCGCCGTTTACCATTCACGGGCAAACCGTTGCCAACAGCCTGCCCATCGGCATCGTCGACAACGGCACCTATGTTTACGCGGCTCTCTCGCAAACCAACCAGATTGCTGCGTTTTCCATCGTCAGCGGGACTGGCGCCCTCACAGCCGTACCGGGATCACCTTTCCCAGCGGGAACAGCTCCCACCGCGCTGATCGTAGCCGGCAACTTTCTCTACGCGATCAACTCTTCCGACGCGACCCTCTCAGGCTACAGCATCAATCCCGCCAACGGAGCGCTGACGGCGCTTTCAGGCTCTCCCTTCGCGATCGCTGGCGTCTCCCTGGCTACAGATTATTTCGGCGAGTACCTCTGGATTGCCGGATCGACGGGCATCCAGGCATTCGACATCGATTCCGCCAGCGGCGCGCTAACGGTCGTCTCCGGTTCACCTTTTCTCGCAACCGGAGCTACGCTTCTGACCTTCGTCCAACTTCCTCCAGATTAGCCTTTGTTCGTTTTTCGTAACAAGCTCAAATTCTTCGTTGCACGCACCCCTCCAATATTTTATGATTCGCCGCGCGTCTTCCCCTCACTATACGTTTGACCGGGTTTCATCCTGAGCCAGGATCCTCGTGGATCCTAAGGCCTCAGATCTAAGTCCTAACCAGAAAGGAAACGCCGCCATGTCCGTAAAGATGCTCGCCACGCCGCCCGCCGGCTCCAGAAGTAGCATCGCCGTAAAGTCTGACCCAACCCGAATCGATCCGCTCAAGCTGAAGCTGGGTAAGCACCCGCCGCGGCACGATCCGCGAACTTTGCTGTTCGCCGCTTACGCTACGGCTGCGCTGCCAGCGCCACCCGCCGCCCTTGATCTGACTCCTAAAGTGAAAGTCCCCTGGGGCATGATGGACAACGCCCAGCTCGGCGACTGCACCTGCGCCGCCGCCGGGCACCTCATGATGGAGTGGACCGCCAACGCGCAATCCAAAACCTTCACGCCGACCGACAACCAGATCGTAGCCGCCTACTCCGCGATCACCGGCTACAACCCCAAGACCGGTGCCAACGACAACGGCGCACAGGAAATCGACGTGCTCAACTACTGGCGGCAGACCGGCATCGCCGGCCACAAGATTCAGGCATTCGTCGCCCTCGAACCCTCCAACACCACGCACATCATGGACGGAACCTGGATCTTCGGCGGCTGCTACATCGGGCTCGCCCTGCCTAAGACTGCGCAAGCCCAAACCCAGAATCACCAGCCCTGGTCTGTCACGGCGGCGGGCACAACCGGCGACGGCGCACCCGGCTCTTGGGGAGGACACGCCGTCCCCGTAGTCGCATACGACTCGCGCAGCCTCACCGTCGTTACCTGGGGCGCGCTGCAAGCCATGACCTGGGGCTTCTGGGCCGCTTACTGCGACGAAGCCTACGCCATTCTCAGCCCCGACTTTCTCAAGAAAAAAAGCGGTCAGCCCGCCACGCCCGACGGTTTCAACGTTCAGCAGTTGCTGGAAGATCTTGCGGACTTGAAGTGAAAGGGGTCTTAGGGGTTAGGGTTTAGGGGCCAGGGGTTAGGGTTGGGGGTTAAGTGTTGAGTGTTAGACGAGAATCCTGACCCCTAATCCCTGACCCCCAGGTCCCTAGCCCCTAGTCCCTAAACACCCGCCGGTCGTCCGACAGAGGAGGTCGATAACCATGGCAGCCCTAAGCATCGCCTTCGATATCATCATCGTTGGAGCGCTGGCTCTTCCGTGGGTTCTCATCGCCATCGACCTCTTCTTCTCAACCAACGTAAGCCGCGTCAGGAGCCTGATGCATTGGGTGGTCCAGCAAAAACAGCCGGCAGTCGCGGGCGTTCTCTTGTTCGCAACGACCTACGCCCTGGGTTCGGTTGTGTCTCGGATCGCGCAGGATTTCTTCGATGACGACGATCTCCACATCCATGCCCTGCACCGCCTATTCCGTGTTGGCGTGACAGAAAGCAGCATTCGGACCAACGTTTTTTGCAATGCCTTTAAAGACACGGAAACTCCAAAACCCAGCGAGCCGTCCAGCGAAAAAAGCGAACAGACCAACAAAACTAATTCAACGCGAATCGACCCCACCGCCGGGAAGCACAAGACGTTTCAGGAAAACAATCCGAAGTGCGAATACACCGGCCGATGGATTATCCGCACGCGCCACCCGTCCACCCACGATCCCATCATGGTCGACAAGACTAATCCGCAGCCGATTACCGCAGAGTGGATCAACCAGCAGGAAGATTTAGCCTCCGGCGTCTTTCTGTACCACGAAGCTGCGGTTCTAATGCTTGGAACGGATGCGAACGAAAGGCTTCGCCAATATCACGACCAGATCGTGGTGCTTCGAGGCGCCGCTTTCAATGGCATCATCATTTTCACTCTGTGCTTTTTCTGGTGGAGCGCGCAATCGCTTCCCGGCCTGGGATGGGCCGCATCGTTTTTCTACGGCCTTCTCGGACTCATTGCAGTAAGCCACCATTTCGCTGTGACTCCGATCAGCAGTCCGCCCTACATGGAGTTCACTTTATTTACTCTGATGGCGGCCGGCTGGTACGTTCTGGCGACGCGTTCGAAGGGAAAGCGAGGACGCGATAAACGTGGGCTGCGGAGCAGCCGGAAACCGCTTCCTTTCGGCTACCTCGTGTTAGCCGCGTTCATCACCGTCGCAGCTTCTTTGGGATGGTGGGCCACGCAGGTTCTGTATGACCAGCAGATTATTTATTCATACCAGGCCTTGAGCGACGCTCCAGCCAAGCCGGCCGCGCCTAAGGCACAGTAGCGAGCGTTCACTGCATGGGTGGCGGCGCCCTAATTCCCTGCGCGGCAATTGTAGCTTGACGCCCTCGCGTATCATTTTGAACATTGAAGGAGCCGCTTTCTACCTTGCCTCTGACCCGCCGACAGTTTGCGCAGTCGACCCTCGCCGCGGGCATTGCAGCCGCGCTGCCCGCCGGCCTGTTCTCCGCCTGCAGCGTATCGTCGAATGCGGCGCGGACAGCGGGTTCCGCGCCTCTTTCCAGTTCCCACGTCCAACAGTTCGATACCTCGTCCGAAATCGCTTTCCCCCGGAATTTCTTCTGGGGCGCGGCCACCGCCGCTTATCAGATCGAAGGCGCCTGGAATGAAGACGGCACGGGCGAATCAATCTGGGACCGTTTCGCGCATACTCCCGGCAAAATCAAGAACGGCGGCAACGGCGACGTCGCGTGCGACTCCTATCATCGCTGGCGCGAAGACATCGCACTCGTGCGGGCGATGAACCTGAACAGCTACCGCTTCTCAATTTCGTGGCCGCGCATTCAGCCCTCGGGCTCCGGCGCTATAAATTCCAAAGGCATCGACTACTACAGCCGCATCGTCGATGCCTTGCTGGAGGCGCGAATCCGCCCATTCGTCACCCTCTATCACTGGGATCTACCGCAAACTTTGGAAGAAGCCGGAGGCTGGCCGAGTCGCGACACCGCAGCCCGCTACGCCGACTACGTTGACATTGTGGCGCGCGCTCTCGGCGATCGCGTTTCCGATTGGATGCTCTTCAACGAGCCTTTCGCCTTCACCTATGTAGGTTATCTCGAAGGCTCTCACGCTCCGGGGCGCACCAGCATCATCGACTTCTTACGCGCGACGCATACGGTAAACCTGGCGCAGGGCGCGGGTTTCCGGGCATTGAAAGCAACTCGCCCCTCGGCGCGCGTGGGAACCGCATTCAGCATGCAGTCTTGGGAGTCGGCTACAGATTCCGAACCGGACCGCCTCGCGGCCGAGCGCGCTCACGCCATCACCAACCTGTGGTTTCTCGATCCGGCGATGAAAGGCCGCTATCCGGACGCGCTGTCGTTTCTTCCCGAAACTGCGATGAGACTCAGATCTGGCGACCTGGAAAAGATGCGGGCACCGCTCGATTTCATCGGCATCAATCCTTATCGCCGCACCATCGCCCGCGCGCCCAGCATGATCGAACGCATTTCGCAGACGCAGAAGTGGTTGTTCCCGGTAGTGATGGCGGACAGCTCGCAGGGCCCGAAGACCAGCAATGGATGGGAAGTCTGGCCGCAGGCGATGCATGACATCGTGATGCGCATCAGCCGCGAGTTCAACCACCCGCCAATCGAGATTACCGAAAGCGGCTGCGCCTACAACGACGGGCCCGGCCCGAACGGAATTATTAACGATACGGATCGTATCGAATATCACCGGCGATACCTGCAGGCGCTCGCCCGCGCCATCGCCGAAGGCGCCGACGTACGCAGCTATCACGCCTGGACTCTGCTAGACAACTTCGAATGGGCCGAGGGTTACACCCAGCGCTTCGGCCTGACCTATGTAGATTTCAAAACCCAACAGCGCACCATCAAAGAATCCGGCCGCTGGTACGCGAAAGTAGCCGCAGAGAATCGCGTAAGCCCAAGTTGAAACAAAACCACAGTGGGTGCCCCACTCTTGCGCGCTCTTTGCGCAAGAGCCTGCCCTGAGCTTGCCGAAGGGGTGGGAATCACAAATGCGTGCAGCCTTTGCGATCGACTTTGATCTTGCCTTTGATCGAGTCCGATTGTGGAAAGGGAGTTTCTACTTCGCCGGCTCCGAAAGCTTAAGCCGGTCCCGTTCCTCGGCCAGCTTCTGTTGCAACCCAGGATTCACCAGCGACACCGGCACTTCCATATCTCCAACCTTGAACTCCGTCGGATCGAACGTGGCATATCCGTCCTTCTGACCCATGTGCCCGGAGATCGTAATCCATACATCTTTCCCCCCAATCTCCGTCAGAAACTGCCCATGCACCGTATCTCCGTCATAAGTAACTTTCTGATCTTTGATGTTCGGCGCGCCTTCACCAAGGTTCGTGTCGGGAGTCAGCCCCGCCCCGCTCCCGCCGAGCATCTTGCTGATCGCCGCGCTAACAGCCTCGGAATTGATGCCCGCTCCAGCCTTTGCAGCCGGAGTCGCCGTCGCACTCTTGCCGGGTTGAGCTGCTGTGGATGCGACTGCGCCGCTGGGCTGCGCTGCCTGCGTTTGAACCTGCCGCACGGCCGGTTCAGGCTTCTCTGCCGCCTGGCTAAGCGCTTGAGAATTGGATGATTGGGCGTTGGACGATTGGGCTGCGGCTGGAGCCAGCGGCGACTGCGCCACCGGAGCGCTCTTCTTCACCAGCAGGAAAATAGCCACAAGCAAGGCCACCAGCGTTGCGATACTAATGATGCGGTCGAGCTTCATGTTGGCTCTTTAGCGGTCAGCCCAGACGGACAGGCCCGGCATCATCGTACTGCGAACGAGTGAGAGAAAGCAGAGTGCAGAAGTCACAGGAGGAGATGGTACTTCGGTCACCTAAGCAGGCTGAAAAGATCCGATCACCCCAGCTTCTTAGTCAGCAACTCATTCACTAACTGCGGATTGGCGTGGCCTTTCGACGCCTTCATCACCTGGCCGACGAAGAATCCGAGCATGGTCGTCTTGCCTGCGCGATACTGTTCGAGCTGCTTGGGATTCGCCGCCAAAATTTCATCGATGATCTTCTCCAGCGCGGAAGTGTCCGACGATTGCTGCGGGCGGCCTTCTGCTTCGTACACCTCAGGGAAATCCTGGTCGCGCTCGAAGCTGAGATCGTAAAGATCCTTGAGCATCTTGCCGGAGATGACGCCGCTCTCGACTAAGTCGGCTGAGGCCGCGACGCCTTTCATCGAGATCGGAGACTGCTCAATCGATGCGCCCCGGGCTTTGAGCCGGCCCATCAGCTCGCCCTGCACCAGGTTCGCCACGCGCTTGGGATTCTTTGCCGCCTTCGCCGCCGCTTCAAACTGATCGGCCAGCGACTTCGAAACCGTCAGCACCTGCGCGTCATACTCTGTCACTCCAAACTCACGCACGAACCGAGCGCGGCGCGCTTCCGGCAGCTCAGGCAAAGTCTTCGCGATCTCAGCCTTCCACTTCTCATCGACGACAAGCGGCGGCAGATCAGGCTCAGGAAAATAGCGGTAATCGTGTGCCTGCTCTTTCGAGCGCATGCTGTAGGTTTGTAGAGGCGCGTCTCCTGCACGATCTTGCCGCCGCCCTCGATCACTTCGATCTGTCGCGCGATCTCGTAGACCAGCGCCTCGCGGATGAAGCGGAACGAGTTCACATTCTTAATCTCGGCCTTCGTCCCCAACTCCTTCTGCCCGCGCGGACGCACGCTGACATTGGCATCGCAGCGCAGCGATCCCTCCTCCATGTTGCAATCGCTCACGCCGGTGTAGAGAATGATCTCCTTCAAGCGCGTCAGGTACTCGTAAGCCTCGTCCGGCGTGGCAATGTCGGGCTCGCTGACAATCTCGATCAGCGGCACGCCAGCGCGGTTGAGATCGATGGCAGTCTTCTCGTCGGAGTCGGGAAAGCCCTCGTGCAGGCTCTTGCCCGCGTCTTCTTCGAGATGCACGCGAGTAATACCGATGCGTCTAGTTCTCAGTTCTCGGTTCTCAGTTCTCAGTTTCTCACTGCCGGCGTCCGTCTTCGAAGCTTGCACTTCTATATATCCATGCTCGGCCAGCGGCTTGTCATACTGCGAAATCTGGTAGCCCTTCGGCAGGTCAGGATAGAAGTAATTCTTGCGCGCAAAGATCGAAGTCTCATGGATGCGACAATTCAGCGCCATCGCGGCCAGCGTAGCGAACTCGACCGCCTTGCGGTTCAGCACCGGCAAAGCTCCAGGCATACCCAGGCAGACTGGACAAACATTCGTGTTCGGCGCAGCGCCGAAGCGCGTGCAGCAGGAGCAGAAAATCTTCGAAGCCGTCAGCAGCTGAACGTGCACTTCGAGTCCAATGACCGGCTCATAGGTGGTGACATGGGCGACGGAAGTCGGCATCTCGGGATTATAAGGCTCGACTGAGTCGACAAGCCGATCACCCAAGTCAAAAGCCTTTAACCGCAGAGGACGCGAAGAACCGCCGCGGAGATCGCTGAGTAGACCCCACCGAGGACTCCATCCCTGCTGATTTGATCTGGATCAAAAAATTACGGATCGATCCGCGTAAAATCTCTGGAATCAGCTAGTTAGCGGCTTTCGATGTGCATTGAATCCGGCTAAAATATTGAAAGCAAAGAACTTGCCTGCAAAATATTCCATTCATAGGACTTAGCCAGCCTTGCTAGCGGCGAAAGCCCGTGGAATCAGGTGCCCGGCCCGTAAAATATTGCATTCAGGGTAGTTATCTCGTTGCTATTCTTATTTCAAAGATCGAATGCTTAGAGAGATAGGATTGCAGGTTTGAGGGTCGGAGTCAAGGGAATTCGAGACGTTGCAGGGAACTGGAGGGCCGACGCGGATTTTGATAATACCTTCAATGAAACTCAAGGGGATTAAGAGGAAGAAAGTGCGGGTTTTCGGTGAGCTGAGGCAGGCTTTATCAGACGCGCTCGATTACGAGCAGGGGAAGAAAACCGGGTTGCGCGTTAGCCAGTTGCCGCCCCCGCCGAAGCCGCTGACGCCGGGGCAAATTCGCACGATACGGCAATCGTTCAACGTGAGCCAGGCAGGCTTCGCGCGGATTATTAACGTTAGTGTTAACGCGGTGGAAAGCTGGGAGCAGGGAGTGCGGCGTCCGCGCGAGGCAACTTTGAAGCTGCTCGCGGTTGCGAGCAAACACCCCTGAGGTTCTCTTGGCCAATGATTAAGCCTGATTTTTCTGTCAGCCTGCGCGGGGATGGGCCCGCGGAAATCCACGTTTCGCAAAAGAAGCGAAACATAGGGCACCCGGCAATGCGGGACAAAAGAAGGCCCGACGTGATGGCCGGGCCGGGTGATTCCGTCATCGCTATGACGTAGGAGAAGTGTATCATTGGGGCCGATATGCCTAGTTTCAAAGAACTCCGATTCACAATTGAAGGGAAGATCGACGGCGTGGACTTTACCCCCACGACGATACCCATGTCCCGTCTTGCGGAGTACCTCCTTGATCTGGCAACGCTGCTAGGGCATAAAGAAAGCGTTCACCTCATCGGCGTGAAAGATGGTAGCGCCCAGCCAGTCATCTTCTACGATGAAGCTGAAGAGGGCAGAATTTTTCATCGCATTCACGGTGCCGCTGCTGGTACTGGCGAACCTGATGCCGTCGAAGCATACGGTCGAATCGACGCACGCTTTAAGAAGGATCAAGGAAGTGGATACATTCACGATGTACTGCGAAATACGAACGTAATCGCATTCCCTGGCGTAAAGAAGGGAGCCCCTGAAACGTATGGCCCGATCAAAGAGCGGGCCACAGTTGTCGGCAGACTTCGGCGCGTTGGGGGCAAAGGTGACACCATCCCCATTTGGTTGGAACGCGCCGACAAGAAGATGATTTATTGCGAGACAAGCGAAGCGCTTTCCAAACAATTATCCGGGTACTACCTCCAAGTCATCCGAGTACACGGAATCGCGGTCTGGTATCGCAATCCAGATCACGAGTGGGAACAAACGAGATTTGCGATCCAGTCCTTCGACCCAGATCCGCTATCCGAAGACAACATCGGTACGACAATCGATAAACTTCGCGCCGTCGAAAGCGAGTGGTCTAGTGTCAAAGATCCGCTAGAGGAGTTGCGGAGAATGCGACATGGGGAGGACGAGCCTACCCAATGATTATCTTCGATGCCAGTTTTCTGATTGTGTATCTGCATCCCAGTCCGGAACCCGCGAAAGACAGGGATAACAAACTAGTTTCCCAGTTTCGGGAGCGGGTGGATCACTTGATTGCTACTTTGAATGTAGCCGATCAAGTGATTGGAGTTCCGGCTCCGGCTCTCGCTGAGATTCTGGTCAGGGCTGGCAAAGGAAGGTTTAAGTATCTCAGCATTCTGTCTGACAGTTATCGATTCGAGATTATTCCCTTTGGGATGAAAGCCGCAATCGAGGCTGGCGAGCTAATCGCGCAAATCAAGAACGAAAACAAATCTCAGCCGTGGGCGACATGGGCAAAGGTGAAGTTCGATATTCAGATCGCCTCTATCGGGAAAGCGGAGCCAGTAACTGCGATCTATTCAGACGATACCGATATTGAATCGCTCGGGAAAAGACTCAAACTGAAAGTGATTCGCATTTGTGATCTGCCGCTTCCCCCCGCCCCAGACCCCAAGCGACAAGCTGAGGAGCAAGCAAGACGAGAAACCGGACTACTGTTCCCAGAGGCTAAGAAGGATGAAACGGAAGATGGAAAAACTAAAGATTCCGTTGGACTTCAGGCAGACAGTGCCGGCAGCACTGGAGACAAAACCGGAAGCAAAGAAGCCAAGCAAGAAGAAGCAGAGAAGCCAAAGCCCGCCGAAAAAGGCGGGCTAGGCGAGAGCGACTCTAAAACTTGATTGTGGTGGACCGGACGGGACTCGAACCCGCGACCTCCGAGATGCCTGAGCCGCTCTCGAAGAACTGAACCCGGCGCTCTGCCAACTGAGCTACCGGCCCACGCCAAGTGAGATGCAGATCAACTGCAAAAGGGCGCAAGGTTTGTCAAAGGTATATCCGGATTTTTCTTGAACCAAGTCACAGCCTGCCCGACCCAGTCCTCTACTCGCTCGGTCCCTCTCAGGTCCGGCGAGCGCCCGATTAAGCCGAATGCTTTTTCGTTCCGTGCTTTTCCGGCTGGATCAGAAATGCGGACAAGCATCCGGCGAGAAGGACGCCTACCGAGATCATTAGCGCCATCCGAATTCCGGGAATGAAGGGATGGTGGCGTTCGATGAACGAGCCGAACAGCGCGACGCCAATGACGCTGCCGGCCTGGCGCGAGGCGTTGAGCACGCCGGAGGCAACGCCAGACAGCTTGGCGCTAACGGTTCCCAGAAGCGCAGAGGTCATGGGCGGGACGGTCAACCCCACTCCCACACCCATTGCCAGCAATTGCGCGGCTAGTGCTCTGTAGGAAGTATTCTGGCCAATTCCAATGAGGGTTAGACATCCGATTGCGAGCAGCGCCTGGCCGATCAATATCGGCGCGCGCAAGCCGAGCCTTTTGGTGATCGGCCCCACTGACAGGTTGGCGAGCAACACAACCACGGTCATGGGAAGAAATGCCATTCCCGTGGCCAACGGAGTGTAATGTTTGACCTGCTGGAAGTACAGACTGAACATGAATATCAGACCGTAAAACGCGGCGTTCATCAGCAAACCGATCAGAGTTGCTGCGCTGAAGGTTCGATTCTTGAAGAGGGACAACGGCAGCATTGGACTCGGACTCTTGATCTCCACAAGCACAAACGCCGCAGCCGCGAATACGAAGAGCAGGGACGCGATCAGGACGAGTGGGTGGGTCCAGCCAACCGCGCCGCCTTCGATCATGGCCGCGGCCAAGTCAGCCAGGGCGAGCATTCCGATGAGTTGCCCGGCGAGATCCAGAGAGCGGTTGCGAGTTTGGGCGGACTCCTCCGCATAGCGCCCGGTCAGCCATATACCGACAGCGCCCAACGGGAGATTGACGAAGAAAATGCTGCGCCAGCCGATGCTCGCGATGAGACCGCCGCCCACGACCGGTCCAGCGGCAAGCGCAGCGCTGGCGCCTGCCGCCCATATTCCGATGGCCCTGGTGCGCTCGCGCTCGTCATGAAAGGCATGATTGAGCAGGGCCAGCGAGCACGGGACGAGAATGGCAGCGCCCAGCCCTTGAATGGCGCGCGCAGAAATGAGTACCGCCAGGTTTGGGGCGAAACCGCAGCCCATCGAGGCAAGCGTGAAAACAACAAAACCAACGATAAAGCAGCGCTTGACGCCGAATCGATCGCCAAGCGCGCCTGCGGTCAGAATCACTGCTGCGAAAACCAGGGTGTATGCATTGACGACCCATTGAAGTCCGGCGACTCCCGCGCCCAGCGATGATCCGATGTGGGGCAGGGCCACATTCACGATGGTGACGTCGAGTTGCACTACCACGAAGCCGAGACTCATGGCGGCCAGCGTCAGGGGTTTCGACATGCGGGTTACGGCTGTCACGGATCGGTTAGCTCTCCAGCGGAATTTCGAAGTTCATCAGCGCAGTGTGTTTGGCGTCTTTCTTGCCCGTTACGGATCCGGTGCGCGGGCCGCGCGCCTCAGAACACCTGGGTCTTCGCCACTTTGCCATTCTCGAAGTGGATCACCCACCTGTGGCCACTCTTCAGGTAAAACCAGGTTTCTTTCAGGTTGTTGGCATCGACGTCATCGACTTTTTTCTCATCAGGATCGCCGAAAGCGATCAGCACCATTTGGTAGGTCATATTCTCGACCACGGTGTGGGATTCGATGGCCTTGCGCAGTTCGGCGGGCATGCCTTTTTCTTCGAGCATCAGCTCGATGCGGCTTACGTCGAGCAATCTCGACATGAACCTCAGGATGTTTTGCGGAGCGATGTCGGAGTCCTTGAGATCTTTCTGAAACTTCAGATTGAGGCGGGAGCCTCTGGCGTGTTTGCTGCCGCGGCGTCCCTCGCCGCCTTCGAGATGGATCTCGATTTTGTCGCTGTCGATCTTAACGTTTGTGATGGTCGCCCATTCGTCGCGCTCCACACCCGCTCTCTTGGCCTTGAGCCACTTGGTCATCTCTTCCATATCGACGCCGCGACTGTCGACGTGCTTGTTCGAGGAAGGGATAAAGTACACATCCAGACCATCTTTGGACGCGGGTAGATCCACGAGAGCTTTTACATCCTTGCCGAGAAGCAGAGTGTTCAGCTGTGCCTGCGCGCCTTTCGACGTGGAGGCCTGCGCCGCGCTGAGCAACGCGGCGACAAGAGCGGGCAGAACAGCCCAAACAATCCAGCTCGTCTTGTTGTGGCTACTCATGGCTTCTCCAATGCCGGGCAGTGTGATGCGCTACGCTCTGGTCAGACCACTGATCAGTTCATCTTCTGCGGCGGATTCAGGTATTTGTCGAGCGGAAGCTCGAAGTACATCAGTTCGCCGCCCTTGGCATCGTTCACGCCGCTCACATAGATGTGCGCGCCGGCCAGGGGCGCGGTGATGCCTTCCACATCGAAGAAGAAGAATCCCGATTGCGTGGCGTGGGGTTCAACGGCCTTGGCGACGAATTGTGACGATTCGACTTCGGCCTTTTCTTTCTCGCTGATCGTGCCCTTCACTTTCTTTTGCGGAATGGGAAGTGGAATCGGATTCGTGTTGGGATGAGGATTTGTAATACGGCGATAGATGTCTTCGGGCACGGTCGGCGTCAGCTTGTCGCGATCGGCAGTGGTCAGCGTCACTTGTAGGTTTGCGATTGAGATAGGCTGGTTGCCGTTGTTGGTCACTACAAAAAAGATGGGCAGGAATCCGTGGTCGTGAAATTTCACCGAGAATATCTTCGCCTTCTCGGCGGTGTCGTAGGGATCGGCGGCGATCGCGACCTTCTCGTTGGGGTGGTCGTCATGCGCCGGATAGGTTTGCGCAGGCTTGGCTTCGGCCTTCACAAAATCCTTGGCAGCCAGGCAAAGCGTGACCGTCGTGATTGCGCATAAGACAATCAGGAAACGGGAGAGCGCGCCTTTGAACCACCACTTCGAGAAGCTTGATGTCAACACCGGCCGCATGCTTTCGATTATAGAACGGTGTGCGGTCTGATCTTAGCTCTCGCGTTGAAAGCGATAGCGCCCGGCGCGCTCCAACGCCACAGCCTCCGCTACTTTCAGAAACGCCCGGGCCGCGTGCGAGAGTCCGGCTTCTTTGCGGTAAATCAGACGTAGTTTGCGTTGCACGCGCAATTCGCGCACTGGAATTCTCACTAGTTCTCCGCGAGCCACTTCGGTTTCCACGCTGATTTCCGGCATCAGCGCCACGCCGCTTCCCAGCGCGACGAACTGCTTGATCGCCTGCAAAGTCGGCAACTCCAGATCCATGTGCAGAGGTGTCTTGTGTTTTTGAAATGTCTGCAGAACTTTCTCGCGATAGGGCGACGAAACAATGTGCGCTACGAATGACTCCGCCCCCAGTTGCCGGATGCTGACCTCGCGCGCCGAGGCCAGCGCATGCTTCGGAGGCACTACCAGCACCAGTTCATCCAGATAAGTGACGATCGAATGCAACCGCGGCTCCTCCGGCTTATAGGAGAGCACGCCAAGTTCGGCGCTGTGCTGCAGTACGTCATCCGGAATGTGGCTGCCCAGCGCCCGCTGCACGGTGATCTTGATCATGGGATGCAGACGGCGGAACTCGGCCAGCACCGGCAGCAGATAAAGCGCGGTGAACTCATTGGCCGCGATCACGAGCTTGCCCTTTTGCAGCTCGCGCAGCTCGGCCAGCGATTCGTGAGCGCCCTGGCGCAGGTTCAGCAGCTTCTCGGCATACTCATAGAGCACCTGGCCCGCGTCGGTGAGAATGCCTTCGCGCGAGGAACGGTCGAACAGTGCCTCGCCCAATTCGTCCTCAAGTTTGCGGATGGTCTGGCTCACCGCGGACTGGGTGCGGTGAAGTTTTTCGGCAGCGCGGGAGAAGCGGTGCTCACGCGCTACCGCTAGAAAGACTTCCAGTTGCGAAAGCTCCATCTCAATACCCTTATATAACTTCACTATTCATTAGCAAATCTTATCATAGAAGCTTATCTAATGATCAGTGAAGAATTATAAGTTTTGCTTCAGCCTTTCCGCACCGTACCATAGACATAGCTGTAAGGGGCATCATTTTCTTCGAAGGAAGACTCATGTCTATCGAGCAGGTCCGCATCACGATTTTCGACACCACCTTGCGCGACGGAGAACAGTCGCCTGGTTGCAGCATGAACCTGCAGGAAAAGTTGCGCGTCGCGCATCAGCTCGACCGTCTCGGCGCGGACGTGATCGAGGCCGGATTTCCCATCGCCTCGGATGGCGACTTCGCGGCGGTGAAG
>Ga0302183_10000860_pt1 | contig 14166 bp, 12 predicted proteins | sample I_Palsa_N3_2_FD_200232 | JGI IMG/M metagenome (GOLD analysis project Ga0302183, IMG submission 200232) | Peat permafrost microbial communities from Stordalen Mire near Abisko, Sweden - I_Palsa_N3_2 | ecosystem: Environmental > Terrestrial > Soil > Palsa > Peat permafrost | place: Sweden...
AGTCCATGGCGTAACGTAGTGAACGAGTTTAACCAGCGGCTCGAAAGGCAGCACTCTTGCCGCCATTCCGAAGAGAGAGAAGCGGCACGGCACGAGATGTAGCGCCACGCCGCCCGGCTTGAGAACTCGAGCCATATGCTGGATGGCGGCGGGAACGTCCGTCACGTGCTCAAGAAGTGCGCGGGAAAGAACGACGTCAACCGAAGCGTCTGACATAGGCAAACTCATCGCAACATCGGCAACTCGCTTTTCATATACATCGTTATTAAGGGCGAGTTCCTCTGCCGAGATGTCGACGGCAATCAACTTTACACGCCTGGGGGGCTGGACCGAATCCGCGTAGACGCACCGGCGCCCACTGCCGAGGTCAAGTACGGTTGCGCCGTCCGGAAGTTCCCGAATTATTGCGTCGGCATCATGCTCGAACTGATGCCACAAAGTCTTGTCCGTGCGCAGCCGTAGGCGCCGCTCGGTCGCTCGAGACCACCGTACGTTACCATCGACCACTGTGCGCAGTACCATGACCATCCTCATATTCGCATACGTAAAGCAAAGCTTGGTATAGAGTATTACATTCGAGGTCTATTAAGCGCCCACAGGACGGGAGGGCCGCTGCTATCCGGTTCAGGCCTTGCACCCATAGCAAGCCCGCTCGTAGGCAAGGGTATCCTGGCCCATGCCTAGCCGTACGTGGTTTGGCGCTACTGGCGTTAGAAAACTCCCGGATGGCCTACGCCAACGAGCCGCGCATCGTGCCCTCTTAGCGCGTCCTGGCGAAGAGGCTCAAGGCATCGCATGTATAGTCCTACTTCCCGGACTCTAAAATAGGAACGTCAACTTCGAACGCTCCGTTCTCCGTTCCTCCGACACGGCCCATTACGCTTGAAGATTGCCATCATCGATCAATAATATGGCATCTAACTGCAGGCGCTACAAAAGGATCGGTGTAATTCATCTCGGATCATCTGATATACCACAAAACTGACAAATGATAGGATAAAGCTAAGTACGCCGGATGTGTCCTCCCGCAAAAAGGGCAAAAGATGCGTAAGGGGCAGATGGAGCGTGTCCGGCGCAACCAGCGCACAGACCGCTACATATATCCATCCGGCCATACCGTATATGGCCAGCGAAAGGGAGAGAGCCGCAAGAGTCTTCATACCGCGACCCCGCCAGGTCGGTCTTCCGGCTGTTTTGCGGCCGCTCGAAAGAGGCATCACGCTGCGCGCTTCCATTTCAACCTCCTGCAGTAAAGGGCCGGTAGGTGACTTTTGCTCTGACCAATCCTTTCTTTGCCGTGCGTCAAGCAGAAGACGCGAAGCTCGCTCCGCTAAGGGACTAAATCCTAGCACGTCCTCTATGAGCGTTGTATCCTCGCGCATTTGGACTTACTTCTCGAGGCATTGTTGCGGCAGGTAGTCAGACTGGCCGCGTATTACGGCAGCCCCATTAGGGCTTTATAGATGAGTCAGCGGAAGTCCGGCGGCACCGCGCCGGAACGCCATGATAGCCGCCTGGTGGTCTTCGATGTGCCAGTCCTGGTGGTAAATCCCCTGGTGCTGGTCGATGTCGAACCACACGAGCCCGATCGTGTCGTACTGACGCATGCCGGCAAATAGGTTCGGGATCTTCCGAGCCTGACCGGCGACGGGGCCGACCGCCACCTCGGACAGCAGGATAGGCAGCCCGGTAAAGGCCCGTACCTGGGCGATAGTCTTGCCGAAGATGCTGAAGAAGGTTTCTGAGGGCTGGTAGTAATAGCCGTCGATGCCGATCCAGTTGACGTACTTCGCGCCCGGCCACCAGCGGGCGATCGTGCCGGTGCCAGGTTCGTCCGCCTGGAGGGTCCACAGCCAGGTGACGTTATTCACGCCCTGCTGGCGGAAAAGTGTCACGATGTGCCGCCAGGCGGCTACGAAGGTCGAGGGCGGCAGGTGTCCGTAGCCCCACGAATACCAGTTGGCATTCATCTCATGCCCGAAGCCGATGACAACCGGGTGGCCGAAGTCGCGGACGCTGCGGGCGAAGGAGCGCAAGTAGGTGTCGAAGCCCCCAGCGGCGATCTTTGAGACCGAGGTATCGGTGGGATCCCACTGGAGCAGCGTGGCGGCCCCATGGCTGCGCACCGTCTCCGCGAACGAAACCTGGAAGCGTTCCTGCCAGCCGCTGTAGTAGCCGACCAGGTTGGGCGGCGTGCCCGCCGCCTTGCTGAAGTCCGCGACCGGCTGGTAACTCTGCAGCGCTCCTGACTCATAGACGCCCAGGTAAGAGGCCTGATCCGTCGGCAGGGCTCCAGTGCTAGAAGAGGAAATGAGGCGAGTGACCGCGAAGAGTACGGCACCAGCAGCAATCACGGTGGCGGCAAGTGTCGCCAGACGGGATCTCATGCTGGCTTACTCCCAGGAGACGTGATGTCGGTCGCGCGGTCGCCTTGAGTCAATCAGGGTAACCCAGAGGTCGCGATCGCGAGATGCTGACCAGATCTCCGTCGGCCATCAAGTTTGTATACAGCCGCCAGACACAGCTGATAGCCATTCATCTCTCAACGTACGAACCAAACCAGCACGGCCCAGGCAGCGCCGGTCGTTCACAGCGGAGAGTAACTGCACGGCTGCGTAATCCCCAGTCCTAAACGGTATGAGCCGGGCATCGCCCGATCGCCTGACCAGTCCATATTGTGAACGTATCAGCTGTTGATCTTGAAAACTGCCAGCTTGGTATCTCATTTCCCAATCTCGCCACGAATACGGGTGAGTTTGTGCGATCCTTCTGCCCTGCGCTAGTGAAGTTGTGAGGGTAGGCCAAGCCAAAAGCGGCGAGTGCTAACACGAACGTTGTGATTGTTCGTTCCGTTTGGGGCCTTATGCCCGAAACGCTGAGCTTGAGAGGAGGGGAACGTTGGCCCCGCATCAGCCTCTGGGGGGAGTGTCTGGTGAGTTTACTGTAGCCGACATGCCGGAGCATCCTGTCGGCGTGGCCTTCCGGGACGACAGGTCCGTACCGCCGGCGACAGAGCATCGGGATCCGATAGTTGCTCTCGTCAGTGATGCAATCTTTCCCTACAACTGCGGAGGGAAGGGTTATCTTGTCCGCGCGTCAGCCCACGAGAGTATCTAGCGAACTCTCTGTAGGTGAGCCACTACATCTTCCTGCCTCGTCCGTCTTCGAGCGGAATCATGTGAGTTCTGGCTGGTTCAGCGTGCCCGACACCTCCTCGCTTCCTGCCAAGCGCAGTTCGGTCCAGGCCGAAGCGCTTAAATTGTCGATACTTATGGCCGCCTATAACGAAGAGAAGACGGTCACGCGAGTGATCGGCGAAATACTCAAAGCAGCCTACCCCTGCGAAATCGAGCTGATTGTTGTTGATGACGGAAGCACCGACCAGACGGCTACGCTGCTCTCGCAAGTAAATGACCCCAGAGTGATAGTGCTTCGTCACCCGGACAACCAAGGGAAAGGCGCGGCAATCCTTTCGGCGGCGTCCCTTGCGACTGGGACGCACATCCTCCCGTTCGACGCCGATCTGGAGTATGTTCCCGAAGATATTCCGAGAGTACTCGAACCTATCTCTAGAGGCCGTTGCGATGTCGTTTACGGCGTCCGACTGTCCGGCTGCTATACGGTTTACCCGAATTATCTGTACGCCGCAGCGAACCGACTGCTGACGTGCCTAGCTAATGTTCTATTTAACGCCAATTTGACCGATCTTCACACGTGCCTGAAGCTCATCCCGCTAGCGACATTGAAGAGTCTGAATCTTCGCGAGAAAGGCTTCGGTCTCGATAGTGAGATCACGGCAGGACTTCTGCGGCTAGGCATCCGGCCGTTCGAGGTCCCGGTCAGCTACTACGGACGATCGCGCGCTGACGGCAAAAAGATAAGGTGGCACGATGGGGTCGCGTGCGCACGGATCCTTCTTCGGGTTCGCCTGCGGGCGGCGCCACGCCAGGAACACCCCGGCGATCACTCAGAGGAAGAGGATCTCTCACACGTAGCAGCCCTAGAGGCTAATCTACAGCCAGTCGAGCATGCGCCGTCAGCTACGGGCAGCGACAGCCAGAAGGCAATTAAGGCTGTGACGGCCTGATGGGGATGGCTTCACCTGGCAGTTCACCTGACCGGCTTAGCAGTCTCCGCCTATTCCTAGACGGCCTGCGGTCCCGGCATCGGAAATCCCCGCTGAGAGACAGCCAACGCCCCGTTGTCGCTATGGTCACTGATGCGATCTTCCCCTACCACCGCGGCGGCAAAGAAATCCGCTATCACGAACTGAGTCGGCGGCTGGCTAGCCGTGCTGAGATTCACGTCTACACGATGCACTGGTGGGACGGCCCGCATGTGCGCACAGATGAAGCCGTTACGTTCCATGCTATATCGCCGCTATTTCCCATGTACACAAAAAATCGCAGATCCCTGAAGCAAGCGATACTTTTTGCGCTCGCATGCGGGAGGCTAATGACGGTCCGGTTCGACGTGCTCGAAGCAGACCACATGCCTTATATGCAGATCCTTATGCTTCGATTCGTGGCCACTGTAAAGCGGAAGCGGTTCGTAGTGACGTGGCACGAGGTCTGGGGCAAGTCCTATTGGCGGCGATACCTTGGCCGAGCCGGTTTCGCAGCATGGTTCGTCGAACGGATGGCCATGCGCCTGCCCGACCACATCATCGCTGCCTCACCGCATACGGCGGAAAGACTATGCGCAATCCTCGGTGCTCGTGCATCGGTGAGCGTTGCGCCCAATGGCATCGATCTCGATACTGTCCGCAGCTCCTATGCTGATGAGACGACCACCGACCTCGTCGTGGTCAGCCGGCTCATCAGTCACAAACGTATCGACATGCTGCTGGACGCCGTAGCTCTCCTGCATGCAGACGGAATGCCTGTGACGTGCCGCATCATTGGCGATGGTCCGGAACGCGAAGAAATCCGAAACCGGGCGCGGGCAAATGGCGTCGAGCATGCGGTGGACTTCCGCCACGACGTTCGTGAGCAGAAAGAGGTTTACGCCCTGCTGAAGGCGGCGAAGGTGTTCGTCTTCCCGTCAGATCGTGAAGGATTCGGGATCGCGGTGCTCGAGGCCCTCGCCTGCGGGCTTCCTGTGGTAACAACATCTGCTCCGGACAACCTCGCTCAGCACCTCGTCGCTCGTTCGCCGCGCGGCACCATCTGTGATCCGACCGCATCAGCGATCGCTGGCGCGGTAAAGCCTCTGCTAGAGGATGGCCGCTTCCCAGCCGGTCAGGCAGGCGATGATGACCTCTGGCTGGCTGAGTACGGCTGGGATGCCATGACAGACCGGGTAGCGGCGGCGCTGCAGATATGGTGATCCGGCCGCCACAATGCGGTCAGGCCGGCCAGCCTTCCGGCGAAATACGCCGTAAGCATTGCGCTGTCGACGGCAACGGCGGGTGCCACCCTGCGCCAATGTGACCGAGGAGTCTCAAAACGGCTCCTCACGTGATAAGCGCTCGCAGCCAGGACGAAGCCCACGGGAATCGCCGCGCCGATGAGTCGATGTTCTCGCGCCGCCAGGACTATGCCCATTGCTGCGGCACCGACGAACGCGCCCGCCGCGAGGTCTGGCGGTCGCACTTCGTGGTAGGTCACTAGCTGCCGCGTTGCGCCCCTGCCCGTATCGAACAGCCACTTCAACGATGTGCCCAGGCTCTTGCTCTCCTCGTGGCGCACAAGCAGTCCCGGCACGGTCAAGGACGATAGCCCATGGCGCTCCATCGCGTGGTTCAGGGCGACGTCTTCTCCCTCGCGCAGCGCAGGGTCGAAGCTGGCAAGGTCGAAAACCTCGCGACGATATAGCCCGTTATTCCCCGTCACAGTTGTCATGCCAGGTACAACACGGGGCACCAGGCTGAAGCGTTTACCGACGTATGCGACATCTCCATCTGGGACCGCAATGCCGCCAACTGCGTCGTGACCTTCCAGAGCCGCGCGTGCGTGCGCCAGCCAGTTGACGGGAAGAACGATGTCAGCATCAACCATCGCGATGAGCCCGCCGCGCGCCGCTGCGATTCCCGTGCTTCTGGCGTGACCTCGGCCGCGGTTCTCTGGCAACTCGATGACCTGAACGCGGGGGTTACGCAAAGCAATATCTATGACTATCTTCGCGGTGCCGTCGCTCGAACAATCATCTACTACGATGATCTCATGTTCTGGCAGACCCTCGAGTTCGGTAATTGCGGCAAGCGCACGAGAGATGTTATCAGCCTCGTTATATGCAATTATGACGAAGCTGACCAGGAGCTCCTCTGACACAGCTGCCCTCCACGATGTGCGTAGCACACAACACTACTATGTGTTTACTCCTCGTATACCTTTTTTGGGCACCTGCCCCGCGATATCAACAGGATACTGCCCGGCCATGCTCGGTGCATCGCAGATCTCAAGACCGGTCAGGAGGGTTGTACCATCGATGCGGAAGTCAGCCTAGGCGCCGATGACGTGAGCCAACTTTCATGCCGCGACTGGTCACGGCTGTGCGGTGTCTGATTTGGGATCAGGGTCCAGGGCAGCCGCCAACGGTCAAACCGAGCACGCAAACCGTCCATTTTCGCTATGCTGTCTTCATGACTGAGGACTTGGCCAGGCATTATGATGCGCACTTCTACTCTGCGTACGGGGATCGATCGCGGCAATCCGCTGCAGTCGTCGTTCCGATCGTCAACAACCTTGTCCAGCCAGAGTCAGTGCTGGACGTCGGCTGCGGCGTGGGAAGTTGGCTCGCTGAATGGATCGGCCAAGGTCTGACCGACGTTCTTGGTCTGGATGGCGAATACGTTAATCGCGCAGCGCTTCAGGTGGAAACATCACGATTCCGCGCACTGGACCTCCGTCATGGGTTTTCACTAGGCCGTACTTTCGGTCTGGTCCAGTCCCTGGAGGTGGCAGAGCACCTGGACGAATCATGCGCAGATGCATTCGTGGAGTCTCTCACTCGCCACGCGGACACGGTACTATTCTCAGCTGCCATTCCAGGTCAGCGTGGATTCCATCACGTCAACGAGCAATGGCCTTCCTATTGGACCGCAAAATTTGCCGCTGCCGGGTTCAAGGTATTTGACGTAATCCGACCCCAGATATGGATCGACCGCCGGATAGATATATGGTACCGGCAGAACATATTGCTCTTTTCAAGAGCCCTCTCATTTGATGCGCGGAACGTGTATCTAGACATCGTCCATCCCGAAATCTGGGAACAGCGACTGGATTCATCGACGTTCTCATTGCGTGAGCTGGCCAAGGGGATACCCGGTGCTGCTGCATCTGCCGTACGCTGGTATGGCGGGCGCGCCGCTGCGAAATTCGGCAGCCGTTAAAGGAGACGAGTGCGCCGCAGCCGGGCAGGTACGACGGACTTCCAGGCCTTCAACTAGACAATTGAGTCCCGAGTGCGCGCCTCAGCGAAGATGTCACGGATCTGACGCTCGCTGAGGTCGCGCCAGGAACGCACAGAATGTGTGACCAATTTTCCCGAGGCCAGCAGGTCGGATGGATGGGCGGGAAGTCCTTGCCATTTTAGCGCCAGCGGATCTATAGGACCTCCGAAGTCCCCGATTCGGTACCCTGCTGCCGAAGTCAGCAGGGCCATAATATGGTCCTCGCCGAGCCTGCTCGACGCAAAGCACGGCTGACTGAACCAGCCGTGCTCGTAGATGCACTTAGCCGCGTTGTAGCTGTGAATGTAAGCACCGCCAAGCGCGCTTTCACCGTCGGTGTAACCATGGCTGCGGGCGAGATCAAGGTAGTGCCGCAGACGTGAGCGGCATCTCGGACGGACTAGTCCGCGGAAGCCAGCCTCAGCCCGAAACTGACGTGCTGCCCACGATATATCGCGCAATCCTCCGTCAGGTCCTACCCGGTAGGAACCGAGAAGTCCCACCTTGGGGTCGCCGGCAAACGCTTGTTCCGCCGTCGATTCCAGCCCGTGGCCGATGAGCAGCGCGTCGGCGTCTAGGCGCAGAACGAGGCGTGGCTCGTAGCGCTCGAGGATCCAGCGGTATCCCGCCGCCAGCTTGACCCACAATCCTCCCTGAGAACCTCGCGCCCCCGCTGGGGCAGGTATGACCACTGTATCTGCCCAGAGGCCAGGGATGCGGCTAGCCATATTGTCCGGGACTGAGGTATCGTCAATAACGACAATAATCCTCGACGGGCCTGTGTAGTGAATCACGCTGGCGAGGGTGTCCAGCACATCATCGTGTGGTCCCGCGGGAACAATTACTGCAATACGTACTGGTAGCTTCATTGGCTTTGTTACCTATCGCCGGGCGCACGAAAGGTGACCATCTGGGCCAGTTGGGGATAACCTGCGCCGATAGCGAATTCCTCCAGTCGACTGAGGATTCGGTCGGTCGAGAACTCCTGGTATCCGTAAAGCTCAGCCCGGTCTCCGGCAACCATCGTGTAGCCCAGGAGCTCATCGATCCACGCCACCGATGCGTTGGCGCCCCACATGTTAGTCGTGCGGCTGCAAAACGGCGTCAGGTTGAGGAAGAGGTCGATGGTCAGTACCACTAGGCCCCCCGGACGCAGAATTGACTTAACCGCCGCTAGTGTGGCCTGGATACTCTCGGGGGAAAGGTGCTCGAGAGTTGAGATGCAAACTGCTGCGGAGAAGCCTGCGTCCAGATTCGCTTCCGGTAGCGTGGAACGGTGCAACGCGACATTGGTGCCGAAGGTCCGGTTCAGCGCGGCGTGTCTGGCGGCCGGGTCAAAGGCGTAGTCGCCTTTCCCATAGTCGAAGAAGGGGTCGACATTGTGAACCTCGTGGCCATTTTTGGCTAGCACGAACTGCAGGCCGGACAGAGCTCCGCCGATCTCAAGTATGCGCGACGGACCTAGCGCGGCTAGCTGATGGTAGGCCCATGGGTACTCATAGCTCCGGGTGATCGTATTTCCTTGGAATGCGAATGGTCCCCGGGCCCGCTGCATGCAGCGACGGCCAAGCGGCTTCAGCAGTGCAACAGCCGGCGACTGCCGGCCATACGGAGCGGCCCATCTGCGATTCCACAAGGCGTACTCTTGGGGCAAGTCTCGTCTGGCAAGCATGTAGCGTTCCTAGTCTTGGGCGACCTAAATATTACCTTAGCAGCCGTGACCTGTCGCAGCGCAGCTATCGAGTGGCGACCTAGTAGGTTGGCGCACGTATGGTCCTGTTGTGGGCCCAGGCGCGATTATGTTCTGCCACCACCTTTCGGTCGCACAATACACGTACCTGCCTCAGATCTGCGACGATCTCCACTGTCTGCCCGGTCAGCGCCGGGTTCACAGCATATTTATTAGAGTCAAAATCGATAAAGGGATGCTCGCCTATCCGCCTCGATAGCCGCCATCCGGTCGCTGGTGGTATCGGCGGTAGCGGAATCATCGCCTCCCTGTCGGCTGCTATCAGCGCGTCAGGCACGTAGCCCGGTGGCGCCCCGGATCGTGCGTTCTCCATTGCGAGCCAATCGTGGAGTTGATTGTTAAAGTCTTCCGGCGAGTGAAAAATGCGGTCGCGGAGGAATGCGCGCTCAAGGTAAACATGTGCTTGCGTGATCATGCCGGTAGTTCTAGGATCACCGACCCTGCCCACAGTAATTGCAGTATTCAAAGAACGGCAGAACTTGCGGCACTCCGCAGTTATCTGGGTCTGCCCGTCCGACCACCAGCCAATAGGGTCTTCACTAGGCGAGGTGAAGAGGCGTGGCACTGCGCCGAGTTCAACCAGGAGTTCCCACCAGCCGGCAAAGAGATCCTCAGGGCGTCTAGTAGGAATGAGGATCGCGGACAGCCAGTGCGAGTAACCGGTGATCATGGTAAGGACGGGCAGCTGTTGTGCTGAGCGTCTTTGACCATAGCCGACAGGAATCGTTACCGGTGGAAACCAGAGGCTGCACTGCGCGATCTCACCAGCTAGGTACCCCGTCGGCTGATCCGGATCCGAATGCGCCCTTCGCAGTTCTGTCACTCGTTCCAACAGGGTCCGGCTCGACGGATCCCAGCCAATCCGCTCCGCGATCAATGTCGTCGGCATCGTAGGCCAGGCCGTTAGCAGCTGCCGGACTTGGGGCTCGAAGGCATAACTAAGGGGGCGTAGCTCCAGGGTGACCTCGTGGTCATTCGGTGCCTTGGCCGTTTGCGCGAGTTGGCTCCTCGGGCGATGCCGGCTGGTCGTGCCTGTGGCAATGATGAGCATGCCGAGCAGAAGGGTGAGGCCCTGAGCGACTGCCCAGCCGCATGCCGCGGCAGTAAGGCCGCGTGGCAGCAGGAATCCAACCAAACCCAGCACCAAGGCGGCGTTCGCAATTTGCATAAATGTATAAGCTGTAGTCCGATCGCGCGAGATAAGAATCGAGTCGACCAGGTACGTGCCGCCTGCGGGAAGCGCGCTGAGGGCTAGGACGCGCAAACAGCCAGTTGCTTCGGCGGCATAGGCTTGGCCAAAGAGGCGAAGGACGAACGGGGCGGCGAGGAGCAGGAAAGCCAAAGATGGCAGAAGAAGCCCGTAAACTGCCCGGAGAGCCTTCCGGAGTTGCTTTCCAAGCGGCGCCTCTCCGCGTGCAAGTTCCGCAAACAGCACCTGCCCAGTCGTTGATGGAATAAAGTTGAGGAATCCGGCAATAAGGAACGCGATAGAGAATCGCGCTGTCTCCGCCGCGCCGCGTACTGCCAGGACCTCGATCGGAACGATAGTCAACGGCAGGATGCCGATGACTGTGGCTAGATAGTTACCTGAGGTAGCTGACAGATATCGCCATGGCGCACTGAACGTCGGGGGCCCAGTTTGTTTACCTCTAATTCTCCAGCTGAGTGCTACGCCGCTGGCGGTAGTGGAAAGCACTAGTCCTAGACCGAATGCGAGCAAGAGACCTGATGACCGGGAGGCCGTCAGCAGAACCATTACCGCGAGCTTGACAATGCTCCCTGCGAAATTTTTAATCAGCACGACACGGGTCGCGCGCATCGCCACGAGTCCCGCGTCGAGGGTGGTCCCCGCAGCAATGAAAACTACCAGTATGGTAACGAGAAAGGCCATTCCCCCGTGCTGCTTAAGGTGCAGCGCTGAAGGAAAATGAGGACCAAGGAAGATAATGGTGGCAAGACACAATACGGTCCCAACGGTAGCGATCACCGAAATGGATACGACAACCAATTCACGTGGGTTCGCGGCACCGGCGATATGTCGCGTCATGGTGAGCGGCAGGCCAAGTGCGGCGACGGCCGCGAGCAAACTCGCTCCGGAGGTCACGCCAGAGAACACGCCCACTGCGGACGCCGAGTATCTATGTGCGGCGAGCGTCCAGAAGACAAAGCCGATTGCAGACTGGGTCACCGTGTTCGCGAGCAGGTAAAAAGAACCGCGGTACAAAGCGTCGCCAAGGATTTTCCGCACGGCTTTAAGCAGCGGAGATCCAGTTACGGTGGGCACGGCCAGCGGCTTCATAGCGCTCCAAGCGGCCGCCGGCGCGCCTCAGGCTCTGGAACGCGGCCGAGTACTGCGAGCATTTCGATGAGTGTCTTTGCCGCAATCTCCTGCCATGTCATGGTGGAGGCATAGCCGCGGGCGGCAGCGGACATCGCGGCCAGGGTGTCGTCGTCAGCACCTGCGAGGCGTGTCAAAGCGGCGATGAGGGCCTGAACGCCTCCGCCGTACCGGAAGACTGCCTGCTCGGGGAGATCGGCCAGGCTGGCCAGGTCCGGCACGATGAGCGGCCTCCCATGGGACAACGCGAGCATCGCGCTTCCACTAGTGGTGACACGCCGGAAGGGAAGAACGACCACATCGGAGGCGGTCAGCAAAGGAGTCACCTCCTCTTCAGGTACACGCTCGAGGCGTAGCACGATACGCTCGCCACCGTTTCTGGCGAGCGCAAGCAGGCGCGACCGCAATCTTGGTTCATCGCACTGCCCGGCCACCGTCAGATGTGCGCCAACCTCATCGGGCATGGCGAGGAAGGCAGCAAGCAGGTCCTCTACTCCTTTGTACTCCTGCACAAGACCGAGGAAGAGGAATCGTCGGGGCCTGCCCCCGGTGCCGGGGATCCTCAGCGGCGTGGCTGGCAGCAGCGGACCAATCGGACCATGCGGGATGACAGCGGTCTTGCGCGCCACAGCGCCGAGTGCGGAGAGTCCGACCAGGGCCGACTGCGAGTGCGCGATTACCAGATCACTCGACTTGACCAGCTCCCGCCGGGCGGATACGTCGTCTGTGAAGACGGGCCGGTGCGGCAGAACGTTGTGAGCGGTCCATACCAGATGCAGGCCGAGCACCCGGCAGAGCCGCAACCAGACAAGAAACCAGATATATGCCACAGTTCGCAAGGGCGGGCAGCGTATCGACCCGGGGAGGGCAAAAGCGAAAACCCAGTGTAGATGAATCAGGCGTGCTCCGGCGGCCCGGCGGGCTGCCATCTCTAGCGGGAGAAGCAGGAGATTTACGGTTCTCGAGGACGTCAGTTCGCCTAGGTAGGTGATTTCGACACCCAGGCGCTGCATCTCGCCGTATAGCAGTCGCTGATAGGGATTCGGATCCCGGGGGAGAACCAAGATTCTCATCGAATGACCAGTTCCGCGAGAACCCCGAGCCCGTAGGTGAGGTGATCCGCTAGAACTCTGACCGCCCCGTTCGACCGATTACGCCATGCTGGGACAAGCAGCAGAGCTGGATACAATGGAGAAAACAGGGCCAAAGGCAATCCAAGGAAGCACAAGAACACGGTAAACGGCAACCCGAGAAGAAACATAGGATAGACGACTACGACAGGCTCCTCGCGGAGCACGCGCATCAGTCTCGGGCGATGCTTCTTGAGAAGCCGCATGCGGGCTTTGCCGTACGCGTAGGACCGGCGCAGCTGGCGGCGCCGGCCGCCCCAGTCATGCCGTACGACTGCGCCAGGAACGCTCCGGATCTTGAAACCGGCGTCCGTAAGACGCCAGGTGAAATCCACATCGGAGCCATACGCGAAGTCTTCGTCGAAGCCACCGACTGCATCGTAGGCTTCACGGCGAAAGGCCAGGTTGATGGTGGCAGCCTCGGTCAGATAGCGGGATTGCGCAGCTTGCCGTGCCGCACGGTCGTACAACCCCGTACTGCCCGGCGTCGCCAGCGTAAGCCCGGCCGTGACGTGCTCGTCATGACGCAGCGGAGCGACGAGCTCGGCGAGCCATCCCCGCGCGGGCTGGCAACCTGCGTCCGTAAACACGATGATCTCGCCACGCGCGACCCGGACCCCGGCATTGCGCTGGTGCGGGATCGAAACCCGGACGCCCGGCGGGCGCGTGAACTGTACCCACCGCACCTCGGCCTCGCGACGCATCCGAATGTCATCCAGTCTGCCGTCGGAAGCATCGACGACCACGATCTCTGCTGCTTCGTCAAGGACCCCAGACTGATCAATCACGTCGGTCAAGGTGCCTTCAAGGGCCGCCTCATCTTTGCTGATGATCACGATGGAGATCATCTGTGAAACACCTCCGAGGAGCCGTTCGTGTAGACAAGGTCAAAATTGTCGTTCAGAAAATCGAAAGGAAAATAATAAGTAGCGAGATGGTCATTGTAGAGAGCAAATGCGCGCCCGTCGATGACATTAGTAGGGCTGGCGTATACCCAGGCTTGGCTATCAATAGTTGCCGGGGTCACATCGAGAATGAGCCCATTTTGTATCCCGGTGGTCGCGGCCAAGGGGAGCTGGGCATATTCGTCAGCATAAACCAGCTGGCCCGGCTCGACCGCCTTACCTAGCCACTCGGCAGAAGCAAGTTCAGGTGTGCTGGCGACGAAGTACTCGTAAGCCGAGCCGCTATTAGCCAGGTTAGCGGAAGTTCCGCCACCAAGCGCTGCGCCCGCCAGATAGCTAGTATTGACCAGAAGTACAGCTAGGCAAAGGGCAGCCAATGTCAGAACGCGAGCTTGTCGTTTCTTCCGTGATCCGGCCAGTACCTGTCCGGTCCAGCAGAGCGAAACGGCAAGAAATACTAGTCCCTGGAGCTGGGCGCGCTCTTGGCCGTAGGCGGTAGCCAAGGTGCCGCTGAATCGTATGAGCGTGAGCAGCAGGGTGGTGACGAGCGCTAGTAGGCCAATTTGCCGGACGATGACCGGCGCGTCACGCCGCACGACCATCAAAAGACCGCCGAGGGCGGCGACCAGGTTCGCCAGCTGCTCAATAAT
>Ga0302183_10000862_pt1 | contig 14165 bp, 14 predicted proteins | sample I_Palsa_N3_2_FD_200232 | JGI IMG/M metagenome (GOLD analysis project Ga0302183, IMG submission 200232) | Peat permafrost microbial communities from Stordalen Mire near Abisko, Sweden - I_Palsa_N3_2 | ecosystem: Environmental > Terrestrial > Soil > Palsa > Peat permafrost | place: Sweden...
CGGCGTAGATCGCCATATAGTAGAAGGCGCGCTGGCGCATCTCCATGCTGGCGTTGACGCGCTTCCAGTGCGCGCCGCCGTCGTCCGAGCGGAAGACGCCACCCTCTTTCGCCTGCACGATCGCGTAGACGACCTTCGGATCGCTCGCCGCGATGCTTACGCCTATGCGGCCGAGCAGACCGGTCGCAAAGCCTGGATTGGTCGAAATCTTCGCCCAGTGCGCGCCGCCATCGGTCGTCTTGTACAGCGCGCTGCCGGGACCGCCGCTGACGAGCAACCCGGGGTTGCGTTGCGCTTGCCACAGCGCCGCGTAGAGTGTCTTGGGATGCGAGGGGTCCATCACCAGATCGCCCGCGCCGGTGTTTTCGTCGACGTAGAGCACTTTGCTCCAGTGCGAACCACCGTCGGTTGACTTGAAGATACCGCGCTCGGGATTCTTGGCGAAGACGTGCCCCATCGAGGCTGCATAGATGACGTTTGCATCATGCGGATCGACGACGATCTTGGCAATCGTGTGCGTGTCTTTGAGCCCGGCGTAGTGCCAGGTCTTGCCCGCGTCGCTCGTCTTGTAGACGCCATCGCCGGTGACGAACGTATTGCGAATGTCGGCCTCGCCGGTGCCGGCATAAATCACGTTCGGATCCGACGGCGCTACGGCCAAGGCGCCAATACTGTTCGAACCGTTGAGCTGACCGTCACTGATATTCGACCAGGTGAGGCCGTAGTTGGTGGAGCGCCAAACGCCGCCGTCGACACCGCCGAAATAAAATGTGAACGGATTACCCGGCACGGCATCAATCGCAACGGATCGTCCGCCGATGCCGGGGCCAATGTTACGCCAGTGGAGCGCGCTGATCACGGTTTGCGCGGACGGCGCCGTCTGCGCAGCGGCCGGAAGGGCAACCATCGCCACGGATGCGGCGATCAGGGCAAGGCTCTTATATCTCCACATGACCGCAGCTTTGACGCCCGCCTAGTGGTGCCTTTACCCTTCGACAGGCGGGGCAACGAAAAGTTAGCAACGCGAACTTTTCGTTGCCCTCTCAGGGTGACAGATATTGAGCTACGTCACTAAATCGAGGAAGGGGGCGATGTCGTCGCGATCGACTTCCATGCCGACGCCGCGCGTATGATACCGAATGTCATGGAAATCGGCGCCGGCGGTCATCACCAGGCCATAGCGCGTCGCGATGTCGCGAAAGATCTGCACGTCCTCGGCGTCATGTAGTGGATAGAAGACTTCCAGCCCACAAAGTCCAAGCGGTGCGAGCTCGTCGATCAAGTGGCGATCTTTGAGCCGGCCCGGATGGGCCAAAACGGCGACACCACCGGACGCGGACACGCGCTCGATCGCTTCCTGCGGCGTGATGTGCAGCGACGGAACGTAGCCCGGCATCCCCGTACGTAGAAGATACCGGAACGCGTATTCGATATCCGGCACGAGGCCTTTCGCGATCAAGACTTTGGCGACGTGGGGGCGTCCGATCGCCTTTGCATCCGGCGCTTCGCGCAGCACCTCATCATAGGTAATGCCGTAGCCGGCGCGCTGCAGCTGATCGACCATGCGCTGCGCGCGAACGCGACGCGCGTCGCGATTGCTCTCGATCATGGCGACGAGCTCCGGCGCGCCAGCCGGCATCCCGTAGCCGAGCACGTGCACTTCGTTGCCGCGATAGGTCGTGTTGATCTCGACGCCGGTAACGACGCGCGATCCCTCGGGCGGCGTGAACTTGCTATAGGCCGACATCGTGTCGTGATCGCTGATCGAGAAGATTTCCACGCCGCGCTCGCCCATGAAATCGGCGAGTGCCTGCGGGGCGAGCGTGCCGTCGCTCTCGGAGGTGTGGCTGTGAAAGTCGACGATCACGCGATGCCGCGCAGAAAGACGCGCTTGATTTCCGTAGCGCGTCCGCTCTCGCGGTCGATTCGCACGACGGCGGCACAGAATTGCTTGGTGCCGGTCTTCTGCACGCTAAATTTGTCAGACAGCCCGGTGAGAAACCGGGCGAGCACGGCTTCCTGTTCCATGCCGATCACGCCGTCGGTCGGGCCAGTCATGCCGAGATCCGTGATGTAGGCCGTGCCCCCGGGGAGAATCTGTTCGTCGGCGGTTTGCACGTGCGTGTGCGTTCCGTAGATCGCCGAGGCTCGCCCGTCCAAGAAGCGCGCGAGCGCGACCTTTTCCGAGGTTGCTTCCGCGTGCACATCGACGATCACGATCGGCGTTTCCGCCCGCAAGGCATCGACTAAGACATCGGCGATACGAAACGGATCGTCGACGGTGGGCATAAAGGTGCGGCCCATCACGTTGAGGACGCCGACCGTAACGCCGTCGGCAACGAACGTCCCGTGGCCTTTCCCGGGAAGTCCGGGGGGATAGTTGGCTGGGCGCAGTACGCGGTCGCTCGATTCCAAATACGTTTTGAAATCGCGCTTATCAAAGATGTGATTGCCGCTGGTAATGAAGTCGACGCCGGTTTCGAAGAGCTCCTGCGCGGTCTGAGCGGTGAGTCCGAAGCCGCCCGCGACATTCTCGCCGTTGGCGATGCAGGCGTGAATCTGATGCTGCTCGCGAACCCCGGCGAGGCAGCGCTTGAGCGTGTCACGGCCGGGCGAGCCGACCACGTCACCGATCAAGAGCAAATTGAGCGTTTCTAGCGGCGAGACGAAGCCTTCGCTTTCCGTTGCGTTTTCAAAAAGTAGACCAACACCCGCGCCTCTTCGCGAAAACCGACCAGACTCTTGGATTGCGCTGGATCGCGCAGCGCCTCGATCGCAAAGAGCGCCGCTTCGTCTTGCGCCGCGGGATCGGCGTCGAGATGATCCTCGGGCAGCGGGTTACGCACCAGTGCATCCCCAAAGCGGCCGCGCAGCACCGCGACCAGCAACTCGAGTTCTTCCTTAGAGAAGGTTTCGGTGTCGCGGGTGATGTGAATGAAGGTCGTCGACCGGTCGCCCTCGCACTCGGTGCGCAGCGCACGCGCTTCGTCCTTGGCCAGCATCAGGTAGCCGTTGACGTGATCGTCGATCGCCTCGGCCAACGCCGCTTGGCCGCGCTTGTCCAGCCGCGAGCGCAACGCAAACGTGAGGCGCACGTTCCCCTCGGCCGGCATCGAGCGAATCGATGCCAACTCGGGGAAGCGCACCAGCAGCGCACACACCAAGCTGACGGTATCAGCGTTCTCTAAGGGAAGACGGCTATTCATGATCGGGTCCACCTGATACGACACGGGCTCCAGGCACCCCCTGCGGGCCACGTAGAATGGTAACCATTGTGAGACTCCGGCAGTTGCCCGGCGTCGCAATCCTCGGCTTGGTTGCCTCGCTTCTAGCCCACCTGGCGAGCTATGGCGGCAACCACGAGGCAGGCGGCGCTTACCACAGGACGCTCGAACTCCTGGCCCTTGGGGGCGTTGGAGTCTTTGTGGCGTCGGTGGCGGCTCTTGCCTGGTTTGGGACTCGGCGCCACGCCGACGGGTCGATCCTGGCCGCTGCGTTGCGCCCGCTCGTGCCGCCCACGGCCGCCTTGGCCGTCAGCGCGAGCCTCTGGTTCGCAGCAATCGAGAGCTTGGAACCCGAGCACCTCTGGCATGCCTCCATTCTGGTCATCGCGCTTTGCTTGGTTCTGGCCAGCTTGCTGGTCACGCTCATGGCGCGTGCGCTCATGCGTGCCATTGCCGCAATTGTCTTGGCGATCGCTCGCGTGCCGTTTTTGCGGCGCCCGGTTTGCTATCGCCGCCGCTTCGCCCACCGCTCCTCTGCGCGCCGCGCCGCATTCGTCTACCGGCGCTTCGCCCGGCCTCCGCCGGGCCTGATGCTACTCCCCGTTTAGCATCACTTTTTCTCAGAGGAGCTTTCATGTCTCGATGGATCGCGGCGCTCGTCGCCGCGTGCGTACTTTTTTCCACCACACCTGTACTGGCGGCCGTCACCGGCTTCGTGCGCGGCGTCGTCACCGAATCCGGCGCGCCCACCGCCGGTGCTTCGGTAACGCTTACGGGCGAAGGTTCGCGCCTTACCACCACAACCAACGCGCGCGGCGAATATTCGTTTGCCGCGGTTCCCTTTGGGCACTATCAACTCGTTGTGCACCGCAACGGCGCGGAAGACCGCACCGCAAACGTCGATGTCTCGGGCGGATCGGTTTCCACCGTCAACCTCGACCTTCTCAAGACGATCGTCGTTACCGCCGTCACTGCGAGCGCGGGTGCGGGCGGCACACCGGTCGCGGTAACCACCATCGATCGGGCGCAGATCGAAACCTCACCGAACCGCAACAGCTTGAACAAGCTCATCACGACCGTGCCGGGCGCGGTCTCGTTTTCGTACAACGAACCGGTCGTTAACGGTTTCCACGGCGTCACCTACGAGATCGACGGCGCGCCGCTGCCGCTCGCCACGACATCGAACTTCGCCGAAATCGTCGACCCAAAGGACATCGACTCGCTCGAGATCTTCACCGGAGCGATTCCGGCCGAATTCGGCGGTGACCGCATGGGCGCGGTGGTTGACATCATCACCGACCGCTTCGCCAACATTCCTGAAGGTACGTACGGCACGATCACGGCAGGCGGGGGCAATCAAGCCCAAGCGCTCGGTGAGTTCGATACGGTCTCGCGCTTCGGCAACAACGAAGTCTTCCTCAACTTCAACAACTCGAGCACGGATCGTGGCATCGACGCGCCGACGTATTCGCCGATTCACGACCAAAGTTCGGCGAGCGATCAATTCCTGCGCTGGGTTGTCAAGCTTAACGACCGCTCCACGCTAGCGTTCGATTTCTCGAACCAGTTCTCGCAGTTCCAAATCCCGATAAACATCGATCCGAATAATATCAACGATCCGATCTACTCAATTCCCGGCACCGACGACACGCAGCTCGAGTACGATCGCTTCGCCAATTTGAACTTTACGCAAGTCTCCAAGGACGGCAACGGCGTCTTTCAGTTGATCCCGTGGTTCCGATCGACGCGCGTCAACTATGACGGCGACCTCGCCGCCGACGTGCAGGGGATGGGCCCCAACTTCGGCTGCGCCAACTATCCCGACTGCACATCCGATGTGCCGTCCGATCCAAACTACATCAACAACGTCGGCCTCTCCCAGACGACCTACGCGAATTATCTCGGCCTGCGTGTCTCGCAACTGCGGTCGAGCAAGAACCACACCTGGAAGGTCGGGCTCGACGTCAATCGCGCGAATTCGACCGGGTCGCAAACGTACGCTTGTTACTACGACGCCTGCGCGTTACCAAGCGGCGGAAGCGTTCCGCCGGTTAGCACGCCGTATTATGCCTCGTCCTCGTCGCAAGCGCAAGCCGGCTCACAGATCGGAATCTATGCCCAAGACAAGTGGGAAGCCAGCAAAAACGTCGTTTTCGACTACGGTATTCGCTACGATCACTCGACCGGCTACACCAGCGGCTACATGATCGAGCCGCGGTTCGGTGTCAACGTTTCCGACGGCGGACGCAACGTCTTCCACATGTTCTACGGCCGCTACTATGCGGCACCGCTGCTCGAAGATGTACGCCAGGCTTGCGTGATCTTTGCTGCGCAAGGTGGCTGTTCGACCACGACACCGCCGTATGACCTCCAACCTGAAATGGACAGCTACTACGAGATTGGCCTGCAGCACATCTTCAGCGGTAACCTCACCGGCTGGGCGAACCTCTACGAGAAGAACGTCGTCAACGTGCTGGACACGACGCAGCTCTTGAACACGCCGCTCTTCGCCGTGTACAACAACGCGATCGGGCACGCGCAAGGGCTGGAGATCCGCTTGCAAGACCGTCTGAGAAACGGCAACAACTGGTTCTTCACCTCGACGATCTCCGAGTCGCTCGCGGGCGGGATCTCCGGTTCGACCTTCCTGTTCCCGCCGAACGTCAACGAGGGCTTACCGATCTCATCGCCGGCCCAACTCAGCATCGAAGACCATTCCGAACTCGTCGCCTCCACCGCCGGCTACACGAGCCACTTCGGCGCGAACCGCGCGTGGTTCGCGACGCTGCAAGCCAACTACGGCAGCGGGTTCCCGGTGCAATTCGAAGACGCAAACGTCAATCTGAGCGGCACGCTGCCCGCACACACGACGTTTGACCTTAGCACCGGGCGCATCGTTGGTGCGGGCACTGGTCCCGATTCCAAGGGCCTCGGAGTGACGCTCGACGTCCAGAACATCTTGAATCACCAGTACGTGATCAAAATCGCGAACGGATTCAACACCACGCAGATTGCGAACAGCCGTGCATTTCTGCTTCGGCTGACTGAACCGTTCTAGACGATTCGGCGGGCCTGCGGCCGCATCGTGCGGCTGCCGCTTACGGGCTGAAGCGCACACCCATGCTGAAGGTGCGCGGGGGAGCGTAATGGTTCCCCTGCGCATTGAGCAGTGTGACGTAGTAGCGATCGTTGAGCAGATTCTGAATGTCGAAGGTGACCGCCGTTTTCGGCGCAATCGCCACGCCCTTCTCCATGTCGAACGTCGTGTGCGGCGTAGCCTTACAGTAGCCGGGCGTCGTGTCCGGGCATACATCCGACGAGAGGCCGCTGCCGTATTCGGCGTCCATCGAGAACCAGCCGTTATGTTTGTCCTTGAGTAAGACGCCGCTGGCGATGCTGTAGCGCTGCTCGTGATCCGCGGGCGTGAAGCCTGTTGGCTGCCCGAAACACGGCGCGAGCAATTGCGTTTCGCAGCCGCTGTTGAGAGAGACCGTATGCGCGAACGAGAAGTAGGCGCGCCCGCCTCGGGGCAGCGGTTGGGTGTAGTTCAGTGCCTCCTGCGAAAGGCGGCCAAGCGTGTAGTTGATGTCTTGATGCAACAGCGTGACGCCGACTTGCGTGTCGTCAATCAGATCGTTGGCATTCTTCTGCCATACGCGCAAGCCAAGGTCGCCGGAGCCGAGCGGCAGATGGCCGCCCAGCTCGAGCTGTGTATCGCGCTCGGGTTTGAGATCGAACTGCGCAACGGACGGCTGCAGCGGCAGATTGAGCAGCTGCGCGGCTTGAGGGCTCACGTTCTCGAGCGAGAATGGCTCAAAGAAGCGGCCGACGTACGCGTACACGCTCGACCGCTTCCCATAAAAGCGCGTGAGTTTGAGGCGGGGGCTGAAGGCACCGAAGCCTTGCGCGAAATCGGTCGACTTGATCGTGAAGAAATCGTAGCGCAATCCGTAGTCAGCTTCCCACAAATTGCTCATCCGCCAGCTGTCCTGGATATACGACTGGTAGGTATTACCTAAATTTGGAGTGTCGTCGACCACCGTCGTCGGTGCATCCGGCGTACCCGGCGTGAGAATCGGGGCTAGAAAGTTGTTCGGCTGGAGCGTGATCGCGTAGTTCTTGAGCACGCGAGCGAGATCGTACGAACCTCCCGCGGCAATCGTGTGCCTTCCGAAGTTCTGCGTGTAATCGGCTTGCATGATGTAGTCGTTTGCGGTCCGCTGATCCGCCAGCGAATAGGCACAGGTCGTCGGAAGGTACGCATCGGGATTACTCATCGCGCCGGCACAGTCGGAAGGCGTCCCGCCGTTGCCAAACGGTGGCGGCGTTACGTTGAGCGACTCGCCGTAAACGAAGTCGTTGTTCGGATCGCCGTAGTCCGCGATTTTCGACGATTTGAACGCCGGGCCAAAAGTCAAGGCGCCGGTATCGCCGATGGTCTGGTGAAACTGCACGGCAAGAAACGTGTCCTCTTGCGTCTCGCTGTCGCCGGTATCGGCCGGCTCGCCAAACTGCGTGTCGTTGGGGATCTGGAACGTACTGTTACCGTGGATGAAGGTGACGTTGGTGAAGTTGTTCTTGCCGCCGGGCAGCGTGAAGCGCGCGAACTGGTTGAAATCGCTCGCGCTGTTGTGCGGTGAGTCGAAATCGGGCGGGTCGAGACCGCGGGTTGTTTGCATACCGCTCATCGCGACGTCGAAGCCACCCCCGCCCGTGATTGGTGCGTGATAGCCGATCGTCGAATCGGTCGTGCCGTACGAACCGTACGAGAAGTTCCCGTCGAATCCGGCGGGCCCGGTGCCGGCGCGCGTCGCCATGTTCAGCACCGATCCGAAACGCATCCCATACTGCGCCGGATACGCGCCCTCGATGAGGTCGACGAACGAGAGGTCGTTGAGGTTGATCTCGCCGCCGATATCACGATTGAGTTCTTGCGGGAGCGCCACCCCATCGAGCATGTAGTTGATGACGCCGTGGTCGCCGTTCATATGCACCACGCCGTCGGCGCCGCGCGCCGCGCCCGGCAATTGGATCTCCATCTCGGAGAAACTGTTGCTGTAGGGCATCTCCGTGAGAACCGTGTGGTTCAGCACGACGTCGCTGCCGCTTCCGCGCAGCGTGCTCGCGCCCGAGACGGCAACCGCACCGATCTCCTTGAGCGGCCCCAGCGTGAGGTTTACCGCGGCGCCGCCGCTGCCGAGGTCGACACGCGCGCTGGCCTGTCCGCCATCGTAACTGGCTACGACGAGATACGTCCCCGGAGCAACCGGCGGAAATTGAAAGTGTCCTTGATTGTCGGTGGTGGTTTTCGATTCGCGGTTGTTTCCGCTGGCCGTTACCACGACGTGAGGCACCGGCTTCCCGTTCATCGTGACGGTTCCTGAAATGAACGCGCTCGCGTTTACGGCGCGCGATGGCGCCGTCAGGAGCAGCGTCAGGGTAATAGCACTTACGGCCGCGCATAAAGAGCGCCGCACAAGCTGGGTCATCGAATCCTCGGGCGAAGCGGTTGTCTTTTTATTGAGAATAGCGTATCATTTGCAAATAGTCAAGCCATGTTGAGGACGACCCCATGAAACCCCCAAGCCGGAAAACCAAGCAACGCGATGCGCTCGCGGCCGCGCTCGATCGGGCCGAGCACCCCGTGAGCGTGAGCGAGCTGCTCCAGGCCGCATCCGAGCAGGCTGAGGGGCTGGGCGTCGCGACCGTCTATCGCGCCATCAGCGCACTTCTCGCCGAAGGCCGAATCGAGGCCGTCGAGATCCCGGGGGAGCCGGTCCGCTACGAGCGCGCCGACAAGGCGCACCACCACCATTTTCAGTGCGAGCGGTGCGAGCGGGTGTTCGATATTGCCGGGTGCATGGAAAGCCTGCGCAACCTGGTTCCGCCGACGTTTCGGGTCAGCCGCCACGCGGTAACGCTCTTCGGAACCTGCGAGGCGTGCATGGGGTAGGGGGTGAATACGCGGCTTCGCAACCATGCGCGATTTCTCAGCTAGACCTATCGTTGTAACTGGGGCTGCCGGTCTCATCGGCAGCGCTTTGATTTGGGCCCTCAACCGCCGGGGTGTCGAGGACATCATCGCGGTCGATCGGCTGGACGAATCTGAGAAGTGGCGGCACCTCGTGCCGCTGCGCTTCAGCGATTACGTCGATGCCGATGATTTCGCATCGCTGGTCGACGAGCGTCCTGACGCATTTGGATCGGTGGGCACCGTCTTTCATCTGGGCGCCTGTTCGTCAACCACCGAGCGCGACGCCGATTATCTCATGCGCAACAACTACGAGTACACCAAAGTGCTTGCGCAGTGGGCCGTCGAGACGGACGTGCGTTTCGTCTACGCGTCGTCCGCGGCCACGTATGGGCCGCTCGAGGACCTGCTCTCGGACGAGATCGATTTGCACGAGCTGCGCCCGCTCAACATGTACGCCTACTCCAAGCAGCTGTTCGACCTTTACGCGCAGCGCAGCGGCATGAGCGACCGGATCGTGGGTTTGAAGTACTTCAATGTCTTCGGCCCCAACGAGGATCACAAAGGTGACATGCGCAGCGTCGTCTGCAAGGCCTACGAGCAAATCCGCGCGGGCGGGAGCGTCAAACTTTTCAAGAGCCATCGACCGGATTTTCGCGACGGTGAACAGCGGCGCGATTTCATCTATGTCAAAGATGCCGTTGAAATGACCCTTGCGGTCGCGAAAAGCGACGCGAGCGGCCTGGTCAACATCGGTTCGGGCGTGGCTCAGACATGGGTCGACCTTGTGCGACCGATTTTCGCAGCGCTCGGATTGCCCGAGCGAATCGAGTTCATCGACATGCCGGAACTTTTGCGGCCGAAATATCAGTACTCTACTCAGGCGCGGATCGACCGCCTGCGCGCGTGCGGTTATACCGCGCCCGTGAGCGCGCTTGCCGATGCGGTGCGCGACTACGTTTCACACTATCTCGAACCGGGACGCGTGCTCGACCCGGCCCAGCACGAAGCGCTCTCTCTCCGATAACGAGGCTCGATGTCAAACTCCCGTTCCGACCGCCGTCGTCAAACACGCGGCGGTTCCGCTCCCCCGCCCAAGCGCGATCCGATGACGATTGTTTATCTCAGTGCGGCCGTGCTGGTCGTTGCGGTTATTGCGATTTTCCTGGGCATGAGCAGGTGGCAGCAGCATCAGGTCGACGTGGCCACGGCCACGCCAACGCCCGCGCCGTCCACAGCACCCACGTCAAAGCCGATTCCCCTGACCGACGGTGAAGTGCTGGGCAAAGCGCTGATTCCGACGACGAAGGGTCTCGCCGACACGTCCAAGGGCGGAGTCGGACAGCCGGTCGACGGCATTACTTGCGGCGGCATGGAGTACGGCACGCTGCACATACACACGCATCTGTCCATCTTCTATCGTGGAACGCAGGTGCAAGTGCCGCGTCTGATCGGCGCCGCGCCGCTTCCGCCGCAGGGATGTCTGTATTGGATTCACACGCATTCAACCGACGGCATTATCCACGTGGAATCGCCGCAACTCGCGCCCGAAGGCAGCGCCGGATTCGACCTCGGAATGCTCTTCGACATTTGGGGTCAGCCGCTCGCGCGTGACAACATCGCGGGACTGCGAGGGCCGGTCCTCGCGTATGTGAACGGCACGCTTTACGACGGTGATCTACGCGCGATTCCGCTGCGTTCGCACCAGCAAATCGTGCTCGAGGTCGGCACACCGACCGTGCCACCCCCGAATTACGCCTTCCCGCCCGCGGATTAAGCGTAGCTCGCGCTACTTTAGCACCTTATCGAGTGCGGCGGCGAGGTCCTTATAAGGGATCTCGCCGTCGTTGATATAGGCGATGATCTTGTTGCGATCGATGATCGCGATCGTCGGATAACCGCTTTTCAAATAGAGTTTGGCGACGGTCAAGTTTGGATCGTACTCGGCAATCGGATACTTCACATTGAACTTGATCTGAAAATTCAATACGTCGAATTGCGATTCCGGTGAGGCGCCGTCCATGCCGGTGTCGCTGCCGGGAACGGCGAGAAAGGCCACGCGCGTTCCGTAGGCGGCGTAAAGTTGATTCATTACCGCCGTCTCGCGTTGACAATGCGGACACCACGTCGCGAAGACCTCCAGAAGTATCGGCTTCTTCACCAAAGCCACGTCGAAGACTCCGGCCGTCGTCGGCAACATGAACTCGGGCGCCTTCTGCCCTAACGTTGCCGCGGCGTTGATCGGAGCGGTCGATGCGTTCTTGAGCTGCGCAGCGTGAAATTTCACGTAGAGAACACCGCCGGCAACAAGCGCGACGAGAACGAGCAGCGAGAGTAGAGCGAGCACACGTTGGTTCATCGAGGACGTAATCTCCGGTCGAGTGCGTACGCGCCGGGGGCACCGGCGGCGATAAAGAGAGCGACGGCTGCAAGCGCGAGATCAAAGGCCACGTGCGGCCAATCGGCGACCGCAGCGTCGCCCGGGCCAAAGCAGCCGCAGTTCGCGGGAATGCCGCGCAGTACTGCCGAGGCGATCGCTACCGAATAGATCGCGAACTGCGCCGCCGCGACCGCGGCGGCAATGCGCGTGAAGAGTCCGGCGATCAGATAGAGCCCCAGCAGCACCTCGAAGAACGGCAGAATCACGGCCAAAGGAGCGACCAAACTCGGCGGCAGGAGCCGGAATCCAGCGATCGCCCCGGCCAGTGCCTCAGGGTGGCCGATTTTCAGGCCGCCGGCCCAAACCAAGAGGGCGCCGAGCAGCACGCGCGCGAGCGCAACCGCCATATCCATACCTTTCATGCAGAGGGCGGGAGCCAAATTAGGCTAACCTAACAACCTATGGCCAGCCTCGAAAGTTCGGTTGCGAACGCTGTCCCCCGCCGTGGCCTCTGGCGGTTGATTCTGCGGTTCCTCGCCGTTACCGGCCCGGGGTTGATCGTCGCGTTTGCCGACACCGAAGCCGGTAGCGTCACGACTGCTGCGACGTCGGGCGCGCAGTTCGGCTACAAGTTGATTCTGCTCCAGCTGCTCTTGATCGTGCCGCTTTTTGTCGTGCAAGAGATGACGGTGCGATTGGGTACGGTCACCGGCAAAGGTCATGCACGTTTGATTCGCGAGCACTACGGCCTCGGCTGGGCATGGGTTTCGCTGGGGACAATGCTCGTCACCAACGTCGCCGCGCTCGTGACGGAATTCGCGGGCATCGCCGGCGCTGCGTTGATCTTTGGTTTGCCCGCCGCGCCTCTGGTTCTTTTAGCAGCGCTGCTGTTGATCGTCGTGATCTTCACCGCATCCTACAAACGCGCCGAGATGTTCGCATTCGCCTTGTGTCTGGTCGAGCTGCTCTTCATTCCTGCCGCGTTTGCCGCGCATCCACCGCTGCATGCGATCGTGATGCAAGGCATCTTCGGAAACCAGCCGCTGACCGACTATAGCTATTTGCTCTTGATTGCTTCGAATATCGGCGCGGTCATCATGCCCTGGATGATTTTCTACCAACAGAGCGCGGTCGTCGACAAAGGGCTGACGACGAAGGATATGAACTTCGCGCGCTTCGATACGGCGCTTGGCGCAGTGCTCACGCAGGGCATCATGATCGCCATCATCGTTACAACTGCCGCTATTCGTGCATCACATTCCGGTAAGCGACGCGGCGCACGCGGCGCTTGCGTTTCAGCCGCTGGTCGGACGCTTCGCGGGCGTGACGTTCGGCGTCGGGTTGATCGGCGCGTCGATGCTCGGCGCGTTCGTCGTCTCACTCGCAACGGCGTGGGCGTTCGGTGAGGCCTTCGGCTGGCGCTGCTCGCTCAACGACGGACTGCGCGCGAAGCGCTTCTCGGCACTGTACGTGGGCTGTGTGGTCGTCGCGGCCGCATTCGTCTTGATCCCGAATCTGCCGCTCATTCAACTCACGGTCTACGTCGAAGCGTTCAACGGATTCGTCCTGCCGATCGTACTCGGCTTCCTACTCGTGCTGGTAAATGACAAACGCGTTATCGGCGAGCGCCACAACCGTCTGCTCGGCAACGCGATAGCCTTCTCGCTCTCGGCGGTGATCGTGGTTCTCGGCGTCTGGATGACGATCACCACAATTCTTCATCCCGGAAGTTGAAATGAAGGCCCTTCTCGCGCCGGCGCTCGCAGCCGCGCTGCTCGCCGGCTGCGCGCAAGCAGCCGCGCAGCACTTTACCGGCGTTGCAGTCCCACCCGTAGCAGCGCCGAGCTTTACGCTCACCAGCGATACGGGCGCACCGTGGACGCTCGCGGCGCAGCATGGTAAGGTCGTGGCCCTCTTCTTCGGCTTCACCCACTGTGGCGATACCTGTCCCGCGACGCTGGCCAAGCTCGCCTCGGTCTTGCGGCACGACGCACGTGGCACAAATGCGGAGATCGCCTTCGTTACGATCGATCCAAAGCGCGACACGCCCGCGGTAATGCATGCATACATTCGCCGGTTTAGCGGGGCAACAATCGTCGGCCTCACCGGGACGCCGGAACAGATCGCGAGTGTGGAGCGAGCGTATAGCGTCTGGTCGAAGCCGTTGGCCGATCCGTACGGTGGCACAAACTACGACGAGGCACATAGCGCCTTCACGTTTCTTATCGATCGCTCCGGCAACGAACGCGTCGTTCACAATGACGACGATGCGCAGCGCGACTACGCCGCCGACGTGCGGACGCTCTTGCAATGATGCTCGCAATGATCCTGGCTGGCTTGCTGCCCTTTCACGGCGTCGTGATCTCGTCGGTCGGCGCTGACACGGTCGTCGTGCGCAGCGACGCGATGCCGCGCACCTTGCCGGCGCAAACGCGGCTGTATCGGCTCGCGCCGAATCTCGAGCTGCGCGCCGGAACCGGGGTCGATGCGTTCCTCGATCGCTCGACGCGGCCGTGGACGCTGCGCGAGCCGGTCCCGGCCGCCGCCTTTGTCGCGGGCTTGCCCGATCCGGGCCGGGTGATTCCGGTCG
>Ga0302183_10000869_pt1 | contig 14106 bp, 14 predicted proteins | sample I_Palsa_N3_2_FD_200232 | JGI IMG/M metagenome (GOLD analysis project Ga0302183, IMG submission 200232) | Peat permafrost microbial communities from Stordalen Mire near Abisko, Sweden - I_Palsa_N3_2 | ecosystem: Environmental > Terrestrial > Soil > Palsa > Peat permafrost | place: Sweden...
GCCAATATCGGTAAACGTCTGAAAACAACCGCGTCGCGCATGGCGCGGCTCATCGACGACGTGATGGATTTCGCACGCGGTCGTCTGGGCTCGGGAATCACGGTGTCCGTCCAGCCGGTAGATGACCTGGGGCAGCATCTGCGCGCCGTCGTGGAAGAACTGTGCGAAGCGAACCCGTCGCGCGAAGTGTTGTGCAACCTGGCCATTGCCGCGCCCGTTCGTTGCGATCTGGCGCGTATGCAGCAATTGCTGTCCAATCTTCTGGGCAACGCTATCAGTCACGGCGCGGCGGACGCGCCCATAGTGATCGAGGGATCGATCGATGCCGGTCATCTGGTGCTGTCTGTCAGCAACGGCGGCGACCTGATCGCACCGGAGACGCTGTCGCGTGTCTTCGAGCCGTACTGGCGTCCAGTGTCCAGTGCACCGGGAGGTGGCTTGGGCCTCGGTCTTTACATCTGCAAGCAGATCGTGAACGCCCACGCGGGGGCCTTGGAAGTACAGTCCACCGCGGAGTTTGGGACCCGGTTTACGGCCCGGATTCCCTTCAGTCCATAAATCCCACCTGTTCCTGAATTCGCTGCGGGGCTGGCGATACCAATCGCGACACGATCGGCCTGACCTGTGAGTCGACGGAAATGCTCGACTTCTGGCATGCTGTTTCCGATGCCTGCCTTATGCGGACCACAGCACCAGGCGGCAAACCAACGCCCTAACTTATTCATTGACGAGTGATGGACTCAGTGAAGTCACCGCACTCATGGAGAGAATCGATATGACGACGCAAACTGAAACCGCCCTCCTGGCTGGCGGGTGCTTCTGGGGCATGCAGGACCTGCTGCGCCGCTACCCCGGTGTACTGTCCACACGCGTAGGCTACACGGGCGGCGACGTACCCAACGCCACCTACCGCAATCACGGCACGCACGCTGAGGCCATCGAGATCGTGTTCGACCCGAGCAAGATCAGCTATCGCCAGATTCTCGAATTCTTCTTTCAGATCCACGACCCGACAATCAAGAACCGCCAGGGAAACGACATTGGATTGAGCTACCGCTCAGCCATCTTCTATCTCAGCGATGAGCAGAAGCAAGTGGCCTTGAAGACTGTGACAGATGTCGATGCATCGGATCTCTGGCCCGGCAAGGTCGTCACTGAGATCGCTTGCGCACGGACGTTAAGACGTCGGCTAACCAGTCAGGACCGGCCCCATCCCCCTGCGGCGCTCAGAACTGCTCGATCCATGCCGCGAGGCGATCGGCAGGAAACTCGATTTTGTGTTGAGCGGGTCGGAACGCGATGGCATTACCTTCACGTACCGGTTCAAGCGCGAAGTTTTTCCCGTCCAGCCAAAGAAGGCTTGCCAACCATACACTGTGCTGGGCCGACACGGCCTTGTTAGCCGGTTCTCCAAGAAATTCGGCAAGGTCGGCTAGCTCGTCCCAGACCAGAGCATCTCCTTCGCGCCGGACCCTGATGCCTGCATGCTCCAGCGTCTCAGCCACCGCCGCCAGCACGCCACCGGCGCCAGATTCGATGCCGCGGTGACGTAGCTCCGCAAGGTTCGCCGCCACCATGTGGCCAAAAGTCCCGCCCCGGTAGCTCTCGGCCGCGACCAGATCGGAGTAGTCCAGCAACAGCCAGTCCGGCTCAGAATTTTGCACATCGGCGAGTACTGCTGCGGCCAGGTAGGTCTCTACCGGCTGGAAGCGCTCGGGTCCGATCAGAGTGGCAGACAGCGTGCGAATAAGACCGATCCGCGTGGCGACAGTCTGCTTTTGCAGCACGCCCAGTTTCTCGCGCAACAGCTGGTCCCGCTCCTTGCGCAGTTCGGCCAGCTCAAGCGCCTGTTTCAGTTCCATGCGCAGCGCTGTAATATCCCAAGGCTTCTTGATATAGCGGTGGATATGCCCGAGGTTGACGGCCGCGACGGTCTGGTCGATCTCCGAATAGGCTGTGGTCAATATCCGTACGACATGCGGATAGCGCTCGCTTGCATAGCGGAGCAACTCGTTGCCGAACTCGCCCGGCATGCGCTGGTCGGAGACAAGGACCGCCACCCTGTCACCGTGTGCGTCCAGCAGCGCTTTGCCTTCTTCCACCGAGCTGCCAGTCAGGACCGGCGCCAGGCTCCCAATGGCACGCTGGAAGTATTTCACGGCCGTGGCCTCGTCATCGACGAAGATGATCGCCGGCGCCGACTCCTGTGTGGCTTTCGCTTCGTTCATCAACAACTCCTGTGCTTTTGACCTTGATATGGGGAAATCCAGCATTAGGTTGGTGGCAGCCGCTGATTTTGTATGGCACGTTCGTGGTAGCGCTCGATCGCCATTTGCAGCGTATCGCTCACGGAAGCCCGCCTCAGCGGCTTTTCAAGGATACGGAACACCGCGCCGGTATTGACCAACTGCCGCAGCACGTCTATGTCTGCGTATGCAGTGACCATAAGGCGAACGATATGCGGGTATTCCAGCGCTACCTGTCGCAGAAGATCGCCACCATTGCGGCCTGGCAAACGGAAATCCGTGACCAGCACAGCAATGCGGGCGTTGTCCCGTTGCAGGATAGCGATCGCCTCTTCACAGTTGCTGGCGAGCAGGACCTCGTAATCCGCACCAACCATGCGAGCGAAATATTTACTCCCCAACTCTTCGTCGTCGACGTAGAGAAGAGCGGGCTGTGTCTGCCTGATGTCATTCATTGTTTTCTCACGGGGCGCGTGACAGATCAAAGCTGAATGATGTCCAACTTCCCAATTCACTCTCAGCGAACAGCAGACCGCCATGGCGCTCGACGACGGCATAGCTGATCGACAGACCGAGGCCCAAGCCCTGTCCTACGTCGCGTGTGGTAAAGAACGGCTCAAACACGCGCGCGAGATTTTCGTCCGCAATGCCCGGTCCATTGTCGCGCACCGTCACATGTAGGCGTTGTTCCGACCACTTCACAGAGATCTGAATCGCCGGCCCGGAGGTGCCCGCGTTGCGCATGGCTAACACCGAGTTGGAGAGCAGGTTGATCAACACGCCGATAATGGCCGCTTCGTCGCCCTGCACCAACGTATCCGCGGGGAGCTCGCGCGTCACTGCGACGCCACGCAATTCATACGCAACGAGCCGGATAGCCGAATCGAGTGCCTTTTCGAAGAGGAAGGGAGTCCCCACCTCCGCCTCCGCGCCGGGCTTGCGGTAAGCGAAGGTCTTCAGGTCCGACACGATGTGCTGGATCCGCTGCATGCCCTGCTTCGCGTCGACAAGACATTCAAGCAGCGCCGGCTCCGCTTTGGCCGCGGGCTCCTCGGACGCGACCTCGATCGCCATCAGGCAGAAATTCACCGGGTTATTGACTTCATGCAACAAGCCCGCTGCAAGCGTACCGATCGCCGCCATTTTTTCCTGCTGCAACAGTTGACCCTTGATGTCGAGCAGCTTGCGGTTGTTCACTTCGAGCTGGGCATTTTTTTCGGATACTTCTGCCTTCAGGCGAAACAGCATGAAGCGCACCCGCTCGTTGAAGAAGGTGTAGACGGCACTGGCAGCAGCAGCGAACAGAAGCAGCAGAACATTGACGGTCATCGTGCCGGTCGGCACGACGCCATGTGGAGGCAGCAGGCAGGCAAGCAGGTACAGGAAGCAGGACAACACGCCGAAAACCAGGTTCTGCCATAAGCCGAATGGTAATGCGATGCCGGAAGCGAAGATGGCAAGATTCAGACCCATATAGTATGGCGACTGAGCGCCGTCGGTCTGCCAGATCATCCACGAAATCATGGCCTGCGGCAGCAGCAGCCATGACAGTGTCAACCATGGGCTCAAGCGTCTCCCCAGCGCGGTGCCCAGCATCATCACGATGCCACCGATCAGCAGCGAGACGAGCAGACGCGCAACCGCGAACGATGTCTGCAGTTGCGGGTACCGCGCGTAATCCAACCCCACGCCCAGCAGGACGAGCACTATGGCGGTATAGGCGCCGCCGCGGCTGAACGTCACGCGGAAGTCCGCCAGCTCGGTTTCGTAGCCTGTATGCAGTTGACTGATACTCATGAATGGGTGTCCGCTGACGTTTCAGGGGATCGTGGCTTCCGCGAACACATTCACCCCAGTCTCGTCGACATAGAGCTTCTGTTCGGCGGACTGTGGGGGCAGCAGTAAAAGCATACCGCTCTCATTCCGATAGATCAGATACCATTCGAGCAGATGCTCCATGCCGTACTTCTCAGGGTTCGCTGAATGCACGTTGGTGACCAGCAATTGGCCACCAGGTCGCGTGCTCGCAGCGAAATAGCGCAACAGGCGCACGCAGACCTTGTCCGACAGATAGTCAAACAGCCCCGCACAGTAAACGGCGTCAAATTCGCGTAAAACCGGGTCCGGGAATACCTTGCGTTTAAGTAGATCGTGCACCGATTGATGCACCGTTTCCACCGAAACCTTGTGCCCTGCCTCGCCCGCCGCGCGTTCGATTGCGGCCTTCGTGAAAGCCAGTGTTTCCTCGCTGAAGTCCACCAGCTGGAACGACAGCAAATCGGGCTGCGCATATTCGCGCACGAAGCGCTGGATTTCGAAAGCGGGTCCGCAGCCGACGTTGAGTATCCGGAATGGTCTTCCGGCAACGCGCGCCGCCTCAGCCTGACGCGTCAGAAAGTCGATCAGTAGCGTGATCCGGTTCCGGTGTGCGGTTGCCACGGCGGCCTTGAGAAACGCCGTATTGACGATCTGGAAGTAGGTGGTGGGTCCCTGCTGCGGGTCGCTCACGATCTGGTTGACCATCTCGTAGTCGCCGGCATAGCCCAGTGGCTTTGAAAAAGTCCGGTAAACGAAAGGGGCACGAAGTAGCAAAGGATGCAGCGCCGCTTGCGCGTAGGTACGATGCACCGGCGCAATCTCTACATCGACACGTTCGGCCTGTTCCTCGAGCCGCACAAGGTAAGACTTGATCTTGTGCATGATGGGGGTAGCGAGTTCGTAGAAGAGGTCCTCGCGCAGCCTGCCGTCGGTCTTCGGCAGGCTCTCGGTCAGATCGACCTGCTCGACCCAGCGCGACACTTCCGACAGGAATGCGCGCATCTCGTTGACCACAATCTGATAGTCGCGCCGGATATTGAAGCGCGCGTCCCAGTCGCTGATGAACAGTTCTGCTTCTCGCCCGACCGACTTGGCTTCGTTGGGCAGAACGCTAAGCTCGCGCCATTCGTCGATCAGAGCCACAGAAACCACCGCCGTGAGACCAGTATTCACCAGACTGACGACCACCGCCTTGCCCATATAGGCGTTCTTGCTGCCCATGCGCACGGTCAATTCGCTTAACACCTCACTGACCTGCACGATGGAGTAGGGGTTATAGACCTCCATCACCAAAGACTTTCTCTGGAGGTTGATGATGGTCCCTCGCACCTGTTCGCGCTGCGAGTTGCGAAAGCTAACTAGGGGGTCGATTTGCGTTTGAGAGTACACGGTATAAGAGCGTGAGGAATCTGGGAAACGCAGTTGGGTGTTGCATGAAGTCCCGCGAACGGCTGCCGCAGGTACGAGATCGGATACGAGCCGTGAACGTGGCTCAACCAGTGTTGCACTGGGAACACCAAAACCCTTTGCCAGAATGGCTCGGGCGGCCCAGTGTAACACCAACACGGTCAGTCTTGAATCACGCCAAATCCGGGATGAAGCAGGTCCGCAAGTTCGCATTACGACCATCTGCATGCTGTCGAAACTGGACTCTCTGTGACAAATAATTTTTTTCGATGATCGCCTTGGCGACGCGCCACGCGCAAGGACTGGCGGCCTAGCCGCGGTGCGAACTGATCAACCCCCCTGATACAGCTTGTTCAGACGCGCGATCTCGCCATCGTGCTCGGCCAGCGCCAGTTCATGGCGGACCTCGGCTCGCGTCTTTTGCGTCGCGTTGATTTGATTCGGGCTCCATTGCTGCGTTTGTGCGGCGACTGCCGGTTGAGCGGCGGCCGTTGCCGGCGTTTCGGAGGCGTACGCGACGCCAGCAGTAGCGAATGCAGCGAAAGCCAAAGCGATGATTGAAGTCTTCATGTCGTTCTCCGTGAACGTAAAAAATTAAAATGGAAAGCACCGGGGTTTCAGTGAGCCAGCAATCCAGTCAGGCTCTGCCGTGTTGCTTGTGTCTGTCGTCCGGCGTTGATGCATTTGAACCCGCTGACGTATCTGGCTTGTGTCGGGAAAGCGGCGAATTGCAAGGTCGTGTATCACCTCGATGCCCGGATACATTGCGATACGAATCACGGGTTTTCCGCCAGCAAGGACTTGATCTTCGCCTCGGTCTGTTCGTAGTTCCCTTCGCCGAAATGCGTGTAGACGACGCGCCCCTTCTTGTCGACCAGATAAAACGCCGGCCAATACTGGTTGTCGTAGGCGTTCCACGTTGCATATTGGTTGTCCTGCGCGACCGGGAAGGTGATGCCGAGGCGCTTGACTGCCCCCTTAACGTTGTCCGTGTTCCGTTCAAACGGATACTCGGGCGTGTGGACGCCTACCACCACCAGTCCCTGATTGCTGAATTCCTGATTCCAGGCCTTCACGTGAGGCAGCACATCGATACAGTTGACGCAGGTGTAGGTCCAGAAATCGACCAGCATCACCTTGCCGCGCAGCTGTTGCATGGTCAGCGGGCTGCTATTGAGCCAGTTGTCGATGCCGGTGAAATCCGGAGCGGTATGGTTGCTGCCGGCGATGGTGGCAACAGGGGCCGCGGCAGGGCTCGCCGCGAGAGTGGTGATGGCAGCGGCGCCGCTTGCCACGGCTGCGGCGAACAGGGTCGCGGCAGCGACGGATTTGAAGTTGGAAAACATGTCAGGGCCTTTCGTTGAACGGGATGGCTGTATTGGAACGCCCGTTCGTATCTGGCTTGTGTCGCCGTGGCGGCCACAGTGCAATGTTTTGTGTCGCGGGAATGCCCAGATACATTGGGATACAAAGCCTTGCCCGTACCAGGCTATAAAGCAGCCATTCCTATGGTGGAGAACCCCATGAATGCCGAACTGCTCGTCGATTGCCTTGAAGGCATCGACCCGTATACGCTGGAGGCCAGCGTGGCCAATGGCGCGAGCCAGTCAGTCGTGGAGGATGTATGAGACGGCTGATGGCAATTCTCGCCTTCCTGGCGGGTGGACTTGCAGCGGAGATGGCGCACCCCGTGCAATGTCTGCTGGTCAACGTGAACCGTGTGCGCGTCAATCGTCGGAAGGATTGAGCTCTTGATGGAAAACACCGACCACGTCCTGATCGTCGATGACGATCGCGGCATCCGCGAACTCATTGCTACCTATCTCGAGAAGAACGGCATGCGCGTATCGCTGGCCGCCAACGGTCGCCAGATGCGCGCCGTGCTAGAGCAGGGCGCGCCTGATCTGATCGTGCTCGACCTGATGATGCCCGGCGAGGACGGTCTCGTCCTGTGCCGGGAATTGCGTGCGGGCAAGTTTCGCGCCGTGCCGGTCCTGATGCTGACCGCCCGCAGTGAAGAGACCGATCGCATTGTCGGGCTGGAAATGGGCGCTGACGATTACCTGTCCAAGCCGTTTGCGGTGCGCGAACTGCTGGCGCGCATCCGCTCCGTTTTGCGCCGCGCGAGGATGCTGCCGCCGGGCATGCAGGTGACGGAAACCTCGCCGATGATCAGCTTTGGCGACTGGCGGCTCGACACGCTCGCACGCCATCTGCTCGACGCCGAGGGCACCATGGTGGCCCTGAGCGGAGCGGAGTACCGGCTGCTGCGCGTATTTCTCGATCACCCGCAGCGCGTACTCACACGAGACCAGTTGCTCAACCTGACCCAGGGCCGCCAGGCCGATGCGTTCGATCGCTCGATCGATCTGCTGGTCAGCCGTTTGCGGCAGCGCTTGCAGGACACCGCGCGCGAGCCGCGTTACATCAAGACGCTGCGCAGCGAGGGGTATGTGTTCTCCGCTGCCGTGACCATGGTCGAAGGCAATCAATGAAACGCAATGCCTTGCTGCGATGGCCGCGCACGATGTTCGCGAGGCTTGCGCTGATTCTTTTTGTCAGCCTTGCGCTGGTGCAAACGCTGTCAGTCTGGCTCACCAGGACGGAGCGGGACCAGACCATGACCAACGTGATGATGGGTTACATCGAGCGTGAGGTTACGAGCTCTGTCGCGTTGCTCGATCATTTGCCGCCCAGCGAGCGTGCGGAATGGCTACCGCGGCTGGCGCGGCGTACCTACACCTTCGCTCTGGGGCCCGGCGTGAGCGGCGCGCCGCCCGACGCGCAACTCTCGGCGCGGGTAGCGCAATCCATCGCGGATGGCATCGGCAAGCGCTATCCGCTCACGGCCAACGCCGTACCGGGCGACCCGGATCGCCTGCAGGTTCATTTGCAACTGAGTGACGGCACGCCGCTGACGATCGACTACCACCCCATGCCCAGTGCGCCGCTGTCACCGTGGTTGTCGTGGGTGCTGGTGCTGCAACTGGCGGTGCTGGCCGCATGTTGCTGGCTGGCCGTACGCATCGCGACGCGCCCATTGAGCGAACTGGCGCGTGCGGCCGATACGCTCGGCCCCGATCTCAAAGCGGAGCGCCTGCCCGAAGACGGGCCGGACGAAGTGGCGCGCGCGGCGCGAGCGTTCAACGCCATGCAGGACCGCATCCGGATGTACATGACCGAGCGCTTGCAGATCCTCGCGGCAATCTCGCACGATCTGCAAACACCGATCACCCGCATGCGTTTGCGCGTCGACGTGATGGACGAGAGTGCAGAGGGCGCAAAACTGCAGCAAGACCTGCGGGAAATGGAAACGATGGTCAAGGAAGGCGTTACCTATGCGCGCACGATGCATGGCGCCACTGAAGCGCCGCTACGGATCGATCCGGATGCGCTGTTCGACAGCCTCGTGCTCGACTACGTGGACGCCGGCAAGGACGTGTCGCTGCACGGGAAAATCTCCACCGCGTTAGTGACGCGTCCCCAGGCGTTGCGCCGGATCGTAGGCAATCTGGTCGACAACGCGCTGAAGTTCGGCGGCTCAGCCGAGATCAGACTGGCCGCTTCGAAGGGCGGGCAGGTGACAGTCTCCGTGCTCGATCGCGGGCCGGGCATTCCGGCCGAATCGCTGGAAGCGGTGTTCGAGCCGTTCTATCGGCTGGAGGGGTCGCGCAACCGCGGCACGGGTGGCACGGGGCTCGGCCTCGCGATTGCACGTCAACTCGCTTTGGCGATGGACGCGTCGCTGTCATTGCAGAACCGGCCCGAAGGCGGCCTGGAAGCCAGGCTGGTATTGAAGGGCGTCAGCTAGCGCGTCCGAAAGAGGCGGCGGTTGAACCGGCCGCCTCCGCCGTTTTGTATCGCAATGTATCTGCGCCCTCCATAAATACAAACGCTTGCACTGGCGCTTTTCGCAGACACAAGCCAGATACGTCCACGGGCTTTAATACTTCCACACCAGACGTTCTGGCTTCGCACATCAGACGTCCTAAGGGGCGTTGGTGCGAACAACCTGTGACCATTCTTTGAGGAGAATCAGTGATGCCGGAACAGATCAATAATCGACGTCGTCTTCTGCTGGGGACGACCGTGGCTGGGATCAGTTTGCTGGAGTTGGGCCTAAGCGGACTCGCCAACGCACAATCGAACAGCACGTCGGCGAACACACCGGCCGCGACGCGTGTTGCCTCGTTCGACAACCTTCGCCATATCAACGCCGGAACACTGAGCATCGGTTACGCGGAAGCGGGCCCGCAGAACGGGCCCGTCGTCATTCTGCTGCACGGATGGCCGTACGATATCTACAGCTTTGCCGAGGTGACGCCGATACTTGCCGCCGCCGGCTATCGGGTCATCGTGCCGTATCTGCGTGGCTATGGCTCGACGCGCTTTCTGTCCGCGGATACGCCGCGCAACGGCCAACAGTCTGTGGTCGCCGTGGACATCATCGCGCTGATGGACGCCTTGAAGATCGACAAGGCGATCTTGGGCGGCTTCGATTGGGGCGCACGCACGGTGGATATCATCGCTGCGCTGTGGCCGCAACGCGTCAAGGCAATCGTGTCGGTGAGCGGGTATCTGATCGGCAATCAGGCAGCCGGCAATGCGCCGCTGCCACCGAAGGCTGAGCTGCAGTGGTGGTATCAGTTCTATTTCGCCACGGAGCGTGGCCAGGCGGGCTACGAAGCGAACCGTCACGACTTCAACAAGCTGATCTGGCGTCTCGCATCGCCCAAATGGAATTTCGACGATGCGACCTACGACCGCTCGGCTGAGTCGTTCAACAATCCCGATCACGTCGCGGTGGTGATTCACAACTACCGCTGGCGTCTTGGCCTCGCCCAGGGCGAGCCGCAATACGACGCACTCGAAGCGCGTCTCGCGACAGCGCCGGCCATCTCGGTGCCGGCCATCACCATGGAGGGCGATGCCAACGGTGCGCCGCATCCCGAACCGGCCGCCTACGCGAAGAAGTTTACCGGCAAGTATCAACACCGGAACATCGACGGCGGCATTGGACACAACCTGCCCCAGGAAGCGCCGAAGGCCTTTGCCGACGCCATCCTCGACGTCGTCCGGCTCTAACCGCCTGGCAATCCGGCCGCCTTCATCCCGTCTGAGTGTAAACTGCTGCCTTTTTTGCCTCTGACGGAATGGTGCAAGCTTCGCAACGTACAGCAGCTTCCAGCGGTCCGGCACTTATTCGCTTACTCGCCCGTCTGACGGACGTCGAGGTTGCCGAATCCAGCCAATCGCTCTCGGACCGGCTCAGCCAATGGCTCGGCTGGACCGATGCCATCGGGCTTTCCACCGCGCTGAGCGGCAACCCGCCGGTTGTCGCGCCCGGTGCGCGGGCGTTCGGCAGCGCGGAGGAGAGCGAGTGCGCCCGCGTGCGCGCTTCGTTGACGAGTACCATTGCCCGCGAGACCACGCTCTCCGCCGCGAACCGGCGCGGTTCGCCGAGAGAGCGCGCGCAAGCCGCTCCTACCGAGGTGGTAGTCGATTACGCGGTGTTCCGTCAACAATACCAGTCGATCCAGCAGACGATGGACACCGACATCGGCAATCTGCGCGGCCGGCTACGGGCGATGCTGGCCGCCAGAACGCCCGCCATGGCCCGCCTCGCCGTCGTGGACGCCATCATGGAGCGCGCTTTGAGCCCGCGTGAGCGGAATCTGCTGGCGGGCGTCCCTGGCATGCTCGCGGGGCATTTCGACCGTCTGCGTCTGGCCGAGCAGGCTTCGCTGGCCGACGCCGACGCCGCGGGGGAGAGCGCCGCGGTCAAGGCCGGCACATGGCAGAACGTGTTCCGCAAGGATATGCAGAGCGTGTTGCTCGCCGAACTGGATGTTCGTTTTCAACCGGTCGAGGGGCTGCTTGCGGCCCTTCGCACCCCTTTGCACCCCGCAACCGGGACGCTATGTCCAAGCATCTGATTAATCTCGCTGTTTTTCTGGCTGGTCTGGCCGCTGTGTCCTGGATCGGGGTGGGCTACATCGGCTCGAATCCGCTGGCGCTGATCGTGACGTTGCTGGTGGGCGCCTGCTACGTCGCTGGCGCGCTTGAGTTGTGGCGCTACAGTCAGGGTACTCAGACACTGACGCGGGCCGTCGCGGGCCTGTCCGCGCGACCGTCCAGCCTGGGCGCCTGGCTCGAACCGATCCATCCGAGCCTGCGCAACGCAGTACGCATGCGCGTCGAGGGTGAGCGCGTGGCCATGCCGGGACCGGCGTTGACGCCGTATCTGGTCGGCCTGCTCGTGTTGCTGGGCATGCTGGGGACACTGCTGGGCATGGTAGCGACCCTGCGGGGCACCGGCCAGGCGCTGCAGAGCGCGACGGACCTTGATGCGATCCGCTCCTCGCTCGCCGCACCGGTCAAAGGGCTGGGATTCGCATTTGGCACCTCGATTGCCGGTGTGGCCACTTCCGCGATGCTGGGGCTGCTCTCCGCGCTGTGCCGGCGCGAACGGGTCGAAGCGGCGCAACTGCTCGACCTCAAGGTGGCGACGACCTTGCGCGTCTACTCGCAGGCCCATCAGCGTGACGAGACCTTCAGGCTGCTGCAGCGGCAGGCTGAGATGATGCCGACCCTGGTCGATCGCCTGCAGGCGATGATGGCCACCATCGAGCAACAGAGCGTCGCGCTGAGCGAGCGGCAGATCGTCACTCAGGATGCCTTCCATAGCAAGGCTGCGGCTGCCTACACGCGCCTCGCGGCGTCAGTGGAGCAGTCGATGAGGGCGAGCGTCGCCGATAGCGCCCGCGCCGCCAGCGCGGCGCTGCAGCCGGTCATGGAAGCGACGATGGCCGGTCTCGCACGCGAAACGGCTGGCTTGCACAACACCGTGACGCAGGCCGTCGAGCGGCAGTTGGACGGGCTGTCGAGCGGTTTCGCGGCCACCACCGCAAACGTGGCGGGCATCTGGACCGAGGCGCTGGCAGGGCAGCAACGTTCGAGCGAGGCGCTCGCGGACAATCTGCGGACTTCGCTGCAGCGCTTCACCGAGACTTTCGAGCAACGCTCGGCGGGCCTGCTGGAAAGCGTCTCTGCACGCATGGATGCCACGGCGGGCAGTGTGTCGCAAGCGTGGAGCGAAGCCATGGCGCAGCAAGAGCGCGTCGGAGTGACGCTGGCTGGCCACAACGAGCAGGCTCTGGCTGCCGCCGCTGCGACCTTCGAACAGCATTCCGCGACGCTGCTGCGCACCGTGAGCGAGTCGCATGCGAACTTGCAGACGGAATTGGCTTCGCGCGACGAACAACGTTTGACGGCATGGACCGAGGTGCTCGGTTCGATGGCGGCGTCGCTGGCCAAGGAGTGGGAGCAGGCAGGCACCAGCACGGCGAACCGGCAACAGGAAATCTGCACAACGCTGGAACAAACCGCGCGGGACATATCCGCTCAGAGCCAGGCGCACGCCAGCGAGACGATTGGCGAGATATCCAGACTCGTGCAAGCGGCGTCGGAAGCACCGAAAGCGGCGGCCGAAGTCGTCGCGGAATTGCGCCAGAAACTATCCGACAGCATGGTCCGCGATACCGCGATGCTCGAAGAGCGCAGCCGTCTGCTGGCCACGCTGGAAACCCTGCTCGACGCCGTGAACCACGCCTCCACGGAGCAGCGCTCGGCTGTCGATGCGCTCGTCGCCACGTCGGCGGATCTGCTGGAGCGCGTCGGCACGCAGTTCACCGACAAGGTCGAGGCCGAAACCGGCAAACTCGGCGCGGTGGCCGCGCAGGTCACCGGCAGCGCCGTCGAAGTCGCGAGCCTCGGCGAAGCGTTTGGTGCGGCCGTGCAGATGTTCGGCGAGTCGAACGACAAGCTGGTGACCCATCTGCAGCGTATCGAAACCGCGCTGGACAAGTCGCTCGCCCGCAGCGACGAACAGCTTGCCTACTACGTGGCGCAGGCTCGTGAAGTGATCGATCTGAGCATGATGTCGCAGAAGCAGATCGTCGAGGATCTGCAGCAGATCGCCAGTCAGCGCGCATCCGCCGGAGCCGATGCGGCATGAGCGAGGACATCGATGGCGGCGCGGAAGCGATCGCGCCGATATGGCCTGCCTTCGCCGACCTGATGTCGGCGTTGCTGGGTGCGTTCGTGCTGATCCTCGTATGTGTAATTGGCGTGCAGCTCGAACTCTCGACCCGGCTCGAACAGGAGGTCAAGCAGCGGCAGATGGAGACGCAACGCCGCAAGACCCTCGAGCAGGCATTGGCGGGGCCGCTGGCTGCTGGACGCGTGACGCTGGTGAACGGGCGCATCGGCATCAACGGCAGCGTGTTGTTCGCGCTGAACTCCGATCAGTTGCAGCCTGAGGGCCGGGAGATTTTGAAGAGCCTGGCCGGGCCGCTGTCTGCGTATCTTCGGGCCAGTGACCAGATCCTGATGGTGAGCGGCTTTACCGACGACCGCCAGGTGAAGGGGGCTAACCGCGGCTTTGCCGACAACTGGGAGCTCTCGGCCCAGCGAGCGTTGACGGTGACGCGTGCGTTGATCGATGAAGGTATTCCGGTATCCTCAGTATTTGCGGCCGCGTTCGGTTCCGGGCAGCCGGTCGGTTCGAATGCCGACGAAGCAGGGCGTGCCCGCAACCGGCGTGTGGAAATCGCGCCGGTTCCGAGGCCGTCGT